>Ga0196970_1002012_pt1 | contig 11452 bp, 10 predicted proteins | sample S1v_513CmetaG_FD_148672 | JGI IMG/M metagenome (GOLD analysis project Ga0196970, IMG submission 148672) | Soil microbial communities from Anza Borrego desert, Southern California, United States - S1+v_5-13C | ecosystem: Environmental > Terrestrial > Soil > Desert | place: USA: California... | reverse complement strand
TTCTCGATCAGCCCGAGCATCTGGGGAACGTATTGCGTCGCGCGGGGTTCATGATCGGGCTTCTGCACGCCGAGCGCCGCGGCGTCTTCATCCATCGCGTTGATGAAGCGCTGCGTCAGCTGTGAAATCGGTTCGCCGTTTTCCACGGCGCGCTTGATGATCTTGTCGTCGATGTCGGTGATGTTGCGGACATAGGTTACGTCGAGACCCGACGCGCGCAGCCAGCGCTGCACCATATCGAACACGACCATCACGCGCGCATGCCCGAGATGGCAGTAGTCGTACACCGTCATTCCGCAAACGTACATGCGGACCTTACCGGCTTGCATGGGGACAAAAGTCTGCTTTTCACGCGACAGCGTGTTATAGATCTTGAGTGCAGTCATGGGCGATTTTTCCGTTTCGGCGTGAAATGGCCAGGCCCGTCGAGACATTCGTCTGACCCGCGAGGTGCCGCGGGTGAAGCGATGCAACGGGGCTGCCGAAACCCTTTTGTCATGCTTATTTTGATAAAATGCACGGTTTCGCCTCAGTATAGCATTGATGAAACCGCCTTCCTGCCGCGCGGTCGCAAAGGGGGAGCGGGTAGCGAGAAACACACAGACCGCCCGGCTGCCATGCGGCAAGGGGTCACGGAAGATACACAATCGACATTCGCCTGTAAAGAGGAAAGGAAGCTGCAATGCAAAACACCCGTCGATACTTCATGCAGCTGGGCCTGGGTCTGCTGCTCGGGGCGAGCGTGCCCTGTGCAATGGCCGCCGGCGCACCGCAAGTCTCCCTCAAGACCAGCATGGGCGAGATCGTGCTGGAACTCTATCCGGAGAAAGCGCCGAAGTCCGTCGAGAACTTTTTGCAATACGTAAAGAACGGCCACTACAACGGCACCATCTTCCATCGCGTGATCAACAATTTCATGATTCAGGGCGGAGGCTTCGACAAGAACCTGCGGCAAAAGCCGACCGGCGCGCCGATCGAGAATGAAGCCAAGAACGGATTGAAGAACGAGCCCTACACCTTGGCCATGGCACGCACCTCGTCGCCGCATTCGGCGACTGCGCAATTTTTCATCAATGTGAAGAACAACGGCTTCCTCGACTACCCGGGACAGGATGGCTGGGGTTATGCGGTATTCGGCAAGGTCGTCAAGGGCACCGAAGTGGTCGACAAGATCAAGGCAGTGGAAACAACAAGCGGTGACGTACCGGCGAAACCGGTCGTCATCGAATCGGCATCGATCGTGAAGTAAACCAACCCACAGAAGGACTAACATGGCTGTCATCCTCACCACTAACCACGGCAACATCAAGCTGGAACTCGACGCGGACAAGGCGCCGAAGACCGTCGCCAACTTCCTCGCCTATGTGCAGGCGGGCCACTACAACGGCACCATCTTCCATCGCGTGATCGACGGCTTCATGATCCAGGGCGGCGGCTTCGAACCCGGCATGAAGCAGAAGCCGACCAACGATCCGATCGAAAACGAGGCGAAGAACGGCCTGAAGAACGAGCCGTACACCATTGCGATGGCACGCACGTCGGCGCCGCACTCCGCGAGCGCGCAGTTCTTCATCAACGTCAAGAACAACAGCTTCCTCGACTACCCGGGCCAGGACGGCTGGGGCTACTGCGTGTTCGGCAAGGTTGTCGAAGGCACCGATGTCGTCGACAAGATCAAGTCGGTCAAGACCACCCGCACCGGCATGCATGCCGACGTTCCGGTGGAAGACGTGATCATCGAAAAGGCGGAAGTGGTCTGAGCATCGCTTCGCGAACCGTGATGAACGAGCAGCATCTGCCGGCAGGCGAACAGGAAGCGCAATCCGCAACGGTTGCGCTTTTTGTTTCGGACGTGCACCTGCATGAGGCGCTGGCGGGCACGACCCAGGCATTCGTCGATTTCCTGGGTACGCATGCGCCGCGTGCCCGGCGCCTCTACCTGCTCGGTGACCTGTTCGAATACTGGGCGGGCGACGACGATCTCGATACGCCCTATCACCTCAATATTGCCGAGACGATCCGCCGTGTCAGCGAGGCGGGCACCGCGGTCTTCTGGATTGCCGGCAACCGCGATTTTCTGGTCGGCCAGCACTTTGCAAATGCCGCCGGGCTCACCCTCCTGCACGATCCGCACGTGGAAGACATCGCCGGCCAGCGCGTGGTGCTGGTCCACGGCGATGCGCAGTGTACCGACGACCAGGCATACATGGCATTCCGCGCGCAGGTGCGGCAACCGGAGTGGCAGGCTCAGTTCCTTGGCCAGCCCCTTGCCACGCGCAAGGCGATCATCGAAGGAATGCGCACCGGCAGCCGCGAGGCGCAGCGCATGAAGTCCTACGAGATCATGGATGTGAATCCCGGCGCCATCAATTCACTCTTCGCATCGACCGGCGCCGCGCTCATGATTCATGGCCACACGCACCGGCCCGCGACGCACGTTCACCACGTCGATGGCAAGCGCTGCGTGCGTCACGTCCTTCCTGACTGGGATGCCGACGGCGAGACGGCGCGCGGCGGATGGTTGGCGATGGATTCGGGCGGCAAGGTAACCCGGTTCAACCTGGACGGCAGCCCGGCCCCCGCCTGACACCACTAATCGAACTGCTTGCGGAAACTGTCGAACTGCTCGCTCAGGCGTTCGACTTCGGCGCGCAGGCGCGCGACTTCCGTTTCGAGTTCGGCAATCCGGTCCTGCCGCGTACCTGGCGTTGAGGGAGCGATGTCGGCGGCCCTCTCGGGCACCTCCTCTCCGCTCAGCAGATGCATGTAACGCACCTCCTTTTCACCGGGCGCGCGCGGCAGGCGGGCGACCAGCGGCGGATACTTGTCGATCAGGAACTGCAGCCCTGTCTCGACGTCGCCAACGGAAGCGAAGTCGTGCAAGCGGCCGCTGCGCGATCGGATCTCGCCGGCGGTCTGCATCCCGCGCAGCATCAGCATCACGAGCACTGCAAGCTTGTCCTGCTCGAGCGACCATTTCATGCGCATGCGGTGCTCATACTTGGCCACGCGCGCACCGGCCTGCCTGACCTCGGACACCAGCTTTTTCTGGACCAGGCGATGGAGGGTATCGAGTATCGCGTCCTCCGGCAGGGACATCACCGGATCGCGGCTGGTCAGCTGGTTGCAGCCGTTGGTGAGCGCATTCAGGGAGAGCGGATAATTGTCAGGCGTCAGCGCTTCCTTCTCGGCGAGCACGCCGAGCACCCGCACTTCCGCCGCATCGAGGAAAGCGTTGTCGGCGCTCGGGCTTGCTGCGCCTTCGTTCGAATCTGCATTACTCACAACCACTCCTCAATCCACCAGTTTGTTGAGTTGTTCGGCGTCGAATTTATCCTTGCGCGGAAGGACTTCGCATCCGACACCCGCCGCTTCCAGCGCTGCCAGGATGCGCTGCATCTGCTGCTCCTGTCCGACGGCATGGTCGATGAGCCGGTGCAGTGCGGTCGACAAGGGATCGGCGTCGGCGTTCGGCGTCACACCGTAGGCGGAGAATACACGCGCCGCGGCCTCCTCGCGCTGTTTGCCGGCATCCTTCTGCACGATATGCGCGGGATTGCCGACTGCAGTGGCGCCGGGCGGGACTTCCTTGACCACCACCGCATTTGAACCGACCTTGGCGCCGTCGCCAACAGTGAATCCGCCCAGCACCTTGGCACCCGCGCCGATGATCGCTCCGCGCCCCAGCGTGGGATGGCGCTTTGCCCCCTTGTTCAGCGAGGTGCCGCCCAGCGTCACGCCCTGGTAGATCGTGCAGTCGTCGCCGACCTCGGCGGTTTCGCCGATGACGACGCCGAATCCGTGGTCAATGAATACCCGCCGGCCAATGGTTGCGCCGGGGTGGATTTCGATGGCGGTCAGCCAGCGGGCAATATGCGAGATGAAGCGTCCCGGCCATTTCAGCCCATGCGTCCAGCACCAGTGCGCCCAGCGGTGCATGACGATCGCATGCAGCCCCGGATAGCAGGTCAGCACCTCCCAGGCCGTACGGGCGGCAGGGTCGCGTTCGATGATGCTGGCGATGTCTTCGCGGATGCGGTTGAACATAGGGGAAGGATGGATGGCGTGAAGTCGTAATGTTATCCCGTTGCTCCGTGCTTGCCTACGCAATACCGCTGCGGACGGGAGTCAGCTTGCCGCCATCCTCTGCCGTCGCGCCTCGTACAGGCAGACGCCGGATGCAACGGAGACATTCAGGCTTTCGACCGCGCCTGCCATCGGAATGTGGACCAGCAGGTCACAGTTCTCGCGTGTCAGGCGGCGCATGCCCTCGCCTTCGGAGCCCATGACGAGCGCCGTCGGCACCTTGAAGTCGGCCTCGTACAGGGTCTTCTCGGCGTCGTCCGACGTCCCGGTCAGCCAGATGTCGCGCTCCTTCAGTTCGCGCATGGTGCGCGCGAGATTGGTCACCGTGATGTACGGCACGGTATCCGCGGCACCGCTGGCGACCTTGGCGGCGGTCGCATTCAGGCCCACCGCCCTGTCCTTCGGCGCGATCACGGCATGCGCCCCGGCGCCGTCGGCCACCCGCAGGCAGGCACCGAGGTTGTGCGGATCGGTCACGCCGTCGAGCACCAGCAGCAAGGGCGGACCGGAAATCGCGTCGAGGAGTTCATCGAGATTGCGCGCCAGCGAGATCTCTCCCGCCTTGGCCACCACACCCTGGTGGCGGCGCGTGCCGGCCATGCCGTCCAGGCGGCCGCCCTCGACATGGATGATGCGCACCTTTGCTGCCTCCGCGACACGCAGCAGCTCCTGCATGCGCCGGTCGTGGCGGCTGGAGTCGATATAGATTTCGTCGACGGACGAGGCCTCGTGGCGCAGCCGTGCCGTCACGGCATGGAAGCCGAATAACAGTTTGCTTTTCATTTCCTATCTTTTCTTTTTGCCCGACTTGGCGCGCGCGGTGCGCGTTGTCTTCGCGGACGTGGTGCCGGACCGGCCGTTCTTGCTCTTTGCGGTTTTCCCGGCCGCGGTCTTGCGCGGCGGGGCCGCCTTGGCCTTGGTTTTCTTTTCGCGGACCGGCTCTGCTTCCGCACGCCGCGACTCGTTCTTGAGCACGGTGCGGATGTCCGGCGTGGTCACGAGGCGTAGGTCGATCTTGCGGGCGTCGAGATCAACGCGGCTCACCTGCACGGTGACGCGGTCGGTCAACTGGTAACGGATGCCCGTCCGTTCACCGCGCAGCTCATGGCGCACTTCGTCATACTGGAAGTAATCCGCTCCCAGCTCGGTGACGTGGACCATGCCTTCGATGAACAGGGTATCGAGCTGCACGAAGATGCCGAAAGGCGCAACGCCCGAGATCGTGCCGGTGAATTCCTCGCCCAGCTTGTCGCGGATGAAGTAGCACTTCAGCCAGGCTTCCACGTCGCGCGAAGCCTCGTCGGCGCGCCGCTCGTTCGCGGAGCAATGGATGCCGAGCGCTTCCCAGATCGCGAGGTCGCCTTCCTTCTTTTTCTTGCCCTCTGCCTTATCCTGCGCCGCCATGCGCCGTGCCGCCGGCGACAGCATGGTGTTGAGCCTGCTGGTGTCGACGTCGGAAGGCACGTACCGCTTGCCCTGCAGGATGGCCTTGATGGCGCGGTGGGTCAGCAGGTCGGGATAACGGCGGATCGGGCTGGTGAAGTGGGCATAGGCCTCGTAGGCGAGGCCGAAGTGGCCGATGTTGTCCGGGCTGTAGACGGCCTGCTGCATGGAACGCAGCAGCATCGTCTGCAGCAGCACGGCGTCGGGACGCAGCTTGATCTTCGGGATCAGTTCGGCGTAGTCGGACGCGGCCGGGGACTCGCCGCCGCCGAGCGACAGGCCCATCTGCTTCAGGAAGGTGCGGACCTGGTTGAGCTTTTCCTTGGACGGCGCCGCATGGACGCGGTACACACCGGGATGCTTGTGTCTCGCAAGAAGGTCGGCCGCGCAGACGTTGGCCGCCAGCATGCACTCCTCGATCAGGCGGTGCGCGTCGTTGCGCGTACGGGGCAGGATCTGTTCGATCTTGCCGGCCGCATTGCAGACGATATAGGTTTCCGTCGTCTCGAAATCGATCGCCCCGCGCTCCTGGCGCGCCTTGAGCAAGGCCTTGAAGACGTCGTACAGGTTCAGCAGATGCGGTACAAGCTGCGGACGCCGTGCCGCTTCCGTGCCCTTCGTGTTGGCGAGGATTGCCGCGACTTCGGTATAGGTCAGGCGGGCGGCCGAATGCATCACCGCCGGATAGAACTGATAAGCCTTGATCTCTCCCTTGGCCGTGATGACGGCGTCGCACACGAGCGTGAGGCGATCCACGGCGGGATTGAGCGAGCAGAGGCCGTTCGACAGTTTCTCCGGCAGCATCGGAATCACGCGGCGCGGGAAATACACCGAGGTGCTGCGCTCCAGCGCATCCGCATCGAGGGCGTCACCGGGCTTCACATAGTGACTGACGTCGGCAATGGCAACGATCAGGCGGAAGGCGTTGGTGCGGCCGATCTTGACCGGTTCGCAATACACGGCGTCGTCGAAATCGCGCGCATCCTCGCCGTCGATGGTGACGAGCGGGATATCGCGCAGGTCGACGCGGTCGGCAAGATCGATTTCGCGCACTTCATTCGGGATCTTGGCGGCGAGTCTTTTTGCCGCGTCCGAGAATTCATGCGGCACGCCGTATTTGCGCACCGCGATCTCGATTTCCATGCCGGGGTCGTCGATATCGCCGAGCACTTCGACGATTTTTCCCACCGGCTGGGTATAGCGCGACGGCTGCTCGATCAGTTCGACGCTGACGACCTGCCCGGTCTTGGCCTTGCCGGGTGAACCTGACAGGAGGATATCCTGGCCGATGCGTTTGTCCTCGGGCGCGACGATCCATACGCCGTTCTCGTTCAACAGGCGTCCGATGACGTGTGTGTTCGCGCGTTCCAGCACCTCGACAATCGTGCCCTCGGGCCGGCCGCGGCGGTCTGTGCCGGTGATGCGGATCTGCACCCGGTCGCCGTGCAAGACCTTCTGCATTTCCCGTTCGGGAAGGAAGATGTCCTCACTGCCGTCTTCCGGCGTGAGGAAACCGTAGCCGTCGCGGTGGCCGTTCACACGGCCTTCGATGAAGTTGGATTGATGCGCCAGCTGGTAGCTGCCATTACGGCCCGGCTTGATCTGTCCGTCGCGTTCCATTGCATTCAAGCGGCGCATGAGGCCGTCCAGTTCCTCCGGCTTGACGTCGAGGGCCGCGGCGAGCGAGTGTGCGTCTTGCGGCGTCGCCGCGGTGCGCAGGATGCCGAGAATCTCCTCCCGGCTGGGGATCGGGTATGAATATTGGCTCAAATGGATACTTCAGTTCATTATTGTCATGACAGGGCTAGTGTAACGGACTACGTTATATTTACCTAACACATTGGCACCAGCCTCCTCGAGAGAAATGATTCCGCCAGGGATTTGACATCTTCCGATTTTCCGCTATAATTCTGGTCTTTCGCATCGCCCAGATGGCGGAATTGGTAGACGCACTAGGTTCAGGTCCTAGCGGTGGCAACACTGTGGAGGTTCGAGTCCTCTTCTGGGCACCAGGATTCAAAGGCCCGCTTCGGCGGGCCTTTTCCTTTTCCGGGCCCGCTCAACGCTTTCCTCCACCCTTTCCTCGCCCGGCCGCTTTCACTCCAGCCACGTCCCAAATGAAAAACCCGCTGGTTCTGCCAACGGGTTTTCATTCTCAGATCCTCATCCGGCGAATCCAGACCGTTTTGAGTCTGAATCAACCGGCAAGTTCTGCTCAGCCGACTTCGCCCTTCTTCAGCCATGCAGCCAGTTGATGCGGCCGCAGGCTGTCGTACTCTTCGAACGGCTGGTGGATCCAAGGATTGGTGGAAAGGTACTGGTAGTAGTAATCCGGGCGAACTGCGGAACAGGCCTTGCACCAGATCACCGCGGAGCGCACCTCGGTCACTTCCGGGAAGTTCTCCTTCAGGTGCCCCTGCACCTTTTGCAGCGTCACGCCGGAGTCGACCAGGTCGTCGAGGAGCAATACCTTGCCGCCGAGCGTGCCCTTGGTCATGGTGATGTGCTTCGCGATATCCAGTGCGCCCTGGGTCATGCCCGCATCTTCACGGTAGGAGCTGGTCGACAGGATCGCCAGCGGTACGTCGAAGATGCGCGAGAAGATATCGCCGGGCCGCAGGCCGCCCCGTGCCAGGCAGAGCACCTGGTCAAACTTCCAGCCCGACTCGTGCACCATGCGGGCCAGCCCGAGCACGGCGCGATTGTAATCATCCCAGGAAACCCAAAGGTCCTTGTCGTCGGATACGCCGATTGCCTTGTCAGTCATCTCGAATCCGATCATGCAAAGGGATGACGAAGAACGATCGTCTCTTCACGGTCCGGGCCGGTGGACACCATGTCGACCGGCACACCCACGAGTTCCTCGATGCGCTTGATGTAGGCGCGCGCGTTGGCAGGCAGCGCGTCCATCGACTTCGCGCCCACGGAGGACTCGCTCCAGCCCGGCATCTGTTCGTAGATCGGCTCGCAGCGTCCCGCATCTTCCGCGCCCACCGGGAAGACGTCGACGACCTTGCCATCGAGCTTGTACCCGGTGCACAGCTGCAGGGTTTCGAGCCCGTCGAGAACGTCGAGCTTGGTCAGGCACATGCCGGACACGCCGTTGATTTGCACGGAACGGCGCAGCAAGGCCGCGTCGAACCAGCCACAGCGGCGTGCACGGCCGGTCACGGTGCCGAACTCGTGGCCGACGCTCGCGAGGTGCTTGCCGATGCCCTGGTCGGTCGGCAGTTCGGACGGGAACGGGCCCGAGCCCACGCGCGTGGTGTAGGCCTTCGTAATGCCCATGATGTAATGCAGCATGTTCGGGCCGACACCCGAGCCGGCGGCGGCGTTGCCCGCCACGCAGTTGCTCGAGGTGACGAACGGATACGTACCGTGGTCGACGTCCAGCAGGCTGCCCTGCGCGCCTTCGAACAGCAGGCTGGCGCCGGCCTTGTGGGCGGCATACAGCGCGCTGGATACGTCGGCTACCATCGGCTTGATGCGCGGCACGGTAGCCAGCGCGTCGTCGAGGGTCTTCTGGTAATCGACGGCCTGAGCCTTCAGGTAATTGGTCAGGACGAAGTTGTGATAGTCGAGATTTTCCTTCAGCTTTTCGGCAAAGCGCTCTTCGTTGAGGAGGTCTGCGACACGGATGGCACGGCGCGCGACCTTGTCTTCATAGGTCGGGCCGATGCCCTTGCCGGTGGTGCCGATCTTCGCCGCGCCGCGAGCCGCTTCACGAGCCGCGTCGAGCGCGGTGTGGTAAGGCAGGATGACCGGGCATGCTTCCGAAACCTTCAGGCGGGAAGCCACCTCCACGCCGATGCCCTGCAGCTTGTCGATTTCGCGCAGCAGGTCCGGAACGGACAGGACGACGCCGTTGCCGATGTAACAGGCCACACCCGGACGCATGATGCCCGAGGGGATCAGTTGCAGAGCCGTCTTTTGGCCGCCAATGACCAGCGTGTGACCGGCGTTGTGCCCGCCCTGGAAGCGAACCACGCCCTGCGCATGATCCGTCAGCCAATCGACGATCTTGCCCTTTCCTTCATCGCCCCACTGGGTGCCGATGACGACAACGTTCTTTGCCATGCTATTAACCTAGTTTTGTGAGAGTCCAGTTTCCGTTTTCAAATACGACTGCGCGATCGCAGTCGAATTCATCCTGTTCATTTTCGTGTCCGGGCAGCGCCTGAATGACGACCTCGCCGGCCTTGCGCAGTTCGGCAATCTTTTGCCGCAGTGCCGGCTCGGTTCCCCACGGCGCCCTGATCGCGCGCTTGCGCTCGGCAATCGGCATCAGCCGCGCCAGTTCGCGCAGGTCCATCGAGAATCCGGTAGCCGGGCGGGCGCGGCCGAAAGCCTCGCCGACATGGTCGTAACGCCCGCCGCGCGCCACTGCGTTCGGCAGGCCAGGCACGTACGCCGCGAACATGACGCCGCTGTGATAATGATAACCACGCAGGTCGGCAAGATCGATGGTGACGCTCGCACTGCCCGACTGGCTGCAAAGCAAGTCCAGCTCGTCCAGCGCGTTGGCAATTCCGGGCAGGTTGGGTAGGACGCTCCGCGCGCGCGCGATCGTCGACACGTCGCCATAGAGCCCCGGCAGCGCCAGCAATGCCTCGCGCGTGGCAGGCTCGAACGCATTGGCCAGCACCCGCAGGCCGGGTACATCCTTGCACTCCAGCAGCGAGAACAGCTCGCTTTCCCGTTGTTGCGCCTTCTGGTCATTGGCGACAATCGCCCGCAAAACGCCGACGTGGCACAGATCCAGCCGAACTTCGGTAATGCCTGCGAGCTTCAACGATGCCAAGGCCAGTTCCTGGATTTCAGCGTCAGCCTCGAGTCCCTTGTGGCCATAGATTTCCGCGCCGATCTGGAGCGGCTCCCGCGTCGCATGCAAGCCCGAGGGGCGCGTATGAAGCACGCTGCCGGCATAGCAAAGACGCGTGACGGAGGAGCGGTTCAGCAGGTGAGCGTCGATACGGGCAACCTGCGTCGTCATGTCGGCGCGCACCCCCATCGTTCGACCGGAGAGTTGGTCCACCAGCTTGAAGATCCGCAGATCCATGTCCTGTCCGGCGCCGGTCAGCAAGGATTCGAGATACTCCAGCATCGGCGGCATGACGAGTTCATACCCGTACAGCCGGAAGTTATCGAGGAGCAAACGACGCAACTCTTCGATCTTGCGCGCTTCGGACGGCAGAACGTCTGCGATGTTTTCAGGAAGGAGCCAATTCGGCATGACAGGAAATACTGCTCAAGAAAAATAATGAATCAGGCCAAGTGTCGCAAGTCCGCATAACAAAGCAACAAGACCGACGAAACGAATTTGTCCGTCGGTCAGTTGGGCGATGCGGCTGATTGTTTCACGCCATTGCCTGGGGAAAAGAAACGGAATGATACCCTCAAGCAGCAGCATTAGGCCAAGTGCGGCAAACAACAGGTCTTTCACTTCCAGCCCGGATTGTTACTTCGGGCTGGCTGCTGCCCCCGGGCCCGTGCTCTTGAAATACCTGAAGAATTCGGAGTTCGGGTCGACGACCATCATGTCCGTCCGATTCTTGAAGCTGGCACGATAAGCCTCAAGACTGCGGTAGAACTTGAAGAACTCGGGATTCTGTCCGAATGCCTGGGCGTAGATCTGCGTCGCCTTCGCGTCGCCGTCGCCGCGGACGTTTTCCGCTTCGCGATAGGCTTCCGCAAGGATGACGGTACGCTGGCGGTCGGCATCGGCGCGAATCTTTTCCGATTCGGCGGCACCGGTCGAGCGCAACTCGTTGGCGACACGGGTCCGCTCGGCCTTCATGCGGTCATACACCGAGTTGTTGATCTGCTCGACGTAATCCACCCGCTTGAGGCGCACGTCGATGATGTCGACGCCGATCTGCTTCGCTTCGTCGGTCACCTTTTTCTGGATCGCGGACATCACCTT
>Ga0196970_1002011_pt1 | contig 11469 bp, 11 predicted proteins | sample S1v_513CmetaG_FD_148672 | JGI IMG/M metagenome (GOLD analysis project Ga0196970, IMG submission 148672) | Soil microbial communities from Anza Borrego desert, Southern California, United States - S1+v_5-13C | ecosystem: Environmental > Terrestrial > Soil > Desert | place: USA: California... | reverse complement strand
GCATCGTGCTCAGCGGCACGCCGCAGGATGTGCGCGACAACGACGCCGTGCGGCGCGTGTACCTGGGAGAATGAACATGGAAGCCTTCCTGCACCAATTCCTGTCCGGCCTGGCGACCGGCGGCATTTATGCCAGCATGGCGCTGGCGCTGGTGATGATCTATCAGTCCACCTACCACGTGAACTTCGCGCAGGGCGAGATGGCGATGTTCTCCACCTACATCGCGTGGATGCTGATCCAGGCCGGGCTGCCGTTCTGGCTTGCCTTCGGCGCCACCGTGATCCTGTCCTTCGCGATGGGCGCGCTGGTCGAGCTGGCCGTCATCCGCCCGGTGCGCAATGCGCCGGTACTGTCGGTGGTGGTGGTCTTCATCGGCCTGATGGTGATCTTCCACAGCCTGGCCGGCTGGCTGTTCGGCTTCACCATCAAGCAGTTCCCCAGCCCCTTCCCGAGCAACGCCTGGTACGGCAGCACCTTCATGTCGCCGCACGAGGTCGGCGCCATCGCGGTGACGCTGGCGGTGATGGCGGTGCTGTTCCTGTTCTTCCGCTTCACGCCGCTCGGGCTGGCGATGCGGGCGGCGGCGCAGAACCCGGTGTCCTCGCGCCTGGTGGGCGTCAACGTCGGGCGCATGCTGATGCTTGGCTGGGGCCTCGCCGGCGCGGTCGGCGCGATCGGCGGCATGATGGTCGCGCCGGTGGTCTTCCTCGATCCGCACATGATGGGCGGCGTGCTCATCTATGCGTTTGCCGGCGCGCTGATCGGCGGCATCGACAACCCGGCCGGCGCCGTGCTCGGCGGCTTCATCGTCGGCGTGCTGGAAAACCTGATCGGCTCCTATGTCGTCGGCACGGAACTGAAACTGTCGGTGGCGCTGGTGCTGATCGTGGTGGTGCTGATCGTGCGCCCGTCGGGCCTGATGGGCAAGACCATCGTGACCAAGGTGTAGGCCAGCCATGCCGACCGCTCCCCAACTCCTACCCGATGATACGCCGACCATGAGCTCAGTGAACCCGCTTGCGCCCGCCGCTACTCCCGTCGCTACTCCCGTCGTTTCCGCCCGGGCCTGGCATCCGGCGCTGTGGCTGGCCTTGCCCCTGCTGGCCGCGCTGGCCTTTCCCTTCGTCGCCAAGGGCTACCTGATCTTCCAGGCGACCATGGTGCTGTCCTATGCGGTGGCCTTGCTCGGCCTGAATATCCTGACCGGCTACAACGGCCAGATCTCGCTCGGGCACGGCGCGTTCTACGCGATCGGCGCCTATGCCGCCGCCATCCTGATGGACCAGGCCGGCATGCCCTACTGGGCCACCATCCCCGTCGCCGGGCTGGTCTGCCTCGTCGCCGGCTACCTGTTCGGCCTGCCGGCGCTCAAGCTGGAAGGCTTGTATCTCGCGCTGGCCACCTTCGCGCTGGCGGTCGCCACGCCGCAGTTGCTGAAGTACAAGCACCTGGAGGCATGGACCGGCGGCGTGCAGGGCATCGTGCTGATGAAACCGGACGCGCCCTTCGGCCTGCCGCTGAGCCAGGACCAGTGGCTGTACCTGTTCTCGCTGGCGGTGACGGTCCTCATGTTCATTCTTGCCCGCAACCTGCTGCAGAGCGGGGTGGGGCGGGCGATCACCGCCATCCGCGACAACCCGCTCGCGGCCGAGACCATGGGCGTCAACAACCGCCACTACAAGGCTTCGGTGTTCGGCGTGTCGGCGATGTATACCGGCATCGGCGGCGCCTTGTCGGCCATCGCGGTGCAATTCGTCGCGCCGGATTCGTTCACGATGTTCCTGTCGATTTCCCTGCTCGTCGGGATCGTGGTCGGCGGCGTGGGCACGATTGCCGGCGCCTTTTACGGCGCGCTGTTCATCATGTTCGTGCCGAGCGCCGCGGAGAAAGTATCGAAGGCGGCGCCCTGGGCCGTGTACGGCATGGTGCTGATCCTGTTCGTGTTCGTATTGCCCGGCGGCGTCGCCGGCTTGATCAACCGGTTCCGGCAGCGCCGGCACCCATCATGAAAAGGAGACAAGATGCGCACCTTCAAGCCCCTCGCGCTGGCCGCCCTGTGCCTGTCGCTGGCTGCTTCCGCCCATGCCCAGAAGAAGTACGATCCCGGCGCCTCCGACACCGAAATCCGCATCGGCAACGCGTCTCCGTACAGCGGCCCGGCCTCGGCCTACGGCGCGATCGGCAAGGCGATCGGCGGCTACATGAAGATGGTCAACGACCGCGGCGGCATCAATGGGCGCAAGGTCAACTTCATTTCCTATGACGACCAGTATTCGCCACCCAAGACCATCGAGGTTACGCGCCGGCTGGTGGAGCAGGACGAGGTGCTGGCGCTGTCCGGCAATGTCGGCACCGGGCCCAATCTCGCGGTGCAAAAGTACCTGAACGCGAAAAAGGTGCCGCATCTGATGATTTCCGTCGGCACCGAGAAATTCAACGACCCGAAGAATTTTCCGTGGACCGTGCCCTTCAACCCGAGCTACGAGGCCGAGGGGCGCTTCTTCGCGCAGAACATCCTCAAAACCAGACCGGACGCGAAAATCGCGGTGCTGTACCAGAACGACGATTTCGGCAAGGATCTGCTCAAGGGCCTGAAGAACGGGCTGGGCGACAAGGCCGGCAAGATGATCGTGGCCGAAGCCTCCTACGAGACCTCGGACCCCAGCGTCGATTCCCAGATCGTGCAGCTCAAGTCGAGCGGCGCCAACGTGTTCGTGAACTTCAGCCTGGCGCGCGCCGCCGCCCAGGCCATCCGCAAGATCCACGACCTCGGCTGGCGTCCCGAGCAGCAATACGTCACCTATGTGTCCGCCTATGTGAAGACGACCTTCGAGCCGGCCGGTCTCGACAAGTCGGTGGGCGTCATGTCCATGCGCTTCTTCAAGGACGCCGGCCAGAGCCGCTGGGACAATGACCCGGATACCAAGGAGTACAAGGAATTCCTGAAGAAGTACATGCCGGACGAAGACATCAACAACAGCCTCGTCGTCTACGGCTATGTCAGCGGCCAGGCGCTGGAACACGTGCTCCGGAAATCAGGCGACAATCTGACGCGGGAGAACCTCCTGAAGCAGGCGACCTCGCTGAAGGACGTGCAGTTCAAGATGCTCATGCCCGGCATCACGGCGGGCAATTCGCCGGCGGATTATTTCCCGATCAATACCATGCAGATGGTGCGATTCAACGGCAAGGAGCTGGAACCTGTAGGAGAACCGGTGAAGCTCAAGCAACCGGCAGCACAATGACAGAGAGAGTAAAGGAAGACGCCATGCTAGGACTGATGCAGGACCGGCCATTGTTGATCTCGTCGCTGATCGAACATGCGGCCGCCTACCACCCGCAACGGGAAATCGTCGCCCGCACCGTGGAAGGACGGATACATCGCACCAATTACGACGAGGTGCACCGCCGCGCGAAGCAGGTCGCCAATGCCTTGAAGGCACTCGACGTCGCATTTTCAGACCGTGTGGGCACGCTGGCCTGGAACACCCACCGCCACCTGGAACTGTACTTCGGCGTGTCGGGCTCCGGTGCGGTGCTGCACACGGTCAATCCGCGCCTCTTCCCGGAGCAGATCGAGTACATCGTCAACCATGCGGAAGACAAGGTGCTGTTTTTCGACACCACCTTCGCCCCGCTGGTGGAAAAGCTGGCGCCGAAGCTCAAGAGCGTCACGCATTACATCGCGATGACCGAGCGCGCCAACATGCCGGTCATGGACGTGCCGAACCTGCTCTGCTACGAAGACCTGATCGGCGCGCAGAGCGAGGACTACACCTGGCCTGAATTCGACGAGCGCTCCGCCTCGTCGCTGTGCTACACCTCCGGTACCACCGGCAATCCCAAGGGCGTGCTGTATTCGCACCGCTCCACGGTGCTGCATTCGCTGATGGAATGCGCGCCGGATACCTTCGGCGTGTGCTCGTCGATGTGCATCCTGCTGGCGGTGCCGATGTTCCACGCCAACGCCTGGGGCATGCCCTACGCCACCGCGATGGTCGGCGCCAAGGTGGTGATGCCCGGCCCGCACCTGGACGGCCAGAGCCTGTACGAACTGATGCGCGACGAGGGCGTGACCTTCTCGCAGGCGGTGCCCACCGTCTGGCTGATGCTGTTCCAGTACCTCGACCAGCATCCGGAAATCGACATGAAGAAGATCGGCCTGAAGACCATCGGCGTCGGCGGGGCGGCCACGCCGCGCAGCATGATCGAACGCTTCGAGAATGAATTCGGCGCGGACTACGTGCAGGGCTGGGGCATGACGGAAACCAGTCCGATCGGCGTGATCGGCCGCCTGCTGCCCAAGCATGCCGGCCTGCCGCAGGACGAACGGACCCGGGTGAAGATGAAAGCCGGGCGCGCGGTATGGGGCGTCGGCCTGAAGATCGTCGGCGACGACGGCAGCGAGCTGCCGCACGACGGCGTTGCCTACGGCCACCTGCACGTGCGCGGGCCGTGGATTGCCGGCAGCTACTTCAAGGACGAGGGCGGCAAGGTGCTCGACAAGGACGGCTGGTTCCCGACCGGCGACATCGCCACCATCGATGCCGACGGCTATGTGCAACTGGTGGACCGCGCCAAGGATGTGATCAAGTCGGGCGGCGAATGGATTTCGTCGATCGACCTGGAAAACACCGCGATCGGCCATCCCGCCGTGCAGGAGGCCGCCATCATCGCCGCCGCCCATCCGAAATGGCAGGAGCGGCCGCTGCTGCTGGCCGTCAAGCGCCCCGGAAAGGAAGTCACGCGCGAGGAATTGCTGAACTACCTCGGCGAGCGCGTCGCGAAATGGTGGGTGCCGGACGACGTGGTGTTCGTCGACCAGTTGCCGCACACCGCCACCGGCAAGCTGCTCAAGACCAAGCTGCGCGAGCAGTTCCGCGACTATCGCCTGCCGACCGCCTGAGTCGTTTCGGCCATGATCGACAGGAAGCACATCGGCCGCATCGTCTCCCGCCACCAGGCGGAAGTCGAACGCGGCCGCTTGCGCTTCTTCGCGAAGGCGATAGGCGAGACCGATCCGCGCTGGACCGAGGGCGAGCGGCTGCCGGTGCCGCCGACCTTCCTGTTCTGCCTCGACATGGACCGTCCCGATCCCTACGACTGGTATTCCGGGGTCGGCCTGTCGCTGCCGCGCGTCCTGCACGGCGAGCAATCCTTCGTGTACCGCAAGCCCTGCCATTCCGGCGACATCCTGCACTTCACCTCGCGCATCGACGACATGTATGAAAAGAAGGGCGGCGCACTGGAATTCCTCGTGCGCGCCACGCGGGTGACCGACAGCGAGGGTACGCATGTGGCCGATCTGCGCGCCCTCATCATCCAGCGCCATGCCTGAACGCAGCCTCGCGTGCGCCGATGTCGGCACCCGCCTGCCCCCGCTGACGCTGCCGGCGCTATCCCGCACCACGCTCGCCCTCTATGCCGGCGCCTCCGGCGACCACAATCCGAACCATATCGACATCGACGCCGCCCGCGCCGCCGGCAACGACGATGTCTTCGCCCACGGGATGCTGGTCATGGCTTGGCTGGGCCGCCTGCTGACCGGCTGGGCGCCGCGGGAATCCATCCGCAGTTTCGACACCCGCTTCATTAGCATGACCCGGATCGGCGAGCGCATCACCTGCAGCGGGGAAGTGGTGGAAAAGCGCGACGGCGCATTCGTCGTGCAGCTGCAGGCGTGCAACGAGCACGGCGAAGTGAAAGCCACGGGCCGGGCAGTGATTGCCGGCCGCGACCAATAAGACAGAACGGAGACAACATGCGCCATTCCAGCTTCCATGCCGCCATCGACGCTCTTGCCCGCGAGATGCCGGACCAGATTGCCCTCCGCACGCCGCTGCGCACGCTGCGCTTCCCGGACGTGGAGCGGGAGGCCAACCGCATCGCCAACGGCCTCGCCGGCCTCGGCATAGGCAAAGGCGACCGCGTCGCCTGCCTCACTAGGCAGATGGCGGAATGCACGCTGCTGGTGATCGCCGCGCAGAAAATTGGCGCGGTCTGCATGCCGGTGAACTGGCGGCTGGCGCCGCCGGAGGTCGAATACATCATGAACCACGGCGAGGCACGCTTCCTGATGGCGGACGCCGAATTCCTCGGCGCGCTGGCCGGCATCGAGACGCCGGCCGTACTGAAGACGGTATCGACGCTGCCCGCTGCAAGCCACGCCTCGCTGTCCGAGTGGAGCGCGGACTTTCCCGACGCGCCGCCCGAATACGAGGCCGGGCTGCACGACGCGGCGCTGCAACTCTACTCTTCCGGCACCACCGGCCTGCCGAAGGGCGTGGAACTGTCGCACCGCAACCTGATCGGGGTGTGCGAGACGATAGGCCGCGACTACGGCTATGCGCAGTGCCCGACCGTGACCCTGAACGTCGCGCCCACCTTCCATATCGGCGGCCTCGGCATGGCCTTCGTCGCGCTGTATGCGGGCGGCGCGACCGTCACCTATCCCGATTTCGTTCCGCAGCAAGTGGTGGCCGCCTTCGCCGAACACCGTGTCACGCACTGCTTCCTGGTGCCGGCGATGATCCACATCCTGCTGCAGGTGCCGGGCGTCGAAGAGACCGACTACTCCGCCTTGCGCGTGATCGGCTACGGCGCGGCCCCGATCAGCGAAAAGGTGCTGACCGACGCGCTGCGCGTCTTCCGCTGCAAGTTCGTGCAGAACTATGGCCTCACCGAGACCACCGGCACCGTGGTCGCCCTGATGCCCGAGGACCACGATCCGAACGGCCCGCGCGCCCATCTGCTGCGCGCCGCCGGAAAGCCCTGCGAAGGCACGCGGCTGCGCATCGTGGACATTGCTACCGGCAAGGACCTGCCGGAAGGGCAGATCGGCGAGGTCTGGATCCATTCGCCGCAGAACATGATCGGCTACTGGCGTAACGAGAAAGCCACGCGCGATGCCTTTCCGGAAGGGAAGGAGGGGGGGTGGTTCCGCACCGGCGACGCCGGCGCGCTGCGCGACGGTTACCTGTTCATCGAAGACCGCATCAAGGACATGATCATTTCCGGCGGCGAGAACATCTATCCGGTCGAAGTGGAAAACGTGCTGATGAAGCATCCGGCGGTGCTCGATTGCGCGGTGATCGCGGTGCCGGACGACAAGTGGGGCGAGGCGGTCAAGGCCTGTGTCGTGCCGCGGACGGGGAGCACGGTGGATGCAGAGGAGGTCATCGATTTCTGCCGCGAACGCCTTGCGCACTACAAGTGCCCGCGCTCCATCGACGTGATGGAAAACCTGCCGCGCAACCCCAGCGGCAAGCTGTTGAAGAACATCCTGCGCCGCCCTTACTGGGAGGGCAGGACGCGCAGCGTGAATTGAAGACGGGCCTCGATGACCGTGACCGCCGGCAAGGCCTTTGATGCAGCGCATAGCCCGGTGCAAGATCGCTTCACTTCCCCGCAAGCCGTCCAACACTGACGGTAGCAAAACCGCGGGGCGGATGCTTGCGCTCGCGCATGCAATGCCGTACCGCATTCATTCCACCGCTGCCTGAAAGGAGGCGAGCATGGCCCGAGCAGATTGGCGCCTCGAAGGCGAATGGATCAAGAGCTGCATCTGCGCATGGGGTTGCCCGTGCGATTTCAATGCCCGTCCCACCCACGGCGAATGCAAGGGTTTCGTCGGCATGCGCATCGCCAAGGGACACTTCGAACAGACGCGGCTGGACGGCCTCAGTTTCTTTGTCACGGTCAGTTTCCCCGGGCCGCTGCACGAGGGAAACGGTGAAGCGCAACCGCTGGTCGACGAGCGGGCCACGCCGGAACAGCGCGACGCGCTGTTCCAGATCATGTCGGGCAAGCACTCTGCGGAAGGAACGCTGTTCCATATCTTCAGCCTGATCGTGACCAAGATGTACGACCCGGTCTTTGCGCCGGTCGAGTTCGCTTTCAACCAGGAAGCGCGCACTGCGGAGGTGCGCATTCCGGATGCGCTGGAATCGCGCACCGAGCCGATCAAGAACCCGGTGACCGGCCTGCCTCACCGCATCCAGGTGATGATGCCGGAGGGGTTCGAACATCGGATTGGCGAGGTGGCATCGGCGGTGATCCGCAGCACAGCCGGCATTGCCTTCGACAGCGACGGTACGCACAGCACGCTCGCGCATGTCGTGCAGACTCCGGAAGGAGTTGCCGCGTAGGCACGCAAGCATCGCGATGGCCATCATCGAACGGATGCTGCAGCGCGAGCGACTGCTGACGCTGGCCGGCCTGGCCGCGGTCGTCACTCTCTCCTGGGGCTATCTCCTGACAGGGGCAGGCACCATGCAGGAGATGGGCGGCATGAGCATGCCCATGAGCGTCTGGCCCTGGACAACCGGACATGCCTTGCTCATGTTCGTCATGTGGCTGGTCATGATGATGGCCATGATGCTCCCCAGCGCGGCGCCGACGATCCTTCTGTTCGCCACGATTGCGCGGCGCAGCCCGACCGCGCCGCGCTCCGGCCCGGCGCTGTTCGCCTTCGGTTATGTTGCGGTGTGGGCGGGGTTCAGCCTGCTGGCGCTGCTTGTGCAGTTCCTGCTGGAATGGACGGAATGGCTGTCGCCGATGATGGAGTCGAACAGCATGACGCTGAGCGCCTTGCTGCTGCTCGGCGCCGGCATCTATCAGTTCACGCCCCTCAAGCGCGCCTGCCTGCGCCTCTGCCGCTCGCCGCTGGATTACCTCGCTTCGCACTGGCATGCGGGCAGGACCGGCGCGCTGCGGATGGGTGCGCAGCACGGGCTCTACTGCGTCGCCTGCTGCTGGGGACTGATGCTGCTGCTTTTCGTCGGCGGCCTGATGAACTTGTGGTGGATCGCTGCGCTTGCGCTGTATGTGCTGTTCGAAAAACTGGTCTCGGGCGGCGAACGCCTTGGCCAGGTCACCGGCGTCCTTCTTTGCTGCATCGGTCTCGCCTTGCTGCTTGCGCCTCTTGCCTGATCGGCGCGCCGCAGGCTAGCCGGCGATCACCGCCGACGCGCCGCCGTCCACCGGGATGAACACGCCGGACAGGTGCTTGCCGGCGTCGCTGGCCAGCAGCAGCAGCGGGCCTTTCAAATCCTCGTCGTCGCCCAGGCGGTTGAGCGGGATGTTTTCCCGGATGTTGTCGGCACCGACGTGATCGATCATGCCATTGGCCATCTTGCTCGGGAAGACGCCCGGGCCGAGCGCGTTGACGTTGATGCCGTAGCGCCCCCATTCGGCGGCGAGCGCCCGGGTGAAGGTGAGCACCGCGCCCTTGCTGGTGTGGTAGCCGATCGCCTGCATCAGCTTGACGTTGCCGCCGAGCGCCGCCACCGAGGCGATATTGACGACCTTGCCGCTCCTGCGCGGAATCATGCTGCGCTTGCCGATTTCGCGGGTCAGCAGGAACAGGCCGCGCACGTTCAGGTTCATCACCTTGTCCCAGGCGTCGAGCGGATGTTCCTCCGCCAGCGCGCCCCAGGTAGCGCCCGCGTTGTTGACCAGGATGTCGACATGGCCGAAGGCTTGCAGCGCCGTGTCGGCCAGCGCCATCACGTCGGCCTCGCGGCTGACGTCGGCCACGGCCGTGGTGACGTCGATGCCGGCGGCGTTCAGTTCCGCGGCGGCGCGCTCCAGTTCGTCCGCCTTGCGCGCGCTGATCATCACGCGAGCGCCGGCTTCGCCCAGCGCATGCGCCATCTGCAGCCCCAGGCCGCGCGAGCTGCCGGTGACGAGGGCGGTGCGGCCGTGGAGGTCGAACAATTGCTGTACGGTTCTTGCTTGCATCGTGTCTCCTTCCCGTCAGAAATATGACGACGCGACCTGCAGGCGCGCGCGGCACTCGGCCACCATGCGCTCGATCAGCTCGGCGCAGCTCGGGATGTCGTCGATCAGCCCGACCACCTCGCCGGCCCACACCAGGCCGGCGTCCATGTCGCCGGTCTCCAATGCCTCGCGGCCGCGCTGGCCGGACACCAGCGGACGGATATCGTCGAAGGTGCAGCCCCCGGGCCTGCGTTCCATCGACACGACCTCGTCCGATACCGAAGTCTTCAGCACCCGGCCGGTGTTGTGCAGGGTGCGGAAGATCAGGTTGGTGTCGCGTTCCGTGGCGCGCACCAGGGCCTGCTTGATGTTGTCGTGCAAGGGTGCTTCCTTGACCGCGCAAAAGCGCGTGCCCAAGTTGACACCCTCGGCACCCAGCGCCAGTGCGGCGGCCAGCCCCCAGCCATCGCCGATCCCGCCGGACGCGATGACCGGAATCTTCAGCTTGCGGGCGGCGATCGGGATCAGCACGAGGCCGCCGACGTCGTCCTCGCCGGGATGGCCGGCGCACTCGAAGCCGTCGATGCTGATGATGTCCACGCCATTGCGTTCTGCCGACAGCGCATGCCGCACCGAAGTGCACTTGTGCACGATGCGGATATTGTTTTCCTTGAAGCGGGCGATGAAATCCTTCGGGCTGTTGCCCGCCGTCTCCACCACCTTGATGCCGGACTCGATGATGGCCTGGACATATTCGGCGTAGGGAGGCGGCTTGACGGAAGGCAGGATGGTCAGGTTCACGCCGAAGGGCTGGCCGGTCATCTCGCGCCAGCGCCGGATTTCGCGGACCAGCGCTTCCGGCGACGGCTGGGTCAGGGCGGTGAGTATGCCGAGGCCGCCGGCGTTGGAAACAGCCGCTGCCAGCTCCGCCCGGCCCACCCATTGCATGCCGCCCTGGATGATCGGGTAGCGGATGCCCAGCATCTCTGTCACACGGGTTTTCATTGAATCTCCTCTATCTGCGGGGATGGTGAAGATTCTTGTCGAGCCCGCGCCGGGATGCGTCGTCCGAAGCGACGATTTCGATTAAGGACGAGGGATGGAGTTTGTCGGAGCAAGTCTTTAGGCTGGGATGCAATCCCAGCACAGCTTAACCATATTGACGATTGCCGGGATTGGACTCCGGCCTACGACACCATGCCAAATCGAAATACATCAACGGGCCGCCCTCATCTTCATTCCCTTTTCATCCGCCATGATCCCTCGAAAAATCTCCGCGGCGTATGTCCCTATCCGGATATAGGTGGCGTCCGATGGATGGTACCCATCGGGCACAAGATCGGCGATGCCTTGCCCGGTGTCGCGCATATACTCGGTCAAATTGCGAAAGGTGTCGATTAGCGGAATACGCTCCGTAGTCGCCACCCGCCGCATGGCGTCGGTATAGGCCTCGAGTCCGCCTTCTGCGATAGGATTCGGCGTCATCAGGATGATCTTCTTGCCGGCCGCTTGTGCCAGTCGCACCATCTGTCGCAAGTCGTGTTCGTATTGTTCGACGGAGTTGCCATTCTTCGAGGCATGATTGGTGATGACGATGTCGACGCGCGCCTTCGCGATATAGTGCTTCCATGGCGGATGCCTGCCATCCGTTCCGTTCATGAGGTGCTCGACACGCGAACTGTCCACTCCCTCATTCATGACGACGTACCCGGAATTCGGACCAAGCGCTGCAAGGAAGGCGTCGGGCGT
>Ga0196970_1002010_pt1 | contig 11471 bp, 15 predicted proteins | sample S1v_513CmetaG_FD_148672 | JGI IMG/M metagenome (GOLD analysis project Ga0196970, IMG submission 148672) | Soil microbial communities from Anza Borrego desert, Southern California, United States - S1+v_5-13C | ecosystem: Environmental > Terrestrial > Soil > Desert | place: USA: California... | reverse complement strand
GACCGCTGCGAGTTCGCAATCGAAAACCCCTCCAATGAGTTCGCCGGTTTACACCTGCTCGAGCTGCGCATTATCGAGCGGGCTACGCATATGACCTACCAGGAGGCCGCCGCGTTCGAGTGGCGGGTATGGAGAGACATTCCCACATCACAGATAGCGCGTGTTATGGGCAGTTCCGCAGGAGTCGCGGAATATACGTTGCGTCGAGCGATGAACAAGGCCCGGAGGTTTCCACACATCGGGCTGATTTCCGCAATACTGGAGACGTTCGGCTATCAGACAGCCCCGAGCGTCTACCCGATAGCATTCAAGATTCCGGAGGCGAAGCACCGCACAACATCCTGATACTGTCAACTTGTAACCCCGAGGCCATGCCAAACAGTCCAAACACAAAAAGGAAATGGATGATGTTAGCATTTATTAGTATCGCGGATGCCTCCCCTTGTGCTCGGAGATGTTAACAAATGTTAAGGTCTGCCCCGCCACTAGACACCTGAGCAGTATTGCGCCTGGACTCCTGGCGTCGTAGAATGCCCCTGAAGACTTCAGGGAGGTGCATTCAGAGTGCAGGAAGATATTCAGAACGGCGTTTCAGTGTTGACCGTGAAGGAGGCCGCGGCTAAACTCGGAATATCAGAGCGCGCCGTGTGGAACCGTATCAAGGCTGGTAAGCTCAAAAAGATTCCGATCGACGGCAGGACATACATAGAAGCATCTTCGCTTCACTCTTCTGAAGATGCTTCAGGAAACGCTTCAGGGGCTTCATTCAGTCATCAGGAAGTCTTCAGTTCAGAGCTTCAGTGTAAGGTTGATGCTCTGCAGGAAATTGTGAGGCGACAGGATTCGGAAATAGAATACCTTCGCCGGCAGACTGAGGCTCAGCTTGTGACGCTGAACAGGCTCAGTGACCAGCTTACTCTACCCGCCCCACAATCCACGCAGGACACGAGCTCCCCCTCGAGTCCGACACAATACCCCAGGCGCAACCCCTGGCCGTGGATATTCGCCGCGGCGGTCCTGATCATCTCGGGCGCATCGATCTATGCGATGTGGTACCTTGGTGGGTAGTTTTATCGTTGCGTAAGACCGCTTACTCTGTCAGGCGGCGAATGTTGAAGAATGTTGAAACGGTAGAGGAAGCTCAGGCCAAAAAGCAACGGGACATGCAACGGAACTACTGTTTTGTTGCATGCCCGCAAGGATTTAATTCAACCTCTCCCGCCCGCAGGGGATGTTGACAAATGTTGACATCACAACCACTACACAACCAACAGTCCCTACGGCACAACGCCTCTATATGACAACCTCGTGAATATATTAGACGCGCGTCTAGCGGTTTGCCGGAGGCGTACAATACCGGACGGTTTTGTAAGAGTCAGAAGTATAAAAAGGTAAAATTAGGTATTGACAGGTAGGGAGGGTATGGTATAATACAGTCAACAGGGGAAGTGAGAAGGAGGAATCGGTATGGAAAACGCAGTATGCTATGTTAGAGTATCGACCGAGGAGCAGGCCCGCTTCGGCGTTTCGCTGGAAGCCCAGGAAGAACGCCTAACCGCTTACTGCAAGATGAGCGGTTTGGAGCTGGTCAAGATCGTGCGCGAGGAGGGCGTTTCGGCGTCCAAGGCGCTGCACACAAGGCCCGGAGGCGAGGAACTGTTAAAGCTGGTCGCGGTCGGACAGGCTCAGCACGTGATTGCCCTAAAGCTGGATAGACTCTTTCGCGATGCAGAAGACGCGCTGAGGCAGACCAAGGCCTGGGACAAGGCGGGAATCGCGCTTCACCTGGTCGATATGGGCGGGCAGACTCTTAACACCGCTACTGCTATGGGCAGGTTCTTCCTGAATATGATGGCTGGTTTTGCCGAGCTTGAAAGGAACCTTATAGCGGAGCGCACGGAGGCGGCGCTTTCGCACAAGAAACGCCACCTGGAGGCCTACGGCCCCACGCCATACGGTTTTGATCGACTCGGGGAGGCGCTTGTGACTAACGCGCGGGAGATGGACGTCGTTACCGATATCCAGCGGCGCTTCAAGCTCGGGGAAAGTCTGCGGTCTATCGCCAAGGCGTTAAATGACGCCAATGTGCCCAGCAAGACCGGTGCAAAGTGGTATGCTTCGACCGTCAAGTATATGCTAGGCAATGATCTTTACATTCCAAAGTTGGAGGCTGCGTAGAATGAGCGACAAACTATTAACCCCTGAACAGGCTGCGGATCGACTCGCGGTAAGCCCTAAAACACTTCGCGACTGGCTTCGTGATGGAAAGCTCAAGGGCGTCAAGGTCGGGCGCTTGTGGCGAGTGCGGGAGGCCGATCTTGACGCGTTCCTGAAAGAACCGGGAGGTGATGCCGGCTAGCTGTAGAACGCATTCGTAGTAAAACAGACTCAACTATTATGCTAACCAAAGGAGAGCTAGGGAACCATGAACGCACAAGAACAGGTCAATAATAATAGCAGAGGGGCGACTGTCACCCGCAAAAGTAAAGCCGCCCCCACAAGCGAAAGCTCAACGCTTTCGAACATATTATACCACGACGTTTATGATGCGGCCATCGTCTACACCGAAAACGGCCCCGTGGCATGCATCGGAGACATTCCTCCACTCGATTCCATCGGCGATGATGTTGATGTCCAGGCGAAGGAGTTGAGCCCGGACATACTCGGTATCTACTGCCGGTTTTCTGGCCGCGAACACATCTGCTGGAATAGCCGCGTTTCCCCCGACAGGCGCCTGGCCATCCTCGAGCGGGCGCATGGCAAACAGGTTGTCTAAGTGAAAAATTATGCTTCGGGAGACACTGTGCGAAGCCTCCCGAAGCCTCCTGATGAGCGGGTAATTTTTCCCCAGGGAAAGTTTGGGAAATTGCTTGCAATCCGCTTGCCTGATCAATTCGCAATGCTTATAATTACCGTGTTGGAACGTTTACCAACATTGGCGAGGTGATGTAAGGTGACAGTGACAGACCGCTTTAATACGTATCAGGCGGCTAAGCTCGCAGGGTTGAAGTATGACACGGCGGATTATTGGGCAACGTCGGGATTCCTGAAGCCCAGTATAGCCGATTCCTGCGGGCATGCAAGTGCAAGGGCATACAGCTTTGTCGATGTGCTTGCAATGAAAACAGCCGCCGAATTGCGGCGAAACGGGATCAGCTTACAAGGCCTTCGGAAGGTCGTTAAGCACCTGCAGGCGCGCGGAATAACCGAACCTGCGCTTGCAAATGTCTATCTCGTATCTGACGGTAAGGACGTCTACGAGTGTCGAGGTGATGAACTGCAGTCAATACTGCAGAGTCCTGGCCAGACGGCCATGCGGGTTATTGTGGATCTTTCCCTGGTGGAGAAGTCACTCAGGAAAGACGTTGCCGAACTAATCGCTGCTTAGCATACAGCGGCGCGCTACAGTCGGGATAGACCGACCATCAAAACGAAGAAACAACAACAAGCATAATCAACTAAGCAAACACAAAAAAAAGCAAAGCAAAACAAAAAGCACAGCAAAGCAAAAAATCATGGGCGTCATACCCGCCCCGATGGTATGGGTGGCTAAGCCTTACTGCCGTCCCGTGGACGTTAAATATGGGAGGATCATCAATGCGAACGTTTAGCACTTCTTAGAGATACAAGGAGGTTCCGAATTGAATACAGACAAAGCAAAAACCCCCGATGCTACCAACATCGAGGGCCAAAGCGTGGACAGTGGTGTACTGTCTACCAGCGTCAAATCTGAGGATAGTATACCACATCAGCCCTCGGTGACGTCAACCCCCAGATTACAATTCGCCTACAAAAACAGAACATCGGGAGGTAGATACTGATGAGTAACTCAGTTCCGCCTCCGCATGTTGATAGAGTGCTGCAAAAACTTGAGCAGGTCAAATCGATAGGCAAGGATAAATGGAGAGCGCTATGCCCCGTGCATGGTGACACTCACCCTTCGCTAGACATCAGCATCGGCAATAATGGCGCGGTTCTATTTAAGTGCTGGTCGCATGATTGCTCGCCGGAGGATATAGTCAAGGCCATTGGTCTAACGATGAATGATCTATGGCCAAACACGCCAACGGCGACAGCGACCACACGCAATAAGCCCAGCCAAAAGCCTAAAACCAGTTCAGGAAAAACCAGCTCAGGAAAGCTGACCCTTGTAGACACGTATTACTACGAAAATCAAAGCGGATGCGTGATCTACAAGGTTGAAAGACTGGAAGACGATCAGGGAAAAAAGACTTTCAGGCCCTATAGGTTAAACAGTAACGGCGGATGGGACAAAGGTATAACAGACCATGTAAACCCCATCCTTTACAAGTTGCCCGAAGTCAAAAAGGCCATCTCTAAAGGAGCGCTGGTATTCATTGTCGAAGGCGAGAAGGATGTCAACACCGTTAGCAAGATAGAGCAAACGGCAACTACAAACACATTTGGCTCTAATGCGAAATGGTTTGACTACTACTCCGAGTGTCTCGCGGGCGCCCATATAGTCATCTTGCCTGATAACGACACCCCTGGTTACAAGCACGCTCAAAAGGTGGCCGAATCAGTTTACAAAACAGCGGCAAGCGTGCGTTATCTCATTCTGCCGGACCTTCCGGAGGGAGGCGATATCTCCGATTGGCTTCCAAAGCATTCTCAGGCAGAGTTCGAGGAGCTTGTAAAGAAGACTTGTGTTCGATGGCAACCAGGCATGGTGATCGGACCACCCGGAGAACCGCAACCCGTCCAAGAGGTCAACCCGTTCGCCGATAACCTCTTCACGCTTACCCAGTGGTTCAACAGGCCGATCGATGAGCAATGGGTATTAAAGCCGCTGCTGCGTCGTGGCGAGCTTGCATTCCTCTACGGCGCGCCCAAGTCGGGAAAGACGTTCCTGGTTTTGGATATGCTGCTGGCGGTTGCAACGGGCGGGAACTGGTGTGGATCTCGTTACAGCGTAGAAAAGCCGCTAAATGTTGTCCTGGCCATCGGAGAAGGGCACCACGGCCTAAAGGGGCGTATAGAGACTGCTCTCATTAAGTGGGAGGCGACACCGGAAGCCATAAACGACCGCTTCCGCGTTGTGCCCCTGGTCCCCCAGCTTTACCCGGAAACACCGAGCCCGGAATACTATGCATCTCGGTTTATCGAAGCAATCGATGAGGCTGGAATCAAGCCGGACTTGGTTGTCATAGATACCTACGCGCGCGCCATCCTCGGCGCTGATGAGAACTCCAACAAGGATGCATCCCTGATCCTCAACACGCTTCAGGCCATTCAAGAAAAACTCGGCTGCGCTGTCCTGGTCGTTCACCACGCCAACAAGGGCATGGGTGAACTTCGCGGTGCATCGGCCATCCTCGGCGGCGCTGATATCGTGCTGAAGTGTTCTCGGGATGGAAGATCCCGAAAGCTCGAAGTAGAGTTCGCCAAGGATATACCCGAGCAGTCACCAGTCACGTTTGACCTATTCCCCGTGAATGACACTGATAGCGTTTATGTTGTCTGGGGGGAGGATGACCCAACGGGCAGCGGCTCGGTCGATGATCGCATAGTGGCGTTCCTGATGCGCGAAAATACTCAGATGCATACCGCGAAAGATATTTCTGAAGCGATTGATGCAGAACAAAAGACTGTTATAGGCCGACTGTGGAGGCTCAAGCAGAGAGGCCAGGTTATCCAAAAGCTGCGCAATCGTAATAAACCAAAGAGCAACACAAACCCCATGGAGTGGGGCTTGCCTGAGCCTGTTTGGATTCCTGATGATGATGAGATAGAGGTATAGCAGTAGAATGAGATTTCAGCCATTCCAAGGCGTCATTCTAGGGCGTCATTCTCATTCCCCCTCTAAAGAATGAGGGGGAGGAATGAATGAGATGACAACGCCTGTCATTCAGATAGAATGAGGTGGAATGAGGTGGAATGAATGACACAGAGCAGGCTAAATGATGGAGTTAAACCAATGAGTGTAAGCGTAACCAGGCAACGTCTTCGCCCTATCGATAATTGGACCCGGGAACTGCTCAGGGATGCGGCGCTGGGTAAGGTGACGATTTACCATATCAACAGCCCGGAACCATACCGGCTTTCGCTTTCCCAGTGGAACGCATTCCGTCGAGCTCAGCATGCCGGCTACGTCGTTGTGCGCCGCCGCAAGGATAGCTTGGCGCTGCGCAATGTCTGGTATGCCTGGTGTGAAATCGAGGATATACCCTGCATCGTTGTCAGGATCCGGGAGAAGTTCGCGGATATCCACATGGATATGATAACCGCGTCTTACAAGCTCAGTAGCGAGCATATAGAAGACCTGAACCGCCGCGTGGGTCCGCTTGTTGAGCCGTCGTATTACAAGGTTTGGGGCTATAGTTCCGAGGGCGTCTACCCGCACACAAGGGCAACCGTAGAAAACGCGCCCCTGATAGCTCAGCATATACTCGATGTGGCGAAGAAGGCGCGGGAGGCGGTGCAGAGATGATAGACACACATACACCCGACGCGCCCGATGTGCTGGTTAGGCTCATCGTTCCGCAGTTCTCATCGAAGTGTTATCAGTGGGAACTTATCTCCTGCCCCTACTGTGGAGAGAAGCACAGGCACGGCGCGAAGTAGTTTCTTTCTCAGGCACCGGAAGACCGCGTTTGAGGCGTACAAAACCGCTCGGTATTGTATAGGGCATCAAAAGCGCTTTTGGTGCCCTATATTTTGCCCCAAAAGTAGTAGACAACAGTCTAACATCTCCCCTTTGTCCCCTTTCGTCAATTTCCGTAAAAAAATAGCAACCAACCCCTTGACAGGCAGCCTATTGTGTGAGATGCTTAAGTTGCTTAATGATTAAGTAACTTAAGCAATAGGCGGGAAACTCGATGGATATTAACAAGCTGCCCAAAGATGCGCGCGAAGCCACTCTAAGCGCCTGCGTGGAGCTGCTATCGGACCTGGAGCGGGTGAATACCGCAACAAGCATTCTGCCTGACCGCAGGTATGCAACGATTTGTTCGGCGGTGGGAATTATCGCCGATGCCACCAACGACTATGGCCGGGTGGAGCTCGAAAAGCTCGACGCCTGGCAAGCCAATACACTCCTTGACGCGGCGCAACTTGTGACCGGCCTTCTTGCGGTTATTGGCCTGAAGCGCCCCTCGCTGATGGCGCGGATCCGGGGTTTTTTGGTTGCATTCGGAGTCATTCGCGCGGGGCGCACGGAGTAAGGCCATGAGGATGCAGTCAAACATCGATTCCATCATTCGCAACCTACAGCGGCGAAACAGCGAGTTTCCCAAGCTGATGCGCGCGGCCACCGCCGAAGCCACAAAAGAACTTTACGCCGAATCCAAAAAGCAGATGAAAGAGCTCATCTACGATAAGCCGGTACCGACGCGGGCGGAGGCTCAGTCCGAGCGAAAGAGCAGGCGTGAGGCATCGGGAAAGACGTTCAAAGCCCGTAAAAGATTGACGACGAAGACCGGCAAGCCAAACGCCGCCGGAAGTAAGCCCGCGTGGACCCGAACGGGAAACCTCAAGCGCTCGGAGAAGATGCGGCTGATAAACGCCTACGTGGGCGCGGTCGAAAACCCCGCCAGAAGCAAAAGCGGACCTTACGCAAGGATCCGACACGACAGAAAAAAGACGCGCTACCCCGCCCCCTGGAGAGCAAACGCACTTCGGGTAAAGCATGCGGCGATTCGCGACATATACCGACAGGCAATACACAAGGCTATGACCACGGGCACATCTGGCCGCCTGGTCTATTTGAGGTGATTTTATGAGTTATGGAGCTGTAACTGATGATATGGTCACGCGGGTATCGCTACAGGGCGTTAACTCCGTGCTGGCCGATCAGAAACGACTAGGCACCGGGTACCTGGGGCTTGCGGGTAAGATGGACGCCGCGGCCGCTGCGGGGAATGCTCTGCAAGGCGCGATTGCCGGAAGCCTCGGCGTGGGAATGGGCGCTGGATTCATCAAGACGGTCGTAACAACAACCGCCCGGATCGATGGCTTGAGGCAAGGCCTGATAGGTGCCGCCGGAAGCGCCGCCGAAGCCGATATGCAGATAAGACGCCTGGAGCAACTGGCCAAAGCCCCCGGGCTTGGCTTCGAGCAGGTTATAGAGGGCTCTATAAGGCTGCAGGCGGCGGGATTGAGCGCAAAAGATGCCGAGGCCGCATTAAAGGGCTTCGGTAACGCCCTCGCCGCCGTGGGAAGAGGAAAGGCCGACCTCGACGGTGTTGTAGTCGCCCTGTCCCAGATACTTTCAAAGGGGAATGTGTCAGCCGAGGAGATCAACCAGATTGCCGAGCGCGTTCCCCAGATACGACGGGTGATGAAAGACGCCTTCGGAACGGCCAACACCGAGGATCTACAGCGGATGGGCATAAGCTCGGAGGTGTTTGTAAACCGGATTATAGATGCGCTGGGCAAGCTGCCCCCCGCCGCCAAGACGATGCAAACGAGCTTTGATAACCTGGGGGATGCCACGAACAAGTTTTTATACGGTGTCGGCGGCGGATCCCGTGGGGGCCTTATCGGAGTGGTGGACGCCGCGACTTCCGGAATAGAGGCCTTTAATGGCTTCAACACGGCAACCAGGGGAGTGGCCGGAACGGTTCTATTTGGCGCTGTGGGGGTGGCTACGCTAGCGACCGGGGTCGCGGTTCTGAAGTTCGCCTGGCGAAGTGTCGCAAACGAGCTTTGGGGTGTGACAACCGCCGCGAATGCCGCCGCCGCTGCTCAGACAAGGGCCGCCGCGTCAGGACCTGGCGGTATCGGCGGATTGAGGGGGATGCTGGGCAAGGGTGGCGGAACGATGGGCGCCGCAAGCGGACTTATTATTGCCGGTCAGATTTTATCCGGCTGGGGAGACTCCGGAGGTGACGCATACAAGAAGAGTGGAAGCAAGGGGTCAGCACTGCAGTATGGTGCCGGTAAGGTTCTCGGAGGTGCCGCAAGCGGCGCGGCCGCCGGCGCGGTTCTCGGAAGCATCGTGCCGGGAGTGGGCAATGTGCTAGGCGGATTGATCGGCGCCGCCGGCGGTGCAATCTACGGCGGATACTCAGGTATCAGGGGCAGGGATGCCCTGATGAATGACCGATCGAAGACATCCGGCAAGAGTCGCGAAGGCACAATCCTTGAGCAGATGGAGTCGCACCTGCAAAAGATCGTAAGTAACACCAGCGACAAGTCAATTATCGGCGGCGGAAGACGCACCGCGAATGCATTTAACCGGGGCGATATCGAACGCGCGGTTCTAAGGGCCGTGGTGTAGGAAAGGCGGAAAAGCACGTGTTGAAAATACAGAACTTGAGTTCAAAACAAAGGGTGGCGGTGGAGCTGCTTGCCAAGGGCGCAAAGACCGCAACGGCGGCGGAAGGCGCGGGCGTGAGTCGGCAGACGATATCAGCCTGGATTAATCGCGATGACGCATTCAAGGCGGCGCTGGAGAGCAGGACAGCCGAACTGGAGGCGAACGTGCGGGGCGTCGATTCGGAGTCGCCGGAGCGATCAATACCAAGTAAACTTGGCGCGATGATTTATTCGCCCACGAGCGGATTGACGCCCGAGCAATGGGCGGATGCCAGTTATATGGCCACGATGAGCGTGAAGCGGAACCGGCTTGCGGATGCGGCGGAATCCCTGGACAAGGCGACCCGCGAAACTCAAAAGGCCGAACTGATTGCGATGTGTCACTTCCTCAAGGGCGAGGCGCCGCCCCATTACAGCGACTACCCGCCGCTTCGGGAGGCGCAGGCGCTTCTTGAGGAACACATGGCCGGCGGCAAAACCGAGGCCGACTGTCTGGCGCACATGAACGCGCTCAAGGAAAAGCAGGAGTACGATGATGCCCGGTCAGCCCTTGTAAGGCTGGAGGCCTCCGTGATGCTTGGAGAGGCGACTGAAGCCGACCTGATTGATGCGCGCGCGAAGCTGGAGGAGACCAGAAGTCGAGCCGAGCGCCACATTCGCGCGCTCGAGATCCACGGGCATGCAAGGGACATTCTCGCCGCCCGCATAGCTAAGCTGTCGCGTGAGGCTGTGGAGAAGCTTGCCGAGGAGGTAAACGGGCGCTACCTGGCCTCTTTGGTGACGTTTCGAAAATTGCTGACTGAACTTGTGCCGGCCAATATCGCCGTGCGGAATATCTGCATCGAGCGCATGCAACGGCTCCCCCACGTGGAGGCGGCGCATACCGTTCCGGTTCCAAAAGCGCTTGTGGATATACCCGACTTCTACCTGCCGGGGCTCGAGGATCTAATCGACCGAATTGATGCCTACCTGGAATCCTGCGGCGTCTACGATGATGTTCCGGAGCTTGCCGAGGCAGTCTAAACAATTAATCCATCCATGCAACCTCCGTGCGGTTCGCGGGGCGTGAGTATGGCATCGAAAGCATACTCCCGCCCCCCGCCAAGGGGCAAGGTGTAAAGCGATGAGCATAGACAATCGAGCATTTAGAAACGCGGTCGGGATCCTCACCAGCGACACGTTCCATGTGTCGTTTCCCGAGGATGTTATAGACGCTCGACTGTGGACGTATCCGGAGTGGAACGCACTGGGGCTGGGGCTTGTGTGCCTGAGTGTCAAGTATGACCTGGATATCGCGAACCTGGATGCCTGGGACCTCTCGCGACTTGACAGGCAGGATACGGACCTTTTGGGGCGCTTTACAGCCTTTATGGAGCGCTTTTTTACCGAGTTGGTTAACGACTTCGCAAGTCGCGGGGGCAAGGCATCCGGACTGCGACAATACGAACTTCCGTTTGGTCACTGGGATACTACCCAGGGGCGCTATATCGAAACAGGAGAAAACCCCCATGGAAATCAATGAGGCTATCAGTGTTATGACCAATGCTGAAATGCTCGATAAGGCAATGGCCAAAGGCGCGAGCATCGACCAGGGCAAGGTCCGTATAGGGCTGTCCGTGCTGAAAATCAAGCGGCGCGAGGGGATAGGCGGCAGCGTCGTAAATGGCGCGTTTGTAAAGGGCACATCTGCGCTACCGCCCCTCGGGGAGGCTGAAGCCGAAGCCGTGCTAGAGGCCGCCGAAGAGGTTGTAAAGGCCACATCAGGCGACTTGACAGCGGCGCCGCACGCAAAGACGATGCATAGCATATTCTAGCGCGCGGCGGTAAGGCATCCGGGGATGGGGCTTGTATAATGTTCACCTGTCCCCGGATGTCCAACACCCGCACAGACGCCCCAGGATTAGGCAGAACTGGCCCTGACCCCTGCGGGCAAGGTCTTTACACGTCCGAACGCTCAGGAATCGCATTCTAGGGCGTTTTCTTATCGTGAATGGAGGAGATATTGGAGAATCGAACATTTCCGCTTGAGTTACTCGCCGACCTTGTGCCCTTGCAGGACTTGCCCGACCGCTGCGAGTTCGCAATCGAAAACCCCTCCAATGAGTTCGCCGGTTTACACCTGCTCGAGCTGCGCATTATCGAGCGGGCTACGCATATGACCTACCAGGAGGCCGCCGCGTTCGAGTGGCGGG
>Ga0196970_1002009_pt1 | contig 11479 bp, 11 predicted proteins | sample S1v_513CmetaG_FD_148672 | JGI IMG/M metagenome (GOLD analysis project Ga0196970, IMG submission 148672) | Soil microbial communities from Anza Borrego desert, Southern California, United States - S1+v_5-13C | ecosystem: Environmental > Terrestrial > Soil > Desert | place: USA: California... | reverse complement strand
TGGTTGTTTCGCCGGACCAGCAGCCGCGCGGCCTCGCTGTCGCGGCGGCCGATGGCGGCGGCGAGGTCCGGGTCGGACAGGGCTTCGTAGTCGAGGCGGGTCTGGGCGGTCATGACGGTGTCCTGCTCACCACTTCGATGCCGCGGCGCGGGCGAGGTTCCCGCTCCCTACGCCCGTCCGCTCAGGCCCCGGGCCAGGTTGCGGGTCCGGTTGAACACGGTGAGCGCGACCAGGGCGGCGGCCAGGCCCAGCCCCCAGAGCATCACCTGGCCGCGGCCGTCCCACAGCCCCTCGACCATGGACAGAACGGCGGCCGCCGACAGCAGGCCCATGCGCTGGGGCTTGGCCAGGGGACCGGAGAAGTCGGCCGGCAGGCCGAGGCCGCGCCCCAGCTCGCGCACATAGGCCGTCATCACCGCCAGTACGGCGCAGAGCCAACCCAGCGCCGGCCCAAGGGACTCGGAGGCCGGCATGGCGGCGTAGCCCGCGCCGACCAGGAACAGGGCGTCGGACAGGCGGTCGGGAAGTTCGTTCCAGATGGGGCCGGCCGGGCCGCCCTTGCCGTGCTCCACCGCGACCAGGCCGTCGATGACGTTGCAGATCAGGCGAAGCTGGATGGTGATGAGGGCCAGGCCCAGCCACACGACGCGGGTCCAGCCGTCGCTCAGTCCCGACAGGGCGAAGGCCCCGAAGCCGACCAGGGCGAACGCCACGCTCATGGCCGAGATCAGGTCGGGCGAGACCCGCGCCCGGGCCAGGGCTCCGGCCAGGGACGCCGCCCAGGCGCTGCTCCGCGACTTCACCGGCCGCCGGTTGCTGACGTCGTCCATGGCCTCAGCCCTCCCGCCTCAGCGTAGCGGTATAGACGAAGGCGTAGAGGGTCGAGACCGTCCAGGGCAGGGCGATGGTGGCCAGCACCTCCGGCGTGCCGGCGGCGCGGTGGGCCAGCACCAGGGCCGCGCCGATGATGAGGCAGCTGACCGCCGGCGGGACCAGCCGCGCCCACAGACCCGACAGGTGGGCGAAGGCGCCCTCCAGCCAGCGCTTGAGGAACAGGGTCAGGATCGCCGACAGCCCGCCCTGCACAACGAAGGCGAACCACATGGCCACGCTGCCGTGCATCCGGTTGGCGAAGGCCGCCCACGCGCCCATGGCGACGAAGGCGAACAGGACGTGGACCCAGGTTGATCGCGCGACCTGTGCCAGGGCTCCGCTTTCGGCCATGCTGTCCCCAATCGATTCCGCGGCCTGATGCTAGGCCACGTCGGAGGGCGGAAGCCAAGTGCTCGACACGATTCCCGGACCGATGCTGTGGGGGCTGGTCGCCGTCGGCGTGATGCTGATGCTCGGCACCATGGCCGCCGTCGCCCTGCCGTTCTTCCGGCCCACGAAGGACTGGACCAACCTGCGCCTGCGCGTGTGGTCCTGGTGGGTGATGATCGCCGTGGTCATCGCCGCCCTGTTCGCGGGCGTCGTGGCGACCACGGTCCTGTTCGCCGTGATCTCCTTCCTGGCGCTGCGCGAGTTCCTGTCGCTGGCGCCGACGCGACGGGAGGACCGGCTGATCGTCCTGTTCGCCTATCTCAGCGTGCCGATCTGCTACTGGCTGGTCGGAACCGACCAGTACCAGATCTACCTGGTGGCCATCCCCGTCTGGTTCTTCATCCTGACGCCGTTCCTGATGGCCGTGGCCGGGCAGACGCGGGGCTACCTGGCCTCGGTCGCCACCTTCAACTGGGGCGTAGTGGCCTGCGTCTACACCCTGGGCCACGTGCCGCTGCTGATGCACGTGCCTGACGGCGAGGCGCGGGCAGGCGCTGCGGGGCTGGTGTTCTTCCTGCTGGTGGCGACCCAGCTCAACGACGTGCTGCAGTACTGCTGCGGCAAGCTGCTGGGCCGGCGCAAGATCATGCCCTCGGTCAGCCCCAACAAGACCTGGGAAGGCTTCTTCGGCGGCTGGATCCTGACCGGGGCGGCGATCTGGTTCCTGGCGCCCCTGTTCACCCCCATCGACGCCAACGGCCGCTGGATGCTGGCCCTGCTGCTGCCGCTGGCCGGGTTCGCCGGGGACGTGACCATGTCGGCGGTGAAGCGCGACCTGGGCGTCAAGGACACCTCGGCCCTGATCCCGGGCCACGGCGGCGTGCTGGACCGGCTGGACAGCCTGACCTTCACCGCCCCGCTCTATTTCCACCTGCTGGCGTACTATGGCCTCGACAAGTACTGAGCCGAGCCCGTTCCGGGTCCTGTTCCTGCGGCTGGTGCTGCGACCGCTGGCGCGCTTCTTCACCGGGGCGGAGGTGCGTCACCGCGAGCGCCTGCCGCTGAAGGGGCCCGCCATCGTGGCGGCCAACCACAACAGCCACGTCGACACCCTTCTGCTGCTGTCGATCTTCCCGCCCAGGGTCCTGGCGAAGGTCCGGCCCGTGGCGGCGGCGGACTATTTCCTCAGCAACCCGGCGCTGAGCTGGTTTGCGCGGCGCATGGTGGGCATCACGCCGATCTCGCGCACCGTGGCCCGCGGCGACGACGTCCTGGCCCCGGCGCGGGAGGCGCTGGCTCGGGGCGACATCGTCGTGGTGTTCCCGGAAGGATCTCGCGGCGAGCCCGAGCGCATGGGACCGCTGAAGGCCGGGGTGGCGCGGCTGGCGGAGGCCTTCCCCGACGTTCCGGTCGTCCCCGTCTGGATCCAGGGCGCGGGCCGGGTGCTGCCGCGCGGCGCCTTCATTCCCGTCCCGATGAACTGCTGCGTCCTCGTGGGCGAGCCGCTGCGCTGGACGGGCGAACGCCAGGGCTTCATGACGGCGCTGAAGGACGCGCTGTGCGCCCTGGAGAAAGACGCGCCGCCGTTGCGCTGGCGCGACGCCGAGACCGGGAACAGGGACTGAGCCGTTGAGAATAGTCGCCGGACGCTTCAAGGGCCGGGCGCTGGTCGCGCCGGAAGGGCAGGGCACGCGACCCACCTCGGACCGCGCCCGCCAGGCGGTGTTCAACATCCTCGAGCACGCCCCCTGGTCGGCGGGGCTGCACGATGCGCGGGTGATCGACCTGTTCGCCGGCTCGGGCGCCCTGGGCCTGGAGGCCCTGTCCCGCGGCGCGGCCTTCTGCCTGTTCGTAGAGACGGACGAGGCGGCCAGGGGCGCAATCCGCGAGAACATGGACGCGTTCGGCCTGTTCGGGGCCGCGCGGGTGCACCGGCGGGACGCGACGGACCTCGGCGTGCGTCCCGGATCCGCGGGCGAGGCCTTCGACCTGGCTTTCCTCGATCCGCCCTACGGCAAGGGCTTGGCCGAGCGCGCCCTGGCCAAACTGGCCGAAGGGAACTGGCTGAAGCCCGGCGCCACCTGCGTGGTCGAGCGCGGCTCGGGCGAGACCGCCTTCTCCGTGGAGGGCTTCGAGGAGCTGGACGTCCGCGACTACGGCGCGGCGCGGGTCCACTTCCTGAAGTTCGGCGGCGTGTAAGAAGCCGCGGCCGGCCGGGACTATCCCTCCGAACCTCTTTCGGAGCCTCCCCATGACCGACCTCACCGCCGCCCGGACCGCCCGCCCCAGGCGCAAGGCCAGCCGATACCTCTGGGCCCTCGTGGCGCTGGCCCTCGTCGTCGCCGCGGCCTCCTTCGGCGGGTTCTGGATCGCGCGCGGCATGGACGTCGACAAGCCGGTGCTGATCGGCCTGCTGGTGGTGACCGGGCTGTCGCTGGAAGTGGCGATGTGGACGACCGCCGCCTCGATCGGCCTTTCGGTGTTCGAGACCCGCAGGCGCATCTGGTCCTTCCTCACCGGCCGCGGCTGGAAGGCCTGACCGGATGCGGGCGCGCGGGTCCCGCCCGCGCGCCCGCCCCTGCGCCTACCAGCGACGCTGGCTCACCCGGTTGTCGAGCTGGGGGCGCAGCGCCTCCAGCCCTTCACGGGTGATGTGGTAGGGCCCGCCGCCGCAGCTGCGGACGAGCCGCCGCCGCTTCAGCTTCTTCCAGACGCCGGGGGAGCAGTCCCCCAGCAGCCAGCCCTCCCGGGTCAGGCAGTCGGCGCGCAGCACCCTGCCCGCTTCGTCCTTTTCCAGGACTATGCGCCCGCCCTGGGCGAGCGCGTGGAGCGTCCTCTGCTCCGCACGTGAGATGTTCATTGATGTTCCGGATACCGGCCACAGGGATGCGGCCCCGCGCGCGGTCGCGGCGCGGGGTCGGTCAGGCCGGCGGATCGTTACGACATGAGGGTCGCAGGACCCGCGGCCGCTCTAGGCGGCAATCTCGGACATAAGGCCTCTGGCAGGCGTGGAACGGCGGCGCTTGTACACGCGAGCCGTCGCCGTGGGAACCCGTCAGCTCGGGGGGTTGTGCGTCTCCACGAAGGACACCATCGCCTCCAGCATGGCCCGCCGCGTCTCCGGGCGCGACAGCCAGTGGTCCTCGCCCTGCATTTCCAGGTACTGCACCGGCTTGCCGGCCCGGCGCAGGGCGCGTTCCATGGCGCGGCTCTGCTCGCTCGGCACGATCGTGTCGTCCTTGCCGTGGATCAGCAGGATCGGGGCGTCGGCGCGCTCGGCTTGCCGCGTGGGCGAGAGGGCGGCAAGCCGCGCGTCGTTGTTGTGCTCGGCGCCCATCAACAGCCGCCACCAGCGGACCTCCTCGCTGCGGCGGCCGTTGCGGTCGGCGGTGTAGCTCAGCATTTGCTTCAGGTCGGCCACGCCGCCCCATGAGGCGGCGCAGCGGTAGAGGCCCTGCTGCAGGGTGACCCCGGCCAGGGCCGCGTAGCCGCCGTAGCTGCCGCCGACGATGCAGGCGCGCCGGGGGTCGACCACGCCCTCCCTGGCAAGGGCGGCCAGGCCGTCCGAGATGTCGGTCTGCATCCTGGCGCCCCATTCGCCATAGGCCGCCCGCTGGAAGGCCGCGCCGTAGCCGAGGGTGCCGCGGAAATTGGGCTGGAACACCGCATAGCCGCGCGCCGCGAACGCCTGGGCCCACCAGTCGAAGCCCGGCCGGTCTGCGCCGGCGATCGGACCGCCGTGCGGCAGGACGACGACGGGCAGCGCCGTGGGGCCGCGGCCGACGGGAAGCGTCAGCACGCCCTCCATCTCCAGCCCGTCGGCCGCGCGGTACTTGAACATCCGGGTGGAGGCGACCGCCGAGGGACCGATGGCCGGGTAGGCGCGGGCAATGTCGTCGGCCCGGCCGGTGGCGATGTCCACCAGCCAGTAGGTGCCGGAATCGCCGCCGCCGTCCGTGAAGATGATCAGGCGGCCGAGGTCGCTGGTCCAGGACACCAGCGAGACCTCGTGCTGCGGGAAGGCTCTGCGCGCGCCGCGCCAGCGGGCCTGGAGCCTCGGATCGAGAAACCGGAAGCGGTCGTCGCCCTCGACCACCAGGCCGATGAGCAGGCCTGAACGGTCCCGGATAGAGCCGCTGAGCGCCAGCCCTTCACCCAGCCGCTTCGTTTCGCCGCCGGCCAGCGGCAGGTCCCAGGCGACCGGTCCGTCCTCGTCCTCGTCGTACACGACCACGGACTCCCGGGTGCGTCCGAAGCCGTCGAGGGACACGCCCTGCAGCAGGTCCTTGCGCTCCATCAGCTTGCGCGCGCTCTTGCCCTCCATCAGGCGCCACGCGCCGTTGGAGCTCTGGTACTCGGAGCGGGCGACGATCTCGCCCGCCGGGCCGATCAGCCAGTCGGTTTCGAAGTCGGGCATCTCGGCGACGCGGCTCTGGTCGCCAGTCTCCAGGTCGATCTTGTAGAGGGCCACGGGATCGTGGATCGACTTCAGCCCGGCGAAGAAGCCGTACCAGCGGCCGTCGATCTCGCGATAGCCGAAGTTGCCCAGCACCGCGCCCATGCGCTTGCCCTGCTGAAAAATCCAGAAGACCTTCCTGGTCCTGAGGTCGATCGACATCGTCGCGAGCAGCTCCCAACGCCGGCCTCCGAAGTCGTAGCCGACATTCACCGTGTCGCGCTTGGTCAGCATCAGGCGCTCGTCGCCGACCCACTCGACCCCGGCGACCTTGGCGTCGCCTAGCTCGCCGCTGAACAGCAGGTCGCCCGCGTCGGAGGTGACGACCACGCGCTGCGTCCCGCGTTCCGCCGTCACGTAGGCGATCCGCTTGCCGGACGGCGAGAGCGTCACGTCCTGGACGGCGGGCAGGCTGCCGTAGGCGTCGAGGGAGACCCGGGCGGGGGCGGCCGCGGCGGTTCCGCCGAACAGCAAGAGCACAGCTGCCGCAAGGCACGCCAATACGCGAAACATGGAAGCTCCCCCCGGAACGGACGGCGATCTTGCGCATCGCCGTCCGCAGGTCAACCGCGCCTCAGCGCCGGCCGAACAGGCGCTCGATATCGGCCAGCTTGAGCTCGACGTAGGTGGGGCGGCCGTGATTGCACTGGCCGGAGTGAGGCGTGGCTTCCATCTGGCGCAGCAGGGCGTTCATCTCGGCGGCGGTGAGGCGGCGGCCGGCGCGCACCGAGCCATGGCAGGCCATGGTCCCGCAGACCTCGGCCATGCGCTCCTTCAGCGCCAGGGCCTGCCCGCCCTCGGCCAGGTCGTCGGCGATGTCGCGCACCAGACCCTTGGCGTCGGTGTCGCCCAGCAGGGCGGGCGTCTCTCGCACCAGCACGGCGGAGCCGCCGAAGGCCTCGATCACCAGCCCCATCTCCGCCAGGTCCGGCGCGGCGGCCAGCACGCGGTCGCAGTCGGACGGGTCGAGGTCGACCACTTCCGGGACCAGGAGCGTCTGGCGCGCCACGCGGCCGCCGGCCATCTGCTCCTTCATGCGTTCGTAGACGAGACGCTCGTGGGCTGCGTGCTGGTCGACGATGACGACGCCGTCGCGGGTCTGGGCGACGATGTAGGTCTCGTGCACCTGCGCCCGCGCCGCGCCTAGGGGGTAGTCGACCGGGTCCACCACCTGACCGCCGGGCTGGACCGGCGCCGGGGCCGAATCGTCGGGGGCGGGCTCGAAGCGGGCGTCCGGCTCGGCCAGGCCGGCGATCACACCGGCCATGCCGAGCGGCATCTGCTGCGGACGGCTCCAGCCGCCGGCGTAGCCGGGACCGGGCGACTGCCAGCCGCCGGCGGGGGACGCTACGGCGGGGCGGAAGCCGCCCAGCGCAGCGCTGGCGACGGTGGTGGAGGCGCGGTGGCCGGCGCCGGCCAGGGCGTGCTTCAGCGCGCCGACGATCAGCCCGCGCACCAGGGCGGCGTCGCGGAACCGCACCTCGGCCTTCGCCGGGTGCACGTTCACGTCCACCAGCATCGGATCGAGGTCGAGGTAGAGCACTGCGCTGGGGTGCCGGTCCCGCGCCAGAAAGTCGGCGTAGGCGCCGCGCAGGGCGCCCTGCAGCAGGCGGTCGCGCACGGGCCGGCCGTTCACGAACAGGAACTGGTGCGCCGCGTTGCCGCGCGAATAGGTCGGCAGGCCGGCGAAGCCCGACAGCCGCACGCCCTCGCGCTCATGGTCGATCGCCAGCGCGTTCTCGCCGAAGTCCTTGCCCAGGATCGCCGCCAGGCGCGCGAGCCGTCCGTCGATGCCCGGGTGCTCGGCGGGCAGGCGCAGCACGCGGCGGCCGTCGATCTCCAGCGAGAAGGCCGCGCCTTCGTGAGCCATGGCCTGGCGGCGCAGTTCGTCGGTGATGGCCAGCGCTTCCGAGCGCTCGGACTTCATGAACTTCAGACGCGCGGGCGTGGCGTAGAACAGGTCGCGCACCTCGACGCGGGCGCCGTGGGGGCCGGGGAAGGCGGCCGGCGCCACGGCGGAGACCTCGCCGCCATCGACCCGGATCGCGAAGGCGTCCTTCGCCCCCCTGGCGCGCGAGCTGATCGCCAGGCGCGCCACCGAGCCGATGGAGGGCAGGGCCTCGCCGCGGAAGCCGAGGGTGTGGATGCGCAGCAGGTCCACGTCGCCGGCGTCGTCCGGTTCGAGCTTGGAGGTGCAGTGGCGCTCGATGGCGATCGGCAGCTCGTCGGGGCCCATGCCGCAGCCATCGTCGGCGACGAGGATGCGGGTGAGCCCCCCGTTCTCGACCTGGACCTCGATGTTGCCGGCGCCGGCGTCGAGGGCGTTCTCCACCAGCTCCTTGATGGCGCTCGCCGGCCGCTCGACCACCTCGCCGGCGGCGATGCGGTTCACGGTCTCGGGCGGGAGGCGGCGGATGGGCATGAGTCGGAAGATAGAGCCTTGGAGGTCCGGTCACCATGCGGCCTTTGTCCAACGCCGCAAACCGATTGCGTCGTCCTCGTCCTTCGACAGGCTCAGGATGAGGACGATTGCTTAGACGGGCGGCGATGATGGTCTGTGGACCTCAGATCCCAAAGTAGCCTCATCCTGAGCTTGTCGAAGGACGAGGCGGACCTGCCACCGGCACGGAGGGTGAGCGCCCAAAAGAAAAAGCCCCGCACCTTCCGGTGCGGGGCTTCATCAAACCGTGGTGCTCCGACCCTTACAGGCCCGGCAGCTTGAACCTGGGCTGCTGCCTGGCGATGACGATGGGCTTGCCGCCGGTGAGCGCGCGCAGGCGCTCCTGTTCGGTGGCGGCGTCGATCGGCGACGATTCGGCCGAGCCGTTGGCCACGCCGGCGACCGGCGCGCCTTCCGGCTTGCGCCAGAACATGACGCGGTCGGCGAAGGACTTCTCCTTGTAGGAGATGTCGCCGAACTCGTCGTCGACCACGTAGCGGGCCAGCGGATCGGCCCGGTCCGCGCCGGCGCGGCTGGCGAGGATACGTTCGCCCTCCGAGCGCTGGGCGCCCTGGCGGGCCCCGAGAAGGGCCTGGCGGGCGGCGCTTTCCGGCTGCAGCTCCTGCGGACGCGGCTCGCCGGGGGCCGGCGGACGCAGGGCGTATTCGGGCGGCACGGTCAGGGGCGCCATGGTCACGACGCGGAACTCGTCCGGCACGACCTTGGTCATGCCGAGCGCCTGCTTGGTGGACTGACAGCCCGCCGTGGCGGCAAGGGCGCCGGTGAGGGCCACGGCCGTCATCACGCGATTGATCGACATACGCTCAAAGCTCCAGCGGCCCGCCCCGGCCTTCGTTGATCTCAGTTACCGCGAACCCGCGCGGATTCCAACCGCTCGCGCACCGCCGGCCAGAAGGCCTCGATGAGCAGCAGCACGGCGCCGACCGTGATGGCGCTGTCGGCGACGTTGAACACCCACTTGAAGTAAAGCCCCGAGAAATCGAGGAAATCCACGACATAGCCGAACCGGATGCGATCGATGACGTTGCCGACGGCTCCGCCCATCAGAAGGCCCAGGCTCCAGGCCAGCAGCGGCTTGTCGACCCTGCGCGCCCACCAGCCGACGGCGATGGCCACGCCGATGGCGAAAATCGAGAAGCCCCAGCGCGCGAGGTCGCCCTGACCGGATCCCAGGCCGAAACTCATGCCGCGGTTGTGCACCATGGTCAGGTCGAAGATCGGCGACAGCTCGAGCTTCTGGCCCTCGTGCTGCAGGCGCAGGCCGTACAGCACCCACGCCTTGCTCAGCTGGTCGAGGACCAGCACCGCGAGGGCCAGGGCGTAGGCCAGGAAACCCTGGCGGGTGACGTGCTTGAGCAAGGTCATCGATCCGTTCGCAACAGGCCTAGGCGCCAACCTTGGCATTTTCGCGGTGGTCCGCAGCGGCGTTTCGCGCATCCAGCCACGCCACCGCGTCGGCGTCGCGCAGCGACAGGTCGGGGTAGCGCGGGTCCGAGCCCACCTCAGGCAGGATGCGCCAGGAGCGAGCGCACTTCCGGCCCTCGGCCCTCAGCGGTTCAACCGCCACGCCGGCGTGATCGGGCAGGCGGAAGGCGTCGGCCGGGCCGTCGCCCATGCGCAGGGCGGCCTGGCTGGTGCGGAACACCTCCGCGGGATCGACGCCCTGGAATGCGGCCAGCAGGGTCGGGTCGGTCAGGTGCACCACCGGCGCGGCCTCCAGCGCCGAGCCGATGCGCTTCTCGCGCCGCTCTATCTCCAGGGCCGCGGTGACCACGTCCAGCACCTGCTGCACCCTGGTCCAGCGCTGGGCCTCATCGTCATTGCGCCACGCATCCGGGGTCGCCGGGATCACGCGCATGGCGTTCGAGCCGCCGTCGGGATGACGCACCGCCCAGGCCTCCTCGGTCGTGAACGACAGCAGGGGCGAGAGCCAGGCGGTCAGGCGCTCGAACACCGCGTCCATCACCGTGCGCGCCGCGCGGCGGCGCTCGGCGTCGGGCCGGTCGCAGTAGAGGCTGTCCTTGCGCACGTCGAAGTACAGGGACGACAGCTCCAGCGAGCAGAACTCGCTCACCGGACGGATCACGTCGTTGAAGCGGTAGCTCGCGTAGGCCTCGCGCACCTGCGCGTCGAGCTCCCACAGCCGGTGCAGGACGAAGCGCTCCAGCGGCGGCATGGCTTCGTACTCGACCGCCTCCTCGGGCGTGTAGTCCGACAGGGCGCCCAGCAGGTAGCGCAGGGTGTTGCGCAGCTTGCGGTAGGCGTCGGCGGTGGTCTTCAGGATCTCCGGACCGAGGCGCTGGTCGTCCTCGTAGTCCACCATGGCCACCCACAGGCGCAGGATGTCTGCGCCGGACTCGGCGATGACCTTCTGCGGCTCGACCGTGTTGCCGAGCGACTTGGACATCTTGCGGCCCTGCTCGTCCATGGTGAAGCCGTGGGTCAGCACGGCGTCGTAGGGCGCGCGGCCCCGCGTGCCGCAGCTTTCCAGCAGGGACGACTGGAACCAGCCGCGATGCTGGTCCGACCCTTCCAGGTACAGGTCCGCGGGCGAGCGGCTGTCCTCGCGGCCTTCCAGGGTGAAGGCGTGGGTCGAACCGGAATCGAACCAGACGTCGAGGATGTCCTCGACCTTCTCGTAGCGGTCCGGGTCGTGCGTGCCGAGGAAATCGCTGGCCGGGCGGGTGAACCAGGCGTCGGCGCCCTCGGCGCGGATGGCGTCGAGGATGCGCTGGTCCACGGCGTCGTCGTGCAGCGGCTGGCCGGTGTGCTTGTCCACGAACATGGCGAGCGGCGTGCCCCAGGCGCGCTGGCGGCTGATCAGCCAGTCGGGCCGGCCCTCGACCATGGAGCGGATGCGGTTGCGGCCCTGGTCCGGATAGAAGGCGGTGGCGTCGATGGCGGCGAGCGCCGTCTCGCGCAGGGTGGCGTCCTTGCCGGGGACCGGACGGTCCATGGCCACGAACCATTGCGGCGTGTTGCGGAAGATCACCGGGGCCTTGGAGCGCCAGCTGTGCGGATAGCTGTGCTCCAGCCGGCCGCGGGCCAGCAGGTTGCCGGCCTCGATCAGCTTCTCCATCACCGCGCCGTTGGCGGGACCGAACTTGCCGATCTTCTTGCCCTCGGTCTCCAGCACCTTGAGGCCGGCGAACAGGGGCACGTGCGGATAGTAGGCCCCGTCCGGATCGACCGTGTCGGGGACCTCGTGGTGGCCGTGCGCCTTCCACACCTCGAAGTCGTCGGCGCCGTGGCCGGGCGCCGTGTGCACGAAGCCGGTCCCTGCGTCGTCGGTGACATGG
>Ga0196970_1002008_pt1 | contig 11479 bp, 9 predicted proteins | sample S1v_513CmetaG_FD_148672 | JGI IMG/M metagenome (GOLD analysis project Ga0196970, IMG submission 148672) | Soil microbial communities from Anza Borrego desert, Southern California, United States - S1+v_5-13C | ecosystem: Environmental > Terrestrial > Soil > Desert | place: USA: California... | reverse complement strand
GTACTTCGTGACCGTCGGCGCCGTCAGGTCGAAGCAGCGGTCGATGATGCCGCTGCAATCGGCCGGCGTGGGGGTTGGAGTCGGTGTGGGCGTCGGTGTGGGCGTTGGGGTAGGAGTTGGCGTCGGCGTCGGAGTTGGAGTTGGAGTTGGAGTTGGCGTGGGCGTGGGCGTGGGCGATGGCGTGGTTGACGCGACTTCACAGATCTTGTCCGCGCCGGGCAAGGGGTCGCCAAACACATCGTTGTTGCAGCCGATCGAGCCGGTCGCCGTCCGCGTGACCCAGGTGCCGCCCAGCCCGTAACGCACTTGCCGCGTGCCGGAGAACGAGCAGGTCTGCCATTCGTCCGCACACTTGGACCATGTGGGAGCGGGCGTTGGGGTAGGTGTCGGCGTGGGAGTCGGCGTCGGCGTGGGAGTAGGAGTGGGCGTGGGAGTAGGAGTGGGCGTGGGAGTAGGAGTGGGTGTGGGAGTAGGAGTGGGTGTCGGAGTAGGAGTCGGCGTCGGAGTGGGTGTCGGAGTTGGCGTCGGCGTCGGCGTGGGAGTTGGAGAGGGCGACATCGTCGCGTATTCGCAGATCTTGTCGGCGCCGGGCAGCGGATCGCCGAAGACATCGTTGTTGCAGCCGATTGCGGCAGTGGCCGTGCGCGTGACCCAGGTGCCGTTCAAGCCGTAGCGGACCTGCGTCGTGCCGGAGAAGCTGCATACCTGCCATTCGTCGGCGCACTTGATCCATACCTCCGGCGCCATCACGGAGGCCCGTGTGCCGGGCGCTGCCTCCGCCGTTCGATCTTCTCCACCCCCACCGCATGCGCTCAACCCGCTGATCATTGCCAGTACAAGACTGCTTGGAACGCGTTTTTTCATCATGGGGGCGGCCTCCTCGCTGATCGACAGTTTCAGTCTTCATGCTAGAGGCCAGCCGATGGCGGCGCTTGAGTGTTCTCAATCGCCCATTGCCGGCCGGCGGTGGCAACCGCCGGTCGACAAACAAGTTTTATCGAATCTCAAATGTGTGCGGTCACTCCACCAGCAGCGCGGCGACGCGATCGCGCAGCATCGCCGGCTGCGCCTGTGGAGCAGCGACGGGTTGGCCGACGTTCAGTCCCACGCGCGACCATATCCCGCGGCGGAAGGGACGCACCATCGCCACGCGGTCGCCGTTGACCACTTCGATGCGGCTGAAGAAGGAGCCCCACAGATTTGTCAGGCCCATCGGCACGACCGGTGGTGCGATGCCGTCCTGCTGCGCGCGTTCGAGGATCTTCATCACGCCGCCCTTGAACTCCTGCAGCGTGCCGTCGCGCGTCAATCCGCCTTCCGGAAAGATGGCCAGCAGGTCGCCTTCCCTGAGCACCTGCGCGGCGCGCTCGAACGCCTGTTCGTAGGTTGCGGGATCCTCGCTGCGCGGCGCGACCGGGATCGCCTTTGCCAGGCGGAATATCGCACCCAGTACCGGGATGCGGAAGATGCGGTGGTCCATCACGAAATAGATGGGCCGCGGGCTGGCCGCCATCAGCAGCACCGCGTCGACGAAGCTGACGTGGTTGCACACCAGCACCGCCGGTCCGGCCAGCGGGATATTCTCGTCGCCGCGCACCTTGAAGCGGTAGACGAGGTGCGACATCACCCAGGCGATGAAGCGCAGCAGGTACTCAGGCACCAGCAGGAAGATGTAGAGCGCCACCACGGCATTGGCCAGGCCGGTGAACAGGAAGATCTCCGGGATCGAGAAGCCGGCCCCGAGCAGGAGGCCGGCGATGATGGAGCTGGCGATCATGAACAGGGCGTTCAGGATATTGTTGGCGGCGATGATGCGCGCGCGGTGCGTGGGCTGCGCGCGCAGCTGGATCAGCGCATACATCGGCACGCTGTACAGGCCGGCGAACAGGCTGAGCAGCATGAGGTCGGCCAGCACGCGCCAGTGCGCGGGCTGCGCGAGGAACTCGCCGAGCGCCAGCGTCGCCGCGGGCGGCAGGGCGCGGGTCGCGAAATAGAAATCGATGGCGAACACTGTCATGCCGATCGCGCCCAGCGGCACCAGGCCGATCTCGACATGGCGGCGGCTCATCACTTCGCACAGAAGCGAGCCGATGGCGATGCCGATGGAGAACACCACCAGCAGGAAGGAGGCGACCTGCTCGTTGCCGTGCAGGACTTCGCGCGAGAGGCTGGGGAACTGGCTGAGGAAGACGGCGCCGAAGAACCACATCCAGCTGATGCCCAGCAGCGAGCGGAACACCACCGGATTGCCGTGCGCCATCTTCAGGTTGCGCCAGGTTTCGCTCACCGGGTTCCAGTTGATCTTCAGGCCCGGGTCGGTAGCGGGTGCGAGGGGGATGAACTGCGCGACCGCGCGGCCGGCAACGGCGGCGGCAAGGCAGCCGATGGCGACGTGCAGGCGGCCGACTTCCGGCGTGGCGATCAGCAGGCCGCCGACGATGTTGCCAAGCAGGATGGCGACGAAGGTGCCCATCTCCACCATGCCGTTGCCGCCGGTCAGCTCGCGCTCGCTCAATGCCTGCGGCAGGTAGGCGAACTTCACCGGGCCGAACAGCGTCGAGTGCAGGCCCATGAGAAAGGTGCAGGCCAGCAGCACTGCGACGTTCTCGCGCAGGAAGCCGTAGGCGGCCAAGGCCATGATCGCGATCTCCAGGTTCTTCACAAAGCGGATGATGCGCGTCTTTTCGAACTTGTCCGTGAGCTGGCCGCTGGTGGCGGAAAACAGCAGGTAGGGCAGGATGAACAGTGCGCCGATCACGAGGCCCGCCATCGCCGGCGGCATCCAGCCGACCTGCAGCTGGTAGGTGACCATCACGGTGAAAGCGAACTTGAACAGGTTGTCGTTGGCGGCGCCCGAGAACTGTGTCCAGAAGAAAGGCGCGAACCGGCGCTGGCCGAGCAGCGCGAACTGGTTGGGATGGTCGGTGTGCGCGCCGGCCGCGGGAAGGGCTGCGGCGGTTTGCGCGTCGGTGGCGGGTTGTTCCATGGTTTCCTCTACGGCATGTTGCTCAGGCCGACCAAATATACACGCAGTCGGAAGAGGCCGGTGGAGGAAATCCCGCGGCGACACCCGCGCCACCGCGGGTGTCGGATAACGATACCGTCAGACCGCGAGCTCGGCCCGCATCTGTGCGGCGCACAGGCTGACCGCGACCCTGGCTTCGTCGAGCACGCGGCCCATGGTGATGAAGCCGTGGATCTGGCGGTCGAAGCAGACCGAAGCGGCACGGTTGCCCGCTTCGCTGAGCCGCTGCGCGTAATTCAGGCCTTCGTCGCGCAGCGGATCGAATCCGGCGGTGATCACCAGGGCCGGCGGCAGGCGGGAGAGGTCGGGATGCAGCAGCGGGGAGGCACGCCAGTCGAGATCGTGCTTGCGGTCATCGATATAGTGGTCGTGGAAGTAGCGCACCGTGTCGCTGGTGAGCAGGTAGCCCTGGCCGTTGGTGACATGCGAAGCGGCGATGCAACGCATGTCGGTGGCGGGATAGATCAGCAGCTGGAACGCCAGGCGCGGGCCACCCCGGTCTCGCGCTGCGATGGCCGTCACCGCGGCGAGGTTGCCGCCCGCGCTGTCGCCGCCCACCCCGATGCGCGTCGCATCGAGGCCGAGCGAGGACGCGTTGGCTTGCACCCAGAGCAGCGCCGCCATGCTGTCGTTCGGCGCGGCCGGAAAGCGGTGCTCGGGGCCAAGGCGGTAATCGACCGCCACCAGCGCGCAGCCGGATCCGTTGGCAAGTTCCCGGCACAAGGTGTCGTGGGTATCGAGGTCGCCGATGGTCCATCCGCCGCCGTGGAAATACACCAGCACCGGCAACGGGCCGCTCCTGAGCGGCACGAGCGGCTTGTACAGGCGCAGCGGGATGCCGCCGTTAGTCTTCAGGTCTTCCACGCTGCCGGCATAGGGCGCATCCGGTTGCGTGAAAAAGCGCCGTTCGCGATACAAGCGCCGCGCGTCGTCCACGGATAGCGTATGCGTGGGCGGCACGCCGCGTTCTTCGATCAGTTCCAGCAATGCGCGCGCCTGGGGATGCAGCATGTCGTCTCCTCGGGTTTCTTCCTGGCTCGATGTTACACGCTTCCTGCAAAACGGTAATGTGCCGGATTCACCTTGCGCATCCGGCTCCAGTATTCGAAGGTAAATCCGGGCCAGAGCGTCACGTTCTTCCCGTTTTCATCCAGGTACCAGCTTTTGCAGCCGGTGGACCAGACTGTCGTCTTCAGGCGCCGCTGCAATTCGTCGTTGAAGCGGCGCTGCGCGTCGGCCTGCACTTCGATGCTGGTCTTGCCGTTCGCGCGCATCAGGCGCAGGCAGTCCATCACATAGCGGATCTGCTGCTCCGCCATGAACACGACCGAATTATGCCCCAGTCCGGTATTGGGGCCGAGCAGAAGGAACAGGTTGGGGAAACCGGCGCTCATCAGGCCGAGGTAGGCGTGGGCGCCCTCGCCCTCGCCCCAGGCCTTGTTGATGTCGATGCCGCCGCGCCCGATAAAGCGCGCCGGCGCCGGCAGACCGCTGGTACGGAAGCCGGTGCCGTAGATGATCACATCGACCGGGCGGGCGACGCCGTCGCTGCCGATGACGGCATGCTCGCCGACCTGTGCGACGCTGCCATTGACGACCTGCACGTTGGGTCGGGCAAGCGCGGGGAAGTAATCGTTCGAGAGCAGGATGCGCTTGCAGCCGATGGTGTAGGAGGGCGTCAGCAAGGCGCGCAGGGCCGGGTCGGGCACCTGCCGTTCCAGGTGCCGCAACGCCATCTTCCTTGCCTGCGCCATGAGGCGCGGATGCAGGAAGCCGAGCCCGAGCAATTCCTGGCGCCAGTAGAGGGCATTGCGGTACAGGCGGCTCAGGCCGGGGATGCGCCGCAACAGCGCCTGTTCGCGCCGGCCGATCGCCCGGTCGGCCTTGGGGAGCACCCAGGGTGGCGTGCGCTGGAACACCGTGAGCTGCGCGACCGCGGGAGCGATCTGCGGAATGAACTGGATCGCGCTGGCGCCCGTGCCGATCACCGCCACGCGCTTGCCGGCGAGGTCGATGTCATGCCGCCACTCGGCGGAATGGAAAGCGTGGCCCTTGAAGCGGTCGATGCCGGGCAGCACCGGGACGGCCGGGCGGTGCAGCGCGCCCGTGGCCGAGACCACGACGCGCGCGGTCAGCGCCCGGCCGTCGGCCATGCGCAGCCGCCACATGTCCGCGGCTTCGTCGAACACGGCTTCGCGCAACTCGGCTCCGAAACGGATGTGCGGACCGAGGCTGTACGTCGCCACGCAATGCTTGAGGTAAGCGAGGATTTCCGGCTGGGTGGCGAACATGCGGCTCCAGCGCGGATTGCGTTCCCATGAGAAGGAGTACACGTGCGAGGGCACGTCGCAGGCACAGCCGGGGTAAGTGTTTTCGCGCCAGGTGCCGCCGATCTCCTGCGCCTTTTCGAGGATGACGAAATCGTGATTGCCGGCTTCCTTGAGCTTGATCGCCATGCCCAGGCCGGAGAAGCCGCTGCCGACGATGGCGACACCGACATCCGGCGCACGGCCTTCGGTGCCGCCCGCGCGGCGTTGCAAAAACCGGCCGGCCTGCGCCAGCGAAGCGCGTCCCTCCGGGATGAAGCGCTGGAACATTTGCCAGACGTGCGGCACCGCCGGCCAGATGGACAAATCCACCTCCACGCCTGCAGCCCGCGCCCGTTCCGCCAGCCGCGTCGAATCGTCGAGCAGCACTTCGTCCGCGCCGACGTGCACCAGCAGCGGCGGCAGGCCGTGCAGGTCGGCGTACAGCGGCGACGCGAGCGGCGTGCGCGGGTCGGCTCCATTGAGGTAGAAGTCCGCGCCGATGGCGATGCGCGCGCCGCGGAACATGGCGCAGCGGGCATCGTTTCCCGTGATCGAGGCGCCGGTTGCGGCAAGGTCCGTGAGCGGAGAGAACAGTGCGGCAGCCGCGGGCATCGCCATCCCGCGCTCGCGGATGCGCAGCAGCAAGGCCAGGCACAGTCCGCCGCCGGCGGAGTCGCCCGAAAGCACGAGACGGTCCGGGGCGGCCCCGCCGGCGAGGAGGGCGGCGTAGACTGCCTCGGCGTCCTCGACGGCGGCGGGAAAGGGATGTTCGGGTGCCAGCCGGTAATCGGGTACGAAGACACGGAAGCCTTGCTGCGCGTAAAAGCCGGTCACGCCGCGGTGCGAGCGCGGCGAGCAGGCGAAATAACCGCCGCCATGCAGGTAGAGCAGCGTGATGCCATTGGAGCGCGCCGATTCCACCCACTCGCCGGCGACGCCGCCTTGCACTGTCGGCGAGACGCGCACCCCGCGCGGCGTGCCGAAGCGCCCGCTGTTGAGCACGGCGCGCGCCTCCCCGGCATGACGTGCCGCCGACAGCCTGCGCTTGAACGTCTGCCGCAGGATGAAACTCAAAACGCGTGCTTGCCAGCTCATGCCTCCTCCGCGTGGATATGGCAGGGTCCCGGTTTACAATTGGAAAAAGGAAATAGAATTGTTGCCTGATCCACATTAAGGTAGGTACCTTAACCCTGTCAACACCGATGATCATGAGTGAAGTCGCTACCAGTACGCGCGAACGCATACTTGACGTTTGTTTGCGCCTGTTCAATGAATCAGGCCCCGCCGCGGTCACGACGGCAGAGATTGCGCGCACCGCCGGCATCAACGAAGGCAACCTGTACTACTACTTCAAGAAGAAGGAAGACATCCTGCTGGCGCTGTTCGAGGCATTCGAGGCCGCGCTGAACGAGGTCGCGGCTGCATGCCAGGATGCCAGGGACGCCGAGGACGGCAGCGATGCCGCACTGGCCTACCTGCAACGCTGGTTCAGGCTGATGTGGGCGTGGCGCTTCTTCTATCGCGATGGCGCGGCGATCAAGCGCATGGCGCCCGGACTGCGGGCGCGCACGGTCAAGCTCGCCGATCGCGGGCAGGCTGATATCAAGCGCGCATTGAAGCAGATGGTCGAGCGCGGGCTGCTCGTGGCCAGCGACGAGGAACTGGAGCGGCTCGTGGTCAATGCGTGGATCATCTCCAGCTACTGGCTGGACTACCTCGACACACGGCACAACATCGGCAGGGTGACCCGCGACCACCTCGAATGGGGATTCGGGCAAGTGCTCAGCCTGTTCCTTCCCTACACGCGGCCGGGCATGCCGGCCGCATCCCCCACTTCCCCTAGGAAACCACCCGCCTGATCGTTCGGCCTACAGGCCCGAGCTGATGTGCTTCAAGGCCTCGTTCTGGTGGCCCTGCACCTTGCCCTTGTGCTTGAGGACCTGGCGGTCGAGCTTGTCCACCAGGCCGTCGATGGCGGCATACAGGTCTTCGGCAAAGTGCTCGACGTGGATGACATTGCCCTTGAGCCGGAGGTTGACCTCGGCGCGCTGGCGCTTGTCCTTCTCGGACGGTTTCTCGACACCAAGTATCACCGCGATATCGATGATCTGATCAAAGTGGCGGACAACGCGATCGAGCTTGTTGGCTACATATTCGCGCAGGGCTTGACTGACATCGACATGGTGTCCGGTGATCATCAGGTTCATAGGGTCGGCTCCAATCGGCAACGTAAAAAGGGCTCATGGCGCATCGTCAAGAAGCGCCTCGCTTTTGCCAGTAGACGGCTTCTTTCCGTGCAGGTTCACCGTCGCGCCCTGTAACTCGCCCATTACGCCTTTTCTGCGTGGAAAACGAATTGCTCATAGGCTTGATGTTGCTCCATGACTGTGTCCGATCCGTTTGCCCGCGATCAAATTTCCCCATTGACCGATGCCTAACATCAGCCTTGCAGTGAAGAAAATCAACCCATTCCACGGAGGAGATCCCTATGGCACTGACCGCCACCCAGACAGCAATCACCAAGGTTTACCTCGGCGCGTTCAATCGCGCACCGGAAAAGTCCGGACTCGAATACTGGACTTCGGAAATCACCGCAGGCAAGACCCTTAACCAGGTCATCGACACCATCTTCAGCCTGCCGGTGGTGAAGGCGATCTATCCCGACACGATGTCCAACACCGAATTCCTGACCGCCGTCTACACCAACGTCTTCGGCAAGGCGCCGGATGCCGAGGGGCTGGCCTACTGGAATTCGCAGCTCACCGCCGGCACCGAGCGCGGCCGCGTCGTCATCACCATGATCGATGCCGGGATGGGCACGCCCGACGGCACCCCCGGCAAGGCCTTCATCACCAACCGCATGCAGGCTGCCGTCACTTCCGCCGACCTGCAGCTCACGCGCGGCATCGAGGTCGACGAGCACAGGCAGATCGCGCTGATGCAGGAAATCGGCGAAACCCCGGCCAGCCTGAGCGCCGGCCTGGCCGCGATCGACCGGGCGACGCCGGTACCCATTCTCGCCGCCGCGGGGCAGCCGACCGGCACCGCAACCGCCGCCACCGACCGGTTCATCTTTACCGAAGCCGATGCGAACAACTTCAAGGTGATCAACGGCCTTGCCGTCGGCGACCAGGTGAGCGTTGCCTTTCCCGATGACACCAATGGCGACTACCGGACGGTCGCTGAAACCAGCGCCGCCGCCGTGAATGCGCGCGGCGAATGGTTCTTCAATTCCGCGACCGACAGCCTCACCTACTGGAACAACGATGCGGCCTCGGCGGTGTCCGTGCAGCTGGCCGGCGTGGCCACGCTGAGCGTGGATACCAACGCAGTGTTCACCGTCACCGCGCTGGGCTGAGCGTGCATGCAAGACGCCGCCGCCGGTTCGCGCCGGCGGCGGCATTTTTTTGGGAAGGGAAGAAATGGAATCCGGTTGGTCGGTGTGCCACCCCGTGTCTGTTCGGGATCGGCGGCACACCTGCCTGCCGTCACGCATATCGGTTGCATGTACAGCAGATAGGGAGATGATACGGCCTTAGTGTGACGGCAGGATGACAGGTGTCAATTCGCCTCCCAATATTTCGGATCCTCGGAGACATAGGCGCGCACCCGGTGTTGCAGCAGTCCGGGCGGGGCGACCTCGTTGAGGTCGAAGGCCTTGACCGTGCGCGCCACGTTGAAGCTCCAGGCGAAGCTGCGGTCGCCGACCACGAAGCGGATGACCTCGCCGCCCTCGGCATTGATATAACGCGTGCCGGGCGTAATGACGATGGTGCGTGCCGCGGTAGCGTCCGGCGCCGGATCGCCGTAGAGCCGGACGTACTTGCCGGTTGCAGCCGACGCATGCAGGGGCAGGGCCAGCGCGAGCGCCGCAAGTAAGGGTAAGAAGGGTAAGCGGAAGCGGAAAGGCAGCGGGTTTTTCATCCTTGCTCCAGGTTTGTCGAGTCCCGGTACCTTACCAGAGTTCGCTAGAACAGCTCGAACTGGCCATTGGAAGTGCTCCTGGCCGCGGGCGGAAGCGGCGGACGCACGAAGCGCGAGGCATCGAGGGCCGCATATCCGCGCGAGCGCGATCCCAGCCCGAGCCGCGCCGCGGCCTTGTCGAAGCGCTGCCGGATCAGGTCCGCCCATACGCCTTCGCCGTGCATGCGCTTGCCGAAGCTGGCGTCGTAATCCTTGCCGCCGCGCATCTCGCGTACGCGGTTCATCACGCGTTGTGCGCGGTCGGGGAAATGCGCTTCCAGCCATTGCCCGAACAGCGGATTCACCTCCCACGGCAGCCGCAGCACGATGTAGCTGGCCGCCACCGCGCCCGCCTCCGCCGCCGCGGCAAGGATGTGCTCCAGGTCGGGTTCGGTGATGAAGGGAATCACCGGCGCGATGCTGACCCCGACCGGGATGCCCGCCTCGGTCAGCGTGCGTATCGTGCGCAGCCGTCGCGCCGGCGCCGCCGCGCGGGGCTCCAGCGTGCGCGCAATGGCCGGGTCGAGCGTCGTAATGGTGACCGCGGCCATCGCCTGTTTGCGCGAGGCCATGTCCGCCAGCAGGTCGATGTCGCGCTCGATCAGCGAAGACTTGGTGATCGCGACGACCGGGTTGCCGCAGGCATGCAGCACTTCCAGCACGCGGCGCGTCAGGTGCAGCTCGCGCTCGCAGGGTTGGTAGGCATCGGTGTTGACGCCGAGCGCAATCGATTCCGGCACCCAGGAAGGCGACGCCAGTTCGCGCCGCAACAGCTCGGGGGCATTGATCTTGGCGTAGATCCGGCTTTCGAAGTCCAGGCCGGGCGACAGGCCGAGGTAGCTGTGCGTCGGACGGGCGAAGCAATAAATGCAGCCGTGCTCGCATCCCCGGTAAGGATTGAGCGAGACATCGAAGGGCACGTCCGGCGAGGCATTGCGCGTGAGGATGCGGCGCGCCTGTTCCTCGAAAACCTCGGTCTTGAACGCGGCCGCGCCTGCTTCATCCTCGCCCTCACCCCAGCCATCGTCGAAGTCCTCGCGGACCGTGGTTTCGTAACGCCCTTGCAGGTTCGTCACGGCGCCACGGCCCTTGCGGGCCGACAACGGCCGGTGGATCAGGACCGGCCGGGAATCCTCGGGGAAATCGTGGTCCGGCATGGCTAAGACACTGTATATAAATACAGTATCTTAGCCAGCCGGGCGCGGAAGTGCAAGCCCGCGAGCGGACTTCAGTGCGGCGTGATGCGGATGGTGGTGCCGCCGGTATCGATGTCGCGGATGCTCACGCTGCCGAAGGTCGTGCCGTTTGAGCCGCGGATGCGGAGGTTGCGCACGTTGAGCTCGCCGATCGTCGCCGGCAGGCGCACCAGGGCGCTGCCGTCCGGGCCGACGAGTCCCGTCGGATTGGCTGGATTGAATTTCGCATCCCTGAACGTAACGTCGCCGTCGATCAGCCCGATGAAGACGTCGTCGTTCCGGTTGAGCAGGCTGGCGGTGTTCCCGAAGACCTCGATGCCGAGGCCGTGGGCGGCATACAGCGCGATACGCTGCAGGAAGCGGTCGGACAGGCCCTGCGCGGCGACGCGGCGCAGCTCGTCTTCCGACAGGCGGTGCATGCTCCCCGCTTCCAGTGCGCTTGCCTGCAGTGGCGCGAGAAGGGCCGATGCCAGGACTGCCGCGAGCATCGGCAACGGCACATCATTGCGTGTGAACCATCCCATAAGGTCTCCATTCATAGCGAATGACGATTGCGCTCTGGAGGCGCTATCTGCTCCCTGACTTGGTATGACTCGTGACTAGAGGAACTGCAGATACGGGCGTATCTGCCAGGACATGCGGTGAATGGCGGCGAGCAGCGAACATCGTGCCGCCTCGATTTGACTGGAGAACCCGGCGTTGAAATCCCGCGCGGCGAACAAAGCTTGGGATAACGCAGAACGCGATGCCGCGCGTCAGGAATTTGTCCGCGCGGGATACAGGTGCGGACGGAAGCGCTGCGTCAAGAATCAGGAGGCACCATTGAGCACAGAAGCATTCAAGCCCTACATCGCGCGTAACCGCGTCCTCGAACCCTACACATTCGACTTCCATATCGCGGATGAAACGGGAAAGCTCTGGTATGACGGGGCGCCCGATCAATGGATGCCGGAGCGGCAGTGGTGCCTCGACCATATCCAGGAGGG
>Ga0196970_1002007_pt1 | contig 11484 bp, 10 predicted proteins | sample S1v_513CmetaG_FD_148672 | JGI IMG/M metagenome (GOLD analysis project Ga0196970, IMG submission 148672) | Soil microbial communities from Anza Borrego desert, Southern California, United States - S1+v_5-13C | ecosystem: Environmental > Terrestrial > Soil > Desert | place: USA: California... | reverse complement strand
CGGCTTGTAGCTGATCACAACTGCCGTGAGTGCGGCGCGCAGCCGGCCGTATTTTTGATACACGTACTGGATCACTTCCTCGCGCCGCTGGTGCTCGAAATCGACATCGATGTCGGGCGGCTCGTTGCGCTCCTTGGAGATGAAGCGTTCGAACAGGGAATGGCTGCGCGACGGATCGACTTCGGTGATGCCGAGGCAGTAGCAGACGGCGGAGTTGGCCGCCGAGCCGCGTCCCTGGCAGAGGATATGGCGGCTGCGCGCGAAGCTGACGATGTCGTACACCGTGAGGAAGTAGGGCTCGTAGGCCATCTCGGCGATCAGCGCGAGTTCGTGCTCGACCTGTTCCTGTACCTTGGCGGGAATGCCTTGCGGATAACGGCGATGCGCGCCGATCCAGGTTTCCTTGCGCAGGTGGCTGGCCGGCGTTTCGCCGGCGGGCACCAGTTCGTCCGGATATTCGTAGCGCAGTTCATCCAGCGAAAACGTGCACAGCCCGGCGATGCGCACCGTTTCCGCCAGTGCGGCCGGGGAATAGATGTTCCCCAGCCGCAGCCGCGAGCGCAGGTGCTGCTCCGCATTCGGCGCGAGCTCGTAGCCGCATTCGCCCACCGGCTTGCCGAGGCGGATGGCGGTGAGCGTATCCTGCAGTGGCTTGCGGGAGCGCACATGCATGCAGACATCGCCGGTGGCGACGATGGGCAGTGCGTGTTCCTGCGCCACCTGCTCGACGAGGGCGCGGTGCTGGTCGTCGCGCGTCCGGTGCAGCAGCGTCATCGCGATCCATGCGCGGCCCGGGAAGGTTTGCCGCAGCCATTCCGCTTGCGTCCCCAGCGTAGCAGCATCGGCGCCGTGCTCCGGCGCGAGGATCGCCAGGCAGTGCGGCAGGCCGCGCAGATGGGCGTAATCAGAGGCCGGCGCAGCGAGGTCTTGCGGCAGCAGGCGGTAGCTGCCCTTGTCGGCGCGCATGCGGGCGAGGGTGACCAGCTCGCACAGGTTGCCGTAACCCTCGCGGTTTTGCGCCAGGAAGATCAGCGTGAAGGCCGGACTGCCGTCTTCATGCACCAGCCGGAACTGACTGCCGATGACGAGGTGCAGGCCAAGCTGCTTCGCTTCCACATGCGCGCGCACCACGCCCGCCAGGGAACATTCATCCGTGATCGCCAGCGCGCTATAGCCAAGGCTTGCGGCTCGCGCGGCCAGCTCTTCCGCATGCGAAGCGCCGCGCAGGAAGGTGAAATTGGTCACGCACTGAAGTTCTGCGTAGGCGGGAAGGGTGTGCTGCGGGGTGGACATGCTGCGAAGAATATACTGTATAAAAATACAGTATATGATCTATGCCAAGTTTCGTCACGGTAAAGCGAAGGCCTTCCGAAAAAGTGATCATTATTTTGTCCTAAATAATGGTACTATTTTCGGGTAAATGCCACTGACTGTGACAACTCAAATGACTATGACTAACGCAATTTATGCCAACGCCACTGTAAGCATTACTGAGCTTCGGCGTAACCCGGGCGCGGTGATCGAGGAGGCCGGCGACGCCCCTGTGGCGGTGCTTAACCACAACCGCACGACGGCTTACATTGTTCCGGCCAAAGTGTTCGAGATGTTGATGGAGGCGATCGAGGACCAGGATCTTGCGGAAATTGTAAGAAGCCGTCGTGGCGGAAGAACGCAGAAAGTTTCCCTTGATGAGCTATGAACTTGAGTTTCACGAAGATGCCCTGAAGGAATGGAAAAAACTCGATCCATGGATCAAAGAACAATTCAAGAAACAACTGGCCAAGCGGCTTGAGAACCCGCATGTCCCCTCCGCCAGGTTGCGCGGCAAGGACATGCAAAATACCTACAAGATCAAATTGCGCGACGTCGGCTATCGTCTCGTGTATGAAGTTAACGACTACACAATTACTGTGCTTGTATTGGCCGTAGCAAAGCGGGACAAGAATCAGGCCTACGATCTGGCTCAGCGTCGGAAAGTGGAGCAGGCAGATCCTCAAGAGCCTGCCCAACGTCGCCTAACGAAAGTGAAGTAATACCCGACGCGCGCCGAGTTCCGACTTGCGCACGCGATTGAGTCCGATCAATGGTTGTCAATAGCGCAACGGTAGACTTGTGCTGATCCATTTGCAGGAGGCAGCCATGCGTCTATCGGAAAGCATCAAGGCATGCGGCATTGCGCTGGCTGCCACCCTTGCTGCCTGCGGAGGCGGGAGCGGCGATCCGGGCGTCAATCCCAACGTGAACAACAGCCCGGACACCAGGCTGCATCCGGAGGCCTATGTCGAACGCTGGTGGCCGGGATGCGCGGAAGACAAGCCGTGCCCACAGGCGGCGCGCTGACATGCCGCTCCGCCATCGCCTGCAACGTCTCCACCAGCGCCGCCGGCAACGCCGCCTGCGCGCCTTTCTCCCGGCCTTCCTGCGGCGCCTGCTGAGACCAAGGCGGCTTTCCTGAAGGGGCGGTACGGGCTTATCATGCATGACGCGATCCCCGTTCCCACCATCCTGTTCGGCGCCTTCGACCGCCACAACTTCGGCGACCTGCTGTTTCCCCATATCGCCGCCGCACTGCTTGCGCCGGCACATCCTGTTTTCGCCGGTCTTGCCAAGCGCGATCTGCGTGCCTGCGGCGGGCACCGGGTAGAGGCACTTGCCGATCTCGCCCAGCGCTGGAGCGATCGCCCGGTCGACATCATCCACGCCGGCGGCGAACTGCTGACCTGCAACGCATGGCAGGCCGCGGTGATGACGCTGCCGGCGGAAGAGGTGCTGGACACCGTCCTGCGTTTCGATGCCCGGCCGCGCGATGCTTTCGCATGGGCGCAGCACAGGCTCCGCCTGTCCGCACAGGCGCCCTACACGGTGCAACGCCCGCTGTTCCCGCATGCGCGCACGGTGGTCTACAACGCCGTCGGCGGCGTGGACCTCGATCGCGCCGAGCCTGCATTGCGCACCGAGGTGCTGGCGAACCTGCGCGCGGCGGATGCCATCGGCGTGCGCGATACCGTTACCAAGGCCCACCTCGCCGCGGCAGGGATAGCAAGCCTCCTGATGCCCGACCCCGCCGTGATGGTGGAGGAATTGTTCGGCGACCTTATCCGGCGGCGCAGCGGGGAGGGGGAGGTCGCGCGGATACGGCAAGCCTTCCCGCAGGGGTATATCGCGGCGCAGTTCAGCGTGGAATTCGACGACGATGCCACACTGGCGGCCATCGCCGCCCAGCTCGATACGCTCGCGCACAGTACCGGGCTGGGCATCGTCTTCTTCCGTGCCGGCGCTGCGCCCTGGCATGACGAGCTCGGCGGCTTCGCGCGCACGGCCGCACGCATGCAGGCACAGACCAGGATGTTCATGTCGCTCGACCTGTGGGACATCTGCGCGCTGATCGCGGCGAGCCGGGCCTATGTCGGCAGCAGCTTGCACGGCAGGATCGTGGCGATGGCGTTTGCGCTGCCGCGCGTGAATCTTGTGCTCGACGCGCAGCACGGAAAGCAGGCAGCGTTCGCCGCGACATGGGAGGATGCGCAGGTCCCGGCCGCCGTGCAGGCAGACGGCGTCGCACACGCCGCGCTGCAGGCACTGGCCGTTGATCCAGGCGTACTCGAGGCGAAGGCGCGGCAACTCGCCGGCTGCTACCGCCACGCCTTCCGCACCCTCTGCAAAGGTTGTTTTCCCACAGAAAATACATAAGCATCAGCTTATCCATCGGCCAAAAAAATTAATTTTTCTTTTGGTTTTTTTGCCTATATATTCGCTTCTGTCTGGCGGCGAAGACGGAGTTTCGCTGTCATGGCCGATTCATTCGTGGTTGCGTATGGAGACCCGCGTCGCGCAAGGCGTTGATGCGGAAACATGAGCGGCAAAGCCGCCGAACAAGAGGACGACCGGCGTATCGATGCGCACATGCGCTCCGCCTGTCCCGCAAGAATTCCATTCCTACGTGAGCACTTATGACCGACCCACTCATGCTGGCGCGCATCCAGTTCGCGAGCAACATCACCTTCCACATCCTGTTCCCGACGATCTCCATCGCGCTGGGCTGGGTGCTGCTGTTCTTCAAGCTGCGGCACGGCAAGACGGGCGAAGCGAAATGGGCGGAGGCCTACCAGTTCTGGGTGAAGATCTTCGCGCTGACCTTCGCGCTCGGCGTGGTCTCCGGCATCACCATGAGCTTCCAGTTCGGCACCAACTGGCCGGGCTTCATGGAAACCGTCGGCAACATCGCCGGACCGCTGCTGGCGTATGAAGTGCTGACCGCATTCTTCCTCGAAGCCACTTTCCTCGGCATCATGCTGTTCGGCGCGCAGCGCGTGTCGAACCGCGTGCATACGCTGGCCACCTTCCTCGTTGCCGCCGGCACCACGCTGTCGGCGTTCTGGATCATCGCGCTCAATTCGTGGATGCATACCCCCGCGGGTTTCGCGATGATCGACGGCAAGGCCCATGCGCTCGACTGGATGGCGATCATCTTCAATCCCTCCATGCCTTACCGCCTGACGCACATGCTGCTGGCGTCGGGGCTGACGGTCGCCTTCCTCGTTGCCGGCATCTCCGCCTATCGCTGGCTGCGCGGCGACCGCGCGCCCTCCGTCATGGCCGCGCTCAGGACGGGCGTCACCATTGCCGCCTTGCTGATCCCGGTGCAGATCTTCGTCGGCGACATGCATGGCCTGAATACGCTGGAGCACCAGCCGGCGAAGATCGCCGCAATGGAAGGCATCTGGGAAACCGAACGCGGCGCGCCGCTGCTGCTGTTTGCGGTGCCCGACGCGAAGGAGCGCATGAACCATTTTGAAATCGGCATTCCGCGCATGGCGAGTGTCATCCTCAAGCATGATGCCGAAGGCGAACTGCAAGGCATGGACGCCTTCGGCGACAAGCATCCGCCGGTGGCGCCGCTGTTCTTCGGATTCCGCGTGATGGTGGGAACCGGCGTGCTGATGCTGCTCGTCTCCTGGATCGGCGCGTGGCAGCTGAAGCGAAAGAGCGTCCCGTCGCCCTGGCTGGCGAAGGCGCTGGTGGCGATGACCTTCTCCGGCTGGGTGGCCACCGTCGCCGGCTGGTACGTCACCGAAATCGGCCGCCAGCCCTATCTCGTGCAGGGCGTGCTCACCACGGCACAGGCCACATCGAGCGTGCCCGCGCCGATGATCGCCGCCACGCTGGCCATGTATCTCACGCTGTATGCCGTGCTGACGCTGGCCTACATCACTGTGCTGTTCTACCTGGCGCGCAAGGCCGGTTACGGCAAGCATGAGCCGGCACCTGCACCTTCAATGCACACACAACTCGCCAAGGCCTGAGGAGAGCGACATGACCGAACTGACCCAACCCGGCGGCTGGCTGCCGCTCGTTTTCCTCGGCCTGATGGGCATTGCCATGATGGCCTATGTGATCCTCGACGGCTTCGACCTCGGCGTCGGCATCCTGCTGCGCCGCGCCGAGGAGCATGAAAAGGACATCATGATCGCCTCCATCGGCCCGTTCTGGGACGCCAACGAAACCTGGCTGGTGCTGGGCGTGGGCATCCTGCTGGTCGCGTTTCCGATGGCGCACGGCGTCATCCTCGGCGAATTGTATTTCCCGGTCGCGCTCATGCTCGCCGGCCTGATCCTGCGCGGCGTCGCCTTCGATTTCCGCGTCAAGGCCAGGGCGGCGCACAAGCATGCATGGAACATGGCGTTCTATGCGGGCTCCATCCTTGCCACCGGTGCGCAGGGCATGATGATCGGGCTGTATATCGTCGGCTTCAATCACGGTACGCCGCAGATCGCGTTCGCGCTGTTCACCGGCCTGTCCTTGCTGGCAGGCTATGCGCTGCTCGGCGCCACGTGGCTGATCATGAAGACGGAAGGACGGCTGCAGCGCAAGGCGGTCGCATGGGCACGCGGCAGTCTCTTGCTGTGCGCGCTGGGAGTGGCGGCCGTGTCCATCGTCACGCCCATGGTAAGCCGGCAGATCTTCGACAAATGGTTCGCTTTCCCGAACCTGCTGTTGCTGGCGCCGATTCCGCTGATGACGGCGGCGCTGTTCTTCCTCGCCGATTACGTGCTGCGCCGTCTGCAGGCATCCGCCGGGGACAACCAGCCCCTGTGCTGGCTGCCGTTCGCGGCGACGGTAGGCATCTTCCTGCTGGCCTTCAACGGGCTGGCGTACAGCGTCTTTCCCTATCTCGTGGTGGACAAGCTCACCATCTGGCAGGCGGCAAGCGCGCCGGAGTCGCTGGAGATCATCCTGTATGGCGTGGCGGTTGTGCTGCCGACGATCGTGGGGTATACGGTGTTTTCGTATCGGGTGTTCTGGGGGAAGGCGCGGGAGTTGAGTTATCAGTGATTGGGGGGGGAACGACGCTGGATCCCGGCCTTCGCCGGGATGACGGGGAGAGGGGGCGGATGCTCAGTGTTGGTTGCCCGCATGCGAAATGCATCGGGTCGCGTGCGGGTAGAAACGGCAGTGCCGCGCGCTTGCTCTTGCCCCGTCATCCCGGCGAAGGCCGGGATCCAGCGTCGTTAAAAGACGCGAAGAAAACTCACGCAAGCGGCTTATCCGTAGGCCGCCACTCCGCATCCGGCTCGCTTCTCGCGCGGATCCGTTCCCACTTCATTCCGCAGGCATTGCAGACGTAATACTCCACATGCCCGCTTGCCGTCGCGCCGAAGTTGATGCCGGCGTCGGAGTGCAGCAGCAGGTCGGCATGCGGCGAGACGGAGACGTTGGCGCCGCCGAGCGCGAGGCAGTTGGGGCAGGGCATATGTGCTTGTGCGTGAGGACAACATGTCTTCTGACCGCAAAAGCCTGCGTTGGTTTTCCTTAAGCCCGGCGAGCCTCGCCGATGGCGCCGAGCCCTTGCTCCATCCACCGCAGGATGTCCGCGAAAATCTTGCCGCGGTTCAGTTCGTTGAAATTCTCGTGGTAATTTTCCGGGTAGAAGTGATACTCGAGCAGCGACGGGTCGATGCTCTTGAGCATGGCTTCCGACGCACTCGCATCCGCCAGCTTATCGTCACCGGCCACGACCGCGAATGTGGGATAGCGCCAGGCCGGCATCCTTTCCGCCAGCCCCTCCTGCGCCGACTGCAACGCTTTCGCAAAACGGAAACTCACTTCGGTCGCGCGGATGTTGTCCTTCTCGTCCTCGTAATGCCGCTTCGTGATGACAGTGTCGTGCGTGAGCACATGGGTCAGCGATTCGAGCGGCACCTTCGCCGCGGGGAAAAGCCTTGCCAGCACGGACGACAGCTTGATCAGCACCGCCGGTACCTTGATCGCATTCACGTAGTACGGCGACGAGAGAATGAATCCCTTGATGGACGCATCGCGCGCAATGCGGTCGAGACCGAGGCGGGTGGCGATGAGCGCGCCCATCGAATGCCCCATCACGAAGACCGGCAACCCGGGATAGTTGCGCTTGACCCACTGCAGGAAGAGTTCGCCGTCGTCGAGGAAACTGTGGAAGCCGGGAATGTCCACGCGCTTCTTTCCGTCGTGCCCGCACATGTCATAGCTGACGGTGGCGATGCCCTGTTCGCGGAACCAAAGCGCCGGCGTGACGTAGTCGCCCGCATGTGCCATGCCGCCGTGGATAGCGAGGATGACGGCGCGCGGCTGCGCCGGTTCCCAGATGTGAATGGTCCGCTCGACCTTGTCGCTGCATTTGAGCCTGGCCAGCCTGTCCTCGGAAAAGCGCATGGATTGTCCCCAGTGATTGTTGTAGTAGGCGGAAAATGCCGATCTTACTGTATGTTCGGCAGGCGTCCGGTGTTTGAGAAATATTAAGCGTAGCCGCAGGCTGGAACTCCCGGGTCAAGCATTGTCCCTGTGGCGCATTTGCATTGGATGTTTCTTTGGTTTAACGCGGAATGTAACTTTCGGATACCATTCCTGCAAAGAAGAGGCAGCAGGGGAGAGGCAGTGGATTTATCGGATCAGCGTTACGACAGCTTGACTCATCTGGTCTACGAGACGCTGGAGGACAGGCAAGCCTGGCCGCGGGTCTTCGAAACGCTGCGGGAGGCGACGGATGCGCGCGCCATCCACCTGCTTGCCATCGACAAGCGGCATGGCGCGCTGTCCTATAGCGACGGTGCCGCAATGGCGCCGCAGATCGACCTGGAATATATCCAGAAGTACCAGTTCATTGACCCGCGCCTCAAGCTCATCCTGGAAAAGCATCCGCGCGAATGGGTGCATTGCCACGAGCATTTCGACGATGTGTACGTGGCGAACGATCCCTTCTACCAGGAGTTCCTGCTGCCGCACGGCGCACGCTATCTGTCCTCCTGCAAGCTGCTCGATGACAGCGAGGCGACGGTGATCCTGGCCTGCCTGCGCGCGCCGGACCAGAGTCCGTTCCCGCCCGAGGCAATCGCTTTCCTCGACAGGCTGTTGCCGCACATGGCCCGGGCCTGCCGCGCGGGCGTGAAGAATTTCATCTATTCGACGCAAGCCCTGGTCGGCCATGCGCTGGTCAACAAGCTGCGGCAACCGGTCGTGCTCATGACGACCACGGGCGAGGTGGTGCAGACCAACGAAGCAGCGAACCGTCTGCTGGAGACGACCCGCCTCATTCGGATCAGCGACGGGCAATTGCAGATGCCGGAGCGATACCGCCAGAGCCTTCTGGCGCAATGCGCGCTGATCGAGGGGCAGGTGCGTTCAGGAGCGGTGGTGACGGAGGGGGCAGCGCCGTTTACTTCGCTGCAGATCGTGGCAGATGATGCCGAGGGTGCGGACGAGGTGCTGTACGGATTCTTCACTACGCTGGTGCCGGAGCAGGTGATGGGCACGTTCGGCCTGCGGCCGCTCGTCATGCTGTTCTTTTACCATCCCGGTTCTGCGCCGCCGATCGATGTCACCCTGCTTGCCGCGGCGTTCGGGCTCACCAACGCGGAGTGCCGCATCGCTGCGATGCTGGCCGAGGGCATGAGCCTGAAACAGATCGCGGAGACGCTGGGCGTGCAGCACGATACCGTGCGCAAGCAGCTGCAGTCCGTCTACAAGAAGACCGCGACCAACAGGCAGCCGGAACTCGTCCGGCTGCTGCTTCATCTGCCTGCGAACGCCGCCTGGGCGTAGCGGTGCTTACAGCATTACCCAGCCGTCCAGGGTTCCTGCGATGGCCTGCTGGTAACCGACCAGGGCGGCCTGGCTGAAGTGCTGATGGGCTTCCGCTGCTGCGGCAAGAATGTTCTGCTGCAGGGCGGGCGGCAGCTGCGCCAGCGTGATGTCTTCGCTGAACAGTGCTTCGAAGTAGGGAGCGTCGCCCGGGGTAATGTACTTCTCGACGATCGAATAAACGATCGGATCCAGGTTGAACACGGTGTAGGTGTCGATCTGCTCCAGCTGCTTGTCGCCGATATGCACCCGCAGATCCGCCATGTCCTGGCCGTTGAGGATGACGTCAAGGATCTGGCCGCCTTTGCTGTCCGGCGTGAAGGAGCGGCCATCGAGGAGCTTCGCCGGCGTCAGCTCGCGCGCAACCCAGAGGTTGGACAGGAACTGAAGCTGGGCGGTGGTCAGCGCGCCGTCCGTGCCGAGCTGCTGCTTGGTGAACAGGTCCACCACGCCGTCGTTGAGGAATTTCGCGTTGTTGGGGTCGGTCGCCGGGTTGTAGCCGGTCTGCTGGGTTTCCTGGATCTTGGTCGCGATGCTCGCGCTCACCTGGGTGACCGAGCTTGCGTTCCCCGTAATGGACTGGTACTGGGCCGCGAGATAGGCGGGGTCGAGGGAGACAGCGGCGGTTTCCTGCGCGCTCACGGCCTGCGAGGCATGGGTGAAGCGATTGACGATCACGTCCTTGCCCGGCGTGCCGTCGGAAGTCGAGAGGCCGGCGTTGATCATATTGAGCACCAGCAGGCCGCGATTGTTCAGCGACGACAGTTCGCCCACCCAGTAATTCAGGCCATCGGTATCCGGGGACTTGTTGAAAACGTTGTTGTAGATCGCGGTGACGAAGTCCGCGTTGCTCTGGGAGGCCGCATACACCTGCTGAACGACCGGGAGCGAAAAAATGGTCTTGAGCGTGGCATCCAGCCCGTTGAAGTCCACTTCCCTCAGCCAGTAATTGAGGCCTTCGAGTTCGGGGGCGCGCTGAAAGGCGGACAGGTACACTTTGAGAAGGCTGCTTTTGTCTTGTAGGGATGCCATGGTTGATAGTCTCTCTGGATGGGGGGCGATTCGCGACCGGAATGTTGCATTTCCGGCCAGAAATTCTAATCAGTTATCCGGGGGGCTGTCGATACCTCAAACGGGGAATCATGATGATTCGGTGGGTTTCGCTGGGCTCTACCCACCCTACGCTTCTTTATAAAGGACGGTAGGGTGGGTAGAGCGCAGCGAAACCCACCGGTGCCCCGACGGCGCTCGATGGCGGTTTTCGCCGGGGAGCGCCGATACAACCAGGCGAATGCCAATTACAATCCGTCATCCCCTCCACCGAAGCCAGACAAGGAAGGACTGTGCCGCCAGCGCTCACTCAACTATTGCGACTATTTCCATTCTTGCAGTGGCAACGGCCGACCTCCGCCGCGTTTCGCGCTGACCTCTGGGCGGGCATCAGCGTCGCTCTTGTCCTGGTCCCCCAGTCGCTCGCCTATGCGACGCTGGCGGGAATGCCGCCATATACCGGCTTGTACGCCGCGCTGCTTCCGGCGGTGGTCGGGATCCTGTGGGGATCGTCGCCTTTGCTGGCGGTCGGGCCGGTGGCGTTGACGAGCATCCTGGTGTTCGGCTCGCTGTCGGCAATCGCAAGGCCCGGCAGCCCGGAATGGATTGCGATGGCGGTCTGGTTGTCGCTGTACAGCGGCATCCTCCAGTTCGCCCTCGGTGCGCTCAAACTCGGCAAGCTTGCATACCTGGTCTCGCAACCGGTCGTGACGGGTTTCATCAATGCCGCCGCGGTCATCATCATCGTCTCCCAACTGCCTCAATTGCTGGGGCTGGAGTGGCGGCTCGGCGAGCACGGAATCGTGGAGCAGATCCTGCAGCCGTCGACGGAGATGCTGGTGACAGCCGCCTTCGGATGTGCCGCGCTTGTGCTGCTGCTGTTGCTCAAACGCCTTGCGCCGACACTCCCCGGCATACTGATCGTCACCGTCCTTGGCATTGTGCTGAGCGACTTGATCGGATACGAGGACCTTGGTGGAGCGGTGGTCGGACGGCTGCCGGACGGACTTCCTCCGCTTGCGCTTCCGCCGGCCATCCCTTTCGACAGCCATCGCGAGCTATTGCCGGCTGCACTGATCCTGGCAGTCATCAGCTTCACGGAGGCGATGTCCAGCTGCCGCGTCCTTGCGCGCAAGACAAAGACCAGGTGGGATGAGAACCAGGAACTGATCGGCCAGGGCCTGGCGAAAATGGCGGCATCGGTTTCCAGCGCTTTCCCGGTCAGCGGATCGTTTTCGCGCTCGGCCTTGAACCTCTATGCCGGCGCCACCAGCCCGTGGGCCTCGCTCATCGCGACGGCATGCGTCCTGGTGAGCCTGC
>Ga0196970_1002005_pt1 | contig 11501 bp, 6 predicted proteins | sample S1v_513CmetaG_FD_148672 | JGI IMG/M metagenome (GOLD analysis project Ga0196970, IMG submission 148672) | Soil microbial communities from Anza Borrego desert, Southern California, United States - S1+v_5-13C | ecosystem: Environmental > Terrestrial > Soil > Desert | place: USA: California... | reverse complement strand
TGTTTTGTGGTCCGGCCAGAAGCGGCGAAAGATCCCCTGCGCCCACTCGGGGGCGTGGTCGGAGTACCAGCGCTTGCGCTTCAGCCACTGGTCGTGCGGCTTCAGCACAATCGTCGTTTCCATCATCGAATACGGCGCCGGATCGGTTGCACTCTCCGCGCGCCCCGCCTTGCCGAAGACCCGTTCCACTTCCGGGAAGCTCTTCAGCACTTTGTCCTGTTCCTGTAGAATCCGCGTCGCTTCGCTGACCGAAACGCCTGGCAGCGTGGTCGGCATGTAGAGCAGCGTGCCTTCGTCAAGAGGAGGCATGAACTCGGAGCCGAGTTTTTGGTATACCGGGATTGTGGCGACCATCAGCAGCACTGCGGCCGCAATCGTGAACCAGCGGTACTCGAGCACCCACTCCACAACCGGTTGGTACAGTTTCATCAACGGACGGCTGATGGGGTGCTTTTCTTCGCTGTGAATCTTGCCCACGAGCAGCGAATTCGTGATGCGCGACAGCAAGCGCGGCCGGAAGTTGTACTCCTTTACGTGTGTGAACAGGAGTCTCATGGCCGGGTCGAGCGTGATGGCCAGCACAGCCGCAATGGCCATGGCAAAGTTTTTCGTGAACGCCAGCGGCTTGAAGAGGCGACCTTCCTGAGCTTCAAGTGCAAACACCGGAAGGAACGACACGGCGATGACAAGCAAGGCAAAGAAGCTCGGCCCTCCCACTTCCTTCACGGCCGAGATGATCACCTCTTTGTAATCCCCTTTGCGGCCTTCGGCTTCCCAGTGCTCTAGCTTCTTGTGCGTCTGCTCGACAACGACGACCGCTGCGTCTACCATCGCGCCGATCGCAACAGCGATACCGCCCAGCGACATGATGTTCGCCGTCATGCCCGACATCTGCATCGGGATAAACGCAAGCACGACCGTGATCGGGATGGTAATGATCGGGATTGCGGCACTCGGGAAGTGCCACAGGAAAATCAGGATCACCAAGCTGACGATGATCAGTTCTTCAATCAGCGTGTGCTTCAGGTTGTCGATAGATCGGTCGATCAGGTCCGAGCGGTCGTAGGTCGGAACAAGTTTTAGTCCCTTCGGCAGACTCGGCTGAACCTCGGTGATCTTCGCCTTGACCCGCTCGATCACTTTCTGTGCGTTCTCACCGAAGCGCATAATGACCACGCCGCCGACCACTTCGCCCTGTCCATCGAGGTCGGCAACACCGCGCCGCATTTCAGGACCGAACGTCACATTCGCAACGTCCTTCACGCGCACGGGGGTACCCGACTGCGGGTTCGTCATCACCACCACGTTGCGGATGTCGTCCAGCGACTTGATATATCCCTTGCCGCGCACCATGTATTCTCGGCCCGAGAACTCGACCAGGCGCGCGCCGACTTCGTTGTTCGACTTCTGAATCGCCTCGGCCACCATGTTGATGGGGATCTTGTAGGCGAGCAGGCGGTTCGGATCGATGTTGACCTGGTACTCGCGCACAAAGCCGCCGACCGGCACGACTTCCGCCACGCCCGGCACGGCCTGCAACGCGTAACGCAGATACCAGTCCTGGTAACTCCGCATCTGCTCCAGGCTGTACTGGCCGGACTCGTCGACCAGCGCGTACTGGTAAACCCAGCCCACGGCCGTTGCGTCCTTCGCGAGTTCTACGTTCACCCCTTTTGGAAGCCGCGGCGTCACGGAGTTCAGGTATTCGAGCGTGCGCGAGCGCGCCCAGTAGATGTCCGTGCCTTCCTCAAAGACGATGTAGATATACGAGAATCCGAAATCCGAGAACCCCCGGATGTCCTTCACCTTCGGCATGCCGAGCAGCGCCGACGTGATCGGATATGTGACCTGATCTTCGATGATGTCGGGACTGCGATCCCACTTCGCATACACGATCACCTGTGTATCGCTCAAGTCGGGGATCGCATCCAGCTTCGTGTTCTGCATCGAGTGCCAACCGAATACGGTCGCCACCGCGACTAGCATCAGCACCATGTATTTGTGATTGGCGCTGAATTCAATGATTCTGTTGATCATGACAGCGCTCCTCAGTGCTGATGTCCCGTGGCCGGTTGCGACGCCGGCGCACTTTGTTCGTTGCCACTGCCGCCCGAGGCGAACTTCATTCGGCTTTCGGAGTCGAGCAGGAAGTTGCCGCTACTAACGACCGTTTCCCCCTTCTCAAGGCCGAACTCGATGATCGTCTGCCCATCCACGGTCGGACCAACGGTGACCTCACGCGGCTCAAACTTGCCGTCCTCGTGAACGACAAAGACGGTCTGCATGGTGCCGCTGTTCAGCACAGCGCCTTCGGGTACGACCATGTGCTTGCCGTACGTGATCTGGAGTTCCACGTCGGCAAACATATTGGGCTTGAGCACCAGGCCGTTGTTCGGCACGTCGATGCGCACCTTGGCCGTGTGCGTCTGGGGGTCGAGCATCGGGTAGTTGTAGGTGACACGCCCCTTGAATGTCTTTCCGGGAACATAGCTCAGCTTGATCGTCGCTGGCTGGCCCACTTTCACGTAAGGCAGTTCTGACTCATAGACGTCTGCCGTAACCCACACTCGAGAGAGATCGGTCAGCGTGTAGATGTCGGAATCCCCCGTCACCGAAATGTGCGGGAATGCCTTTCGATCCGTAACATACCCGGTCACAGGTGAGTAGACCGTAATCGTGCGATTCACCTTGCCCGTTTCGTCGAGTTGTCGAATCTGCGCTTCACTCAGGTCCCACAGGCGCAAACGTTCGCGCGCGGATTCCAGCAGCGCCTGAGAGTTGTGCGCCACATCTCTATAAGACGAGCTACCAAGCTCCTGCTGCCCGCGTTTCGCTATCAGGTACTCTTCCTGCGTTGCGACCAGATCGGGGCTGTAGATAGTGAACAGCGGCTGGCCCTTTTTCACCATCTGTCCGACGAAATCCACGTAGACGTTTTCGATCCACCCAGGCGTCTTCACGTGGACGTGCGCCGTACGCGTTTCGTCTGGCACAACCTGGCCTGAGGTGCGCAAAGTGCGCGAGATGACTTTCTCCTCCACTTGCGCCGTGCGGATCCCGAGTATGCGTTGACGCTCAGGCGTGACTTTGATCATGCCGTTTTCCACGCCGCCCTGTCCCTCATACATTGGGACCAGGTCCATGCCGCAATCGGGCGCGATTCCCGCCTTCTCCGACTTGTAGTTCGGGTGCATCGGGTCATACCAGTAGAGGACCTTGCGGCCGCTCGGTTCGCCTGAAGCAGCGTGCGCCGAGTGATCTTCATGGGCAGGCTGCGCGCCGGACTTCAGTAGTCCGCGTCCGAAGAGCAGCAGGGCCGCTGCGGCCACAACTGTGATCACCGCAGCCGCGCGGAGGATAGTTTGTGTGTGTCCCTTCATTGCCTTGCCTCCATGCTGACCTGGTTGAGGTCTCCGGTGATTGCCTCGATACGCGCGAGGGCTGTTTCGTAATCAGCGAGCTGCCGGTAGTAGTCGATCTGGTATCCGTGAATCGTCGAAAAGTTGGCGAGCACCGTGAGGAAGTCGGAGGTGCCTACACTGTACGAAGACTGTGCCGATGCGAGCGCCAACTGCGCCTGCGGGATGATTGCCTTGTCGTACAGATCGAGCATCTTGTCGGCGTTCGCGGCCATAGCGTGCATTTGTTTCAGCTCGTATTGCAGTTCGAGCTTCCGCGACTCTCGGCTCTTTTCCGACGAAAGCAGATCCAGCTTCGCGGCCTCGACGGCCTCGCGCTGTTTCGACTTGTAGAAGACGGGTATGTTGACCTGGAACTGCATGCCATACATATCAGGCATCATGGTTCGCTGCTGATACATGTAGCCGACGGAAAGATCGGGAATGTACTCTTTCCGCGCCATGGCCACAGCCACCTTGTTGCGCTCGATCATGCTCTGTTCTTTCTGGAGCATCGGATCGTTCGCCTCCGCAACCGTGGTGAGCGCGGCCATTGAGGGCAGCGGCTCTTTCCGAAATTCGGCTGCAGGGGGCAGCGGAGCGTCGGGGGCGCGGCCCATCAACGTGTTTAGCCTTGCGGCTGCTGTTTCGCGCTGCTGTTCGAGCGTGATCGCCCGCTGCACCAGCATCGTGACTTCCACGTGCATGCGCAGCACGTCGGATTGCATCGTCTTGCCGACTTTGTAGCGCGCCTCTGAAATGTCGGCGATCTGCTCCAGGCGGGCTTTGTTGCGGTTCGTGATTTGCAGGGCTTTGTCGTAATAAAAGTAGTCGTAAAAGGCCGCTTTGGCGTCCGCGGTAAGACGGCGGCTCACGGCGAGTCTATCGGCCTCACTCGCACTGACCTCTTTCGAAGCCATTTCGCGCTGCAAGCCGCGCTTGCCGCCGAGCGGAATCATCTGCATGGCGCTCACGCCACGGTAGCTGGAAGGATCGTCAGCCATCGTCTTGAATGGCGTGGCCGAACCCATATAGGAGACTGAAACACTTGGGTCTGGCAACGCACCGCTCTGCACTACGCGGCGGCGCTGCGCTTCGACAGTTCTCTGCGCACTCGTGATCGCTGGGTTCTGCGCCTGGACCTCGCGGATGACGTCTTCAAGCGTCAGGACCTGCGCGCTGGCAGGGACCTGTGTCGCCTGGGACGCCGAGGGCGCTGACACAGTAGGCTGCGATTGCTGCGCCATGGCTGTAGCCGCGGCGAGCAGCAACAACAACATAGATTTTCGGAACATGACCTTTCTCTTCTCGTTGCGGGTGGACGTCGACGCACAGGCACAAGAAGCCTGTGCACGTCAGAGCACGAGAAGAGCGATCAGATCAGGAACGTACAGAGCTGTGCTTGAGAGTTGGCGAATGGCGGTGGAGAACTGTCGGTCACTGGCCGTGGGTGGCCGTGACTTGTCGCCACTGCTACAACCGAGGTGGTGGCCCGTTCGATTGAGACAACCGGCACAACTACCGTTGCCGCTTTTTCCGGAACCGGCTTAGAACTTTCAATCGTGCAGCACGCCCCGGAGTGATCCGCCCTTATTTGAGTCACCCGAAGTTCGCCGGCATTCGTGACCATCATCGGACAACCGGGCGGGCAGTTCATTTTTTTGTCGGCAGACTCGGGCGGGCAAACCGCCGATAACGACAAGAGCGGCAGCAAGACGAGAATCGCCAGCATGCCGATCGAGACGTGTTTATGCCGGAGTTGCACAGGTCTTTTATACAGTTATTTAGTTAGTTCCTGCCGTGACCATGGTCACAGAAGCGAATTTTGAGCACTGCCGCCGGGCCGGGATGACCCGGGATCCGGACAGACCAGAGGGCGCCCCTTCCTTCACCCTGTTGGACTAGCCCTCTCAAAACAAAACGCGATGAAAGCTATTGGCAGCCGGACCTGTAAGCCGAATTTTGTACGCCTGCTTGCGCAGGCGTGACGGTCATTCCTCTAGGCCGCACATTACTGTGCGGCTCAAGCGACCTACCCGGGCGTTGTGACGTACCGAGCCAGCGCGCACGCGACCGAAGCCGCGTTCCGCCCCTATTTGGTCTTGCTCCGCGTGGGGTTTACCCTGCCCCGCCCATTGCTGGACGGGCGGTGCGCTCTTACCGCACCTTTTCACCCTTACCGTCCGTGGGCTTGCGCCCGACGTCCGGCGGTATGTTTTCTGTGGCACTTTCCGTTGACTTGCCTTGAGGCAAGCCCCCCGGGCGTTACCCGGCACACTGCTCTGCGGAGTTCGGACTTTCCTCCCCGACGATCACGCAGCCTGGCTTACGCCAGCGTTCGCGACCGCAGCGGCGACCGTCCGGTCCGACTGCCAATCATTCGTATTATAAGGGATTGTTCCGCTGCATTTAGCTCCTGCGGACCTGCAGCGGATTCGTGCATACCTTCCCGATTACCGGATTACGCCGCAAGGGGTGTACTACCGCACTCGCACCAACGTCACCCACTCGCCATTGCCCACGCGTTTCAACAGGCGTACATTTTCAGAGACACTGGATTTCGAAAAAGTGGCCCTCGGTGGGAGGGCGGCGCTCGTATCCCCTGTTCCGGACAGGGTCTCTTGTTTCCAGTCAAAAACTTCATTTACCACCAGCAGATGCCGCTGCCAAATAGCCGTGTCTACGGCCTCCGCGCGTGAGTCGAATCAGCGGCCTTAGAGAGATACACAGGAAGAATGTTGAACGTAGAAAACTGGCTACCGAAGTCTCTTCAGTCCCTCCGCACGTATACACGTAAAGATCTGTTGGCCGATTTCACTGCCGGGGTGACCGTCGGTCTCGTTGCCCTTCCGCTCGCCATGGCCTTCGCCATCGCCTCTGGCATGTCGCCGCAATCTGGGATTTACTGCGCCGTCGTTACCGGACTTCTGATTTCGTTGCTGGGCGGCTCAAAAGTGCAGATCGGCGGCCCCACCGGAGCGTTCGTCGTAGTCGTCGCTGGCATCATCGCCAGGCACGGCATTGACGGTCTCTTTATGTGCACCATGATGGCGGGCGTGCTGCTCATCGTTATGGGTGCCACTGGTCTCGGCGCCGCCATCAAGTTCATCCCGCGCCCCGTCGTCCTCGGATTCACCAACGGCATCGCCATCCTGATCGCCAGCACTCAGATCCGCGACTTCTTAGGCTTGACTATGGAGAAAGTTCCGGGCGACTTCCTCGGCCGCATACGCGAGATCGGAGTCCACTTCGGCACCATCTCTCCGCATGCCACTATCATCGCTGCGGCATCGATCACCATCATCCTGCTGACGCCTCGGCTCACGAAGCGCGTGCCCGGCTACATCGTAGCCATGGTTCTGGCCACTGCGGCAGTAGTTATTCTCAAGCTTCCCGTCGAAACCATCGGCAGCCGCTTCGGCGGAATCCCTTCCGGCTTGCCGCATCTGAAAGCCCCGCAATTCAGGTTCGACCTGATGCTTCCCCTCATCTCTCCCGCGATCACCGTGGCCATGCTGGGCGCGATCGAATCGCTCATGTCGGCCGTTGTTGCTGACGAGATGAGCGGCGACAAGCACAACCCCAACGTCGAACTCGTCGCACAAGGTGTCGCCAACGTCGCCTCACCCTTCTTCGGCGGACTCCCCGCCACCGGCGCAATCGCCCGCACCGCCACCAACATTCGCTCCGGCGCGCGCACCCCGGTCGCAGGCATCGTCCACGCCCTAACGCTGGTTGCCGTGCTGCTCTTCGCCGCGCCGCTCGCCCGATTCGTCCCGCTCGCTGTGCTGGCCGCTATCCTCGCCGTCGTCGCCTACAACATGGGACAATGGGCACAACTCGCCCGCTTCCTTAAGCTCGGCAAATACGACATCCTGGTCTGGCTCGTCACTTTCAGCCTCACCATCGTGGCCGACCTCACCGTAGCCGTCGAATTCGGCATGATCCTCGCCGCGCTCCTGTTCATTCGCAGCGTAACCGCAACGACCACGGTATCCGCCGTTACGGACAGCTACATCAAACAGGGCTGGGCTCACATCCTTCAGGACAAGAGCATCCCTGATTACGTCGCGGTTTTCCGCATCCACGGACCGTTCCTCTTTGGAGCCACTGAGAAGCTTTCGGTCATCACAGACCAAATCGAAGACTTGCCGCCCGTAGTCATCCTGCGCCTGCGAAACATGACAGCACTGGACGCCACGGGCGTTCGTGAACTCGAATCCCTGGCCGACAAAGTACACGCGTCAGGCAAGGCGCTGATCTTCTGCGGCGCACGCGAACAGCCCGCAACGGTCCTGCGCCAGGCAAATTTTGAACAACGTGTTGGCGAAGAGAACATCTGCGCAAACATCCGCGAAGCGATCGAGCGTGCGAAGACTATCGGACCAAAAATACGGCCACACGGGGCGGGAACAGCAAAGTACAGCCAGTTCGTCGCAACATCAGCCGTTTAGTATACGTAAGGACGGGTCTCTGACCCGTCCTCGCAAATACGACTATCGTCGGCTGCTCATCCCTAATCCGATCATCCGTTCATCCGCGGGCAACACAGCTCTGATAAACTTTCATCGGAGTCCAGTCCCTACTGATGAACACCACGGAAGCAATCCGCATTGCCCTTCTGTCGCTGTGGGCCAACAAGTTACGCTCGGTGCTCACGCTCCTTGGCGTGGTCATTGGCGTTGCGGCCGTTATCGCCGTGGTGACTTTCGTGAACGGCATACAGGCCTACGTTGCCGAGCGCATCTTCCGCCTGGGCGCCGATGTTTTTGTCATCAGCAAAACGTCCCCGGTAATCACGAATCCCGAGCAACTGATCGAACAGGAACGGCGCAAGAACATCGAGTTCGAGCATTACGAGGCGGTGGCTGAAGGCTGCAAGCAGTGCCAGTATGTAGCGGCTTCCGTGACCACCTTTGGCGGCAAGATCAAGTACGCCGAACAGTCCAGCAAAGACAGCTTTGTACGCGGCTGGACGCCCAACATGGGGCCGATCTATGACCTCGACCTCGTCGCGGGCCGCGGCATCAACGATTCCGATATGCGGAACGCCGCCAACGTCGTGATCATCGGCTACGACATCTTCGAGAAGCTGCTGCTCGGAGTCGACCCGATTAACAAGGAAATCCGTGTTGATGGCCGCCTGCATCGTGTGATTGGCGTGGGCAAGCGGGAAGGCAAGACCATGGGCCAGAGTCGCGACAACTGGGTGGTCATGCCGCTGAGCACATGGCTGCGCCAGTACGGTGCACGCCGCAGTATCACCGTTCTTGGTAAAGCCAACGGTTTAGGCCCCAGTCTTGATGCAGCGATGGACGAAGCTCGAGTGATCATGCGTGCCCGCCGTCACGACTTGCCCGGCAAGCCGGACAGTTTCTCGCTCGAGGCAAACCAGAGCTTTGTCGGCATCCTTAACTCGCTGATGAGTAGCTTCTTCATCGCGATGATCGCCATCGCTTCGATCTCGCTGGTGGTAGGCGGCATCGTGATCATGAACATCATGCTGGTTTCGGTCACGGAACGCACGCGCGAGATTGGCATTCGCAAGGCAATGGGTGCTCGCAGCGGCGACGTCATGCGGCAATTCCTGATCGAGTCCAGCACAATGGCGATCGTCGGCGGAATTTTGGGGATATTGTTTGGCGTGGGTATTGCCAAGGGCGTCACGGCGTTGATCGGCATGCCGTCGGTGATCAAGTTGTGGGCGGTCTTCGCTGGATTGCTCGTTTCCGCAAGCGTGGGAATCTTCTTCGGCGTGTACCCCGCTCGCCGCGCGGCCAAGCTTGATCCGATCGCGGCGTTGAGATTTGAGGTCTAGTGAGTCGTTAGTTGTTGGTCGTTAGTCGTTGGTCAGCACGGACTGGTTTCTTATGCGTAAACACGATTTCGGCGAAGTTGTCCGCATGGCGCTGGACACGATCTGGAAGAACAAGCTGCGGTCCGGCTTGACCATCCTTGGTATCGTGATCGGCGTCTCGGTTGTGATCGGCATTTCGTCGGTCGTGCGCGGCCTGAACTCCAACGTGTCCAGCGTCATCAGCAGCATGGGGTCAGACCTCATCTTCGCGTTCCACATTGACGTGTTCACCTTCGGGCACATGCCTGAAGAAATGCGCACGCGAAAAGAACTCACGTTCGAAGACGCGGAAGCAATGAAAGACCTGCCGCACGTCAAGGCCGTAACGGCGGGTGTGCGCTACTTCCGGCCCGAACTCGGTGTCGGCACTTACGCCGTCAAGTACCAGGGCAAGAAAGCCAAGAACACTATCCTCGAAGGCGATACAGCTTCCGCGAAGGATGTGTATGATATGGCGCTGCTGCCCGGGGGGCGGTGGTTTACCGAGATCGATGATGAGCGGCGGTCGAATGTCATCATCCTGGGCTCGGAAACCGCGGAAACGCTGTTCGAGAAGACCGATCCGCTGGGCAAGGAACTGAACATCGAAGGCCAGATGTTCACGATCATCGGCGTGGCGGAGCCAACCAAGCAGGTCTTCGGCGGAGGCGGTTCCAACCCCGAGGACAACAAGATCTTCATGCCCCTGCGTACGTTCCGGAAGCTTCATCCGGAACAGAAGGCGCACTGGATCACCGCGAAAGCCACCTCGCACGACGACATGGCCAAGGCGCAGGACGAAATCCGTGAACTGCTGCGTCGGCGCCGCAAAGTGCCGCCCAGCGATCCGGACAACTTCTCTGTCTTCACTCAGGATTCCATGTCGGAAGTTTGGAACCAGGTGACTGGCGGCATATTCATCTTCATGTTCGCAGTGTCGAGCGTCGCGCTTATTGTTGGCGGCGTCGGCGTCATGAACATCATGTTGGTCAGCGTCACCGAGCGCACCCGCGAGATAGGTGTACGCAAAGCGATTGGCGCACGCAAACGCGACGTCCTGCTCCAGTTCACGCTGGAAGCGATGACGCTATGTTGTGTCGGCGGACTGATCGGAATCGTCGCCGGCGCTGTCCTGACCTATTCCATACGCTTCATCTGGTCGTCGCTGCCAGCCAGCATGTCCGTGTTCTGGACGTTCCTCAGCTTCGGTGCATCGGCAGGAATCGGCCTGCTCTTCGGCATCTATCCTGCATGGAAGGCCGCCAACCTGGATCCGATCGAGGCGCTCAGGTACGAGTAAGCGAGCGCGATCACACATACCAGCCTGCTGTTTCGATGGGGGCTGAACGTAACCTAGTGGTTACGGCGACACCCCCATCCTCGAATCAGCCAAATCTGAATTTCTAAAGGACTTAAATCCGAAAATCTGATTCTGTTTTCGGCCTGATCGACGGATACCGGCGCTTTACTCCGGAGTCACTGGGTTTTCGAAGTTGAAACAACATGAAACCGAATATCAAAGAACTGGGGGGAGAAGATACCCGCTATTGTTCTACGCCAAGTTTAGCTATGAATCGCCGCGAGCGAACAACGGCGCTCAACAATTTCTACATTCGGAACAAGGGAGCGCTTGAGCGCAAGATCCGCGACGGCGAGCCTCCAATTGCGATGTCGCTGCTCTGGGAAGTGGACAGGGGCCGATTTATGTTCGACTATCCGTTTCTTTCTTTCTTCCAGCCCAAATCCACAAAGGAAGAATCACAAAGCCGACTACAAGGACCGCTTGGTAATACCACGGGACAGAAAACTCCGAAGCGATCGACCTAACGACGATCGCCCCGATTATGGTCAACCAAAGACCCTTCTTAATCCTCGGCGCGTTCCTAATGCTTTCAAAGCCCGACTTGAATCCCTGTCTTGCGGCAGTGTATGTTTCGCGCGTCAGGCGGATGTTCTCTTTGAATGGCTCGAATATGGCGTGTGGCCCTCAAACGGCCTAAGGTTACGTCCATAGTTGCCCCGAGTGCATGATTGTTGACGATAGCAGGTTCCAGAACCCCCATCTCAAAGACGCAGGCGAACTATTCCGTCCCTGTGTAGGAGAAAGCATAGAACCAGAAGGACGCAAGCGTCAGGTTTTGGTTTGGATCATCTGCTCGATATAGCACCGGAACAGTATCACCCTGGTGCGGAAGTTCACGGCTACAAGCGCCCGATGATCCGACGTAGACAGTGCCATCTGGAACTAGAAACCTATATCTGATCTC
>Ga0196970_1002004_pt1 | contig 11504 bp, 8 predicted proteins | sample S1v_513CmetaG_FD_148672 | JGI IMG/M metagenome (GOLD analysis project Ga0196970, IMG submission 148672) | Soil microbial communities from Anza Borrego desert, Southern California, United States - S1+v_5-13C | ecosystem: Environmental > Terrestrial > Soil > Desert | place: USA: California... | reverse complement strand
CAAGAGCTTTCGAAGTTGATCGATAAGTTCAACGCCGATCTACTTGTCACGGGTACTCGCGGCCGAACCGGCGTGTGGAAAATTCTCCTTGGATCGACCGCCGAACGCATTTTCCGCAGTTCGCCGATACCGGTTTTGACCATCGGTCCGCATGCGGCCGGCAGCATGCCCCCAGCCGAAGGGCCCAAGCGCATCCTGTATTCGACTGGCTTCGCCGTCCAGTCTCTAAATGCGAGCAAATACGCGTTCTCTATCGCGCATCAGCAGCAGGCACATTTGGCATTACTCCACGTAGCGAAAGATGTGCCCGATAACGAGCAATGGAAGCGCGCGGAACTGGAGCGCGACTCGAAACAGCGCCTGCTCAGCCTTGTGCCTCCCGACATGCCTGCTCCACCGGAAATTTTTGTGGCGTTCGGAACTCCGGCACAGGCTATCTTGAAGACCGCGGAGCACTGGAACCCAGACCTGATCGTCCTCGGCTTGCGTCGGCTTGAAGAAGTATCTGGGAAGAAAGCCACTTGGGCTACGGCCTACAACGTGGTGATCGATGCCCCGTGCCCTGTCCTGACGATAAGAGCGCCTGAAAACGTCTAGGTTACGCCGTCACAGAAGACGCAGGAAGGCGACGCAATGCTATGAATTCCCGTAGCATTGCTGTCGCGCCGGAGTGCCGGTCGATCTCACTGAATCTTGGGCTTCCACTGCGGGTCGTCTTCCGGTCGGACGATCTCTCCATCCCGCATGTGGATGATGCGGTCCCCGTACGACGCCGCCTCCGGATTATGAGTGATCATCAACACCGTCTGCCCGAGTTCTTTATTCGAGGCCCTCAACATGGCGAGCACGATATCGCTGTTCTTCGTGTCCAGGTTTCCGGTCGGCTCGTCGGCTAACACGAGCGCAGGTTTGTTAATGAGAGCGCGTGCTAAAGCGACTCGCTGCTGCTCGCCTCCGGAAAGCTCAGACGGACGGTGATGCAGACGCCGCGCAATGCCTAGCATCTCTGTGATCTTCCGGAAATGCTCGCTGTCGTTTACGCCATCGACTCCAGCGATGTTGCGCGCAATCTCGATGTTGCCGCGTGCATCCAGCGTGGGCAGGAGATTGAATTTCTGGAACACGAATCCGATCTTCGTCTTCCGCAGCTCTGTTCGTTCCGCATCGGAGAGTCGAGCGAAATCGGCTCCTCCGATCACAACGCGGCCGGAATCAGCGCGGGTCAGGCCGCCCAGGATGTAGAACAGGGTGGATTTGCCGCTGCCCGAAGGACCAACGATGCTGACGAACTCACCAGCCTGCACGGTGAAGGAAATACCACGAAGTGCGGGCACATCGACCTTACCGATATGGTAGGTCTTCCTGACATCTTCCAGTTGAATGATTTCGGGCATGTGGAAATTTCGATGATACAGAAAGCAATCAGCAGTCAGCAATCAGCTTTCAGCAGTAGGAAGTTAGGGCACAGCACGCCGCGCTCCCTCTGCGATCTGATCCGGAGCCGCGTAGCTCGAGCGGACTGCATTCCGTTACAGACCGCACGTTTCTGCCCGCGGATCGCTGTTTCATGCGATCGGCATAGTTAAAAAGAAAGGGCACAGTTGTCGCTGTGCCCTTGTCGCAGTCAGGAGGACCTTGTTGCCGCTGCCGGTTGGCGGTCGAGCGAGCCGCCGGATAAGCGTTGTGCTGCTTACCGGCGCCCGAAGCTGCCGTCCTCCCGGCAGGTTGCGATATTGAGCGATGGGCGAGTTCCCAGTCTCGCGCCACGTACACGGCTACCAGTACGTCAGTTTCACCTGGTCAAGCCACGCGTTGTAAGGCGTCGGGATGCCGTTCATGTCCATCTGGAACGCCACGTTGATATCGTTTGCGTTGATTCCGATCGCGTAATAGCTGCGGTTTACGTAATACTTCTGCCCGTTGAGCGTGATGGAGACGTAGTAAACCTTGCCGTTCGCGCGATAGAACTCTTCCGTCAAGTGGTTCCACTTGTAGGCCTGCACGTTCGTACACGGAATACCGGTCTTTACCCAATGCTTGTTAGCCGGATCCCAAACGTCCCACTGCTTGTCATAGTTGAGGCCGCACTGTGTGCCCATGACGTACCGCTTGCCGCCAGTGGTCTGGTTCACGTCGAACTCGAGGGCGAACGCGGCCGCCGTGTTCTTTACGTAAAAGTACAGGTCGTAAACGAAATGCGAGACGTTGCTGTTCGCGCCGAGCTGTTTCCACCACAAGGCGGAGCCATACTTCGAAGTGCCGCCTACCCAGAAGCCAGCCGATTTCCCGTCCATCGACGGGCTGGAGACGCCTTGCGTCATGCTGTACGGAATTTGCGGCCCCGCCGCGTTGATACCCGAGCAGACGTCACAGTGCTGCCAGCCAGTCATTTCTTCGATCTTCCAAAAGGTCTTGCCTCCGGTCGGCGTTGTGACGTTCGACGTTGACCCGCTCACGTTGAGTCCGAACGCATTCTTCAAAACGGTGCCGCCGCTGTCCCACGCCTGCACGACGATATGGTGATATCCGGCAGCCATACTGATACTGGTATCGACTTTATTGGAATAGGTCTGGTACTTGCTGACGCCGTCAACGTAAACGCGCATTGACGTGATGGGACGACTGGAAGAAGCCGAAGCGATAAATCGAACTGGGGAGCCTGTAGTGGAGCCTGGTGTCGGTGAGCTTACTGTCACACCCGCTAAGGCCGCGACCGATGACACCGCGATCACGACCGGCACAAAAATGAACTTTCGAACAAATGTCTTGACCATCCAAAATCCTCCTGGGGCTGCTTGGGATGGTCTGAGACTATGGGTTCATCAACTCTGGCTATAGCGGGCTTATGGCCTAATGCGTTTTAGGTTTTATACCTAGTGAACATGGGCCAGAGACCTTATGGTGGAACTAGCCCGGTTATGTAGCCCAGAGCGTAAGTCCCTGTCGTAGTACAACATACGCCGGGCATTGAGCGAACCAGAGCGCGTCCGGCACACTTACGCGCTCTTAGGGTTTGCCTGGATGGGGTGAGACTTTGAGCCAGATCTCAGGGCTGGCTCAAGAGGCCAGGCGCGCTCTGGAAGCCGTGTTGTGCGCCGTCTTGGGTCCTCGCTTGCGTACGAGCAGCAGTCGAATGCGCTCAAGCAGTTCTGCCGGTGCATACATGCCTTTAGGAAGGAAGACGTCCGCCTGTGTATCCCGTTCGTAAACGCGTATCTTGCCGGAAAAAAGAATCGCCGGTGTGTGTGGGGAGATGGCTTTGACTTGGGCGACGAGCTCGGTGCCATCCATGCCGGGCATCACGAGGTCGGTCAGCAACAAGTCGATGCCGCCCTGCTTGAAAACGTCGAGTGCGGCCTGCGCCTCGTTACAGGTGATGACTTTGTATCCGTGGGTTTCCAGCATGACCTTGCGGATCGATAGCGACTGTTCGTTGTCATCAACGCAGAGAATCGTCCGTTTCGCTTTCATGATCGCGCATCCGTGCCGTATCGGCACGGACGCATGTCCCCCAAGATGAAATGGCGCGCAGAGGACAGGGCGCCAGAGCAAGACGCTGCCCTCTCAACGGTCAAAAATTTTCGACCGGGAATGCTCGCGAATCCTACGGCGACTTAAGAACTCTGTAAAGTGACGATCAAGTCAACAGTCAAAAAGAATTTCGACATCCGGAATGTCGGTTTTGCTTACAACACTACCTCTCCTCTCATTACTTCTACGCAGTAGCCACCAACCCGCACATTCGTGACTCTGTCTCCGTTCTTGTCAGCACGAACGAAGATGCGGCTCGGACGCTTGCATTCGGTCCCTTGCTCGATCAGTGCGCGCTCTCCTGCCTGTGCGACACCATGCGCGACCATCCATGCGGCGCAACATCCGGCGGCTGAACCTGTCGCTGGATCTTCGCCGTTGTAGAAGATCATGCGTGCGTGCAGCCGTGCTTCTGGATCGACGGTCTCCCGAGACACCAGGTAAAAAAACTTTCCATCGGTGCGCTCGAGGTACTCTGCAGCTCGTGACCAGTTCAGTCTCAACTTCTGCAACATCTTCAGTTCCCGCACAGGAACCATGGTGAAGCCCATCCCGGTCGAAACGGTTTGGATGGGCAGGCTCGGGTCGAGATCTCCCGGGCGAAGGCCGACGGCAGCCGCGACTTCCTCCGGCAGGTGTATCGAGCCGAACTCGGGATCACGCTGGCGCATTTCGCCGAACGCGCCTTCCTCCCCGTCTTCAAACGTGACGGAAATGTGTCCTACCCTTAGGTCGAGGACCACCTGGGTCGCGCCACTCGAGCCACGTATCACGGCGGCGGTGCCAAGCGTTGGGTGTCCCGCGAACGGCAGTTCTTCTTCCACCGTGAAAATTCGCACACGCACCGGATCGGAGGGCGCGGCATTTTCGGGCTTCGGAATGATGAACGTGGTTTCAGACAGGTTCATTTCTCGTGCCAACGCCTGCATCTCGGCGTCAGTCAATCCGCGACCGTCCGTGAACACGGCCAACTGATTGCCTTCGAGGGCGCGCGAGGTGAAAACGTCCAACTGCACGAAAGGGTAGCGGCGGGTCGTTGTTTCTGTCGTCATATAGGTCTCGCGAACAGCCGGCAGCATTGTACCCGTTCGAGCGTGCTTGTGAGCAACACGGTGCAGCTTCGTCCTGCAACCGTGCCAAGGTGGGGGACATCTACATTTCCGTCTTTCCACCGGCCGCATTCCGGCCGCAATCCTGAACAGCCCCCAGTGGGGCTCTTGCCCGGCCCGCACTTCAGGAGGATATATGTCAGAGCCGACCAGACTCCCCAAGATCAACGAACCGGCGCCCGACTTCGAAGCAAAGTCAACGCACGGCATGATTCACCTCAGCGACTACACCAGTAAGGGTAAGTGGGTCATGCTGTTCTCGCATCCGGCCGACTTTACGCCCGTCTGCACAACGGAATTCGTCGAGTTCTCGAAGAATCATCCCAAGTTTGAAAGCCTGAACGTGCAGCTCATCGGAAACTCGGTGGACAGCATCTACTCCCACATTGCCTGGATCCGCGACATCGAGAACACGTTCGACGTTAAGGTTCAGTTCCCGGTCATTGCTGATCTCGACCAGAAAGTTGCCCGCGCTTACGGCATGGTGCATGAGGCCGTGAACGACACGGCAGCCGTTCGTGCTGTCTTCTTCATCGACCCGAAGAACACGATCCGCTCCGTGATCTACTATCCGATGTCGTTGGGCCGCAGCGTTGACGAGTTGCTGCGAATCGCCGAGGCGCTTCAAACCGCCGATGCCAACGCCTGCTCCACGCCGGCAAACTGGAGGCCAGGCGACCCGGTTGTAGTGCCCGCTCCGGCAACCCAGAGCGACGCCGAGAAACGGGCCGCCGCAACCGAGTTCGACGTCAAGCAGTGGTACCTGAGCACCCGCAAGCTAGAAACGCCCGCAAAGAAAACCGCCGCCTGAGGGATGCGCTAACGGGAAGGGTGGGCATAAGCTTCGCAGCCGCGCAACGTGGCGCCCCTTCGCGGTGCCCACCCCTCTGCATCCCGTCTGCATCTGGCTTTAACACCTGCCAACTGGCGTCACACCTGCTGGCGGTCGCAATGAACCGACCGCTTTACTCAACCCCGCCCGTCTGATTGAATGGAGTGGCTCGAACGCGGAAGCGCATGGGGTCCGGTGACCCTCCCGGTCTTCAAAACCGGCGCGAGGCGGGTTCGTCCCGTCTTGGGTGTGTTCGACTCGCACACGCTTCCGCCAACGTCTCGTTAGCCTTCACAATCTCAAGGAAGGCAGCTTCTAGAAACTGATCTTCGCCGCAAATTGAAAGCCACGGGGCCCGCCCCCACCCAGGAAAGGATTGCCAATTCCAACGTCTCCCGTAGTTGTGATAGGCAGCGCACCCGAAAATGTTCCATTTACGCCCGGCGTTCCAGGGTCGGCAATGAAGCTCGGCAGAACCGGGTTCGCGAAATTTGGGTGATTCAACACATTGAAAGACTCCGCCCGAAGCTGTAGATTCACCCGTTCGGTGATCGCCGTTGTCTTGGATATCGCAAGGTTGAGTTCCTTAAAGCTTGGCCCGCGCAAGCTGTTGCGCCCCATATTCCCGAAGTGCCGCGTTCCCGGAACGCAATCCGTATCAACACCGGTTGGCGTGGTACACGGAACCTTGAAAGAGCTCAGATCCAGAAAATTATCCGGCACGCTCCCATAACGAATTGGCCCGATAACGTCCGGGCGATCGATACCTTCGCCCGATCCCGAGTAGTCACCTTCGAAGAATTGGTTAAGGTGGAATGGTTGTCCGTCTTGCAGAGTGAGCGTACCCTCAAGACCCCATCCGTCGGTGAGTCTCGCACGGGCACCTTTAAATGTTGGAAACTCGTAGACAAAGTTCCACGTGAAACGACGGCGCACATCGAAGTTGGAATTGCTCCGCTCGAGTTCAGGGGCAAGGCTGTTGTTGGGTTGCGAGAAGTTGGGAGTGGCGTCTTCGAGGTCACTCGCGTTGTCGATGGAATGTCCCCACACAAAGTTCGCCTGCTGTGTGAGCCCATGCCACGCACTGACCCGCAAACTTGTCTGCAACGAGTGGTAAATCGAACTGGCAGTCGATTCTTCCCGATTGACGTAGAAAAAGTTGCCGAACCGGCGGGGCACACTGAAGCTGTTGATACAGGGCGCAGGCGGGCCGCACGCAGCGCCGGTCAGGTCCGCTGCCGTGATCTCAGCCTCGCTGGGTTGGTTGACATCGCGGAACCGAAACAGTTTTGTTCCTTTCGATCCAACGTAGCCGATCTGAAATACGGCCCGGCTCCCCAATGCCTGCTGCACGTTCAAATTGAAATTCTGCACATACGGTGTGCGCATCTGCGGATCGACGGCAAAGAAATCGGTGTTGGAGTTGGCCTCAAAACCGGAAAACAGCGGGAGTCCGCTGCCGAGCGCTGCGCCACTTACGCCGCCAAGTGCAACCGCCCCCGGGCCGCTGGTGGGGTAAGCCGGCCCAGGACAGAATGTACAGTTGAACGGGATGTGGCCGATGAACATGTCTTGCGAGAAGGCATCGTAGAAAATGCCCCAGCCGCCACGGACAACCGTCTTCCCCTCGCCAGTGAGGTCATAAACAAAAGCAAGCCGCGGAGCGAAATTGTTGTAATCGGGTTCGTACAGTGTGCTCGGACCGCCATTGCTGCCGACCTGAACGGTCGAACCATCGCCGACCGGAATGAAACGAAAAAGCAAATCATCTTTTTCGCCGAGCACTCCGAAGTAGTCCCAACGCAAACCCAGATTGAGTGTCAGTCGCGGAGTCCATCTGAAACTGTCCTGCAGATAAACACCGTGGCTATTCTGGAAAGTGTGGCGCGGCGTGAATCCGCGCGCCTGGCTGCCGCCATCAGGGATTCCCGCAAGGAAAGAAGTGAGGTCGTCGAACTGGAGCGTGCCACGGAAGTTCGGCTCGAATACCTGTGCGATGGTTGTGCGCCGAAACTCGTACCCTAACTTGAGATCGTGACGTCCAGTCTTCCAGGAGTAGTTGTCGACGATGTGCCAGTTCGAGTCTACGCGCTGCCTTGGTACGCCCGACGTTGCGCCAATGACTGAGTAGTCGCCCACCGTGATCTTGGGCAGGCCGAAGTTAAACGGCGATGTAACTCCGGTGTCCAGCCCAAGGGATGCTGGGTTTAGGCCGCGGTCCTCAGGAAAGAAGCCTTGCACGTAGCGGTTCCATCCCAGGCGCGCCTCGTTTACCTGACTGGTGCTGACCACTTTAACGTACGACAGAGATACCAACTGCACGCGAGTTGGCGTAACCGTATTGAATCCCGGAAGAAGTCCCGCAGCGAGCTGAGCAAACGGAAAGCTCTGATCACTGTCTGCGAAATAGTAACGGCCTGTCACCAGATTGTTGGCGTTGATGTTGTGATCGAGTTTGGCAATGAAGCTGTCGATGCGGTTACTGAACCGAGTGGAGGTGGATAGGTTCGGCGTTGTGCAGCCGGTGGCGTCACTTGCTGCTCCCACGATGTTGGGAGCTGGCCATTTGGCCAGGAGCGCCCTCGCGACCGTATTGGACGCTCCTCCGAGACTTTGAACCACCGCTGGATCAGGTACACAGCTCAACCCTGCTTGCGCGCCGCTCTCACGCTGACCTTCATAGTTAACGAAGAAGAAAGTCTTGTTCTTGAGAATCGGGCCGCCCAGCGAAGCGCCGAACTGATGGTTGTGGAAAGGGTTTTTCGGATTCGGCTCAAAGTTGAAGTAATTACGGGCTCCAACGTTGTGGTTGCGGAAAAACTCAAGCACACTGCCGTGCCAGTCGTTGGTGCCGCTTTTAGTGACGATATTGACTATGGCGCCGCTGTTGCGCCCGTACTCCGCCTCATAATTCGAGAGGACCCGGAGCTCGCCGACAGCCTCCACTGGCAGGATCGTTGCTGGGTCGCCGAACACGCCCGGCTGGTTAATCGCCGGCAGGTTGCGGTATCCGTCGTTCATGTCGGTACCGTCGAGCAGGAAATTGTTCGAACGGCCGCGATTTCCGTTCATCGAAAACAGGCCGAACGAGCCAGGAGAGTCGGTCACCTGGTCTGGTGACCCAGCGATGCCTGGATTGAGGAAGATCAGCTTGGTGTAATCGCGTCCGTTCACCGGCGCATTTTCAATCGTGACTGGAGTTAATGTGCCCCCAAGCACATTCGTGGTCGTCTCGACCTGCGGCAGGTTCTCGGCCGAAACAACCACCTGCGTCTCCACTTGCCCGGGTTGGAGCAGTGCATCTACTCGCCGATGGCTGGCGACGTTCACCACCACACCACTCGCCACAAATGTTCGAAAATCCTTCTGCGATACGGTGACTTCGTACCTGCCGATCGGCAACTCGGTAATGGAATAGCTGCCATCAGCACTCGTAATTGCTCTTCGCGTTAAGCCGGTATTCACATTGCGGGCCGTGACCTGAGCGCCGGCAATGACCGCGCCAGACTTGTCAGTGACAGTTCCGACGATCATTCCCCGAAACGTTTGCGCAGAAAGCGTCCCAATGCACAACACCACCATGAACAAAACTGCTCGTGGTTTCATGGTCGCTACTCCTTATTCTTTTCTGCTAGTACGTTGAACGATACCGGTGCAGAATCTGCGGGACGCTCCCACGCGCGAATTTGGGCGCACATTGTAGCGCGTTTCTGAGCCTGGCAACAAACGACAAGAACATAAAAACAACTTCACCCTTCGCTGATGTTTTCGCCTTTTCTCTGAAATGCTGCCGAGCAGAGCACGTGCTTTGGACCAGACGGCGAATGTTGTCGGAGGAAGGTTGTCTGCATTCAAGACGGCCGAGGCGGGCGAAGGTGTAATTTGCCGCAGAACCGATTGCTGCTTCTCGTTGCTTCTGCAGTTCGCCTTCGAAGTTCGCGGCCGACGTCTGTCGCTGCCGCCCTGACACTAAGGGAGCCAACGCCGGAGAACGACCACCTCCGGGAGTCGCCGCTACCGGAACCCTTAACGTAACCTTTGCCACTGTTGTCCTTTTCCCCCAAAGCGCGGTATCTTGCGACTCGAAGTACTCACCTTATGACACGACGTCCTCAAATCGTCGCAGCGGTAGCTTTGGTGGTTCTGGCACTCGTAGCTGTGAATCACCTCGGGATCGATGTGCGTGACTTCGCGGTTGCGCTGGCGCAGGACTGCTGGGACGTGCTTAAGCTAATGTTCAACTTTTTCGTGGATCTCTTCAAGCGAACCTGAGCAGTTGGGTCAGACGATCAGGAATCTCAGAACTACTACTTGGGCGATTGTGGTGGGTGCAGCGCAATAAGAACCGACCGTATCTGGTTCACTCGTGCCCGGTCGTGCTTATCTTCAAGAAGAAACTCGACGCCATACGTATAGGCACGCCGGTTTCTCACGACGCATCGCACGCGAATCGGTTGGTTGGAGTAGGGTGGTGTGAACTCTACCGCTATCTCGGTTCCAACTTCCAGCTCCACGCCTGCAAATATCGCCATGCCACCCTGGTTCAGGTCTTTGCCTCGTCCTTGCAGCACAACCGGGTTGTTCAGCTTTTTCGCTACGACGCGTACAGGCACATCAATCTGGAGGCGTGGCCAGCGGCGTGCGTTGGGCAGCACGAATTGGAGCACACGGGCTTGAATGACCATCCTTCTTCCTCGCGCGGCGAGCATATTATTTCGCCGTCGATCCGGCCGCATAGTTACCGAAGTAGTACCTGCCTTCTGACCTTGCGAGCGATTCGGAGGGGCAACCCAGACCGACTCAGAAGCGCTGGTTTCCCGGTTATCCGAGCGTCTATGAATTGTTCCGCGGAACAGAGCTCTCCAGCCGGTGCACGGGAACGTTTATAATGGTTGAGCACCGCGCTACCCGCCTGGTTCCAGCCCTTCATCCACCGTGAAGTGATTGGCAGAAGCGTAGTCTCGCGCGCCGGCCCAATTGGCCGAGCGGCCCGCAATCTCGCGAACATGGGCGTGGAGTCATTAGGCGGCACACATCCAGTTGGCCGTCGAGCCGCGGAAAAAGGAATGCACGTTTTGATCAAGGGAATTCGCAACATCGCTATCATCGCCCACGTTGACCACGGAAAGACCACCCTCGTCGATGCCATGCTGAACCAGAGCGGCATCTTCCGGGCGAATGAAGCTCACGTCGATCGCGTGATGGACTCCAACGAGCTTGAGCGCGAACGAGGTATCACCATCCTCGCCAAGAACACCGCAGTTCGCTACCACGACGTGAAGATCAACATCGTCGACACTCCCGGTCACAGCGATTTCGGCGGGGAAGTGGAACGCGCCCTGAAGATGGTGGATGGCGTGATGCTTTTGGTTGACGCCAGCGAAGGCCCTCTGCCGCAGACGCGCTACGTGCTCAGCAAGGCCTTGGAAGCGAAACTGCCGCCCATCCTGGTCATCAACAAGATTGATCGTCCCGATGCCCGCGCTCAGGAAGTGCTCAACGAGGTTTACGACCTCTTCATCGATCTCGGCGCAGAGGAGGACCAACTCGACTTTCCTGTGCTCTATACCAACGCCAAACTGGGCACCGCGTCCACAGACGCCAACGTTCCGGGCCAGAACCTAAGGCCGCTGTTTGAGGCTATCGTGACCACGATACCCGAGCCGGCCGGCGACGCCGCCGGACGGCTTCAGGTCCTCGTTGCTAATCTCGACTACAGCGACTATCTAGGTCGCCTGGCCATCGCCCGCGTCTTCAACGGCACGCTTAAGTTCGGAGAGGAAGTCGCCATCGCCAAACTTGATGGCACCTTCGAGAAGGTCAAGATCACCAAGCTGTTTTCGTTCAGCGGCCTCAAGCGCGTAGACATAACCGAAACCGAGTTGGGCGACATCGTTGCCGTGGCCGGTGTCACCGGCATCACCATTGGCGAAACGATCACGGACGTCGAAAACCCTGCGCCGCTGCCGAAAATCATCATCGACGAGCCTACGATCGCCATGCAGTTCACGGTGAACACGTCTCCATTCGCC
>Ga0196970_1002003_pt1 | contig 11517 bp, 7 predicted proteins | sample S1v_513CmetaG_FD_148672 | JGI IMG/M metagenome (GOLD analysis project Ga0196970, IMG submission 148672) | Soil microbial communities from Anza Borrego desert, Southern California, United States - S1+v_5-13C | ecosystem: Environmental > Terrestrial > Soil > Desert | place: USA: California... | reverse complement strand
TAGCTGGCGCCCGCCTCGAGGGTGGTCTTCGGCCGGTCCGCCAGGCTGACGACCACCGGTCGCAGCCCGTCGGGCGTGGTCTGTTCCTTGGGCGCCAGGGCGACGGTCACCGAGTCGTAGACCTGGGTGTCCAGCAGCCGGCGCTCCAGCTCGGCCACGTCCTCGGGGTCATAGACCTCGCCCTCGCGCCAGGGGGCCAGCCGCTGGACGTAGCGCGTGCGGGTACGGCCCTCGGTGCTCAGCTGGATGCCGTCCATGCGCACCAGGGACCCCGCATCGATCTGGTAGGTGGGCCGGACCGTGCTGTCGGCGTGGTCGACCACGACCCTGCGGTCGGCGGCGCGGGCGTCGGCGTAGCCGCGGACGGTGAGGGCGGCGACGGCGCGGCCCTCGGCCGCCAGCACGTCGGCTGCCCGGCCGGGTTCGCCCGGTTCGAGCTTGAGCGCCGCCCTGGCCGCATTGGCCGACGGTTCATCCGGTGCGGTGGCGATCCACTCCACCGTCGGGTCGTCGACGAGGAACCTCTGGCCGGGCGTGATGCGCACGATCGCCTGGGGAGGATCGCCATCGCTGACGTCCGGCTCCACCTCATAGGCGTAGTAGCCCTCGGAACGCAGCGCCGCGATGGCGTCCTCGGCCGCCGCGGCGGCGCGGCGCCGGGCCTGGAAGCGGGTCTCTGCGGGGTCGTCGGTCTCGCCGATGGCGCGCTCGATGCGCCCGCGCAGGTCGGCGTCCTCCACGCCCTCGACCACGGCCTTCGGCGCCGCGTGCGCCCGCGCGGAGGCGCAGACCACGCCCAACGCCGCCAGGCCGGCGAGCACGAAGCGAATGCGTCCCAAGCACCTTCCCCAGATCGCGCGCGGCTCCCTCCCTCGGGTATCCCGCGCGCCCTACGGAGCACTTAACGCGAAACGGCCGAGGTGGGTTCGAAAATCATCCCGGGAAATGCAGGCGTCAGGGGGCGAAATCAGGGCGTGAAGGTTAACGGCCCATCCCGCCTCGAATTGCATACGGCCTTTGTCAGTCGTGACCTCCGAGGAGCTCGCCTAGGCTCCACGCAACATCGTTCTGCGAGAGGCCGCCATGTCCGTCCCCACGACCGCCACCCCGATCACCACGCCGCCCACCGGCCAGTCCGACAGCTATGGCGAGATCATCGCCGCCGCTGACGGCTTCTGGGTGGTCTTCAACCGCACCGAAGGGACGGGCTCCGGCATCTTCGCCCAGCGCTATGACCTGGAGGGCGAACCCGTCAGCGAGGCGATCCAGGTGGCGCCGATCGCCTTCGGCAACGCCGCGGGTCCCGAGGCCGTCAGCCTGCCCAACGGCGACCTCGTGGTGTTCTACGTGACCTTCACCGACGTGTTCGCCGTCACCATCGACGGCGACACCGGCCAGGCGTCCGCGCCCGTGCTCATCAACGACCAGGCCTACGACAACATTCATGACGTGGTGCTGCTGGACAGCGGCGACATCGCCATGGTCACGAACCAGTTCGGCTTCCCCGTGGTCATGAACGTGCAGATCATCAGTCCGGATCTCAGCGAGATCGGCCCCCGCATCCCCATGCCCGGCGCGGAGTACATCCCCGACGCCTTCGCCTACCTCGATTTCTCGATGAACAGCTGGAACGACGGCGGCATGATCGTCTACGTCGACCGCGACGACGAGCAGCTGTACGGCCAGGCCTTCGGCGCCGACGGCCAGCCGGAAGGCTCACCCTTCCAGATCAACTCGACCCAGCGCGCGCCCTTCTTCCTGTCCGACAAGATCATGGTGGAGCCGCGGGTGCAGGAACTCGCCGGCGGCGGCTTCGTGGTGATCTGGAACGACGTGGAGGACGTCGAGGGCGACTCGACGGACCAGAGCACCTTCGAGGTGCGCGCGCGGGTGTACGACGCCGCGGGAAATCCCGTCGGCGACGACTTCATCGCCAACGAAACCACTGCCTGGAACCAGTCCCGGGCCGAGATCATCGCCCTGCCGGACGGCGGCTTCGTCCTCGGCTGGACGGCTTCCGTCGACGTGATCAACAAGCAGCACGTGATCCGCTACTTCGACGAGAACGGCAATCCGACCTCCGGCGAGATCGTGATCAGCGAAGGCGCGTCGGCGGCCGTGGGCGAGGATGTCGAGTACGCCCTGCTGGCGGACGGCTCGGTGGCCCTGGTCTACCCCGGCGAAGGCGGGAAACTGTACGTCGACGGCTTCACCCCCGAAGCCCCGCCGCCTGGGCCCACGCCCGGCGCCGACGTGCTCGAAGGCACGGCCGGGGCCGACGAGATCGACGCCCTGGCCGGGAACGACATCGTCCACGGTCTGGCCGGGAACGACATCCTCCTGGGCAATGCCGGCAACGACCAACTGTTCGGCGACGAGGGCGACGACGTACTGAACGGCGGCACGGGCGCCGACAGCCTGGCCGGCGGGCTCGGCCGCGACTGGGCCAGCTACGAGGGCGCGGCCGGCGCGGTGGGCCTGAACCTGGCGACTGGTACGCACACCGGCGACGCGGCCGGCGATACATTCAGCTCCATCGAGCGCTGGCAGCTGTCCAGCCACGCCGACAGCTTCGTCGGCGCGGGCCGCTCCGACTACGTCTACGGCGGCGACGGCGCAGACACGCTCAGCGGCGGCGCTGCCATCGACCGGCTGTACGGCGAGGCGGGCGACGACACCCTGAACGGCGACGCCGGCAACGACGTGCTGGAAGGCGGGGCCGGGGCGGACACGATCCGCGGCGGCGCGGGCAAGGACGGGGCCAGCTACGCCGGCGCCGCCTCGGCCGTGAGCATCAACCTCACGACCGGCGTGCACACCGGCGACGCCGCGGGCGACACCTTCGAGGACGTCGAGTTCTGGCTGCTGTCCGGCCAGGCCGACACCTTCGTCGGCGCCGCCGACGGCGACGAAGCCCAGGGCGGCCACGGCAGCGACTCCCTCTCGGGCGCCGGCGGCGCCGACTGGTTGCGCGGCCAGGGCGGCCACGACGTCCTGAACGGCGAGGACGGCAACGACGTGCTGGAGGGCGGCGTCGGCGCCGACCAGATGAACGGCGGCGACGGGACGGACTACGCCTCCTATGTCGCTGCGGTCGGCGTCAACCTGAGCACCAACGTGCACACCGGCGAGGCGGCCGGCGACACCTTCAACTCCGTCGAGCGGTTCCGTCTGAGCGGCTTCGACGACAGCTTCGTCGGCTGGGCCGGCGTGGACTGGGCGGCGGGCTACCAGGGCGCGGACACCCTGGACGGGGCCGGGGGCAACGACACCCTGAACGGCGGCATCGGCGACGACGTGCTGATCGGCGGGAGCGGGCGCGACAAGCTGATCGGCGAACTCGGCGACGACACCCTCACCGGGGGCGCCGGCGGCGACTTCTTCAAGGTCACCAACGAGGGCTTCGGCGACGACGTGGTCACCGACTTCGAGAACGGGCTCGACCTGATCGCCGTCAGCGGCTTCGCCGGGGCGGAAGACTTTTCCGACCTGGCGCTGTCGACCAGCAGCGAGGGCTGGGCGGTGGTCACCTTCCCCGACGGCTCGACCCTCACGCTGGAGGGGGTGGCCCAGGCCGACATCGACGCGGCGGATTTCCTGTTCGCCTGATCTCCCCCGGGATCAGGATCGGGCGGCGGCGTTGACGCAGGTCGGCGCCGCCGCTACCCCGCCCTGAGGCGCCCGGCGATGTCCGTTCGGGCCGCGGCCTTGGCGGGGAGGGCGGCATGGCGACGACCGTCACCTTGAACCTGACACCCGCGGCCGACGCCGGGCAGGGCCTGCACCGCCGGGCGGTCTTCCTCGAACACCCCAGCTCGCCCGTCCGAAATACGGTCAGCCGCGAGGTGATCGCGGCCTTTGGACCGGACGTGTACCGCTCCACCAACCTGGGCGAGACCTGGGCGGCGGTGCGGGTCGAGGGATGGGCGCCGTCGACGGTCTACCGCTGCTTCACCCTGGAGGACGGCAACCGGGTGGTGCAGACCCAGGAGCCGGCCGCCACCTTCCTGGTCGATCCCGACTTCAACCTGATCTCTCCCTGCGAGACCGGCGCCCACAACTGGCACGGGACCTGGTCGGTCGATCAGTCCGCAGCCGGGGTGGTGATGTACGCCGAGTACGCCTCCGCGACCGATCGCCTGCACGTCTGGCGCTCGAAGGACGGCGGGCGCAATTGGGACACGGCGCTGGAAATCCGCGGCATGACCGGCGCACGCGAAGACGCCGACGCCCGCCACTTCCACACCTGCCAAGCCGATCCGCATCAGCCCGGCCGCTGGATCGTATCCACGGGCGACCACTTCACCCACTGCCGCGTCTGGATCTCCGATGACGAGGGCGACAGATGGACCGAGGCGCCCGCTCCGGTCGCTCCGCCGGGGATCATCGCACCGCGCCGGGCCCGCCAGCTGCTGCGCTACACGGCCGTGATCTTCGAGCCGGACGTGGTCTGCTGGCCCACGGACGACCTGCTGGAGCGCGGACAGGCCGGGCTGGTCGTCGCCGACCGGGCCGAGCCTACCCGCATCCGCGCCGTGCTGCCGCTCGGGCCCAACGAGATGCGATCCTACGTGCGCATCGACGACCGCTTCGGCCTGGCGATCGCCCAGGCCAAGCACGACACCGACAGGGCCGAGGTGTTCCTGACCGAGGACTGGCGCTCGGTCATCCCGCTGCCGGCGATCGAGAGCCCCGACGGCGCGGCGTCCGCCTTCACCCGTTCGGTGTGCAGCCGCATGGCCGTGGACGGGGTGTTCTTCTCCTTCGACGACAGCGGTTTCGCCGGCTACGGCTGCCGAACGGCGCGGTGGGAGCTGACCTTCCGCACCCGCTCGCCCTCCCCGGCCGAGGCGCCCGACGGCGGCTGCAATATCTGCGCACCGGGCGCCGAGCAGCGCATCGCCGAGGGCTTCCCGGAAGAGGTGCGCCGGGAGGGCGATCCCGAGGGCTATCAGGTTCGCGGCGGCGTGCGCGAGGAGTACGTCTGCCCGGTGTGCAAGTCCCGCGGCCGCATCCGCGCCCTGCACACCCTGCTGGCCCAGGCGCGCGGGTTCCTGCCCACGGACGGCTCGCTGCTGCTGGTCTCCGGCAACAAGCAGGAGCAGCGGTTCCTGTCCAAGGCCTTCCGCGAGGTGGTGCACGTCTCCCTTGTGGGCGACCACGACGACCCCAACTGCATCCTCGGCGTCGACATCCGCGACATGCACCAGGTGGAGACCGGCCGCTTCGACGCGGCGATCGCAGCGGGCGTGCTCGACTACGTGCCCGAGCTGGACAAGGCCCTGCGCGAGGTCGCCCGGGTGCTCAAGCCCGGCGGCGTGTTCCTGTTCTACATCCAGCCCTACCGGGTGGTCGATGACCCCAGGGCGACGGTGCGCGTGACCCACCACAACGCCCTGGCCCACGAGGCCTATGCGCCGCAGCAGGGCGGTCAGACCGGCATTCCGAACTGCGTGTTCGGCCGCGACTGGATCAAGCTGACGGCCCGTCGCACCGGCTTCGCCATCGACGACTACCCGCTGCAGGACTCCGCCAGCGAGCTGCGCTTCACCTGGTTCATGGCCCGGCGCCTGCCGGACAAGATCAGCTGACCGCCAGCGGCTTGCGCGCCAGCCACCAGCCGACGACGAGGTCGCTGACCGGATCGCGCAGGTCGTGGGCCTGGACCTCGAACCCGGCCGCTCGCGCCGACGCCTCGATGAAGCCGCGGCCGAAGCTGCAGGTCGGCAGGGCGGGCTCCACTCCGGCCGCGGTCTCGCGCGGCGGGCGTACGCGCACGGTCGCGGCGGGGTCGTACAGGATGTGGCCCGGCGCGATGTGGAAGACGAACACGCCGCCGGGCTTCAGCACCCGCTGGATCTCCGCAAAGGCCCGGTCCAGCTCCGGCACGTGGTCCAGCACCGCCGACGCGGCCGCCAGGTCGAAGGCGCCGGAGGGCGCGTCGGGCATGGCGCGGATGTCTGTCCCGACGATACAGCCCGGGTCGCCCAGGTCGCCCTGCAGCGACACGTGGGTCAAGCGGGCGAAGCGCTTGCGCAGCAGCCGCTGCTCATGCCGCAGGCCTGCCACCAGCAGGGCATGGCCCTCGGACGGCAGGAAGGCCCGCGCCTGGGAGATAAGGGACGCGAAGGTCCGCGTCCGCGCCCGCGACGAGCAGGCGGGGCACAGGTAGTCGGTCGGCGCCTCTGCCGGCCCCTTGAACCGCTCCGGAACGGCCGGCGCGCGCACCACGCCCGAGAGTCCCTCGTCCAGCGCGGGCTGCACCGCCGGCTGGCAGATGTTGCAGGTGCGGGTCAGGGGTTCGGTGTCCGTCACGGCATGGCTCTCCTGCGCCCATCTAGGGCAGGCGACGGCTCTGGCGCCAGTCCGCGCCTGGGAAAGGAGACTGCTTCGGCGACGTCACCAGGCCCGGAAAGGCTTGGTGAGCCCCCTGGGACTCGAACCCAGGACCCTCTGATTAAAAGTCAGATGCTCTAACCGGCTGAGCTAGGGGCTCCCCGAAGCGGCGCGGACCATAGTGGCGCCCGCCGCGCGCCGCAAGCGGTTCCCCGTGAAGGCGTTGTCATTTGCGTGAAACGCGATTCCGTGGTGAGGCAAGCGACGGGAATGGCGGGGAGAATTGCCGGTGCGGCGGGGTCTGATCGTTCTTGTCTGCGGCGCGCTCGCCTTGGCCGCCTGCCAGAGCACCAAGCGGGCGGCGGTCAGCACGCGGGACAACGTCGGCCGCGGCGCCGTCGGCGTACGAGCCGGCATCGGCGACGCCGTCACCGCGCCGCTGGAGGACCTGAACCTCAAGCGCACGAAAATCCCGGCCATCCTGCTCGACGCCGAGGAGAACCCCTACAGCCTCGACGGCATGGAGCGGTGTGAGGGCATCGCGGCCGAGGTGGCCCGGCTCGACGACGCGCTCGGTCCCGACATGGACGAGCCGCCGCCGCCGACCCCTACGCGCGGCCAGGCCGCAGCCGACGGCGCCGCCGACCTGACGCTGAGCGCCGTGCGCAACGTGACCACCGACGTCATCCCCATGCGCGGGTGGGTGCGCCGCCTGACCGGCGCCCAGAAACACTCCCGCCACGTCCAGCGCGCCATCCGCGCCGGGACCATGCGGCGCAGCTATCTCAAGGGCGTAGGCATGCAGAAGAACTGCCACCCGCCGGCCGCGCCGCGATGGTTTGTGCCGCGGACGCAGGTGCGGATGGAGCGGGCGCGACCGTCGCGGACCGCGCCGGTGCGGCGGCGGTAGGCGGCGGCTGGCTCCCGCTCTCCCTTGGGAGAGCCAGCGAGCCCTTGCGCAGCAAGGGGAGCGGGAGAGGGTCCGGTGAAGGGCGCTGCGTCGCGCGCGGCCCTAAACCCTCCCTCGGGTTCGCCTTGCGAACGCCGGGCCAGGACCCAAGCCGCGCGTGCAGTTCAGCCCTTGCTCCGCTGCCCCTGCACGAACGCCTTCCGGTAGGCCTCGAACCGCCCCTCCGCGATCGCAAGCCGGACCTCGGCCATGGTCTGCTGGAAGAAGGCGATGTTCCACCAGCTGAGCAGGACCTGGCCCAGAATCTCGTCGCATTTCACCAGGTGGTGCAGGTAGGCCTTGGAGTAGTCGCGGCCTGCGGGGCAGGCGCTGGTCGGGTCCAGCGGCTCGTCGTCCTCGGCGAAGCGGGCGTTCTTGAGATTGATGGAGCCCTCGCGGGTCCAGGCCTGCCCGTGGCGTCCCGAGCGGGTCGGCAGGACGCAGTCGAACATGTCCACGCCGCGCGCCACCGCCTCGACCAGGTCCACCGGCTTGCCCACGCCCATCAGGTAGCGCGGGCGGTCGGCGGGCAGCATGGCGGCGCTGAAGTCCAGCGTATCCATCATCTGGTCGTGGCCCTCGCCGACGGCGAGGCCGCCGATGGCGTAGCCGTCGAAGCCGATCTCGAGCAGGCGCTCGGCCGACTCCCGGCGCAGGTGCTGATACGTCGAGCCCTGCTGAATGCCGAACAGGGCCTGGGTGCCGCGCGTGCCGAAGGCGTTCTTGGACCGCTTGCCCCAGCGCGCGGACAGCTCGAGCGCCTCGCGAGCCCGGGTCTCCTCGGCCGGCCAGGAGACACACTCGTCCAGCTGCATGACGATGTCGGAGCCAAGCAGGTCGGCCTGGATCTCGATCGAGCGCTCGGGCGACAGGACGTATTTGGAGCCGTCGATGTGGCTTGCGAAGGTGACGGCGTCTTCCTTGACCTTGGAGATGCCCGAGAGGCTCATCACCTGGAAGCCGCCGGAGTCCGTCAGGATCGGGCCGCTCCAGCGCATGAAGTTGTGGAGCCCGCCCAGCCTCTTCACCCGCTCGGCGCCGGGACGCAGCATCAGGTGGTAGGTGTTGCCCAGGATGATGTCGGCTCCGGTCTGCTTCACCTGGTCGACGGTCAGCGCCTTGACCGTGCCGGCCGTGCCGACGGGCATGAAGGCCGGCGTGCGGATGTCGCCGCGAGGGGTGCGCAACACGCCGGTGCGGGCGGCGCCGTCAGCGGCGGAGATCTCGAAGGGAAAGGCGGCCATGGGGCGGGGGGTTTAGCGGAAGTTCGCGGCTAACCCCAGCCCCCGAGCGTGGTGGTGCGACCTCGCCCTTCGACAAGCTCAGGATGAGGTCGAATTCGATGTCAGCAGAAATCCTCATACTGAGCGTGTCGAAGGACGAGGATTTCGGCCCTACGCCCGGAACAGCAGCGAGCTGTCCCCGTACGAATAGAACCGGTACCCCCCCGCGATGGCGTGCTGGTATGCCGCCCGCATCGTCTCCATACCGGCAAAGGCGCTCACCAGCATGAACAGGGTCGACTTCGGCAGGTGGAAGTTGGTCATCAGCAGGTCGGCGGTGCGGAAGCGGTAGCCGGGCGTCATGAAGATGCGCGTCTCGGCGGCGAAGGGCGCGATCACGCCGTCCTCGCGTGCGGCGCTTTCCAGCAGGCGCAGCGAGGTGGTGCCGACGCAGACGATGCGGCCGCCGTTGGCCTTGACCGCGTTGAGGGCCGCGGCGGTCTCGGCGCTCACCTCGCCCCATTCCGGGTGCATGCGGTGCTCGGCGACGTCCTCGACCTTCACCGGCAGGAAGGTGCCCGCGCCGACGTGCAGGGTGACGCGATGGGTCGTGACGCACCTGGCCTCGAGCGCCGCGATCAGTTCGGGGGTGAAGTGCAGGCCGGCGGTGGGCGCCGCGACGGAGCCGTCGTGGGCGGCGTAGACGGTCTGGTAGTCGGCCCGGTCCTGCTCGTCCTCGGGCCTCTTGGCGGCGATGTAGGGCGGCAGGGGCATCTCGCCGAGGTCGCTGATCGCCTGGTCGAGGACGGCGCCGGCGAGGGCGAAGCGCAACTCGACCTCGCCGTCCTCGCCCTTGGTCTCGATGGTGGCATCAACCCCCGACAGCTCGCACATCTCGGCGGAGCGGCCGAAGCGGATCCGGTCGCCGGGCTTCAGTCGCTTGCCCGGCTTCATGAAGGCGGTCCAGCGGTCGGGTCCCAGGCGGCGGTGCAGGGTGGCCTCGACGCGCACCACCGTCTCCTCGCGCAAGCGCTCGCCCGAGAGGCGGGCGGGGATGACGCGGGTGTCGTTGAAGACGAGCGCGTCGCCTGCGCGCAGGTAGTCGACCAGGTCGGCGACGCTGCGGTCCTCCAGCGCCTCGCCCGGCTTGACCACCAGCAGCCTGGCCGTCCCGCGCGGGGCGGGGCGCAGGGCGATGTTCTCGTCGGGCAGGTCGAAGTCGAAGTCGGACAGGCGCATGGCGGGCGGCATGGGTCACAGGGGTGGGGGAGGTCAAGGGGCGCGGCGGGCGTTGCGGGGCCGAAATCCTTCGTCCTTGACTGCTCCGCGCCTCCCTTCGGGTCGACAGGCTCAGGATGAGGATTTCTACTGAACCCCCGTCAGTTGGGTGGTTATGGCGGCGCCTCTCATTCGACGTCACCCTGAGCCTGTCGAAGGGCGAGGTCGCGGCAACCGGTCGGCCGCTGCTCGTCACACCATGGGCGCGCCCGCGGAACTGCGTTACGCTCGCCGCCAGTCCGGGGATCGCCATGAAACGCACACTGCTTCTCGCCGCCGCCGCGATCAGCCTCGGCGGCTGCAACCTCGTCTATTCCGAGACCCCGCTGTTTACTGCGGCGGACGCACGCGGGGCGCCGCAGTTCAGGCCCGGCGTCTGGGCCGAGCGCAAGGACGGCTGCGAGGTCGATACTTCCCGCCCCGTCGACGAATGGCCCGAATGCGCGGGCGGGGCTGTGATCACCCCGACGGCCATCGAGGAGAAGGACGACAAGCCCACCAGCACCAACTACCTGCTCGCCGGCGGAGATCCGCAGGTCATGCAACTGGCCGTGGAGCTGGATCCGAAGAAGCCGGCAATCTTCATGTACGCGGGCGTCCGCCCGCTGGAGCGCGATCCGGGCGGCATGATCGTCGAGGCCGAGCTGTGGATCGCCCAGTGCGGCCCGCCGCCGCCCCAGCCTGTCGAGGCGCCAGAGGGGGTAGACGAAGTTGCCACTGAACTCGACGAGGAGCTGTCGATGGCTGACAACGTCGCCGAGGCCGTGCGCGACCCGTTGCTGGACGAGGGCCTGGCGGAGGACCTGGCCTTTGCCGACGACACCACAGCCGAGGTGATGGACGGCGCCAACGCCGACTACGATACCGACCGCGCCAGCGACGAGGACGAAGAGCTGGTGAACCGCGCCGCGGAGGATGAGGGCCTGGCCGAGGCCGAGGCTGAAGCGGATGCCGCGGCGGCGGAAGCCTTCACCGAAGACGCCCTGCAGGCCGAGGTGGACAAGGCCATGGCCGAGGGCGTGACGCGCGAGCCGCTGCCGGGTCTGGAGGTCAAGGAGGGCATGTGCCTGGCCCGCGCGCAGGGGCCCGTGCGCGCCGCGGTCGCCGCGAGCCCGCAGTGGGAGAAGAGCCCGCCCAGCCGAATCTACTGGGTGCGCGACGGCGACCGCTGACCCCCCGGCAGCCTCAGTCCTCGATGGCGGCGTAGACCAGCGACTTCAGCTGCCGGCGGAGGTCGTAGGCGCTGGACGGCATCAGCTGGGTCATGAAGACGACGGTGATGTCGTCAGCCGGATCGACCCAGAAGTAGGTCGAGGCCGCGCCGCCCCAGTAGAAGTCCGCCGTCGCCGGCGTGCCCGCCGCGACCGGATCGATGGTCATGGCGAAGCCCAGCCCGAACCCCGCGCCGGCCGACGAGGCTTCCGAGAACAGGCCGATGGCCATCTCCGCGAGGGTGCGGCCGCCCTTCAGGTGGTTGCCCGTCATCAGCTCGAGCGTGCGCGGCCCGAGGATGCGCCGGCCGTCCAGCTCGCCGCCGCGCCGCAGCATCTCCGCGAAGCGGACGTAGTCGTCGATGGTCCCGACCAGGCCGCCGCCGCCGGAATCGAACACGGGCGGGGCCAGGTAGGTGCTGGTGGCCGGATCGTCGGCCAGCACCATGCCCTTCTTCGGGTGGCGGTAGTAGTTGGCGGCGAGGCGGTCGGCCTTGTCGGCCGCCACGTGGAACGCCGT
>Ga0196970_1002002_pt1 | contig 11519 bp, 9 predicted proteins | sample S1v_513CmetaG_FD_148672 | JGI IMG/M metagenome (GOLD analysis project Ga0196970, IMG submission 148672) | Soil microbial communities from Anza Borrego desert, Southern California, United States - S1+v_5-13C | ecosystem: Environmental > Terrestrial > Soil > Desert | place: USA: California... | reverse complement strand
GGAGGTGCCGACCTACCGGGGAAGGCCAGAACGCATCCTGAGGGGCAACGTGGGGTGCTGGCGTGGGGGAGCCCGCAGCGGCACCAGCCCTCCAACCACCCTCCGCCCGTACCGCCTTCCCGGTAACATGTTGGGCTCTCCCATGCGTTCTGAAGGTGGAGGGCTCCCGATACCTGATGGTCCCGAGAACGCATCCCATGGGCCAACCTGGGGCGTTGGCGTGGGTGTCCACCGGCAAGCCCACTCCAATCCGGCCAGCTCCCCGCCCGTCTCATTTCGGTATACCCAATCAATGCCTCTGCGCGAGACAGCCAAGCCCAGGCAATATGTGTATCATTTGGGTTGACATCCAGTTTTTGAGACACCAATGTGAGATGGTCTAGATCCAAACGAGACAGGGAGCGGGTGTCATGGCTGTCTACGGTTACGCTCGGGTGTCCAGCATGGACCAAGACCTCACCATTCAGGAGGAGGTGCTTCGGAATGCCGGGTGCGATGTAATCCGCACGGAGAAGGCCAGCGGCACCAGTCGGAACGGAAGGGCTGAACTCGACACCCTTATGCAGTTCCTTCGGCTTGGTGACACGCTCATGGTCACCCGCATTGACCGCTTGGCCCGTTCCATCGGAGACCTTCAGGACATCGTGCGAGAGTTGAAGGATAAAGGCGTTCGTCTGAAAGCAACGGAACAGCCTTTCGACACGGGCGATATCTACGGAGAGTTGACGCTGAACCTCCTCGGGGTGTTTGCGGACTTTGAGACCAAACTGCGGCGCGAACGGCAGATGGAAGGGATTTCCAGAGCAAAGGCGGAAGGGGTCTACAAGGGCCGGAAGCCGTCCATTGACCCCGCAGCTGTGAAGGCTCTTGCCCTGCAAGGGATCGGAGCCAGTGAGATTGCCAAGCGGTTGGGGATTGGGCGGGCAAGCGTGTACCGCATCCTTGGACAATAGAAACCTCTAACCCAGAATCAAATATAAACAGCATATACAAAGTAACTTTCCGATACATCTCCGAGCATCCAGCAAAATACCCATAGACATTCCTGCTGATTATGATATTGTGCATGTATCATTGAAAGGGCATTTTCCTAAGTAGTGGCAATCATGGGTAAGTATGCGCCGATCTGTCCTATGTCAGAAAAATGTTCATTATACAGTTCATAAATTGATGAGTACCTTATTTGCGCAGCTGCATTGTAACGCTTTCAGGCATCTGCCCCCTTAGGGGAGCCGCCTCCGCGCCCTTCGGTGTAGTGACTACACCTAGCTTCCCCAGCGCCTGTAAAGGCAATCGCCATCGATCCATTGATTAGTCTGCACAATGGCGGGACGTCGAGTTTCAACACCCATGAGCATCCAGTCAGACAGCCAGGACCGCCCCTTTGATCCCTGGCGACGCCCCAGAACAGCCGCTGCCAAATCCATCGTGGCGGATGTAATGCAGCAGCTTCAGCGCTACGAGCACCACCTTGGGCTTCGGAAGCGAAAGCGGCGGCCGAAAGATCAGGATGTCTTTGAACTCAGTGTTACGGCGTTGGCGTCCGACCTGATGCACCGCGTGTTGACGGAACCGGATGGTTCCTTAGCCGTCCCCCTCTCCAACCAAGTTCTCGGCACGAGCAACCGCTACCGTTCCCCGGTGCTCAGCAAGGTCCTACCAGACCTACTGGAGAGGATGGCTGCGCCGGAAATGGCATGGCTGACGATGGGGAAGGGCTACCAGGGCGTCTTCGGTCACGGCGCGCGCACGACGATCCGAGCGGCGGAACGCCTCAGGAGCCGCATGGAGGAGCACGGGATTGGGTTGGACGACCTGACCCGCCTCAGAGACGGCGAGGTCATTATCCTGAAACGGGAAAAGGAAGACCACTGGGACAGTGGGGAGTACATTGATTACGACGACACCCCCGAGACGGAGGTCTATCGGTTCGAGGTTCGGTCGATCAACGATTGGTTGGCACAGGCCCACATCGACTACATCGGGGAACGCACTTCCGTCGATCCATTTGACCGTTCGCTCCGCCGCGTGTTCAACCAGGGTAGCTTTCAGCGTGGAGGGCGCCTATTCGGGGGCTTTTGGCAAGATCTCAAGAAAGCCGAACGCTTTGGCGACATCCTCATTAATGACGACGACATCGTCGAACTGGACTACGGCCAGATGTCGGTGCGGATCGTCTACGGCATGGTTGGGGCTACGCCACCGGAGGGAGACCTTTATCTGATACCTGGGAAGGAGGTCCACAGGGACGGGTTCAAGAAGTTAATGAATGCCCTGCTCTTCCAAGATCGGCTGTTGAGCCGGTATCCCAGAGACACCCGGCCCCTTTTCTCGAACCGGATGCGCATTGAAGAGGCTCTTGGGCTGCTGACAGAACGCCACCCAGCCATTGCCCATCTTTTCTGTAAGGGCATCGGAATGGAGATGATGTTCAGAGAGAGCGAGATCCTGATTGACGTTTTGCTGAGGCTTCAGGAACGGAGGGTGGTTGCCCTTCCCATTCATGACGCCATCCTCGTTTCTCGCTCAGACGAAGCTCAAGCTCGTCAGGAAATGACCGACGTCTTTACCACTCACACCGGGATCATCCCAGTGATAAAGGCTGAGGTTGGAGGATGATGGATGAGCTTCTCCTCCTCTACACCTATACATCAACCTAGCCCTACCCTTAGAGGGACTCGTAACATGCCCGCCAATTCCTCGGAACGCCAGCGCCGCCGGGCCAAGGACGTCACAATCCGGAGTATAGTGACTATACCGAACTCCCCGACCTGCCGGATTATCGGCTGCGGGAATCCGACCAGGGCCGCTGCCAGTGCCGGGCTGAACCGCCTCTACTGCCGCCGCCATGAAGACCATTTCCAGCGCCATGGAAGCTATGTGCGCGGCTCTCTCAGCTTCACTGAGGTCGCCCCGCTCCGCGCCACCGCGCTCGCCTGGATCGAGAGAAGCCGCGACCTTCCCCGAGTCGCCCTTGCTCTCCGCGCCATCACTACCGTACTTGGAAACGCGGGGGCCCCCATCGAAGCGTTCCGCCTGAGAGGTCTCAGCCCATCTGAGCGGGCGAGAGCGTCCCTTGCCCGTGTCCGCGTCGCTGGCACCCAGCCGGAAGCAATCTTCGCGGCGTGTCTTGCCGTTGAGCTTGCCACTTTCCACGACACTAAAGCGGCCCGCGCCACCGAGTACAAGGAGGTGCAGGTTGCCAAGTTGATTCATCGCATGGCCAGCGGAACCCACCGCCGGTGGGAACGCGAGCGCCCGAATGGCACAGTCGAGGTGACCGAAATGCATCGCTATCCAGCAAGCCGAGGTCGTGTTCTGCGCCATCTCGGCCAAGCAATCCGACAGGCAGCCGAATTGGTAGTTGAGCATCACTTGGACGACCTCCTCGCGTTCAAAACCGCGAGGGACGAAGCACGCGCGATGAATTAACCCGCCAATCTTAACCGTATGAAGGTAGGAGCTTTTACTCGCACCACGGCACAATGCATTCGAGTTGGCTGCAACCGTAGCCCCTTGAAGCCCATTGATCGCCCCGAGGTGAAGGCAATCAGTGCATGGGTTGAGGGGCGGGAATGCCACTTCCTGGCCGAGCCGCCGACGTGCTTCTTCTCAGCATAGCCACTGCACCTAAGCCTTTGCATTTGTAGGCCGCGCTGAGCAAACCTAGAGGCTCGGCCTACTTATCCAAAGATCTCCGCGTGGCACTCCATCCACCAAACCAGAAATTCCAACAATTGCAGCAAAGTTACCCGCGGAAATTCAGGCCCCGCAAGAGCATCCCTTTCTCGTTCCGTATGAGCCCCCGCACGCAAACGCTCTATAAAGTCTCTTTTCATATTTGGCGTCAGCGCATCAATTAGGTCATTTTTTGAATTATCATCAAGAACAAAGTCGGATCTATGCGCTATCTTATTCCTTACTGAATTAAGCGCCAGAAACACTCTCGCCCTATCCTCATCAAGAGCGCCGAGAGCAACAGCAAGCCCCACTTTCGTTGGAAAGCGCAGTTCATTAAATTTCAGGGCTGACGGGCATTTTAGATGACTTTCAATATATCGAATAAGTGCGTTCTCTATTCGTAGGTGGCTGGTCAGTAGCTTAGTCACCTCATAAGAAGCGTAAAACTCTTCAATGATGCTCACCAAGGCCACCCTCCGCACGACCGCTTACTTCCTCTACGTGCCTATCATAGCCTTGCTCACAGGGAAAGATAGGCCGCGCATGTGGGGGAAGCATGTGGGGAAACAGAAAAGGCCCAGCCAAATTGCTGAGCCTTTTCAGGGGGTTACGCACCCCAAAACTAGATGGCGGAGGGAGAGGGATTCGAACCCTCGATACCCTTTTGGGGTATACACACTTTCCAGGCGTGCGCCTTCGACCACTCGGCCACCCCTCCGCGGAGGACGCGTTTATAGCCATCCCCGCGGAGGATCGCAAGCCCCTGTTTTGGGGTGCCGAACGCGCCTTACGCAGCGGCCGGCACAACCCCCGCCGCGTCCCCGGCGCGGCGCTCGCGCAGCCAGGCCCAGGCCTTTTCGTGCAGGTGGAAGGCCACCGTGTTGCACAGCGGCTCGACCAGCGCCACCGCACCGCCCACCGCCACGCTGCCGGTCATCAGGTAGCCCAGCGTGAACGCCACCGTGAAATGCACGCCCGCGAAGCTCAACGTCTTGGCCATGGCCCCCTCCATACACTGCCGTGGATTGAGAGTGCCGGCCGCGCCCCGCGCGGTCCAATCGCGAATTCGGACCGCTGCGATAGGCTGCCCCTATGACGCCAATTCGTCCGCCACCCCGCCCACCGTGCGGCAGAGCAGAGCGATGTCCGCATCGCGCGACAGGCGGTGGTCGCCGTCCTTCACCAGCGTCACCCGCACGTCCGTCGCGGTCAGCGCGTCGGCAAGGCGCAGGCTGGTCTGCCAGGGCACATCCGCGTCCATCATGCCGTGCAGCAGACGCACCGGACCGGAAAACGCGATCGGGCCGCGCAGCAGCAGGTGCCGCCGCCCCTCCTCGATCAGCGTCAGCGTCACCGGCTTGGGATCGTCGAAGTACTGCGACGGGCGGTACCACGCGCCGTCGCGCAGCAACGCGGCGCGGGCCTCGGCGCCCAGCGCGTCCCAGATCAGGTCCTCGGTGAAGTCGGGGGCCGGCGCCACGCCGACCAGCGCGGCCACCCGCTCCGGCCGCCGCAAGGCGGCCAGCAGCGCGATCCAGCCCCCCATCGAGGAACCGACGAGGATCTGCGGCCCCTGCGTCACCGCATCCAGCACCGCCAGCGCGTCCTCGGCCCACGCACCGATGGTGCCCTCCTCGAACCGGCCGCCGGAGGCGCCGTGCCCCTGGTAGTCGAAGCGCGTGTAGGCGAGGCCGCGCATCGCCGCCCAGGCCTCCAGCGCCACCGCCTTGGTGCCGGTCATGTCGGACATGAAGCCGCCGCAGAACATCACGCCCGGCGAATCGCCCGGCGCCGACGCGGGGGTGTGACGATAGGCTATGGTGGCCTCGCCGCGGGTCAGGCTATTGTGCCGGCCCGCCGGGGCGTGCGCGCGTTCGCTCATGGCTTCACCACATTCGCGTTTCGGGCATCATGATTCTGGATCCGCACCTTACCACCGCCGACGCGGCGGGCAATGCGCCCGCGGGGGAACCGGCGGGCTTCCGCCAGCCCGGCCGCCGGCCGCCGGTGATCCTGCAGGTGCTGCCCAACCTGGTGACCGGCGGTGCCGAGCGCGGCTGCATCGACGTGGCGCTGGCACTGGCCGAGGCGGGCGCGACGCCGCTGGTGGCGTCGGAAGGCGGGCCCATGGTGCGCGAGCTGGACCGCGCCGGCGTCGCCCACATCACGCTGCCGCTGAAAAGCAAGAACCCCCTGGTCATCCGCAAGAACGCCGGGCGGCTGGAGCAGATCATCCGCGACTTCGGGGTGGACATCGTGCACGCCCGCTCGCGCGCCCCGGCGTGGAGCGCCTGGATGGCGGCGCGGCGCACCGGCGCGCACTACATGACCACCTTCCACGCGCCCTACAATTTCTCCAACGGGCTGAAGCGCTGGTACAACTCGGTGATGGCGCGCGGCGAGCGGGTCATCGCCATCTCCGGCTTCATCCGCGACCACGTCCTGACGAACTACGACGTGGACCCGGCGGCGGTGCGCCTCGTCCACCGCTGCTACGACCCGGCGGTCTTCGCGCCGGAGCGCGTCACCACCGCCCGCCTGATCCAGCTCGCCACCCAGTGGCGGCTGCCGGAAGACCGGCCGGTCATCCTGCTGCCCGGCCGGCTGACCCGCTGGAAGGGCCAGACCGTGATGATCGACGCGCTGGCCAAGCTGGGCCGCAAGGACGTGGTGTGCCTGCTGGTCGGCTCCGACCAGGGCCGCGCCGGCTACCGCCAGGAGCTGGAGGAGCGCGCGCGCCGCGCCGGGCTGGCCGGCGTGGTGCACATCACCGACCACTGCAGCGACATGGCCGCCGCCTACATGCTGTCCACGGTCGTGGTGTCGGCGTCCCGCGAGCCGGAGGCGTTCGGCCGCGTCATCGTCGAGGCGCAGGCCATGGGCAAGCCGGTGATCGTCACCTCCATCGGCGCCTGGCAGGAGACCGTGCTGCCCGGAGAAACCGCGTGGGTGGTGCCGCCGGACGACGCCGACGCGCTGGCCAAGGCGCTTGACGAGGCGCTGTCGATGACGGCCGAGCAGCGCGCCGCCATCGGCGCCCACGCCCAGGCCTTCGTCGCCGAACGCTACACCAAGCAGCGTATGTGCGCCGACACCCTGGCGGTGTATGCGGAGCTGCTGGCCGCGTAAGGCTGTTGCCGATACTCGGCAATGTTCAACCGTTGCGGCGCAGCATAATTCCACATCGTGGAAAGGCGGCGAAGACTTCGCCGGCCTTTTTGTCACACCCCCTTGCGGCCAGGATTTGGCATGACGCATAGTCGTTCATGGAATCTTAGAATTCCCAAATCACGATAAGCACAAGAAGCCCCGGCCATAAAGCATAGGCTGGAGGTTATAAAAGGGAGGATTCATGCGCCTTCTCAAGGATCTTCCGATCTCGCGGAAGTTCGGCATGGTGGTGACCGCGCTCGCGCTGGTTTCGGTCGTCATCGCCGCGCTGGGCGTGCACGCGATGCGGACCTACGACGACCACGTGGACTCGATCACCGGCGCGTCGGCCCGCGCCCTGATGGGCGAACGCATGAACGGCCTGGTGCTGGCCGTGGTGATGGACTCGCGCGGCATCTACATGGCGCGCGACACCAAGGAATCGGAAAAATACGCCCCGCCCCTGCTCAAGAACCTCGCGGCCATGGACCGCATGATGCAGGAGTGGACGGCGCTCACCCCGGCGGCCGAGCGCGCCCACAACCAGGAGATCGCCGCCAAGGTGCGCGAGTTCATCACCTTCCGCACCGAACTGGTCCGCCTCAGCCGTGAAGCCTCCATTCCCGAGGCGCGCACCTACGGCGACAACGACGCCAACCGCGCCAACCGGCAGGCGCTCAACGTCCTGCTGCAGAAGCAGGCGGCGGCCGACAACGCCAACATCGCCCGCCTGAACGCCGAGCTGGAGGCGTTCCAGACCACCATGAGCCGGCTGCTGATCGCGGTGCCGGCGATCGGCATCCCGCTGACCATCCTGCTGGCCAGCGTGCTGGCGATCCGCATGATGGTCAACCCGATCCGCCGCATGACGGCCTCCATGCAGGAGCTGTCCGCCGGCCGCCTGGACGCCGCCGTGCCCGCCACCGACAGCGGCGACGAGATCGGCGCCATGGCGCGCGCGCTGTGCGTCTTCCGCGACGCCATGCGGCAGGCCCGCGACCTCGCGCAGGAGCAGCAGCGCACGGCGGAGGAGCGGCTGGCCCGCTCGCAGGCCATCGTCGCGCTGGCCGACCGCTTCGACCACGAGGTCACCGGCGTGCTGGCCACCGTCCGCACCTCGGCCGAGCGGATGCGCAGCACCGCCAACGGCATGACCGCCACCGCCCAGGACACCAGCGCCCGCGCCGAGGACGTGGCCAGCGCGTCGGAGCAGGCCTCGGCCAACGTCCAGGCGGTCGCCACCGCCACCGAGGAGCTGTCCGCCTCGATCGGCGAGATCGGCCGGCAGGTCGCCACCTCCACCGAGATCACCCGCCACGCCGTCGGCGAGGCGCAGCGCGCCGACCAGCAGGTGCGCGGCCTGACCGACGCCGCCGAGAAGATCGGCGAGGTGGTGGAGCTGATCAACTCCATCGCCAGCCAGACCAACCTGTTGGCGCTCAACGCCACCATCGAGGCCGCGCGCGCCGGCGAGCACGGCAAGGGCTTCGCCGTGGTGGCGACCGAGGTGAAGAACCTCGCCACCCAGACCGCCAAGGCCACCGAGGACATCGCCCAGCAGATCGCCGGCATCCAGCGCGTGTCCACCGACACGGCGACGGCGATCCGCTCCATCGGCGACGTCATCAACCGCATCGACGGCATCGCCACCACCATCGCCAGCGCCATCGAGCAGCAGGGGGCGGCCACCGGCGAGATCGCCCGCAACATCCAGCAGGCGGCGCAGGGAACCGAGCGGGTGAGCGTCACCATCGGCGGCGTCAACGCCGCCGCCCGCCAGACCGACGGCGCCGCCCGCGACGTGCTGGACGCCGCCTCCGGCCTGTCGGTCCAGGCCGATTCGCTGCGCGACCTGGTGCATGGCTTCCTGGACGGGGTGAAGGCGGCGTAGGGGGCGCGTTTGCCCCCACCCTGCCCCTCCCCCGCTTCGCAGGGGAGGGACTCCGCCGCTCTGCCCCCTCCCCTGCGCAGCGGGGGAGGGATGGGGTGGGGGCAATACCCCCTTGAAACGCCCTCCCATACTTGACTTGCACCGCGACGCCTTTAGAGTCGCGCGTTCCGACGCGAGTCGGACTCGCATGAACAACGCAAGCGAACGGTGAATCCGGTGACGTCCAGCATTGCCATCACGCTGCCCGACGGCAGCGTGCGTGAATTCGACCGGCCGGTCACGGGGGCGGAGATCGCCGCCTCCATCGGTCAGCGTCTGGCCAAGGATGCTCTTGCCGTCAAGATCGACGGCACCGTGAAGGACCTCACCACCACCGTCACTTCCAACGCCCGGATCGAGATCGTCACCCGCAACCACCCCGACGCGCTCGAGGTGATCCGCCACGACGCCGCCCACGTGCTGGCGGAGGCCGTGCAGGAGCTGTACCCCGGCACCCAGGTGACCATCGGCCCGGCGATCGCCAACGGCTTCTACTACGACTTCGCGCGCGACGAGCCGTTCACGCCGGACGACCTCGCGACGATCGAGGCGAAGATGCGCGAGATCGTCCAGCGCGACGCCCCCCTCGTGCGCGAGGAGTGGACGCGCGACGACGCCGTCGCCTACTTCAAGAACCATGGCGAGCACTTCAAGGCCGAGCTGGTCGAGGCGATCCCGGCGGATCAGGCGATCAGCGTGTACCGCCAGGGCGACTGGCTCGACCTCTGCCGCGGCCCGCACGCGCCGTCGACGGGGAAGGTCGGCAGCGCCTTCAAGCTGATGAAGGTGGCCGGCGCCTACTGGCGCGGCGACAGCCGCAACCCGATGCTCCAGCGCATCTACGGCACGGCGTGGCGCGACGAGAAGGAGCTGAAGGCCTACCTGACCCAGATCGAGGAGGCGGAGAAGCGCGACCACCGCCGCCTGGGCAAGGAGATGGACCTCTTCCACGTGCAGGAGGAGGCGGTCGGCTCGGTGTTCTGGCACCCCAAGGGCTGGACGCTGTACCGCACCATCGAGACCTACATCCGCACCAAGCTGGAGCAGGCCGGCTACGTCGAGGTGAAGACGCCGCAGCTGATCGACAGCTCGCTGTTCAAGGCGTCCGGCCACTGGGACATGTACGGCGACAACATGTTCAAGGTGGAGGCGGACGAGGGCAAGAAGCAGCTCGGCGTCAAGCCGATGAACTGCCCGGGCCACACGCAGATCTTCAAGAGCGCGCTGCGTTCCTACCGCGACCTGCCGATCCGCATGGCCGAGTTCGGCTCGTGCCACCGCAACGAGCCGTCGGGCGCGCTGCACGGCATCATGCGGGTGCGCGCCTTCACCCAGGACGACGCGCACATCTTCTGCACCGAGGACCAGGTGCCGGCGGAAGCGGCGGAGTACTTCAAGCTCCAGCTCGGCGTCTACAAGGACCTGGGCTTCGACAAGATCGACGTGAAGCTGGCGCTGCGCCCGGACGTCCGCACCGGCTCCGACGAGCTGTGGGACCGCGCCGAGGAGGGCCTGCGGTCGGCGCTGCGCTCGGCCGGGCTGGAGTTCGAGGAACTGCCGGGCGAGGGCGCCTTCTACGGCCCGAAGGTGGAGTTCCACCTGACCGACGCCATCGGCCGCACCTGGCAGTGCGGCACGCTGCAGTACGACCCGAACCTGCCGGAACGGCTGGACATCCACTACATCGGCGAGGACGGCGCCAAGCACCGGCCGATCATGCTGCACCGGGCCATCCTCGGCTCGCTGGAGCGCTTCATCGGCATGATGATCGAGCACTACGCCGGCAAGTTCCCGCTGTGGCTGGCCCCGGTGCAGGCGGTGGTGACCACCATCACCAACGAGGCGGACGGCTACGCGGCGGAGGTCCACAAGATCCTCAAGAGCCGCGGAATCCGGGCCGAACTCGACGTCCGCAACGAGAAGATCAACCTGAAGGTCCGCGAGCACAGCCTTCAGAAGGTGCCGGTGATCGTCGTCGTCGGCCGCCGCGAGGCGGAGGAGCGCACCGTGGCGATGCGGTACCTCGGCGGAAAGGATCAGGAAGTTCTTGCCCTTGACGCCGCAGTCAATAAACTTAATGAAGAGGCACGGTCCCCGGCCGGAGACCGTGGCTTCGATACGCCATTCTGATTGACCGCCGTTCGCCGGGCCCGCCGCTGAGCCGGGGGCCCGCCGGACGGGGTCCATAGCCATGGAGAGGGTTCCATAGCCAGGCTACCACAGGACGCCGCCCCGACTCGCGACGGACCGCGGGTCAACCGGGAGATCACGGCGCGTTCCGTCCGTCTCGTCGGCGCCGACGGCGAGATGGTCGGCATCGTTTCACTGCGCGACGCTCTGATAGCCGCGGAGGACGCCGGCCTCGACCTCGTCGAGGTGGCCCCGCAGGCCGAGCCGCCCGTCTGCAAGATCCTCGACTACGGCAAGTTCAAGTACGAGGAGCAGAAGAAGGCCGCCGAGGCGCGCAAGAAGCAGAAGATCATCGAGGTCAAGGAGATCAAGCTCCGGCCGAACATCGATGACAACGACTACGATGTGAAGATGCGCGCCGCGACCCGCTTCCTCGAGGAAGGCGACAAGGTCAAGGTGACCATGCGCTTCCGTGGACGTGAGATGGCGCACCAGGACATCGGCATGAACGTGCTGATGCGCGTGCGCGACCGCCTCGATGAACTGGCGAAGGTCGAGCAGATGCCCAAGCTCGAAGGCCGCCAGATGATCATGGTGCTGTCGCCGAAGTAAGCGCTTCCCAGCGTCC
>Ga0196970_1002001_pt1 | contig 11523 bp, 9 predicted proteins | sample S1v_513CmetaG_FD_148672 | JGI IMG/M metagenome (GOLD analysis project Ga0196970, IMG submission 148672) | Soil microbial communities from Anza Borrego desert, Southern California, United States - S1+v_5-13C | ecosystem: Environmental > Terrestrial > Soil > Desert | place: USA: California... | reverse complement strand
TCGACGAGCTCACCCTGGAGTCGAATCAGGTGACCGATCAGATTCGCAAGAAGAATGTCGCGGTCGAGTACGACCGGAACGGATGGGGGTACTTCACTCTCAACACGGAAGGGCCGCACCTGAGCAACAAACTGGTTCGTCAGGCGCTTACCCATGCGATGGACCGAGGCCTCATCACACGGAAGTTGTTCGGCCCGCTGGCAAAGGTTCCTGTCGGACCAATCCCCTCGGTCTCCTGGGCCTACGACCAGAACCTGAAGCCTCTGTCGCACGACAGTGTCAAGGCGATTGAACTACTCGAAGAAGCCGGCTACAAGCTGAACGGGCGAGGGATCTATGAAAAGGATGGGGAACCGCTCTCCCTGCGCCTCGGGATTACGGACAGTCCGGTCCTCCGGAATATCGCAAGCTATGTATTTGTTCAGTACGCGCTGATCGGTATTCAGGTCATCATTGAACCGAAGAGTTTTGCGGAGTTGCAGACGGACATGGCTGCGGGCGACTTCGATATGGTCTACACCGGCTTCAGCCTGAGCCTTGACCCGGACAGCCTGTATGCGCTCTTCCACAGCTCGCAGTTTGGCGCATTTAACCGCAGCCGGTACAGCAATGCCAGGGTGGACGAACTGCTGGAGGCCGGGCGCCGCGAGGCCGACCCGGCGAAGCGGAAGGAGATTTACGCAGGGGTGCAGCAGCAGTTGATCGAAGATGCACCGGTCATTCTCCTGGTTTCCCAGCACTACACAGACTGGGTGAGCAAGAAGGTGAAGGGCGGCGTGCGCAACTTCCCGGGCAGCGGAGCCTCCGACTACCACCTCTGGTGGATCTTCGAACAGTAAAAAACGGGCCGCGAACGTTCATGCGTTCGCGGCCCGATCTCTTGATTTTGGTTGTCACCCTACGCAGCCTTGCGAACCGGGGCCGCACCAGCCTTCCGCGCCGGACGAGCCACGAAGAAAGCAGCAACAGAGAAAGCGATCAGCAGGATCGTCTCAACGGCAATCCGGTTCTCCGGAGTAATGTGAAACATGAGTATGGCCTCCTATTCGGCTCTGCAGGGTTCGTTTGTGAATTCACGAACGATCACAATCTGAGTATAAGACGGGAATGGTGGGAAGAACATCCCTCGATCCGTCTATTTTGAATAGACGCGTGGCATAGGGTGGATGCCTAAGGAAGGGCCTACGCGCAAAGGCCGCGAACCCCGCACCTTGTGCGAGATTCGCGGCCCGTAGTCGCTACTTAGTGACCGCCAGTGCCAGGAGCCGGGTGGCCCATCGGATCATGGTAGATCTCTTCGTTGACGTTGCCGGTCACATCGAGGTAGGCGACGGCGCCCTTGTCCATAGCCCGGGAGATGGAGTGGTCGACCAGCATATACCGGCCCGGCACATCGACCGTGAACTCGACCCAGGTCGCACCGCCGGCGGGAATCAGCGTGGTCTGAATGTTGCTGGTTGCTTCGGTGGCGCCCTCTTCATGGACCTTGTCGAAGATCTCGCCGATCACGTGGAAGGAGGAGACCAGGTTCGGCCCGCCGTTGCCCACGAAGATGCGGATCCGCTCGCCCGCCTTAGCCATCATCATCTTGTCGCTGGTCAGCGCCTGGAAAGCGCCGTTGAATACGACGTAGTTGGGGCTCTCGTTGTACATCAGGTCGCTGTTGAAGGGCTGATGGCCGTGGTCGGCGGGGCGGCCGGCGGCGTACACTTCGCCCTGCATCACGTAGAACTCACGGTCGACCGGGGAGAGGCCGTTCTTCGGCTCAACCAGAATCATGCCATACATGCCCTGGGCAATGTGCGACGGAATGTGCGGCGAAGCGCAGTGATAGACATAGGCGCCGGGGTTCATCGCCTTGAAGGTGAAGACCTTCTCTTCGCCTGGCTTTACCTGGGTCGAAGCGGCGCCGCCGCCAGGGCCGTTCACAGCGTGCAGGTCGATGGAGTGAATGTTTTTGCTGGTGGCGTTGTTCTTCAGACGAACTTCCACCGTATCGCCTTCACGGACCCGCAGCATGGGACCGGGCACCGTGTTGTTGAATGTCCAGTAGGTGTAGGTGGTGCCGTCAGCCAACTTGCCGTCCACTTCGACGGTCTCAAGGTTCAGCACAACCTTCTGGGACTCGGTTCGCTTGATGGCGACCGGCAGGTCCATGGGGCTCTTGCGAATGTCGACGGCGCCGGTCTTGGCGGCATCAAAGTTCGCAGCGGGCGTGACGGTCTGTTCCAGAGACGTCACTGTGCCTTTCAAATCGGCCAGCGACGTGTTAAGCCTGCCGCCCGAAACGAAGGACCAGCCTGAAACAACCAGCGCAGCAGCAGCAGCGGCAGCGATCAGTGCGTTCAGCTTACTCATGCAGGACACCCTTTCTCTCTGTCTCTCTCACGTCCGTTGTTGACATCTTGATTGTCGCATTTTTTCGGTAGACCCCCGTAGAGGCGCGCACCGCATCTATCGGTAGACCTAAGAACATTGCCAACTAGAACCACTGCCCGAGACCGCGGAATCTCTGTGATGTGCATCACACAATCGGTGTGAGGGCAGGAGTCGGCAACGCCAAACAAAGAAATATACGCTCGTAGGAAAGGAGTTGGGCTGCATGACCGTTACCCGTCCGTTACTGACCGTCCATCAACTGGTGGCGATGCAAAAGGAGGGGCGGCCCCTGGTGATCGCCGATTGCCGGGCAGGCTCCGCCGACGATCTGGAGGCCGGGCGCCGAGCCTATGTGGCCGGACATATCCCCGGGGCTGTCTATTTTCACCTGGAAGAGGATCTGTCGGGGTCCGAGCGGGAGCATGGCGGGCGCCATCCGCTGCCTGACCCGGAGGTGGTGGCGGCCAAGTTGGGCGCCGCCGGCATCGGGCCGGGGGTGACCGTGGTCGCTTACGATGAGACCGGGCCCTTCGCCGCCCGCTGCTGGTGGCTGCTGCGCTGGCTCGGCCACGACGATGTGGTGGTGCTGGACGGCGGCATCAAGGCCTGGGTGGCGGCCGGGTTTTCCCTGACCACCGAGATGCCCGCGCCGACGCCGCAGCCGTTCGTGGCGCGTCCCCGTACCAAGATGGTCGCTTCGATGGAAGAGGTCCTGCATCGCTCGCCGGAGCAAGTGGTGGTTGATGCCCGGTCGGCGGCCCGCTTTGCCGGTGCGCCCGACCCGCTGGATGCCAAGCAGGGCCACGTGCCGGGCGCTGTCAACCGGTTCTGGGGCGATAACCTGAACCCGGATGGCACCTGGAAGTCGCCGGCTGAGCTGGCGGCCCGGTTCGCCGGACTGCCCGGGCCGGAGCGGCTGATTCACCACTGCGGGTCCGGGGTGACGGCCTGCGCCAATCTGCTGGCCATGGCCGCGGCGGGGCTGGAGCACGGCCGGCTCTACGTGGGCAGCTGGAGCGATTGGTGCTCGTGGGATGAGAATCCGGTGGAGAAGTAAACCGTATGGGAACAGAAAACGGGGCCGGCTGCGGAAGGGCAGCCAGCCCCATTTTTGCTTCACCGCATCATTCATGATGGCCCCCTCACCTGCTCCGGCAGGTCGATGCACGGCCAGAGGTAGCTGCTTCAACTGCGAACCTTGTGCATTACGACCTGCCGGGTCTCCTGGAAGCCCTGGCCCAGATAGACCGGCACCAGGCCCGCCTTGCAGAAGAGCGAGACCACCGGAATCCCCTTCAGTTCGTCCAGCAGGCAGGCCATCATGAGGGTTGCGACTCCCTGGCGGCGCCAGGCTTCGTGCACCACCACATCTTCTATGTAGGCCCGGAAGTTGCCGTCGGTCACGGCCCGAGCAAAGCCCACCAGCCGCTCGCCGTCCCAGGCCCCGACGGCCGGGGCCGAATCGAGCACCTGGCCAATCGCCGCCAGCGTCCGCTCCGGCCACCATCCGGCATGATCATATAGCGCTCGCACAAGGGCAGGGGTGATAGGCCGGTCCCGATGCAACGCAAACGCAATACCGTTCATGCTGCGCCCCTCCGTGTTCCTAGCGCTGCCCCAGCAGCGGCGACGGGTGGCCGGTGTAAAAGACCATCAGTTCATGCAGCGCGCGGGTGCAGGCCACATAGAGCAGCTTGGCATCCCGGGGGTTGGCGCCGTAGGCCGCCGTGTCAGCCCCGGCCACAAGGACTGCATCAAACTCCAGGCCCTTGGTCAGGTAGGCGGGCATCACCGAGAGACCGCCTCGGTAGGTGGTCTGCCGGGGGGTAATTAGCTCAGCCTCCAGGCCCAGCTGGCCCAGCGCTTCGTGCAGGCGGCGGCACTCGTCCTCCGTCCGCCCGATGACTGCGATGGAAGCGTGGTTGCGCCCCCGCAGTTCCGCCACCGCATCGGCGATGGCACGGGGCAGGTCTGCGACGGCCTTCACCTGCACCGGCTCGCCCGACCGGAAGACCGGCTTTGCCAGCGCCGCTGGGGCGCCCACCGTCGATATGACCTGGTTGGCAAAGGTCATGACCTCATAGGTGGAGCGATAGGACTGTTCCAGCGTAAAGTAGGCCACCGGCGACGGTTCAAACGCCTCCATGAACTCTTCCCAGCGGTGAATGCCCGCGTAGGCGTGAATCCCCTGCGACAGGTCGCCAAGAACCGTAAAGGAGTTCTCGCGGGTCAGGTTCTTCAGCAGATCGATCTGGAAGGGGCTGAAGTCCTGGGCTTCATCGATGACCACGTGGTCAAGCTGCCGGTCTTCCTTGAAGCCCTTCAACTTGCCTTTCAAGTAGACCAGCGGCGCCAGATCCTCGGGCGCCACATCGCCCTGCCGGAACAGGGCGACCGACTCCCGCACCACCCGGGGCGGAATGTCCGGATGACCGATCGCAGCCGGCGCATTTCGCTTGGCCGGCTTGTCACCCAGAATCTCGCGGTACAGATCCAGCGTCGAGTGCGACGGCCACAACTTCACATACTTCTGCACCGCCGCCCGCATCAGCTTGCGCCGTTCTTTTTCGTTCATGCCGCCCATGAAGGGAATCAGCCGGTCCTCGGCCCACTTCTTGACCCGGGCGATGCAGCGCTCCTTGCGGGCCATAATTGGCCAGAGTCGGTAGTTTTCGTGGAACCAGCCGGCGATTTCGCGGGCCCGCAGAACGGCGCCGGGCCAAAGCTCCAGGTCGGCCTGGGGCACGAAGTTCGCCTCGTACTCGTCCAGGGCGAAGTCGAGCACCTGCTGGAAGAGGAGGGAGCCCTTGAACCGGCCCGGGGCGTCGGCGCCTTCGCCGGGGTCCTTGCCCGGGGCGAAGAGGTATTCATACCGGGCGCCGGCGTCGGTCAGGGTGACGGGCTCGTCCAGTTCGGCGAGCGCCCAGTCGGCGAAGGTGGTCTGCACCACGCCATCGACGCCCAGTTCGGGCAGCACGTCGCCGATGTAGTCGAGGAACATCCGGCTCGGTGCGAAGATGACGATGCGGCTCGCGAGAATCGTCTCGCGGAAGGTGTAGAGGAGGTAGGCCAGGCGGTGGAGGGCGACGGTGGTCTTGCCCGAGCCCGCCACGCCCTGGATAATCAGCGGGCGGTCCAGGGGCGCCCGGATGATGGCGTTCTGCTCAGCCTGAATGGTCGAGACGATGTCCCGCAGGCGGCTGTCCCGGCTCTCCTGCAGCCGGTACCGAAGGAATTCGTCCAGGATCGGCTCGGCTTCTTCGGGGGCGCCTTTGACCTTTGCATCGACGATGCGCTGGAGGCGGCTCTGCTTGATGCCGATGTTTCGCTTCAGCCAGAGTACCCCTTTAATGGAACCTTCGGGGGCGTCGTAGGAGACTTCGTCGGAGCCGCCGGTGGCGGAGGTGTAGAAGAGGCCGGCCACGGGCGCCCGCCAGTCGATGACCAGGGGCTCGTTCTCGGCGCCCTGCGCCACGCCGGCTTTGCCGATGTAGAGGGGCGCCGCCTCGGCGGTGCCGCTTTCCTGGAAATCAATGCGGCCAAAGTAGGGCTCTCGTTCGGCCAGGTCCAGGCGACGAATCTTCTCCAGCCGGAGCCGTTCGAGGGCCATTTCGGCAACCAGCAGCGCCTCCATCGATTCGTCGATCAGTTCCGGAATGTTGAGCGGCGGAACTGCACGCAGTTCCTTGAGCTGAGAGCGGACCTCGGCCAGCGTGCCGTGAAGCTTCTGCGCCTCTTCGGCGTAGGCGGGATGGGATTCAACCCCCATTGCCCTTGCACCTCCTTGCCGTGTTGTCGACATGAACGCGAGGCTAACATTTTATCGAAATGAACGCAATATTGTCAAGCGGTAACTCGTCTGCTCCAGCCGCAGCAAAGCAAAACGGCGCCCGGAAGGCGGGCGCCGTCAGTGGCTATTTCACTGGCTTGGCGAAGCGGAAATCCTGAATGGCACCGTAACTGGGCAGGTCGACGTTGGTCGACTTGACCACGTCCAGCCTTAGCTTCAGCCGGGTGCTGAAGTACTCGACCAGCCCGCCCTTCATCTTCAGGGCGGCCTCCATCACCGAGGCGTCGCCGATGGCGGCAAAATGGAACGGCGCACTGGTGTAGGTCGAGTTGATCATGATTCGCTGGCCGACGCCGCGAATGGCGGTGATCGAAGTAATGCGCTGCCCGTTGATGGCGATGCCCTCGGCGCCTGCCGCCAGCAGTTCGTGGGTAATGGCCCACAGGTCTTCGTCCTTGATTTGGGTCTTGTTAGGGATCTCCGGCGGATGGCTGAGGGTGACGATGACACCCGGGCCCTTGGTCTCCACCGTGCCGGCCAGAATCTCCAGGTTCGGGTCCACCTGGGTGACAACCACGCTGCCGGCGGCCTTGGTCAGCTTGTCTACCTCACTCTTCAGGCGGGTGTTATCGCGTTCGGCGGCCTTTAACTTCTCCTGAACCGCCTTCAGTTCACGAGAGAGTTCTTCGGCGCGCAGATCGGTCTGGGGCGTCGCCATTTGGGTGACGCGATACTGCGTCGTAAGCAGGAAACCAAGGACCAGCATGGCAAACCCGATGGCCCACTTTGTAGGTTTTTTCACTGTGACCTCGCCACTTTCATCAATAATGACTCCTCGTGACCGATTCGGCACCCAACCGGACTCTCCCTGCGCCGAAGTCGCAGGAATATTTTACGCCCTAACCGAATCAAACGTCAGGTAGGACGTTAAGGGGGGCGAAGTGTCGTGACCTACAACCATGCGGGGAAGTTGGTGGCCAGGGCGCTGAAGAACGAGGGGACCGAAGTGGTGTTCACGCTCTGCGGTGGCCACGTCATGTCGATTTACGACGGCTGCATTGATGAAGGGATTCGGGTGGTTGATGTTCGGCACGAAGCCACGGCGGCGTTCGCGGCTGACGGCTGGTCCCGGCTGACGGGGCGCCCGGGGGTGGCCATCGTAACGGCGGGTCCGGGGGTGACCAACGCGGTGACGGCCGTGGCGAACGCCTGGCGGGCCCAGAGCCCTGCTGTGATCCTCGGGGGGCAGGGGCCGCACAACCTGGCGGGCAAGGGGGCCCTCCAGGAGATGGACGGCATCGGGTTGATGAAGCCGATTACCAAGTGGCAGGTCCAGGTGACAGACCCGAAGCGGATTCCCGAGACGATTGCCACAGCGTTCCGGCAGGCGGCTTCGGGGGTGCCGGGGCCTGTCTATGTCGAACTGCCCGTCGACGTTCTCTTTGAGAATATCGAGTTGGGTGATGTCGTATTCCCGCGGCCTTACGCGGGCCGTCCGGCACTGCCAGGCGACCCTGAGCGGATTGCCGCCGCGGGCGCCCTGCTCCGGGCTGCTGAGCGCCCGGTGGTGCTGCTGGGCTCCCAGGTGCGCTGGTCTGGTCGCTGGGATGGCCTGGAGGGCTGTTCCGAAGTCTTCGGCGCCCCGGTCTACGTGTCAGGCATGGCACGGGGGCTGCTGCCGCCCGTTTGGGTGCGGTCTCGCAAGGCGGCCTTGGCGGAGGCGGACCTGGTCATCGTCTGCGGCACGCCGCTCGACTTCCGGCTCGGCTACGGCCAGGCGCCGGTCTGGAATGAAACCTGCAAGGTTGTACATATTGATATGGACCCCGCCGAGCCTGGCCGCAACCGGGATGCCGACGTGGCCATGGTGGGCGACCCCCGTTCGGTGCTGACCGCACTGATGGCCACGGGCGACCTGGGCGCCGACCGCCCGGAGCGCCAGGCGTGGCTGTCTAAACTGCTGGCTGTGGAAGAAAAGCAGGCCGCGAAGATGGCGTCCGGGCTCACCTCTGACAGTGTGCCCATCGATCCCCTGCGCCTTTGCGCAGAGGTGGATGCGGTCCTGCCGGATGACGCCACGGTCATCGGCGACGGCGGCGACTTCGTGGCCACGGCCGCTTCCGTGCTGCGGGTGCGGCGGTATCCCGCCGGCTGGATGGACCCCGGCCCCCTCGGCACCCTGGGCGTGGGCATGGGCTTTGCCATGGCTGCCCGGCTGGCCCGGCCCGATTCGCCCGTGCTCCTCTTCCTGGGCGATGGCACCGCCGGGCTGAACCTGATGGAGGTGGAGGCGGCGGTCCGGCAGGGGATTCCCTTTGTGGCCGTCATCGGCAACGATGCGGGCTGGACCCAGATTCGCCGGGGCCAGGTGCAAATGTTCGGCGAGGACCGGGCGCCGGCTACGGGGCTGGACTTCACCCGGTACGACCTGGCGGCGGCGGCACTGGGCGCGCACGGGGAGTATGTGGAGCGGCCCGAGGAGATTCGCCCGGCCCTGGAGCGGGCCTTTGCGGCAGGTAAGCCGGCGGTGGTCAACGTGAAGCTCGGGGCGAGCGATTTCCGGTCCGGGGCGATTAGTATCTAGGGCGTGGGCCTGCGTTGTTTGCGGTCATAAGGCCTATAGTGGCCAGGTGCTTTCAACCAAAGGACCCGCGAGTCATTCGCGGGTCCTCCGATTGCATGCCGGATGCGTGAATCGCGTACGTCCGTCGGGCGGGGACAGTTTCCGTGAGGAAGCTGGCCTGCCCCATTTTTTCTGAGGCGGTTTGCCAAACCTGCCCGACTCTAGGCGAATTCGCCCCGTTTGACCGACTCTTCCAGGTGGCTCACATCGGCCAGGCGGAGAATGGACAGGCGCTCGCCGTCAAAGGAGACCGTTGTGATGCCACAGTTCGGGTAGGCCAGGCACCCGGGGACCATGGCATTCAGTTCCTCAGCCGTAAAGTGGTTCAAGAGCATATCGATAATAATCGCCCCGTGGGTGGCGACCACAATCTCCCCGTCAGGAAACTCCTGCCAGCGATCACGGAGGAAGCGCACCAACCGTTCCCCGGCCGCACGGGACGAATCCCCATTGGGCGGCGTATAGTGGCGCTCGCGGCTGGTCTTGTCGAAGAGAACGACATATTCGTCTGGCGTCTCACCAGGGCGGTCACCGTAAATCAGCCGCTCGCGGACCTCGGCGGTCACCACCGGCGACAGGCCGATCCTTCGGCTGATGCCCGCCGCCGTCTCCAGCGTCCGCTTCAGCGGGCTGGCGTAAAGTCGGTCAATCTTCCGGTCGGCCAGGCTCTGACCGGTGCGGTCGGCCTGTGCAGCCCCTGCGGCCGACAGCCCCAGGTCTCCCGAGCCCGGCGCCTTCTCGCCGTGCCTGATCAAGTGTGCAATCATCGCTGCTCCTCCTTCTGCCATGTAAGGCTGGCGGTTTACTTCGCCGGTGAACTGCGATCTCCTTGTACCCATCGGGTTATCAGGAACATGAAGTATTCGAGAAACCAATTATCCTTGACTTGAAAATCTGCCCAAATAATCCGACATCAGACACGGAAGACCGACCAAGGAAAAATTTAATACGTGATCCATTAATAGTAGGAGGATTTCGTTCTTCGCTCGCCAATTAGTATGAGCATTAAACTAAGTTTCGCCGGTATGATCACGCCCTAACTCCTGGTAACAGAGTGGTGTGCACCCTGAACGAGCGCCTGACCTGAGTTCCGCTGACGCCGGCGTGACAAAAGTTTGGCTGGTCCCGTGAACTGGCACAACACCTGTCATAGGTCCGGACCAAGGAATGTATCAGCTCGAATCTGGAGCACGATCCAAGAAGGAGGAACACATGGGTATGAATTGGCGTAAGGTCCTCGCTACGTCCCTGACCGCTGCACTCGCCGTCTCCCTCGTCGCCGGTTGCGGTGGCAAGAAGGAAGAGACCCCTGCCCCTGGTGGCACCACCAACACCCCGGCTCCTGCCCCGCAGGAGAAAGTTCAACTGGAGTTCTGGGCACACTGGTCCTCGGCGGAGCGCCGTCCGACGATCGACAAAATCATCCAGACCTGGAACGATAAGAACCCCAACATCCAGGTCAACTACACCGCCGTTCCGTTCGACCAGATCATCACCAAGTTCCAGGCTGGCGTGACCGCCGGCAACGCTCCTGATGTGGCCGTTCTGGACGTGTTTACCACCCAGCAGCGGGCTGCCAAGAAGCAGAACCTTGATCTGAGCGCCCTGGGCGCCGACTCGCTCAAGAGCGAGTTCTTTGCTGCGCCGTGGTCTGCCGGTACCTGGAACGGCAAGCAGCATTCGCTGCCGTTCTACACCGATACCCGTCTGCTGTTCTACAATAAGGCGGCCTTCAAGGAAGTTGGCCTCGACCCCAACAAGGGACCGGTCTCCTGGGATGAGCTCTGGGCCATGGCCGACAAGCTCGACAAGAAGAGCGGCAACACCCTGGAACGGGTTGGCTTCCATCCCAACTTCGGCTCTGACTTTGCCCTTTGGATCCTCAATAATAAGTCCGCTTTCTGGGATGCCAAGATGGAGAAGCCCCAGATCAACAATCCGGTCGCTGTTGAGACCCTCGATTGGATGAAGAAGTGGAACGACCGCTATGGCAACGAAGCCTGGTCCGCCTTCAAGGCGACCTTCCAGGGCGGCGCCAACGACGCCTTCATCAGCGGCAAGATTGCCATGAAGATCGACGTTGCTACCTTCGCTTCTCAGATCAAGAAGTACGCCCCCACCATGGAGTACGGCATGGTTCCCATCCCCACCAAGGATGGCAAGCAGCACCCCGCCACCTCCTGGTCCGGCGGCTTCCAGCTCGAGATCCCGTCCAACACCAAGCACCCGAAGGAAGCTTACGCCTTCGCCAAGTACCTGGCGACCGAAGGCGCCGCCGTCTGGGCTGCTGAGCAGTACTCCTTCCCCGGCTGGAAGAAGGGTGCTGAGGGCATCAACGACCCGGTCTTCAAGGCGATGCTCGACAACATGCCCAACACCATCTTCTACCCGCGGCCCCTGGTTGCCATGGACTACGGCACTGCTGTCCAGAAGGCTGTTGATGACGTTTTTGCCGGCAAGGCTGCCACCAAGGCCGCTCTGGACGAGGCCCAGAAGGCCGTCGAGCAGATGGTCAAGGACAACGCTGGTAAGTAAAGCTCCGTAACCGCGGCAACGCCCCGGGCGACCAGCCCGGGGCGTTGCCAATCCATCAGGCCTCTCGAGGAGGTGGACCCTTGGCCAAAGCATCATCGAAGAAAACGAGTTCGCTTCGCAGGTCCGAAGCGCTCATGGGCTACCTGTTCATCGCACCCTGGCTGATTGGGTTCCTTGTCTTCGTTGCCGGCCCCAT
>Ga0196970_1001999_pt1 | contig 11539 bp, 12 predicted proteins | sample S1v_513CmetaG_FD_148672 | JGI IMG/M metagenome (GOLD analysis project Ga0196970, IMG submission 148672) | Soil microbial communities from Anza Borrego desert, Southern California, United States - S1+v_5-13C | ecosystem: Environmental > Terrestrial > Soil > Desert | place: USA: California... | reverse complement strand
AAGGCGGTCGACATGTTGACTACCGCAGCGATCAAGGAAATGATCGTGCCGTCGCTGCTCCCGGTCGTCGTGCCGATCCTGGTCGGCCTCATCCTCGGCCCGGCCGCGCTCGGCGGCCTGCTCATGGGCACGATCGTGACCGGCCTGTTCGTGGCGATCTCGATGTGTACCGGCGGCGGTGCGTGGGATAACGCCAAAAAGTACATCGAGGACGGTCACCACGGCGGCAAGGGCTCCGACGCGCACAAGGCGGCGGTCACGGGCGACACCGTCGGCGATCCGTACAAGGACACCGCCGGCCCGGCCGTGAATCCCTTGATCAAGATCATCAACATCGTCGCACTGCTGCTGGTGCCGTTGCTTCCGGCGGTCGGCACGACGGCCGCTGCCGGCCACACCGCCAGCCCGCCGGCAGTGAGTGCGCCGGCGGCAGCGCCGGGTGCACCGGCCGCGGCACCAACGCAATCGAAGTAACGCCGGATTCCAGGCGCAAGAGAGGCGGCTCCGGCCGCCTTTTTTGCTTTTGGGCGTCAAAATTGGCTACAATCGCCTTTTCTTTACGTTTACGTAAACGTCATAAACTTTCCGTTCAACAACCAGAGGAAGACATGCAGATCCAGAACAGCGTATTCATCATTACCGGCGGCGCGTCGGGCCTCGGCGCGGCAACCGCGCGCATGATCGTGGAAAACGGCGGCAAGGTGGTGCTGGCCGACGTGCAGGTGGAAGCCGGTGAAAAGCTCGCCGCCGAGCTGAACGGCAAGTTCGTCAAGTGCGACGTGACTTCCGAAGCCGACGGCAAGGCTGTCGTCGAAGCCGCCGCCGCACTGGGTACGCTGCGTGGCCTGGTCAACTGCGCCGGCGTGGCGCCCGCCGTCAAGACCGTCGGCAAGGATGGTCCGCATCCCCTCGATGTGTTCCAGCGCGTGGTCAACATCAACCTCGTCGGCACCTTCAACATGGCCCGCCTGGCCGCCGACGCCATGTCGAAGACGGAAGCGAACGAGCACGGCGAGCGCGGCGTGATCATCAACACCGCGTCGGTTGCCGCTTATGACGGCCAGATCGGTCAGGCCGCCTATGGCGCATCGAAGGCCGCGGTGGTCGGTCTGACGCTGCCGATGGCACGCGACCTGTCGCGCAACGGCATCCGCGTGATGACGGTGGCTCCCGGCATTTTCGAAACCCCGATGCTGCTCGGCATGCCGCAGGAAGTGCAGGATGCGCTGGGCAAGATGGTTCCGTTCCCGTCGCGCCTCGGCAAGCCGGCCGAGTACGCCCACCTGGCAAAGAGCATCATCGAGAACCCGATGCTCAACGGCGAAACGATCCGCCTCGACGGCGCGATCCGCATGCAGCCGAAGTGATGCCCGGGACGCGGGTGAGCAAACGCAAGCCCGCGCCCCATCTGCCGCACTAGACTAAGACAAGCCTGTGGCTTGTCTTTTTCTTTCTGGAACGTCCATGTCGAATACACGCCTATCTGCGGCCCTGCTTGCCGCGCTCTTGCTGGCAGGCTGCGCTGCCGGCCCCGCACCGCAAGCCACCGCTCCCGCTACGGGAATGCAGGCGCCGGAAGGCGCGAGCGGCTATTCGGAGAAACCGGGTTGGACCGCGCGCAAGACCATGGTCGCTGCCGCCAACCCGCTCGCAACGGATGCCGGTTACCAGGTGCTGCGTGCCGGAGGGACGGCGGTCGACGCGGCCATTGCCGTGCAGATGGTGCTGACGCTGGTCGAGCCGCAATCGTCCGGCATCGGCGGCGGCGCTTTTCTCCTGCACTTTGACGGCAAGGAGGTGAAGGCTTACGACGGGCGCGAAACGGCGCCGGCTGCGGCGACGGAAAAGATGTTCTACACGCCGGAAGGCAAGGCCATGCCGTTCTACGAAGGCGTGGTCGGAGGCCGCTCCGTCGGTGCCCCCGGCGTCCTGCGCATGCTCGAACTGGCGCACAGGCAGTACGGCAAGCTGCCCTGGGCTTCGCTCTTCGCGCCGGCGATCAAGCTTGCGGAAGAGGGATTCGCCGTCAGCCCGCGGCTGAACACCATGCTCAAGTCCGAGCAGCACCTGAAGAAGGACCCGGCCGCCGCCGCCTATTTTTTCGACAAGGACGGCAACCCCTGGCCCGCCGGGCATGTGCTGAAGAATCCCGAGCTTGGGAAGGTGCTGCGCGAGATTGCGACGGGCGGCGCCGACGCGTTCTACAAAGGGCAGATCGCGCGCGACATCGAAGCCAAGGTCAAGGCGCATCCCGCCAATCCCGGCTTGCTGACCGCCGCCGACATCGCCGGCTACCAGGCCAAACTGCGCGTTCCGGTCTGTACCGACTACAAGGCATGGACCGTGTGCGGCATGCCGCCGCCCTCGTCCGGAGGCATCGCCATCGCGCAGATGCTGGGCATCCTCGAAACCCGCGACCTGCGTTCCCTCGCGCCGCGGGACGGTGTACCCGGCGCCGAGGCGATCCATCTGTTCGCCGAGGCAGGGCGGCTGGCCTACGCCGATCGCGCGCGCTATGTCGCCGACACCGATTTCGTGCCGCTGCCGGGCAATAGCCCCAGGGCGCTGCTCGACAAGCGCTACCTTGCCGGCCGCGCCGCGCTCATTTCGGACAAGTCGATGGGCCAGGCCAAGTTCGGCGTGCCGCGAGTCACGGCACTGGCCGGCGGCATCGACAATTCCCCCGAGCTGCCGTCGACGTCGCACATTTCCATCGTCGATGCGGCGGGGAATGCGCTCTCGATGACGACGACCATCGAAGACGCGTTCGGCTCGCGCCAAATGGTGCGCGGCTTCCTGTTGAATAACCAGCTCACCGATTTTTCCTTCGATCCCGTTGATGCCAACGGCCCGGTGGCCAACCGCGTACAACCGGGCAAGCGGCCGCGCAGTTCGATGGCGCCGACGCTGGTGTTCGATAGAGGGACGAACAAGCTTGTGCTGTCCACCGGTTCTCCCGGCGGGTCGGCGATCATCAATTACGTGGCAAAGGTGCTCGTCGGGACCATGGATTGGGGGCTCAACGTGCAGCAAGCGATCAGCCTTCCGAATTTCGGCAGCCGCAACGGGCCGACGGAACTGGAGCAGGGCCGCTTCCCCGACAGCGTCGTCGAGCAGCTGAAGGCGAAAGGGCACAACGTGCGCCAGATGGAACAGACCTCGGGCCTGCAGGGCATCATGCGTACGACCATACACGGCGAGGAAATGTGGTTCGGCGGCGCCGACCCGCGACGTGAGGGAATCGTCAAGGGCGATTAGGGCGCCGCAAGGCACTGCACGCCGCCACACAGCGTCGTTTTTCAGCCATACGCAGTAGCGTTTCTCCCCAAGTCCCGCATCGCCTGCTAATCTCTTTACTATGGGAAAGCAGAAGAAAACGGGACTGGTCCTGACGGGAGGTGGAGCGCGCGCCGCATACCAGGTCGGCGTGCTCGCCGGTGTGGCGGATATCCTGCGCGCCGCGGGCTGGTCTCCGGAGCGCAACCCCTACGACATCATCTGCGGGACCTCGGCGGGGGCGATCAACGCCACCGCGCTCGCCTGCCACGCAGACAATTTCGACGAGGGGCTGCAAAAGGTGACGGGCGTGTGGGAGCAGATCACGGCCGAGCAGGTTTACCGCGCCGACTCGCTCGGCGTGCTGCGCTCGGGCGCGCGCTGGCTGTCGCTGCTTTCCTTCGGCTGGCTCCTGCGCAAATGGCGGGCGAATCCGCCCAATTCTTTGCTAGACAACACGCCCCTCGTCACGCTGCTGAACCGCATGCTCGATTTTCCGCGCCTCGATACCGCCTTGACGCGGGGAGCGCTGCATGCGCTGGCGGTCACGGCGTCGTCCTATTCGGCCGGCCGCCACATCACCTTCTTCCAGTCCGAGGCCGAGATCGAGCCCTGGGTGCGCTCGCAGCGCATCGCACTGCGCAGCCAGATCGGGGTAGAACACCTGCTTGCGTCCTCCGCCATTCCGCTGATCTTTCCCGCGACGCCGATCTACTGCAACGGCAAGCGCGAATTTTGCGGCGACGGTTCGATGCGCCAGCTCGCGCCGATCTCTCCCGCCATCCATCTCGGCGCCGACAAGGTACTGGTGATCGGTGCCGGCCGGCTGAGCGAACCGCAGAGCGAAACCGGCGAGGTGGCGCAATATCCAAGCCTTGCGCAGATCGGCGGGCACGCCATGTCCAGTATTTTTCTCGACAGCCTGGCCGTCGATATCGAGCGCATGACGCGCATCAACCTGACCCTCTCCGTCCTGACGGAGGAGCAGAGGGGCAGGACCCCGTTGCGCCCGGTCGAGCTGCTGATCATCGCACCGTCGGAACGCCTGGATGAGATCGCCAGCCGCCATGTCCAGAGCCTGCCCGGACCGGTGCGCATGCTGCTGGGCGCGATCGGCGCGACCGAGGCAAGCGGCAGCGCGCTGGCGTCCTACCTGCTGTTTGAATCGAGCTTTACTTCGGAATTGATCAGCCTGGGCCGCAAGGATGCGATGTCAAGAAAGGCCGACGTGCTGGCTTTCTTCGGCATGACGGAGGATGGCGTGGTTGCGCCGTGGCCGCTGGCAAAAACAGCCTGAAAGGAAAAGGCACGCGCGGGCGCGCGTGCCTTGCCGGGATCAATAATCGTAACGATGCCCGTGATGGCCATGATGGCGGTGCTTCCAGTGGCCGTGCTTGTGTTTCCTGTGGCCGCGTTCCTCGACATAGTAAGTCGGGCCGTACTGCACGACCGTAGCGGGTTGCACGTAGACCGGACGCGGACGCACATACACCGGTTGCGGCTGTACATAGACCACTGCCGGAGGCGGTGCGTACACCTGGGGCGCCGGATAGCGTGAACCGACGCTGACGGACCAGCTGACATCGCTTGCGCCAGCCACCGGGGCGGCAATCACCGCCGCCGCTGCGGCAATCCACTTGAGCAGGGACGATTGCAGGAATTGCTTCATGAAGTTCTCCTTGAGGTTTTCCTGAGCTATTAAACGTCAAACCCCCGTGCCGCGACTACGAACAATTATTCAAAGGCAAGTAACTATTGCAACAAATTGTGAACAGGCATGTCCGGGCTCTGGCGGCGTTGTCAACGTGGTAATCGAATGTGACCTAAGTGCTTGAAAACATATTCGAAATTGACACCGAGGCTTGCTTCGTTTCTGACAACACGTTACCCTACGTAATCCCGAAAAAAGCAAATGTTGATATTCTGACAGCCGGGCAGGCGAGTAACGATGATTGCTAAGTTCCTGAAAACTTGGACGTTCCTCGTCCTGGCGTTTTTCCTTTCTGCCAATGCCCTTGCGCGGGGCCATGAGCAGCTCGGCGTCATCGCCGCACAGGACTTGCCGAAAGAAGCCCGGCAAACCCTTGTCCTGATCAAGCAGGGCGGCCCCTTTCCCTACCCCAAGGACGGCAGTGTTTTCCGGAACTATGAAGGGGTTTTGCCCAAGCAGAAGCGCGGGTATTATCACGAATTCACGGTGAAGACCCCCGGCGCGCGCAATCGCGGAGCGCGTCGCATCGTTACGGGTGGAGATCCGGCGACATCGGGCGAATACTATTACACCGACGACCACTATGCGACCTTCCGGCGCATCAAAGAGTAACAACATGCGTATCGAGTCACTGCACGATCCCGTCCAGCTAATCGCACGAGCCGAGGATGACATGAGCTTGTTTAAAACGGTGCCGCCCAACGTGGTTCAGTCGATTCGTGCATTCCGCGTGAACGAACTGCAGGAAGAGGCGGCCCGGCTGGGCCAGCATTTCCTGTATGCGTGGTGCGCCGACGCGACGACCAAGCAGCAGGTCTTGACGCGCATCGCCACGGCTTTCCATTTCCCGCGCCATTTCGGCAAGAACTTCGACGCGCTCGGCGACTGCCTGACCGACCTCGCTTACAAGGCCGGCCCGCAACCCGGTTTCCTCGTCGTCCTCGAGCAATTGCCCAACACTCCGAAATTCGACAAGGAAGCGCGCGAGACCCTGCTCGACGTGTTCCGCGACGCGGCTGACTTCTGGGCGGAGCGCAAGGTCGCCTTCCGCGTCTTCTATTCATTCCAGTAGGATTCTCACCCTCCCTGAAAGCCGGCCGTGCGCGGCCGGCTTTTTTATTCAAGGGCCGATCCTGCGTACGGTAAAATGCGCGCCATGAAAAATATTGTCATCCTGATTTCCGGCCGCGGCAGCAACATGCAGGCAATCGTCCGCGCCGCCAAGTCCGAGCAATGGCCCTGCAGGATCGCCGCTGTCATCAGCAACCGCGCCGATGCCGAAGGGCTGGCGTTCGCCGCCGAACACGGGATCGCGACCGGGGTGGTGCCGAGCAAGTCCTTTCCCAGCCGCGACGATTTCGACGCCGCGTTGCGCGCCGAGATCGACAAATTCGCCCCCGATCTTGTCGTCCTTGCAGGCTTCATGCGCATCCTGACGCCGGCATTTGTCGAGCATTACGCCGGCCGCATGCTGAATATCCATCCATCGCTGTTGCCCAGCTTCCCGGGCCTTGCGACGCACCGCCAGGCACTGGCCGCCGGCGTCAAGTTCCACGGCGCCACCGTGCATTTCGTCACCGCAGAACTCGACCACGGGCCGATCGTCGAACAGGCAGTCGTTCCCGTCCTGCCCGATGACACCGAGCATGCGCTGGCCGAGCGCGTTTTGGCCCAGGAGCACGTGATCTACCCGCGGTCCGTACGCCGGTTCATCGAAGGCCGGCTGAGCATCGAAAACGGCCTCGTCCGTGTCGACCCCGCGGCAGGCAAGCCTGCCACTACCTGAAAGAATTCCATGAGATTGCACCCCGCAGTCGTGGGCCATACCGAAGAAGCACTGAGGGAAATCCTGCGCTTCACCGGCCCGGCCGACGTCATCCTGTCCCGCTATTTCCGCGAGCATCCCAAGCTCGGGCCGCGCGAGCGTGGCGCCATCGCCGAAGGCATCTATGCCGTCCTGCGCAACAAGCTCAGCTATGCGAGCTTCGCCGAATCCGGGCACGGACCGGCCATGCGCCGCCTTGCCTTGCTCGGTCTTGCCGATGCCATGGGCGCCGACGCGCTTGGCGGCCTGTCGAATGAAGAGGCCGACTGGCTGGGACGCATTGCCCAGATCGACCGCAATTCCCTGCCGGTGAACTTGCGCGCCAACCTCCCGCAGTGGCTTTTCGACCGGCTGGTCGCCCGCGACGGGGAAGCCGCCACCTTGCAGCTTGCCGAAGCCCTGAACCGTGCCGCGCCGCTCGATCTGCGCGTAAATACCCTCAAGGCCAAGCGGGAAGAAGTGATCGCCGAGCTGGCCAAGGCGCCGATCGACGCCGAGCCGACGCCATACGCGCCGCACGGTCTGCGCCTGCGGAAAAAGCCCGCACTGCAGAACCTGCCGCTGTTCAAGGACGGTGCTATCGAAGTGCAGGACGAGGGCAGCCAGCTGCTGGCACAGATCCTCGGGGCCAAGCGCGGCGAGATGGTTGCGGACTTTTGTGCCGGCGCCGGCGGCAAGACCCTGGCGCTCGGCGCCATGATGCGCAACACGGGGCGACTCTATGCGTTCGACGTGTCGGACAAGCGCCTCGCCAAGCTCAAGCCGCGGCTGGCGCGCAGCGGGCTGTCGAACGTGCACCCGGTCGCCATCGCCCACGAGAACGATGCCAAGATTAAGCGGCTCGCCGCCAAGATCGACCGCGTCCTGGTCGACGCTCCCTGCAGCGGGCTTGGCACCTTGCGCCGCAACCCCGACATGAAGTGGCGCCAGACGCCGGAGTCCGTGCTCGAGCTCAATGCCAAGCAGGAGGCCATTCTCTCCAGCGCGGCGCGGCTCGTCAAACCGGGCGGCCGGCTGGTGTATGCCACCTGCAGCCTGCTCGACGAGGAAAACGAAGCGATCGCCGCGAAATTCCTGTCGACGCACGCCGATTTCACCCTGGTTCCGATGAAAGACGTGCTGGCCGAGCAGAAGGTCGCGCTCGAGATGGGGGATTACCTGAAGCTGACCCCGCATGTCCACCAGACCGACGGTTTCTTCGCCGCGGTGTTCGAGCGCAGGAAATGACCGGTCGGGCTCGGTTCACCCCCGTCGCCCTGCTCCTGGCCGCGCTGTGCGGCACGGCTTCTGCACCGGCTACGGCCGTCACGCCGGTGCAAGCGTCGTTGCAGGCCGTGTTTGCGCCGTGGGACGACGTCGAGACCGCTGTCATCGACGTCCTTGCCGGCGCCCACAGGCAGATCCTGGTCCAGGCCTATCTGTTGACCAGTAAAAAGATCACCACTACCCTTGTGGATGCCCATCGCCGCGGCATTGACGTGCGCGTGCTGGTCGATGGCGCCCAGCTGGAGAAGGTGCCGTCGTCAACCGCCGGCGTCCTGGCCGCGGCGGGTGTGCCCGTGTGGGTCGAGACGCGGTACCAGAATGCGCACAACAAGGTCATCATCGTGGACGCCGATGGTCCGGGCGCAACGACAGTGACCGGCAGCTTCAATTTCACCTGGACGGCGCAGCACAAGAATGCCGAAAACATCCTGATTGCACGAAACAATCCGGCGCTCGCCGCCCGCTATGCGGAGAACTGGGCGAGGCACCGGCAAGAGGCGACACCCTTCAAGAAATGAAACAGAACCTGCTTTCCAATCTGCTGACCGACCTGTGGACCGACCTGCGGGATCCCGGCCTGCTCTGGCAACTGACCATCCTGGTCGCCTGCCTTGCACTGGGGTGGGCGATCGGGCGCGTGCTGCGCAACCGGCTCAGCGCGCAGGATATGCAGCTGCGCGTGATGAGGATCGGGGTCGAGAGCTTTGCCAGCGTACTGGCGCCGCTCGTTGCCCTGTCGCTGATCGCGCTTGCCAGGCTGGTGCTCGAGCAATGGCAAAACGTCAGCCTGCTGCGCGTCGCCATTCCGCTGGTGGGATCATTCGCGCTGATCCGCCTGGCCTTCTATGTCCTGCGCAGGATCTTTGCGCGCGAGGGGAGGGCGGGGAAATTCCTGCTCACCTTCGAAAAGGCGTTCGCTACCGTCGTATGGTGCGGGGTCGCGCTCTACATCACCGGCCTGTGGCCCGAGCTGGTCGACTTCCTTGACCGGACCCAGATTCCGGTGGGGCGTCACAAGACCTCGCTGCTCATCATTGTCCAGGCGGCAGCCTCGGTCATCGTGACCCTCGTCCTCGCGCTGTGGGCCAGCGCCGTGCTCGAAGAGCGCCTGATGCGCATGGACGCGGTCCATTCCTCGCTGCGCGCGGTCACCGCCCGCCTGGGGCGCGCCATACTGATCCTGCTCGCGGTGCTGATCAGCCTGTCGCTGGTCGGCATCGACCTGACGGTGCTGTCCGTGTTCGGCGGCGCGCTCGGCGTCGGCCTCGGCCTGGGCCTGCAAAAGATCGTCAGCAGCTATGTATCCGGTTTCGTCATCCTCATCGAGCGCAGCCTTGCCATCGGCGATCTCGTGACCGTCGACAAATATTACGGACAGGTTACGCAAATCAATACGCGGTACACCATCGTGCGCAGCATGGACGGCATCGAGACCGTGGTTCCGAACGAAATGCTGCTCTCGGGCCCGGTGCAGAATTATTCGCTGAGCGACCGCATGCTCAGGCTTTCGACCCGGCTCTCCGTTTCTTACCAAAGCGACATCGAGGCCGTCCTGAAACTGGTGGAGGAAACGGCGGCGGGGATCAACCGGGTTTTGAAGGATCCTGCACCGCAGGCATTCCTGATCCGCTTCGATCCGGACGGTTTTGAAGTCGAGGTGGGCTGGTGGATTGCGGATCCCGAGAACGGACGCTCGAATGTGCTGTCCGATGTTAACCGCGCCATCTGGAAAAAATTGCAACAACATGCGATCCAGATTCCTTATCCGCAGCGCGAAATCAGGCTGCTCGACCCGGTTTCTGGCGCCGAAAACCGGACGTTGAAGCCCGAGCGCGCCACGGCGACGCCATAAACAGCGTAAAATCGTGGCCAAAATGCAGGCTGGCGTACGGTTTTCCGCTGACAGAGGGCTTCCAGCGGATTATCCGGATGCATTTCACCTGAAACTCACAGACTGGACACACAATGCTCGACGCAGTACTCACATTTCTATCCGATGGTCTTTCCGGCGCTTCGGGCTGGGAGATCCTCGTTTACACCTTGGTAGTGACGCATATCACGATCGCCAGCGTGACGATCTTCCTGCATCGCTGCCAGGCACACCGCGCGCTTGAGCTGCACGCCATCCCCAGCCATTTCTTCCGTTTCTGGCTGTGGATGACGACCGGCATGGTGACCAAGGAGTGGGCCGCGATCCATCGCAAGCACCACGCCAAGTGCGAAACCGAGGAAGATCCGCACAGCCCGCAGACCCGCGGCATCCGGAAGGTGCTGCTGGAAGGCGCGGAACTGTATCGCGCGGAGTCGAAGAACCGCGAAACGATGGAGAAGTACGGCCACGGCACGCCGGACGACTGGATCGAGCGGAACCTCTACAGCAAGTACTCCTGGCAGGGTGTGGGTCTGATGCTCATCATCGACGTCATGCTGTTCGGCGTCATTGGCCTGAGCGTCTGGGCAGTGCAGATGCTCTGGATTCCGATCACCGCCGCGGGCATCATCAACGGTATCGGCCACTACTGGGGCTACCGCAATTACGACTGCACCGATGCATCGACCAATATTTTCCCGCTCGGCATCATCATCGGCGGCGAAGAACTGCACAACAACCACCATACCTACGGCACGTCGGCCAAGCTTTCGTCCAAGTGGTACGAGTTCGATATCGGCTGGCTGTACATCCGCATTCTCGAAACCCTCGGCCTCGCCAAGGTAAAGAAGGTTGCCCCGGAGCCGAAGTTCGACCGCAAGAAGGTCGTGGCCGATTTCGATACGCTGCAATCGGTGATCGCCAACCGGTATGACGTGATGGCCAAGTATGCAAAATCCGTCAAGCACGCATGGCGCGATGAATTCGAGCACCTGAAGGGCAAGGCCAACCTCGAGACGAAATTCCTGAAGAACGCGAAGAAGCTCCTCCAGCGCGAGCCGGCCAAGCTCGAAGCGCCGCAGAAGCAGCAACTGAGCGAGCTGTTCGCGCACAGCAAGGTGCTTCAGACCATGCATGAAATGCGTGTTGAACTCGGCGCCATCTGGGAGCGTTCGAATGCCAGCCGGGAGCAACTGCTGCAGCAACTCCAGGATTGGTGTGTGCGGGCGGAAGCGTCCGGCATCAAGTCGCTGCAGGAGTTTTCCTCGCGCCTGCGCAGTTATGCCTGACAGCCGGTAACGGAAGAAAACGCGGCCCCGGCCGCGTTTTTTTACCCGGACGCCAAATAAAAAGCCCCGCAAGTGCGGGGCTTTTTATTTGATGCCGAAACCGGATCGATTACTTGATCTTGGTTTCTTTGTATTCCACGTGCTTGCGTGCCTTCGGATCGAACTTCATGATCGCCATTTTTTCCGGCATGGTGCGCTTGTTCTTCGTGGTGGTGTAGAAGTGACCGGTACCTGCGGTCGATTCCAGCTTGATTTTGTCGCGGTTAGATTTAGCCATGATGATTTCCTGTTAGGTTCCGCTC
>Ga0196970_1001997_pt1 | contig 11550 bp, 12 predicted proteins | sample S1v_513CmetaG_FD_148672 | JGI IMG/M metagenome (GOLD analysis project Ga0196970, IMG submission 148672) | Soil microbial communities from Anza Borrego desert, Southern California, United States - S1+v_5-13C | ecosystem: Environmental > Terrestrial > Soil > Desert | place: USA: California... | reverse complement strand
GTACGGTCTCAGGTCAGCAAGCCTGCTGGGTCACAGCTTTGGAGGATCAGTAGCGATTAAGTTTGCTCAACAGCATCCGGAAGCCGTACAAAAGATTGTTCTGATAAGCGCCCCGCTTGATTATCCTCAGACATTTAAGACTATCCTTAGACGGTGCCGGGACTATTACACGCAGCACCAGCCTGCCTCTCTGACCTATATAAACATGCTGGACACGATGAATGCCGCCACACTAAGCTACGCTACATACTCGTTCATGAACGCGATGGCATGCAAACTGTATAACACAAAAACGGTCGATCCCGAGGCTGCTGCTATTTACAAGAGAATGCGTCTGGATACCTCATCCAAGTATCTCACCATGAGCAAACCCGATCCGGTTACAGGATTCTTCAGGAACGAAGCCTACACCACGAAAGTCTTCTATGAAGATGTAGCATCCATCCTGGCTAAGACACCGATGTATGGCATTTATGGCGATGCGGATGGCCTCTTTGACCAAGGTCAACTAGACAGAATAAAGAAGCAGATTGGTGCCAATCGTTTCGTTATTATTCCTTCCGCCTCGCACGCTGTGTTTATCGATAAGCAGACTGTCTTCTTGGATACTTTGATTGAGTTTCTTTCCTACCAATAACCACCCATCCTGAGACCCAGGCTGAAACACAGTGGCTGAATACTACTACCGTTGGTTGCACGAAACTCTGTGAATAGCGCCCCTACATTTATAAACGGCCCTATGGCAAAACCGCTTCGGGCACGAATGTCCAGCACGAACTGACTCACGATCCCGGACATAAGGCCCGTCGTTGTAACATCACGGTTTATATTCCCATACCCGATGTAGCGCTCGCGTCGGGTAAGGCTTCCAACCGGAACAAAGATGCCAACGCTAAAGTCCAGAGCTTGTGCATTACCTGTGAGGTGATAACGGGCACCGGGTGCTATGTATCTGGCCTTGATGCTTATTCTGGTATCGCCATAATCGGCCTCTCCTGTTGTGCCTGAGGTAAAGATTGCTGCCCTCAGATCAAGAGACAGATGTCCGCCCCGATCAATGAAACGCTGGTACTCCAGACCTCCCCCTGCGCCTATGTGGCCGCAGAAAATGCCCACTCCTGCGTTTGCTGTAAGTGAATTCCTAAAGCCAGGAAAATTACCGTGTCCTACCTGCTTTCCTGGTTGGGCAAAAAGTGTATGGGAATACACTGTAAAGAAAAAGAGCAGAATGGAAACAACAAATTGGTTTGCTAAGCGTGCCATCGGATAGGTTTAGATCAATTAGAAAGTCTTACTGTTATTTTATGATGCCTTCGCAGAGCATCCCATTTCATCCACGAGCAGTGGGGGTTAGTTTTTTTCCAGGATATCCGTTGCTGTTTGATCACCGACTTGTTCGGCTAACCCAACAAGAAGCCCTTCCGCGCCGCGAATGTAACAAAGACGATAAATGTTCTCGTAATTCACTACTTCGCCAACGACTTCCGCACCATGCTTAGTAAGTCTGGATAGCAACTCATCAAGCTTGTCAACACGGAACATGACACGGAGATAGCCTAGAGCGTTTACCGGTGCAGTCCTGTGGTCTTCTATCACAGCAGGGGTAAGAAATCTTGAAAGTTCAAGTCGGGTGTGTCCATCAGGAGTAACCATCATTGCAATCTCTACGGACTGATCTCCCAGTCCCGTTACCCGCCCGGCCCATTCACCTTCCACCATCATTCTTCCTTCCAGCCTCAGCCCTATCTCTTCAAAAAATGAAACTGCGTTGTCCAGAGATTCAACAACGATTCCGATGTTGTGCATTTCCAGTAGCTTACTCTTTGTCATAGTTAAGGTTATTGAAGTTTTTCCGTACAGTTTGTTTGGAGTATACTGATCCTAAAGTTGCCTAGAAAGCATAAATATATAAAACCATCGGTTCTATTTTCTGGTGCACTGCGCATTTCGAGGAAGGTACCTACCTCTTTGTGATGTGGCTGACGGTCATCGCCATGAAATGGAACGGTTTTTGGGAAACCTGATAAAAGAGTTTATCAATGAGAGGGAGATTTCTTGCGCTTATGCTCACAATAGGTTTGGCAACTTTAGTTTCCTGCCACACAACCAAACAACCAACAACAGTAAGAGCCTCGATTGCGGGAACATACTGGAAGGTGGTAATGCTCAATGGGAAAGTAGTACAGTCTGCTGGTCAATCGGCCAAAGAACCGCACATGATACTGAGTGCTTCTGACAATAAAGTAAATGGAACCGGGGGCTGTAACTCCTTCTTTGGCACTTATGAATTACAGGGCGATAATGGCATAACCTTTTCCCCGATAGGCGCTACTAAAATGGCTTGCCAGGATAACGTGATGGCAGTTGAGCACCAGCTATTCCAGGCCTTTGAAATGACAGGCAGATTTACCCTTAGCAACGATACTTTAATTCTTACTACTACCGATATGTCTCCGCTTGCAAAATTCGTAGCGGGCAGTAAGAAATAAACATAAACAGGTAATACTTTGTCACTCCAAAGGAATCTACAAACCCTTGGACTCCGGCAACGAGTGTAGATGTTCTGCGATCATGACAAAAGAGACTTTTCACGGTGCGATTTTCATGTAAATATTTAAAGCTTTGGACATGCAACTCAATCTGTTGTGGAGAGGCCTGGAGTATGACTCCATGGAGAACTGTCTCGTAGAAATTGATCGTGAGGGTACTGAAGTGACATCTACCATAGTGGGGCACTCCAGCGGAATGATCTATAAAGTGGACTACCGTATCAAGACCAATGAGCGGTGGGAAACCCTGCTGCTGGAAATCACCAGTCAGCACAATGACCGAAACCACCTGATAAGGCTGGAAGGAGACGGCAAGGGACACTGGACCAATAATGGGCATGAAGCACCTGAACTGCACGGTTGCATTTACGTTGACATCCCACTTACTCCTTTCACCAACACACTCCCGGTCAGGCGGTTGCAGTTGAGTCCCGGCGAGTCGAACGAGGTGCTCGTTGTTTACTGCGACCTGCTCGCAGAGAAGATCAGTCCTGTACGGCAGAAGTATACCTGCATTTCTGCTACACAATACCGGTACGAGAATATTCCCAATGACTTTGATGCCATCATAGATGTCGACGAATTCGGACTGGTGGTTAACTATCCATCCCTGTTTGTGCGCACGGCGGTAGCGGGGACGCATTATAGTTAGTCAAGGTTGTGGTTTTTACTACATCTCTCTGCAGTCGAGGAAACAAAAACCAAGTTCCTAGCCTACAAACTGCCGGGTTACCTTTTTTCAACGGGGTAGTAACTTCTCACGTGATACACCATAAACAAACAGCGGCTCACCGCCCACGTTGATCTCCTTGTCGAACCGAAGCCCCAGTTTCTCCAGTAGTTTTATGGAGCTGCTGTTATCCTTCACAGTCGTGGCAAGGATTGTATTATGAGCTGGGTCATTTATTACATCTTCCAGAACTGACACCGCCGCTTCATAGGCGTAGCCGCTGCCTGCATACTCCGGCAGGAAAGCAAACCCGATATCATGATGCTCCAGGTAATCTTTCTTTATCAAAGTGATCACACCGATAGGTATGTTCTCCCCGCGCAGCCTTGCAACTCGATATTGCTGATGGGGGTTATCTAATATTCTCTGTACGTATGCTCTTGCGTCGTCCACTGTCCTGATGTTCCTGTCACCTATAAACTTCAACCATCCCGCTGTATTTACAAGCTTCAGGATGAATTCGGCGTCGTCTGATGTGAGACTGTCCAGTAGCAACCGATCAGTTGTGTAGTGAGTGCGCATTTTGTTTCCGGTAGGGAAAGGCAAGATAGTCGATTGCGGCCATTGGTGTTGCAACCTGAGTGCCTGCAATTTGAGTGTTTTGTGATTTACCTGAGAGCCTAAAATGTGGGTGAACATGTTTTGACCCGCGAATAGCAGTTTCCGCTCCCGCAGAAATAAGAGATCGTGGCATACTTAGCTGAACAGAAGGATCACTTTTTCATCGCCACGATGACGAAGGGTGAGGGGTATTACGAGACACAGTTTCCGCTGCTGCGGAAATATGAGATCGTGGCATACAGGATTAAGCTGCCGGGTCACTCTTCACCGCCACGATAACAGCGCGCGAGGGGCACAAAATGAGTGTCATTGCGGCGATGAGAAGAGAGAGGAAGCCCAGCAGAATATGCCGCAACCTCCTGTTTGCGCGACAGCGTAAAATGTGGGTGGACAAGGATGCTGCAACATAGTCAAGTCTCTCTACCACTCTGCAGCCAGGTCAATCATCGTTGGGTTTTCACTCTTAATCAGGTTCAGCTTCCATGATCGCTTCCACTCCTTCAGTTGCTTCTCACGTGCTATCGCGTTTCTGATGTCGTTGTAATCTTCATAGTAGACAAGATAGTGACAGTTGTACTTCCTGGTAAAGGTGGAGCCTTCTCCTGTTTTGTGCTGCCAAACTCTAGTCTTGAGGTCGCCTGTGACTCCGATATAAAGAACGTTCCTATGCTTGTTACTCATTATGTAGACGTAACTCCTTTGCATTAGGAGGTAAATGTATTACACTGATTTCGACTGATCAATAATGTGTGTGGTTGTGGTGATACGTGAGTAACAGTTTCCGCTGTTGCGGAAATAGGAGATCGTGGCATACTTCGTTGGAGCTAAAGGGTCTCTCTTCATCGCCACGATGACAGAGTAGAGTGATATCGCGAATAGCAGTTTCCGCTCCCGCAGAAATAAGGAATCGTGGCATACCTAGCTGAGCAGAAGGATCACTTTTCATCGCCACGATGACGAAGCGTGAGGGGTATCGCGAGACACAGTTTCCGCTGCTGCGGAAAAGAAGACCAGGGCATACCAATTGAGCTGAGGGGTCTGTCTTCACGCCACGACGACAAAGTTCTAGTGGGCTCACGTTAAATGTTCAATGTGTCGTGAGGTTGCTTCACCCTTGGCTAAACACACCGGCAGAGCAAGGGTTCAATGACTGAGCACGAGGAGATTATGGTATTTGGCACCTCGTGAAATCGTAGCGGAATAATTTCATATTTGCGCATGCCAACGTATTTGTCCTATGTAGTACCTTGTTGCACATTGGATAGACTGAGGGCATTCAGCTTGCATGCAGTGCAACCAGCCATCGGTCTATTCGTATAACCAAAGAACTCCAGGCGTTTTGTCGTCTAGATTACTACTGTCTATGAAATACCGACTATCATGAAAAAACTTTTCTTATTGCTGCTCATGGTCTCCCTTCATCTGTATGCTTTCGCAGGTAAAGATAGTTTGTATGTGTATACAGAATGGGGGGTGGGAGCAGGCGTTGGACGGGAGCTTTCGTTTAAGCTGGGTGTGGATGCAATTTATAAAAGACATTCGCTATCGGTAGGTTACAACAACACCTCCTGGCCCTCTGAGATTCCAGATGACTTTAGCCCGGATGACCATCAAAAACATAACAGAAGACTGCTCTCCTACATAGATGTCGTTTACCTGATGTATGGTCGGGTGTGGTACATAAACAATTTCGCGCGGTTTGTACTAAAAGGTGGCATATATGGAGGCGCCTATTCCTATCAGCACACCTTTGTTGCCCAACACTCGCCTCATCCAGGTAACACAAGTTACGCATATGACAACAGTCGTGTTGCCATAGCAGGTGTAAGAGTTAATCCGGTCCTAGAGTTAACAGGCCCGGTGACTGGTGGATCAATTGGAATTTACGCTCATGCAAATGCATCTCGAACAGGTGCAGGTGTGGAAGTCAACTTCCTTTTGGGGAAGCTGAGAAATAAACGCAAACCGCTGTGAGGCGGTTCGCGTTGACAAATTGTATTCTCACCCTACTCCCTCGTACGCGTCCTTTATTACCTTCAGGTTCAGCTTTTTCATGGGCATAAATGCCTGCGTTACTCTGTCCGCCTGCTCCTGTGTTCCGTTGTACAGCATCTCGTCTATTTCGGCCGATGTTATCTGCCACGACAGCGCATATTTGTCTTTGATCCAACCGCATTGCTCGGCTGCGGGTACTGCTGAGAGTTTCTGCCAGTAATCGTCCAGTTCCTCTTGGTTAGCACAGTTTACCATAAAGGAAACAGCCTCATTGAAATTGAACTTATGTTCGCCCGGACTATCCATAACAGCAAACCAATTGTTCTCCAGCATATAGTCTGCAAACATCACAGTACCCTCCTTACCCATTTCATCTCCTTTACCATAGCGATGTATTGCCCCTAACTTTGAATCCTTAAACGAAGACAGATAGTAGTTGATCGCCTCTTCCGCCTTGCCATAGTTGTCACCTATAAACATGAGTGCAGGAATAATAGGTGGCCGCGGCTCACCTTCCGGATCGGTAAGCATCAGCTGCCATGACAGCCCATACTTGTCCTGCACCCAGCCGTAATGCTTGCTAAAGGGATATTCGCCCAGCGGCATCAATGCCTGGCCGCCCTCAGAGAGCTTATTCCAGACCATATCCATCTTTTCTCTCGCCTCTTTACTGCTGGTTTCGGATGGTCCAAAAAACAGCGGATCAAAGTTCACTATGAAAGAGACGGAGGGATTGAAGTTGAAATACGGTCCTGCGCTGATGGCCATAAACTCCTGGTTCCACAACTTAAAGCTGACCATGTCGCAGTCGCCCGAGGGGGTGTTGCGCAGGACAGTAGTCTTACCTATTGCAGATTCCGGAAAAATGGAAGTGTAAAAAGCTGCAGCTTCCTTTGCTTCTTTGTCGAACCATAGGTGTGGGATGATCTTTTGCATAGCGGGAGATTTAAAATGCGTGTTAATAAGATTATGAATGATGTAGGTGGAACTTTTATGCCTTGGCGCTGCTTACCTTCTTGCCGGCAGGAGCGCTTTTCTTTAATTGCTCCTTCTCTTCATTTTCCTTCTTACGGAATGCGATAATGCGCTTTATCAGATCCAGTGGCAACGCTTCATCATTGGGGAACTGGATGGCAGATTTACTTACCTTATATTTCTTGAGTTCCTTATCGAACGTCCTGAGCAGCTCCGGACTGAACGGGTGCGAAATAGAAATGTGATTGGTAAATGCAGCATAGTAGATCAGGTACCCTTTGTATTTAAAGCATGGTATCTGGTAACTTATTGCTTCTTCCACATCGGGCACCAGGCTATGTATAATATCCCGAACGGCTTGCATTCTCTCCTGCACGTGGGCTGGGTAAGCAGTGTGGTATTCGTTGATCGTTTTATAATCTGTCTTTGCCATAGCTAAAGCTTTTTTATAATCTGATACAAACTTAACAACTAGCAGAGTATGACATCGGTGCTGTTTGCGACAAATCGCGGGGGTGGATGCGATAGAGTAAAAAACGGGTGTATAGCAACCTGATTGCTATCGACTTGCAAGTAGTGCATAAACCACGCCGTCCCTAAACTCATCAGCCGGCCGGTAACGCTGCTTCAGCAACGCTTCCTCATGGAAACCGGCTCCTTCCACCAGTCTGCGGGATGCTGTATTTGAGGGATCAATAAATGCTTCCATCCTGTTTAGCTCCATCGTCTCGAAACCATAGGCAATCATGAAGGGGAACGCTTCCTTCATATAGCCCTTGTTTTTATGAGCCTCGGTCTTAATATCGTAACCGATTTCCGAGCGTTGATCCCGCGGGTACCAATTGTGGTAGGCAAAGCTTCCTACCACTTCTTGAGTTTCCTTCAGGATGAGATGGAAGTACACCAGCGATGTGCGGTAGGTGACCAGGCCTCCTGATACCTTCGCCTTCTGAGTCTCCAGATCCATATCCGTTTGTATACCAAACCTGGTTTTCAGCGCAGCATCATCCAGAGTGGCAAAAGCGCTTATATATTCTTCATAATTATCCACTCTGAGCAGAAGACGCGGAGTTTCAATTGGTTGCATGCCTGTAAAAATTATCAAATGTGAAGATAATGACTGATGCTCAGCAGGGAAAAAGACATTGCGAATATGCCCCTTTTCAGAATCACGACTATATGAAAGGTCACCTGACTGGCAGCACTGGATCGTGACTGGTTGTTGATTGGATGTTCATTGGATTTACACTGGATCTTGCAATTGCAGAAATCTGAGGTGAACCCGAGGCTCTTCTAAGGCGGTTCGAAGACGGTTTAAAGGCGGTTTAAAGGCGGGTGAAGTGCGCCTCCCCCCTATCGAACCAATTTTTGGTCCCTCAAATGGGTTTGTTCCGACCTTGAGTGACTAGCCTTTTCATACTCTATACTAGCTTAATACTAGCTTAATCTATGCTCTATGGGAGGATGGAAGTATTAGCTCCCCGGCAGGGTCATTTTTATCAGACTCTTACTCTCCTATCGCATCCAGCAGTTCCTGGCTATCAGGCTTCACCTTCGAGCCGAATACGCCTATAAGGCGGCCGTTCTCATCTATCAGGTACTTATTGAAGTTCCATTTCACATTGCTGCTCTGGTAGCCATTGTAGTCTTTCTCCGTCAGCCAGCGGTAAATAGGTGCCATGTCGTCTCCCTTTACGGATATCTTGGCCGCCATTGGGAATGTGACGCCGTAGTTCTTTTTGCAGAAGCCAGCAATTTCTTCATTCGTGCCAGGTTCCTGTCCACCAAAGTTGTTAGTAGGAAAGCCTACCACCACAAGCTTTTCTTTATGTTTCTCGTACAGCGTTTGCAGTCCCTCATACTGTGGCGTATATCCGCATTCTGAAGCGGTGTTTACTATAAGTATCTTCTTCCCCTTGAATGTTGCAAAGTCAATTGTGCCGCCGGTAAGTCCATCCACTTTGAACTCGTAAATAGACTTTGGAATATCATCTCCTTTAGGAGCAGAAGGAAAGAGGAAGTTGAGAAAAAAGAACATACTTAGTAACATAATCCTGGTGTTTGGTCCGGCATTGCCGGAAGGAGTAATGACTGCAAACCTACATATATTACAGACATTCCGTGTGTTAAAAGGTTACCTGTTTATCCTATTTTTGAGGCAAATGCAATATAGGGGGATTCTTGTTCCGTTAGTTCTGTTGATTGTCTGCTGGCTGGGAGGATGTGCTAATATAGTGCCGCCACAAGGTGGTGAAAGGGACGTGACCCCGCCACGTCTGCTATCGGTAAGCCCGGCTGATTCACTGCTGAATACGAAGGTCACTGAAATAGAACTAAAGTTTGATGAGTTCATCGTAGTAACCAATCCCTCGAGCGAAGTAACCATATCACCCATATTGCCTTTTCCTCTGACGATAGAGGGCATTAGACGCACCGTCACCGTTTCCATACCCGATACACTGCTGCTGGATAACACCACCTACAGGATATCGTTTGGCAAGGCTATCCAGGACCTGAACGAAAACAATCCATTCACCGGGTATAGCTACATTTTCAGCACCGGCTCTTATTTCGATACACTTTCCCTCACAGGCTATGTCATCGACGCTGCCACCGGCCTCAGGGATACAGGCGCACTGGTAGTGCTATACGACGCGGTGAAGAGCGATAGCGCCATAGTAAGGGAGAAGCCCCTGTATGCCGTAAAAGCAGACGGCAGCGGCAACTTCACCTTTCACGGACTTCCTGACCGCGAGTTCATGATCTATGCCCTAAGGGACCAGAACAATAACATGATCTACGACGGTGGCTCGGAGATGGTGGCCTTTGCCGACAGCACCTTCTTTCCTGCAGACAGCAACGACGTTATCAGGCTTAGCCTGTTTACAGAAGAAGATACGAGCGGTAACTTACCCGTGCCGACGGATGATAAACTTAGTCGCAACCGCGGCAACCAACCGGCACCGGTTACCGAACAGCCGACTGATTTCAGCTATACCGTAATGGTGGATACCTCCAACACCAATAAGAGAACAGTGGATATAACAGAACCGATTGAGGTAAGGTTTACCCGACGGGCAGATAGTTTCAACATCAACCGCATCAACCTGAGTTATGACAGCGCCGGAATAACAATGGAGGCTGACGTTCGGCGGGTAACTGATACGTCAAAGCCCAACAGCATACTGCTATCAAGCAACTGGAAGGAAAACACCTTATACACACTGCGGCTGCTAAAGGGATTTGTGAAAGACAGTGCTAATGAAGCAATGCCTGGCAGATACACCTTCCGCACAAAGCAGGATGACGACTACGCCAAGCTGAACATCCACCTGCCCGGCAAGTATTTCGGGACTGAGTATTTATTCGTATTATTAAATGGAACGGACACGGTATATCACAGGCCAGTAGCTGATACGATGGTGCGCATCAAGCACCTGCTACCCGGATCGTACCAGATGCGCGTGATACACGACAGCAATAAAAACGGCAAGTGGGATACGGGCGACCTGCTTGATCACAGGCAGCCGGAGGAGGTGATACCCTACACCACACCTATTAACCTGAAAGCAGGCTGGGAGAACTCGATAGACTTTGAGCAAGCACCCAGGCTGTACCCGATTAGTAATCCCCCCGATAGAGGGACTACTCCGCGATAGAAGTTTACCTTATTTTTAAAGCATAATAGAGCAACCAATGAAAAGATTTCTTCTACCTGCTTTGCTTCTTAGTGCGCTAACCATTACCGCGCAAGACAGGATGACCCCGGAGCTGCTGTGGAGCCTGAAACGCGTAAGCGGCGATGGCATGCACCCTAACGGAAAGACAGTGTACTACACAGCACGCACCTACGATGTAAAAACCGAGAAGAGCACTGCAAAGAAGTATGCGCTGGATATAAAAACCGGAGAGAAGAAGGAAGTGGCATCCACACGGAGTGTATTTCAGCGGGACGATGCTGGCTGGTATGCTATGGACGACAAGGCCATATACCGCAGCGTAGACAATGGCACTAACTGGAACTCGTACTACACAGGTGCGGCAGTCAGTGAGAATGTGCGCGTATCGCCCGATGGCAAATACGTGGCTTATAGCAGAGAAGTACTGATCACCCCCATGCTGGGAACGGATCTGTACCCCGGCCTGCCAAAGAATACTGCCCATATCTACACGGATCTGAACTACCGCCACTGGGATACCTGGGAGGACGGAAAGTACTCGCATGTGTTCATAGCCCCGGTAAAGGGAGGAAAGGAAACCGACCTGATGCAGGGCGAGCCATATGATGCACCGCAAAAGCCGTTTGGAGGCACAGAGGACATAGTGTGGGCGCCGGACAGCAAGGGCCTGGTGTATGTGAGCAAGAAGAAGTCTGGTAAGGAGTACGCAAAGAGTACTAATACTGACCTGTACTACTACGACCTGCAGACAAAGCAGACCGTGAACCTGACGGCTAACATGATGGGTTACGACACCAATCCGGCGTTTAGTCCGGACGGGCAGTGGATAGCATGGACAAGTATGGCAAGGGAAGGGTTTGAGGCAGATAAGAACGACATCTATGTAATGGATGTAAAGAAGAAAACTGCGCTGAAGCTGAACCTTACAGGCAGGTGGGATGGTACCGTCAATGGCTTTGCCTGGAGCGAGGATGGCAGAAGAATATTCTTTACTGCTGCCTGGCAGGGAACCGAGCAACTGTTTGAAGTGAACTTCCCCGGCTATACGAAGATGCTGCCT
>Ga0196970_1001996_pt1 | contig 11552 bp, 9 predicted proteins | sample S1v_513CmetaG_FD_148672 | JGI IMG/M metagenome (GOLD analysis project Ga0196970, IMG submission 148672) | Soil microbial communities from Anza Borrego desert, Southern California, United States - S1+v_5-13C | ecosystem: Environmental > Terrestrial > Soil > Desert | place: USA: California... | reverse complement strand
GCGGCTGAAGGCGGCGGGCTTCCCCGACGGCGACCTGCACCTGATCCCCGCGCCCGGAAAGCCGCGCGAGGGCAGCCTCGTCGCCATCCTGCCGGGCAGGGATTCCAAGGCGAAGGCGATCCTGCTGCTGGCCCACATCGACGTGGTGGAGGCGCGTCGGGAGGACTGGACGCGCGATCCCTTCACCCTGGTGGAGGAGGACGGCTTCTTCTACGCGCGCGGCGCGACGGACGACAAAGCCCAGGCGGCGATCTGGGTGGATACGCTCGCCCGCTTCAAGCGCGACGGCTACCAGCCCAGGCGCACCCTGAAGATGGCCCTGACCTGCGGCGAGGAGACCGCCGGCGCCTTCAACGGCGCCGAGTACCTGGCCAAGAACCACCGCGACCTGATCGACGCCGAGTTCGGCCTCAATGAGGGCGGCGGCGGGCGGCTGGACGCCGCGGGCAACAAGGTCATGCTGCACATCCAGGCCGGCGAGAAGTTCCCGCAGAACTACCGCCTGGAGGTGACCAACCCCGGCGGCCACAGCTCCCGCCCGGTGGACGAGAACGCGATCTACCGACTGTCCGAGGCGCTGGGGAAGGTCCGGGCCTATCGCTTCCCGTGGAAGCACAACGACGCGACCGTCGGCTACTTCAAGGCCATGGCGCCGCTGACGCCGGGCGAAGGCGGCGCGGCCATGGCGCGGTGGGCGGCGAACCCAGGCGACGCCGAGGCCGCGGCGACCGTGGCGGCGGTGAACGCCAGCTATAACGCCGTGCTCCACACCACCTGCATTCCGACCCTGCTGGACGGCGGCCACGCCACCAACGCCCTGCCGCAGCGGGCCCGCGCCAACGTGAACTGCCGCATCTTCCCCGGCGAGACGGTGGAGGAGACCCGCCAGGCCTTGATCCGCGCCATCAACGATCCTCAGGTGACGGTGACGACGCTGGAGACCCGCAGCGATATCTCGCCCCCGCCGCCCCTGACGCCCCAGATCCTGGGCCCGGCCAGGAAGGTCGCCGCCGAGGTCTTCCCCGGCGTGCCCTTCGTCCCCGCCATGCTGGCCGGCGGCACCGACGCCGCCTTCATGACCCCCGCCGGCATCCCGACCTACGGCCTCACCGGCATCTTCGGCGAAGCCGACGGCAACGGCGCTCACGGCCTGAACGAGCGCCTGCGGGTGCGCTCGCTGATGGAGGGGCGGGTGTTCCTCTACAAGCTGGTGAAGGAGTACGCGGGGTAGGGCGCTATTGCGGCGCCGTCGCCTGGCCCGTACCCTCGCAACGCGTGGTCTCAACGGGGCAGTCGTAGGCCAGCTTGCAGGTGTAGGAGCCGATCATACCGCCGCCGGTGCACGGGCTGCTGACCAGGGTGGCGCCCTTGCACTTGCCCTGTACGAAAGCCCGGGCGTCCTGCTTGGCGACCTCCTGGTAGTCCTTGCCCGTTACCACCGTTGAGAACGTGGCCGTCCGTCGCTCGATCTTGCGTGTGGTGACACACTTGGGAGGCGCTTTCGGCGCCGTTGCGGCAACCGCGACTGGACGGGAGCCGGCGGCGGCGTCCTCCATCCGGATCATCTGCTCGGCCTCGGCGCGACGATGTTCGCCCAACCGGGCCACCAGCGCGTCCACGCGGGCCTTGCGCTGGCGCAGGAACTCCGCGTTCGCCGCCTGTTGCCGTTCCCGCGCCGCCTTCTCCGCTGCGGTTTCCTTGAGGCACACGGCGTCGAAGGTCCCGTTGATGCGGACCGGGCAGTAGTACTCGCTGGGCTGGCAGGCGTTGATCATCAGCCCGTCGCCCGTGAGGCCATGGCCGCACGGCACCCCCTTGGGATGCATTTTCCCTGACTGGCCGATGGCGAGGGAGCCGGACAGGCACAGCATGAGGGCCGCTGCGATCGCCGTGCGTATGAGGTTCGCCTGCATCGATCCGCACCTCATTTGCGCCGCCATCTCAGCACCCTATGGTGGCTGGACTGTACAGGCGGCTGGCAAGCGAGGGAACGGTGCGCTGGAAACCCATGATCGCGGCGGCCCTTGTCGCATCCGGCCTGGCGACGGCCGCGCCTGCGGCCGACAATTCCGGACACGTGCGCGTGGTCGTCGTCACCCTCGACAACTCGACCCAAGGCCAGGGGCGCTACGCCCGGGGCAAGGTCGCTTCGGCGGTCGCCCTGCTGCCCGGATTCGTCCTCGAGACGTCGCCGGAAGTGGAAGCGAAGTTCAGAAGCTGCGTCGACGACCAACTCGTGGACGCCGCCAAGTGCGCGCGCTTCTACGTCAGGGATATCGAGGGCGGCCAGGACGCAGCGCCGCTGGTCGCGGTTGTGGTGGCCAACGCGATCGGTGACACAGGACACAGGCGGGGCCGCGCGGAGATCGCCTGCGTTGGAAGCGGCGTCGCGGCGGCCGACGCAACGGCGCAGTCTGCGCGGCTGTGGCCGTCGGCCGCCAAACTGCGGGGCGTGCGCGACCTGACGGTCGACCGGGACTCCGTCGTCGCCTGTATCCGGGCCGCGGCGAGGGAGCAGGGCTGAGCCCCCGGACGTCGGGTCAGAAGCCGGTGGCGGCCGCCGGGTCGCAGTTCATGCGCAGGAACTCAAAGGCGAAGCCCACGCGATTGGCGAGACTCTCGGAGCCGAGATAGATCTCGCTGCGGTGCGTGTTGCCCTTCCAGCTAAGGTACACCACCGAGCCGATGACCTGCACTCCGGTCATGTCGCCGAAACTGGCAGTGGCGCCGATGAAGTGCTGGGGGTTGGGTATCGGCAGGGACTCGCCGCGTGCGGTGAGCCGAACCTGGCTGTAGTCGTAGCTCGTCAGCACCTTGCAGCGTCCGGCCGGCTGGTACTGGGTGATGGTCCCCAGCCCGCTGATGGTCACGTTGGTCCGGGCTTCGGCGCTGACGTTGTCCACCATGGTTCGGATGCCGCCGCCCATGTAGCGGTTGCCGGGCAGGGTGATGCGCAGGAATTCCTGCGCCGACTCCACCGTCTGCGCAGGCTGCGCTGCAGCCGCGCCCGATGCGGCCGCCGCGCCTGCGGCAGCCAGAATGAACAGTGCTTTCCGCAACATGATCGACCCCCCGTCCGTTCGGCCACCCTAGTCTGGACGGAAGCGGCCCGGCAAGCGCCCGCTACAGGCGCCGGCGGGCCGCTTTCGAGGCCGGAGCGGCTTCCGCGCGGCGGCTATTTCGCCGCCGCCCGCACCTCGACCGGCAGACCCAGCTTGTCGAGCTGCGGCTTCACCTTCTCCGCGTCGCCGACGATGACCCACACCATGCGGTCCGGATCGACTGCTCCCTTGAGCGCCGCGTCCAGCTCGGCCGCCGTCATGGCCTGGTAGCGGGGCGCGACGGTCTCCCAGTAGTTGTCGGGGCGGCCGTACAGGGCGTTGGTGCGAAGCGCGCCGAGGATCGCGTTGCTGCTCTCGAAGCTGCCGGCCAGCTGGCGGGTGTTGCCGAGCCGGGTGCGCTCCAGCTCCGCCGCGGTCACGCCCTTGCCGCCGCGGAAGTCGCGGTAGTGCTGCAGCAGGGCGGCGACGGACTCTCCCGTGCGGTCGGCCTGGACCGGGGCGTTGATGATGTAGGGCGAGCGCTGCTCCATGGTGCTGACGAAGCCGCGCAGGCCGTAGGACCAGCCGCGGGTCTCGCGGATGTCCTGGTTGATGCGCGACAGGAAGTTGTTGGCCAGCACCTCGTTGGCGGCGTTCAGCAGCAGCAGGTCGTCGCGCCCGCTGACCGGCAGCACCTGGCCGGCCAGGATGACCGACTGGGGCGACTGGGGCCGGTCGATCAGCACGATGCGCGGCTGGGTCTGGGGCAGGGCGGCGGTGAAGTCCTTGCGGCCCTTGGCGCCGGCGGGCGCCCGCCAGGTCCCGAAGCGGGCCTCCAGCATCGGCGTCAGTTGGGCCAGCGGCAGGTCGGAGGTGACGAAGATCCGCGCCGTGTCGGGGCGGAACCAGGTGCGGTGGAACGCGATCAGGTCGTCACGGTCCACGCCCTTCAGCGCCTCGGCGTCGCCCAGGCCGCTGGCGGGGCGACCGTAGGGGTGCGCCTTGCCGTAGATCAGCTCGGGCAGGGCGCGCATGCCCAGCCCGGCCGGGTTGGTCAGCTCTGACGCGATCAGCGCCGCCTGGCGGTTCTTCAGCCGGTCCACCTCGGCGGGGGCCAGCGCGGGGTTGCGCACCACGTCCGCGAGCAGGTCGAGCGAGGGCTCGAGGTTGGGCGACAGGGTGCTGAGGCCGACGACGCTGCGGTCCATGCTGCCGCCGGTCGTGATGGTGGCGCCCAGGCGCTCCTCGGTCTCGGCGATCTCGATGGAGTTACGGGTGGTGGTCCCTTCCTTCAGCAGCGACAGCAGCAGCTGGTGGGTCCCGAGCGCATCGGCCGGGTCGGCGGCGACGCCGGCGTCGAACTCCACCGCCACGCGGGTGGCGGGGACGGTGGTGCTGCGGGCGTAGACCACCTCGATGCCGTTCGACAGGCGCGCCCGCTCGATGGCGGGGAAGTCGACGTTGGAGATCTCGCCGATGGTGGGGATCGGCCCGCGAGGCGTGACCTTCAGCGGCGCGGGCGGCGTCGGGGCGGGACGGGTCGCGGCGGCCTCGGCATAGGCCTCGCGCTCGCCTGGATCGACCCGGGCGGCCCAGACCGGGCGGGTCAGCCACTTGCCCATGGCCGCGCGCACGCTGGCGGGCGTCACCTTGGCGTAGGCGGCCAGTTCCTCGCGGTACTGGCCCGGGTTGTCGGCGTAGAGCTCGCCCTCCGCCAGCACCACGGCCTGGCCGCCGAAGCCGCCGGTGGGCTCCAGCGACTGCACGAACTCGGAGACCCGGCTGGTGACGGCGCGGCGCACCTCGTCCTCGCTCGGACCCTTGGCGATGTAGTCGGCCAGCAGGTCGTCCAGGCGTTTCGACACCACCGCCGCGTCGACGCCGGGCTTCACGTCCACGCCGATGGTGATCATGCCGACCCGGTGGTGCGGCTGGTAGCCGGTGAAGACGTTCACCGCCGTCTGCTCCTGGCGCACCAGCACGTTGTCCAGCCGCGAGCTGGACAGGCCGCCGAGGATGGAGGCGGCGACGTCCAGGTCGGCGGCGGAGGCGTCCAGCCGGCCGGGCACGGCCCAGGCGCGGTAGAGGCGGGTGTTGGCCACCCGGTCCTTCATGGCCACGTCGACGCGGGCGGGCAGGGTCGGCACGACGGCCTGGGCCGGGGTGTTCGCGGTCCCTCGCGGGATATGGCCGAAGTACTTCGTCACCAGCCGCTTCGCCGTAGCCGCGTCGATGTCGCCGGCCAGCACGAGCACGGCGTTGTTGGGGCCGTAGTTCTCGCGGTGCCAGTTGCGCACGTCTTCCAGGCTGGCGGCGTCCAGGTCGGCCATGGAGCCGATGGTGGAGTGCCGGTACGGGTGGCCCTCGGGGAACAGGCCCTCCAGCATGGCGTAGTTCACCAGGCCGAACGGCTGGTTGTCGCCCTGGCGCTTCTCGTTCTGGACGATGCCGCGCTGCGCATCCAGCTTCTCCTGGCTGAGCGCGCCCAGCAGGTGGCCCATGCGGTCGCTCTCCATGTAGAGCGCCTGCTCGACGGCGGGCGTCGGCACGGTCTGGAAGAAGTTGGTGCGGTCGAACCAGGTGGTGCCGTTCCAGTCGGTGGCGCCCATGGCGCGCAGCGGCTCCATCAGCCCGCCGGGCAGGTTCTCGGTGCCGTTGAACAGGCCGATGTGCTCGAACAGGTGGGCGAAGCCCGTGCGGCCCTTGGGCTCGTCCTTGGAGCCGACGTTGTACCAGGCCTGGATCGCCACCACCGGCGCCTTGCGGTCGGTGCGCACCACCACGCGCAGGCCGTTGGGCAGGGTGAACTCCTCGTAGGCGAGGTCGACCTTGCGGATCAGCTCGGCCACGGGCGCGGGCTCGGCTGGGGCCGCGAAGGCGGCGGGCGGAAGCAGGCTCGCGGCGATGGCGAACACGGAAACGGCGGCCACGAGACGCATGGCGAACTCCCCCTCAGGAATGGTGCGCGCGAGAGTAGGGACGCCGGGGGAGGGGGCAAGTTACGGAACGGTTAGGTGAGTGGTGGCGGAACCGAAACGTATGCAGCCTTCCCTTTAGCCGCCCGAGGACGTTAGCCGGACTTCGGCTAGACGGCGGCGCAAGCGCGCCAGCACATCCTCGGGATGTTCTTTGATCAACTGCATCGAGACCACAAAGTCCTGGCCGCTCACCGTTGTGAGGACCAGGCGCCTGGCGGTCTGGACGCGTCCCCGACTCCTTTCCAGTTGAACGCGCCGGATGCGGGCTGCTGGAATGCGTTTGAGGCCGCCCGAGGCGAAGTGGAGGCGCCCCTCTTCTTCGTAGATCGCACCTTTGCGCCGGACGAACGCCAGGACGAGCACAGGGTACTGATCCCAGCCCAAGTACAGCATGGCCGCCGTGACGGCGAAGCTCTTCCAGTCGTCACCGCGAGCAAGCCATCCGCCCTGGGCGGCCGTGAAGTGCAGGGTGGCTGTGAATAGCCAGAGTAGCGCCGCCAGGATGAAAGCGACCGCGCCCAGCGCGAGAGGTAGACGTCGGTACTCCGCGAACCGCATGTCCAGGTCCCTCATCTGACCCGTTGCCCCGCCCCAACGTGGCCCTCGCTTCAGCTTGTCCATAACACCCTTGCCACCGGAACAAAACGCGAATATCTATCCCCGGAACAAAACGGCAACCCTGTGGAGAACCGGCATGCTGCGACTCTTTAGAGAGGCTCTGGCGCTTGCGTCCGTGGGCGCCTTCGTTTGGATGGTCTGCTCGGTGACGCAGTTCGTCGGATGAGTCGGCTGGCCGACCTCGCGAACGCGCCCGGTGACCTTGGGAGCGTGCGCGTGGCGTCTGGCGGTTTCGTCCATCTGAGGGTCCGGTCGGCCTATTCGCTGCTGGAAGGCGCGATCAAGGCGGGCAAGGTCCCGACGCTCGCCGCGTCCGAGAAGATGCCGGCCGTGGGCGTGGCGGACCGGGCCAACCTGTTCGGGGCGCTGGAGTTCTCCCAGGCGGCCAAGGACGCGGGCGTCCAGCCCATCATCGCCTGCGCCCTGCCCGTGACCGGCATCGGCGAGGGCCCGCCCGAGCGCTGGGCCATGTGCCCGACCGTGGTGCTGATCGCCCAGAACGAGCAGGGCTGGCTGAACCTGACGGCTCTGTCCTCCCAGGCCTACCTGGAGCCCGACGGCGACGGGCCCTGCGTGCCCTGGTCCCTGGTGGTGGAGAAGTCCGAGGGCCTGATCCTGCTGTCGGGCGGGCCGGACGGGCCGGTCGATCCGCTGATCGCCGCCGACAAGCTGCCCGAGGCGATCAAGGCGCTGGACGCCATGCGCGCGGCGTTCCCGGGCCGCTTCTACGTGGAGCTGCAGCGGCACGGCCGCCCCGAGGAGATCGCCGCCGAGGCCGGGCTGGTGTCCTGGGCCTACGAGAACGACACGCCGCTGGTGGCCACCAACGACGTCTATTTCGACAAGCCGGGCATGCACCGGGCCCACGACGCCCTGCTGTGCATCGCCGACGGGGCGTTCCTCGGCCAGGACGAGCGCCGCAAGGTCACCGCCGAGCACTGGTTCAAGACCCCGGCGATGATGCGTGAACTGTTCGCCGACTTGCCGGAGGCCTGCGACAACACCCTGGAGATCGCCAGGCGCTGCGCCTTCATGGTCAACAAGCGCGACCCGATCCTGCCACGCTTCGACACCGGCGCGGGCCGCGACGAGGCGGACGAACTGGCCCACCAGGCCCGCGAGGGGCTGAAGGCGCGCCTGGCCGTCCACCCGATGGCGGCCGAGGAGCAGGTCTACTGGGACCGCCTCGACTTCGAGGTGAAGATCATCCAGCAGATGGGCTTCCCCGGCTACTTCCTGATCGTGTCGGACTTCATCAAGTGGGCCAAGGCGCACGGGGTGCCGGTGGGGCCGGGGCGGGGCTCGGGCGCCGGCTCGATCGTGGCCTGGGCGCTCACCATCACCGACCTCGATCCGGTCCGCTTCGGCCTGCTGTTCGAGCGCTTCCTGAACCCGGAGCGGGTGTCGATGCCCGACTTCGACATCGACTTCTGCCAGGAGCGGCGCGAGGAGGTGATCTCCTACGTGCAGCAGCGCTACGGCCGCGACCGCGTGGCCCAGATCATCACCTTCGGCACCCTGCAGGCGCGCGCCGTGCTGCGCGACGTCGGCCGGGTGATGCAGCTGCCGCTCGGCCAGGTCGACCGGCTCTGCAAGATGGTGCCGAACAACCCGGCCAACCCGGTGACCCTGGCGCAGGCGGTGGAGATCGAGCCGCGCCTGCAGCAGGCGAAGCGGGAGGACCAGGCGGTCGCCAACCTGATCGAGGTCGCGCTGAAGCTGGAGGGCCTGTACCGCAACGCGTCCACCCACGCGGCGGGCGTGGTCATCGGCGACCGGCCGCTGGTGGAGCTGACGCCGCTCTACAAGGACCCGCGCTCAGACCTGCCGGCCACCCAGTTCAACATGAAGTGGGTCGAGCCCGCGGGCCTGGTGAAGTTCGACTTCCTCGGCCTCAAGACCCTGACCGTGCTGGACCGCGCGGTGAAGCTGCTGAAGAAGCGCGGCGCCGACACGGACCTGTCGGCCCTGCCGCTGGACGACACGCCCACCTACGAACTGCTGGCGTCGGGCCAGACGATCGGCGTGTTCCAGCTGGAAAGCCAGGGCATGCGCGACACCCTGCGCAAGATGCGCTGCGGCTCGATCGAGGAGATCACCGCGCTGATCTCGCTCTACCGCCCGGGTCCGATGGACAACATCGACACCTTCGTGGACTGCAAGTTCGGCCGGAAGCCGATGGACACCCTGCACCCCTCGCTGGAGGGCGTGCTGAAGGAGACCTACGGCGTCATCGTCTACCAGGAACAGGTGATGCAGATCGCCCAGATCCTGGCCGGCTACAGCCTCGGCGAAGCGGACCTCCTGCGCCGCGCCATGGGCAAGAAGAAGAAGGAGGAGATGGACTTCCAGAAGGCGCGCTTCATCAAGGGCGCGTCCGAGAAGGGGGTCCCGGAGAAGCAGTCGGACTCGATCTTCGAACTCGTGGCCAAGTTCGCCGGCTATGGCTTCAACAAGTCCCACGCCGCCGCCTACGCCATGATCTCGTACCAGACGGGCTGGCTGAAGGCGAACCACCCGGTCGAGTTCATGGCCGCGTCCATGAGCCTGGATATCGCCAACACCGACAAGCTGGCGGTGTTCTACCAGGACGCCAAGCGTTTCGGCGTGAAGGTGCGCCCGCCGGACATCAACCGCTCCCAGGCCGACTTCGACGTGGAGGACGGCGAGGTGCTGTATGCGCTGGGCGCCGTCCGCAACGTCGGCCTCGAGGCGATGAAGAGCCTGGTGCAGACGCGCGAGGAGGGCGGGGCCTTCACCAGCCTGTTCGACTTCCTGCAGCGCATCGACCCCAAGGCGGTGAACAAGCGGGCGCTGGAGAACCTGGCCCGCGCCGGGGCCTTCGATGGAGTCCACCCCAACCGGGCCCAGATCGTGAAGAACGCGGACGTCCTGATCGCCTATGCCCAGTCGTGCGCCCAGGCGCGGGACTCCAACCAGCTGATGATGTTCGGCGGCGGGGCCGACCTGCCGCCGCCGCGCCTGCCCAAGACCGATCCCTGGATCGGGCCCGAGCGGCTGGACGAGGAACTGGCGGCCGTCGGCTTCTACCTGTCGGGCCACCCGCTGGAGGACATGATCGACGTGCTGCGCAAGCGGCGCACGACGCTCTACGCCGAGGCGCTGGGTCTGGCCGAGGCGGGCTACGAGGCGTTCCGCATGGCCGGCGTGGTGCGCCGGCGCCAGGAGCGCGCGTCCCAGCGCACCGGCGAGAAGTTCGCCTTCGTCACCTTCTCCGATCCCACCGGCGAGTACGAGGTCCTGTTCCCGCCCGAGCAGCTGCGCAGCTGCCGCGAGGTGCTCGAGGTCGGCGCCTCGGTGGTGATCAAGGTCCGCGCCAAGGCCGGCGACGGCGAGGTCCGCTTCTTCGGCGACGAGGCCGAGCCCATCGCCGCCGTCGTCGAGCGCGCCTCCAGCGGCCTGCGCGTCCACGTCTCGCCGCATTCCGCCGAGATCGATGCGCTGAAGGCGCGGCTGGAGGCGGCGGCCGGCAAGGGGCCGGGGGAGGTCTGGCTGATCGGCCAGGTGGCCGGCGGGCGCGAGGTCGAGCTGCGCCTGCCCGGCCGCTACCGCCTCGACGCCTCGCTGCGCGGGGCGCTGAAGAGCGCGCCAGGCGTGCTGATGCTGGAAGACGCCTGACCGGAGCCATCGTCGATTTGCCAGCTGGGCTGTCTGGCGAAGCCGGGCGGCGGGCTCTATCTGCGCAGGAACTCAGGGAGAAGACACATGACGGAAAGTCAGGTCGAGGACGCGCCGGCCTCGGATATCCGAACGCACGAGGGGTCGTGCATGTGCGGCAAGGTCGCCTTCGAGGTCGAGACCGATCTGGAGGGGCTGGTGGAGTGCAACTGCTCGCACTGCTACCGCAAGGGCCTGGTGCTGAAGTTCGTGCCCGCCGACCGGTTCCGGGTGCTCCACGGCGAGGATGCGCTGAGCGAGTTCCGCTTCAACAAGCACCGCATCCAGCACCTGTTCTGCCAGACCTGCGGCGTCCAGGCCTTCGCCCGCGGCAAGGGCCCCGACGGCAGCGAGACCGTCGCCATCAACGTCCGCACCCTGGAGGACGTGGAGCCCTTCAGCTACGAAACGACCAAGGTCGACGGGCGGAGCTTCTAGCCGTCCAGCGTAGGTTACGAGGTCCGAGGAAGACTCTCCACGAACCCCACGAACACGGTCTGTTGCTGCCGACTGCTAGGCCTTACTTTTCGTCTGCGGAGACGGCGTCCGCCGCTTCAGCTGTCGGTTAGGGTGTGGGTGCGGAAAACCGAGTGATGGCCAACGAGATGTCAGACCCTACTTACCCAATCGTGGAGGAGATTGCTGGTTACTGGAATATGGATACGGAGTTCTCTGAAGAGGAAGCCGTGGCCCTCGTGAAGCAGGCCTTCTCACTGCACCCCGAATATGCGGAAGCCTACAAGAGAGAGTTCGTCGAAGCCTATCGGGATCGCAGCTATTCCTGGATGTCGTTGTTCTCTCGGCTTAATGCACACTACCCGCCTTCGGAGGAGGTCGCGCGGATCTACGCTAAGAAGATGCTCTGGGACGCTGTGTTCGACGCGTCGGGCGGGGACGTCGGCCATTGATAGGCTGATCCGGCCGTAACGTTTTGGGCGTACGCACACACGGCGGGGTGCTGAACGCTAGCCCGCAGGGACGTTGAGGCGGAGCGCGCAATTGCGTGGTTTATCACCCCGCTTCCCACCTGTCCGGATGGAGCGTAGCGCCGTCCTGTGCAGGCGGAATCTGGGCTGGCGCTCCTGACGCCATCTTCTGCACGAGGTCCCGGATAGCGGCTGCATCGTTTCTGGGATGACAGATCTGGGACGCCGCGCCCCCTTGCTTTTCCGGGCGTCAGCCGCTAACTCCCCGCCCACTTCGCACGCAGACACGGGCTCGCGGGACAGACATCCCC
>Ga0196970_1001995_pt1 | contig 11553 bp, 8 predicted proteins | sample S1v_513CmetaG_FD_148672 | JGI IMG/M metagenome (GOLD analysis project Ga0196970, IMG submission 148672) | Soil microbial communities from Anza Borrego desert, Southern California, United States - S1+v_5-13C | ecosystem: Environmental > Terrestrial > Soil > Desert | place: USA: California... | reverse complement strand
CATCAAAGCCGCCAGCGTTTCGGCGACCAACGCCAGGCCGACGCACGCGGGCAGCGCCAGCACGATCAGCAGCGAGAATGCGTCACGCGCCACGGCGCGCGCATCCTCGGCGCCGCGTTCAAAGGCCTGCAGCATAAGCGGAGCGAAGGCCGCGCTTACGCCGAGGAACAAAAGATCCAGCGGGCGCGCTAAGCCGAACGCGGCGGCGTAGGCGCCAAGCGAGGCTTCACCGGCTTGGGCCGCGATGATGATGCGTGCGCAAGCTTGCACGCCGAGATCGACGGCAAGCGCGAGCGCAAGCGGCACGCCATAGGCGGCATAGCGGCGGCTGCGCGAGAATGTGGCAAAGCCGCTCCTCGCGTGCGCATAGAGCCGGGGGCCGTCGATCAGCGCAACGATCGCGCCGGCGATTGCCAACCCGGCAAAGGGCGCCGCTGCGCCAAGATCGAACACGATGAGGAATGCAATGCCGGCCGCGAAGCCAAGCGCGAGATAGGCGGTTTCAAGCACGGCATATCGCGTGAACGCCAGCGCGGCGCGGTCGCTTTCGCGTCCAAGGCGGGTGACGAAGCGCAGCACGGACGCGCCCGCCACGAACACGGCGAGTGCGTTCACATCGGCGCCAAAGCCCGCGCGCGTTAGGATGAATCCGGGCACGAGCAGAGTCGCGAGTCCGAGCGCCAAGGCGATGGCGATCAACGTGGCGTAGTGATCTGCGAGACGCCGTCCCGCCTGTGCGGCGGCGAAGAAGCGAAACGCCGCCGCCTCGGCCCAGGTGAACAATATTGTGTGCGCCGCCATCGATAGCGACAGCGCAAGCGCATAGCGGCCGAATTCCTCGGCGCTCATCAGCCGTGTGAACGCGGCCAGAGCGCCGAAGCCGACCAGTGCCTGAGCCAGCTGAAGCGGCGCAAGCGTCAAGAGGCGGGCGCCCTTCATCGTGCGGCTTGACGGTCGCCGAACAGCACCGGCGCCGTCCGCGCCAGGATCTGCAGGTCAAGCCACAGCGACGCGCGCGAGACGTACTCAAGATCGAGCTTCAAGCGGCGGCGCACCGCGGCGGGCGTTTCGATCGGGCCGCGCGAGCCGTTGATCTGCGCCCAGCCAGTGATGCCAGGCTTCACCCGGTGGCGGTGCGCATATTCGGCGACGATGTGTTCGAGGTCGCGCTCGTTCGCCTTCATGCCGATCGCGTGCGGGCGCGGGCCGACGAGACTCATATCGCCGCGCAGCACGTTGATCAGCTGCGGCAGCTCGTCGAGGCTGGTGCGGCGCAGGAAAGCGCCGATGCGCGTCACGCGGGAATCGTTGGCGCACACTTGGCGCAGCGGCGCGCCCGGCGCGTGCTTCATAGTGCGGAATTTCAGCACCGTGATGACGCGGTTGTTGAAGCCGTGGCGCCGTTGCCGAAACAGTACCGGCCCTTGGCTGTCGAGCTTCACTGCGAGCGCGACCACCAGCATCGGGATCGCGAACGCGACAAGAAGCACCGCGCCAAGCGCAACGTCCTGCGCCCGCTTCAGCATTGCCCGGCGCGCACTGTGCGGCCGTCCAGACACGCAGGCGACCGCTGCGCCGCCCAGGCGCTCCACGCGTGCGCCGCGCACGCTCACAGTCTCATAGTCGAGCAGCAGATCGACGCGGTTCGGCACGGTGCGCAGACGCTCGATCATTGCGCGTACACGCTCTTCGGCCTTTTGCGTCACGGTGATGACGATACGATCGACGTGCGGCAGGCCTTCCCACGCCAAGAGATCGTCGAGGCTGCCGCCGACCGGCGCTTCGTCGATCGCATCCGGCGCGCGTGATAAGCGGTCATCGACGATCGCGACGATACGCGCATCGCCGGACTTCGTCGCCCGCGCCACCAGGCGCTCGGCGGCTGGCGTGGCGCCGATGAGAACGAGGTTTTCCGAGAACACGCCCTTGCGGTGCGCGGCGCCGATCCAAACGGCGAGCGCGCCATGCACGTGGGCGAGCAGCATGGCCGCCGCAGGTAAGGTCGCGGCGAGCGCGGCAGCGCCGCGCGCATCCGTCGCCAGCAGGTTGGCGATGACCAAGCCGACGATCGCGCCGAGCGCCAAGCCGCCGAGACTGCGCTCGGGGCGAAGGCGGCGCGGCGTGACGCGATAAGTCTCGGTCAGCCACAAACCGAATTTCAAACTCAGTGCGCCAGCCACGAAGGCGAGCGCTTGGCCAAGCGGCAGTTCGGCCAAGCCTACCCCAGCGCCCCACAAAGCGGCGACTTGCGCGGCGAGGGCGATGACGATCCAGTCCACGATTTGGATCAGGCGGATGGCGTAGCGCGGTTCGATGTGAAGCCCGCGGCGCGTGAGTTCCGGAAACGCCCGCGGCGCCGGCCCGACGTCATTAGCCGGTGCGTCCGCGGGGGCTTCGACAGCAAGAAAGGGGGCCTCGGCCGAACCGTCCCACGCGGGCTCTGCCCAGGTCAGCTGATCGATCCGCAGACCGAACAGGCAGAACGAGGCAGCGATATCGGCCAGCCGGCGGGCCTCGCGGGTGGAGGCGTCGGCCGCATCGTTCTCGAGCTTGGCCGAAATGGCGGTGAGGGCCTCGGCGGCCTGCTCCAAATCGGCGCCGAGACGCTGCAACGCTGGCTGGGACATGAGTTAATTCGCCCTTGGGAAGAGTTTCGTTCCGGGCTTTCGCGCAAGGGCCGCGCCAATTAACCATGCAGGAGAGGCCGCTGGCGCCTTGCGGGCGCCGGATGTCGCGGCTAAGCGTGGCGCCCTGCCGGAGACGTGGCCGAGTGGCTGAAGGCGGCGCCTTGCTAAGGCGTTGTACTCGAACAGGGTACCGAGGGTTCGAATCCCTCCGTCTCCGCCAGAGCTTCAGCATAATCTCATGAAATCAATGCATTAAGCGCAGGCGACCCCCGGGTCATCCCGCCTACATTTGCTATCTTTGAAGTCGCCTAATTAGATCGGCGGACCAAGCTCGCTCTAAACGCCGCGCTGGCCTCGCGCTAAGCGCCGCTGCAGTGAACAATTCAGCTCCAGCTCGCCGAGCCGCGACAATGAGCAGGATCGGGTCAGCATCGAGCGAGCGGATGATTGAACTCCGTTTCTCGCCAGGGCGAGTCCCCGCACGGTGGCCGTCGACTTAAACGGCCGCACATGCGCGATGCGCGACCGCGGCGGGGTTAGATCTTCAATTGCTGATCTCGTCGTGTACGGCGCGGGTGGAATTAGTAAGGTGAACGAACTCGACAAAAACCGTGCGCGTGTGAGGCTCGGTTCGAGCGAACTCGACCATCAACGCGTCGCAGCGCGTCTCATGCATCTCGCATCTGATTGTGTCACGTTCGCGCTCGCACAAATTCCTGATGACAACATGCCGCGTCCGCGCTACAGGTTTTGTCGCGCCGATTTGATGCTCAGCTTGCGGGCGCGTTATAAATACAGCTAAAGCGGAGGTTTAGCGGGGCTAAAGCCGCGCTGCCTTCTCGCCCGCAAGCGAATTTCGACATCGACGCGAATGGTTCAACGCCGGAGTGGGCGATGAGAGTTTGCGATCCTGTAAGCCGCCCGCGGCCCGATGCTGAGTTGGGGCCTTTGGCCGGGCTTGAACTGCAGCATGATCTTTATCTGACCCTGCACGACTGGCGCGGGTGGAGCGATGTTTCGAGCCGCATCGTGGATGCCGGCGCAGAATTGCAAAGTCTGCAGATTTCTCGGCAAAACGAAGCGTTTTCGGTGCGATGTCGCCTCAAGGGGCTGTCATCGGAAGCCGCCCGCGGACTCTCCGGCGGCTTGTTGGATCATGGGCTCGCGCAATGCTCGAGCGTTGAACACTTAATGCTGTCGCGCGCGCATGCGGGTGCGCGGCCATGAACGCGCTGGCGCGGCGCAGCGAGCCGCCTCTCGTTGAAGAGGATATCCGCATTCCCATCCCCCGGAGCTTTCGCCTGAGTTCGGGCGATGCGCTCGCGGAAACGCACATTGACGTGCGTCTGCAAGGCGCGCCGGGCGCGCTGGTTGTAGCTGTTCTCGGCGGCATTTCGGCGGGCCGCTGCGTCAGCGGCGCCGACGGTTGGTGGCGCGAGATTGCGGCGGCGGCGGGCGCGATCGATCTCAATGCGCACATCGTTCTCGGTCTCGACTTCGCACCGCTGACGAACCAACGCGTGCGTATCTCGCCCGCGGATCAGGCGCGCCTCCTCGCTGTCGTGTTGGATGCGCTCGGGATCGAACGGTTGCACGGCTTTGTCGGCGCCTCTTACGGCGGCATGGTCGGGCTTGCTTTTGCCGCGGCGCTTCCGGACCGGCTCGACCGGCTATGCGTGATCTCCGCCGCGCAACAGCCGTCGGCGCTTGGCGCGGCCTGGCGCGGCGTTCAGCGTCGCATCGTCGAGTTCGGGCTGTCGCGCGGCGAAGGCGAACAAGGGCTCGCACTGGCGCGGCAGCTGGCGATGACCACATACCGGAGCGCTGATGAGTTCGAGCAGCGCTTCGGCGGCGGCCTCGATGCAAGCGGGCGCAGCGCCGTTGACGCCTATCTGGAAGCGCGCGGCGAAGCGTATCCCCAGACGATGCCGCCGCAACGCTGGCTGTCGCTGAGCGAGGCGATCGATCGGCACGCCATCGACCCCGCCGCTGTTCGGACGCCGACAACGCTGATCGCCAGCGCGTCCGACCAGATCGTGCCGCTTCAGGCGATGCGCGATCTTGGCGCGCGCCTGCCTGCGCTCCGGGCGTTCCACGTTATTCCGTCGATCTACGGCCACGACGCGTTTTTGAAGGAAACGGCGGCCATCACGCCGCTTCTTTCGGCCGCTCTGAAGGTAAACTCCGATGTCTAAGCATGATGAAACCATTGCCTGCAGTGCCGGCATTAATTGCGATCCGGCGCAAGGCGCGGTCGTTCCGCCGCTGTATCTCTCCGCCAATTACAGTTTCGCCGGCTTCGGCGAGAAGCGAGCGTTCGATTATAGCCGTAGCGGCAATCCGACCCGCTCGCTCTTGGCTGACGCCATCGCCGAGCTGGAGCGCGGCGCCGGCGCGGTCGTCACCAGTTCCGGCATGTCGGCGGTCGATCTCGTACTCTCCGTGCTGCCGGCAAACGCGCTGGTTATTGCGCCGCATGATTGCTACGGCGGCACGTGGCGGCTGTTCGACGCGCGCGCGCGCAAAGGCGCGATCCGCGTCCGCTTTGTCGATCAGAATGACGCCGCGGCGGTGGCGGCGGCCCTAGCGGACGAGCCGGCGCTGCTCTGGATCGAAACGCCCAGCAATCCGCTGATGCGTATCGTCGATGTGGCGGCGCTCGCTGCGCGCGCGCACGCCGCGGGCGCGCGCGTGGCGGTGGACAACACGTTCTTGTCGCCGGCGCTGCAAAAGCCGATTGAGCTGGGCGCCGATTTCGTCGTTCACTCGACGACCAAGTATTTGAACGGCCACTCCGACGTTGTCGGCGGCGCGGTCGTGGCCAAGCATGCAGCCGATGTGGAGCAGCTCGTCTGGTGGGCGAACTGCACCGGCGTCACCGGCGCCCCGTTCGACGCGTGGCTGACGCTGCGCGGTCTGCGCACGCTCAACGTCCGCATCGCCCAGCAAACCGAGTCCGCCGGACGTCTGGCGCACTGGCTCGAGGCGCATCCGCATGTCGGCAAGGTTCATTATCCGGGCCTGCCGAGCCATGCAGGTCACGAAATCGCGCGCCGCCAGCAAAGCGGTTTCGGCGCCATGCTGAGCTTCGAACTGCCGGGCGCCGATGCGCGGACATTCCTAGCCGGCTTGCAGCGTTTCACCCTGGCGGAATCACTGGGCGGCATCGAAAGCCTGATCGCACATCCGGCGAGCATGACCCACGCCGCGATGAGCGCCGAAGCGCGGGCTCAGGCGGGCATCGGCGATTGCTTGTTCAGGCTTTCCGTCGGGCTCGAACACATCGACGATTTGATCGCCGACCTCGACCACGCCCTTGCCGGCGCCGCGCGGCAGGCGGCCTGACGGTTTCGGGAACGCCAGAGGGATCGGAAGCCGGTGGCGAAACGCCGCCGGCCTTCCTACTGTAAAGAGATTGTCACGGGGAGCAGCTGAACACGTGGACCAAAGCGACGTCATGCCGCCATTCTTGAGCGTGCGCGTGTTTGAAGCCGCCGCGCGCTTGGGCAGCTTCGCGCGCGCCGCGGAGGAATTGGGCATAACTGCCGGCGCCGTCAGTCAGCACATTCGCGTGCTGGAAGAGTTCGCGAGCCAGCCGCTCTTCCGACGCCTTGGCCGCGGGGTCGAACTGACGGAGGCCGGGCAGGCCGCGTTCACCCACGCCACCGGGGCGATGGCTGAGATGCTGCAGGCCGGGCGGGCCATGCGCGCGAGTTGGCGCGGCCGGCGCATCTCGGTTTCGACCGCGCCGTCGTTCGCTTCAAAATGGCTGATCCCGCGGCTCAGCAGGTTCCAGGAGCTTTTTCCGGAAATCGAAGTGCGCCTGTCGGCGGACATGGCGCTGGTCGATTTTTCCGGCAGCGATATCGACTTCGCCATCCGCTACGGCCCCGGCGGTTACGAGGCGCTGCATTGCGAGCGGCTGATGTCGGAATCGGTCGTGGTCGTCGCCAGTCCGCAATTGCTGGAGGGCCGGCCCCCTTTGCGCGAAGCGAGCGACCTCGTCTCGCTCCCGCTCATCCATGACGACGCCGCCGAACGCGACCCGGCGTGCCCGAGTTGGAGCATGTGGTTCGCCGCGCGCGGTGTACGCCGCGATGATGCCGATCGCGGGCTGCGCTGCAACCAGTCGAGTCTCGCGCTCGAAGCGGCTGCCGCCGGCAAGGGGCTCGTCCTCGCCAAGCGCCAGCTTGCGCTGCGCGACATCGCCAGCGGCGCGCTGGTGACGCCGCTGGAGGAAAGCCACGCGCCGGTGAGCTTCGCTTATTGGCTGGTGTGGCCGCGTGGCCGCCGTTTCGAACCGGCGCAGAAGGCCTTCCTCGATTGGCTGCGTGAGCAAGCCATCGAGAACGATCCCGTTGCAGATCAGACCGCCTGAACAGGGCCGCGCAACAGTTTCCTAAAGCTACAGTTTAGGGTCCCGACCTTCCTGTCGCGCGCAGGCGTCCCCACAGTCTCTTCACGCTAGCCAGCCGGCTTGAGACCTAAGAGGCGCGCTTTCACGTGTATCGCTACGACGCTGTCGATCGCCTCATCGTAGAGGAACGAGTTGCGCAATACCGCGATCAAGTGCGCCGCTATCTGGCAGGGCTGCTTGACGAAGACGCGTTCAAGCCGCTGCGGCTGCAGAACGGACTCTATATCCAGCGTTACGCGCCGATGCTGCGCATCGCGATCCCGTATGGCGTCCTCTCGTCGGAGCAGTTGCGGGCGCTTGCTTCGATCGCGCGCCGCTATGATCGCGGGGTCGCGCATTTCACGACACGCCAAAACATTCAGTACAATTGGGTCAAGGTCGAGGAGACGCCGGACATTCTGGCCGACCTCGCTCGCGTCAGCATGCACGCGATCCAGACCAGCGGCTCGTGCGTCCGCAATGTGACGACGGATGCATTCGCCGGTGTGGCGGCGGATGAAATCGTGGACCCACGTCCCTATTGCGAACTGATGCGGCAATGGTCGACGCTGCATCCCGAATTCGCGCATCTGCCGCGCAAGTTCAAAGTCGCTTTCAACGGCGCTGCGGAGGATCGCGCCGCGACATCGGTGCACGATCTTGCGTTCGATCTTTATCGTGACGACGCCGGCGAAGTGCGCGCGATCGTGAAGGTCGGCGGCGGCCAAGGCCGGACACCGCGTCTGGCCGACGTGATCAAGCGCGACCTGCACTGGAGCGAACTGCTGAACTACAGCGAAGCCGTGCTGCGCGCCTATAATCGACTGGGCCGCCGCGATCACATCTTCAAGTCGCGCATCAAGATACTGGTCGGCGCGCTCGGCGCGGAGCAATTCGCCGCCGAAGTGGACGAGGATTGGGCGCAGCTGCGCGGCGGACCGGGGACACTGACAACCGAAGCGTTGGAGCGCGTCCGTAGCTGCTTCGTCGATCCGGCGCTCGATCCATCCGAAGAGCCGGTCGCGGCGCGCCTTCCGATCGACGCCCGCTTCCGCGCGTGGACACGCCGCAATGTCACCGAACACCGCGATCCGCGCTACGCCATCGTCACGATCAGCCTGAAGCGGCTCGACATTGCGCCGGGCGATGTCACGGCTGACGAAATGGACGCCCTAGCCGGTTTGGCGGAGCGGTTTAGCGCCTCGGAAGTGCGCGTGGCGTATACGCAGAACCTGGTCCTGCCGTATGTGCCGCGCTCCAAGCTTTACGCGCTTTGGACCGAGCTTGAAGCGATCGGCCTAGCGCGCGCCAACGTCGGACTCGCCTCGGACATCATCTGCTGCCCCGGCGGCGATTTCTGCTCACTCGCCAACGCCAAATCGATCCCGCTGTCCGCCGCCATCGCCGCGCGTCTGGACGCCATCGAAGAGGATCTTGGCCCGATCGCGATCAAAGTATCCGGCTGCATCAATGCGTGTGGGCACCACCATGTCGGCCACATCGGCGTCCTCGGCGTCGAAAAGGGCGGCGAGGATTGGTATCAAATCCTGCTCGGCGGCAAGCCCGAAGCGGGCGGTGCGCTCGGCGTGCTGATCGGCAAAGCCGTGCGCGCCGAGCAGGCGCCGCTGATCGTTGAGCGGCTTGCGCGCCATTATTTGTCCGTGCGCCTGCCAGGGGAATTGTTCATCGGCGCCGTCGAACGCGTCGGCGCCGAAGATTTTCGCCGCGCGCTCGAAGCCGAAGAAAGCGTCGCGGCATGAGCGTCGTGATCGAGCTTGAGTCGGGCGCGGTCCGGATCTCGGGAGAAGCGACGCCGCATGTCGCTGCTCCCGTGACGCCGGCCAATGACGGTCACGGCGATGTGCGCAAGAAGATCGTGCCTCTTGTCAAACCGCCTGCGGGTCCGTCCGTGACGGCCTGGGAGGGCGGCCCCTATGCCTCTATCGAGGCGTGGGCAGGAAATGGCGCGCTCTTGCTCCAGCCGGCTGACGACCCGCGCGTGCTGGCAGGCCGCCTCGATAACGCGGAGCTGATCGCGATCGACTTTCCACGCATCGGCGACGGCCGTGGCTATTCGCAAGCCGTTACACTCCGCCGCAGGCTCAATTATCGCGGCCGCTTGCGCGCCGTCGGCGCGGTGACGGCGGATCAAGTCAACGCCATGGCGCGCGTGGGTTTCGATTCCTTTGAGTTGCGTGCGGATCAGGAGTCGCAAACGGCGGTAGCAGCGCTGACTTCGATCACCGCGCCGTACCAGAACGGTGACGCCGTAACCGGAGCGTTGAGCGACCGCGCCGCAGCCAATTTGCGCGCACGGATCGTGCTGCTGGAGCGAGAGTTAAGCGAGATCGCCGCGCGACACGCGCGCCCAGCGTTTGCCTCTAGCATGTCAGCCGAAGATGGCGTCATCACCGATGTTATAGGGCGCCTTCGGCTGCCTATCGAAGTGTTCACGCTCGACACAGGCCGGCTGCATCCCGAGACGCTCGATCTGATCAGCGCGACCGAGCAGCGCTACGGCATCGACATTGCCGTCCACTGTCCCGACCCCGTGGCCATCGCAGCCTATGTGGACGCGTACGGCCAGGACGGCTTCTACGATGGCGTCGCGCAGCGGAAATTGTGCTGTGCAATCCGTAAGGTTGCGCCCTTGGCGCGCGCGCTGGAAGGGCGAGACGCCTGGATCACCGGTCAACGCCGCGAGCAGGCGATCACACGTACGATGCTGCCCGAACGCGAGCATGATACGGCGCACGACGCAGCCAAATACAATCCGCTCGCCGCCTGGAGCTGGGACGAAGTGCAAGCCTACGCAGCGCGCTTTGATGTCCCGTTGAGCCCGCTCTATGGGCGCGGCTACGTGTCGATCGGGTGTGAGCCGTGCACGAAGGCGATCCGGCCGGGCGAGGACCCGCGGGCCGGGCGGTGGTGGTGGGAATCTCAGGACGGCAAAGAATGCGGCTTGCATACCAACTCGACGACACGATGAGCAGCGAACCAAGCGCGATTGAGCGTGCCGCGCCGACGCGGCTCGAACGGCTGGAGTCGGAGGCCGTTTACATCTTGCGGGAAGCCGCAGCTTTCGTGCGGCCGGCTTTGCTGTTCTCAGGCGGCAAAGATTCGGCCGTGTTGCTGCATCTGGCGCTGAAAGCGTTCGCACCGCAGAAGCCGGCGCTCAAGCTGCTGCACATAGATACGGGACACAATTTCCCTGAGGTGATCTCTTATCGGGATATGCAGTCTCGGCAGACAGGCCTCGAACTCATCGTGCGGGATGTCGAGGGCTCGATCCGGCGCGGCAGCGTGCGCGTCGCCAGCGAGACGGCCAGCCGCAACGCGGCGCAGGCGGTCACGCTCTTGGAGGCGCAACAGGAATTCGAGTTCGACGCGCTGATTGGCGGGGCTCGACGCGACGAAGAAAAGGCGCGCGCCAAGGAGCGTGTATTTTCGCATCGCGACGCGTTCGGCGCGTGGCGTCCGCGCGCGCAGAGGCCGGAGCTGTGGAGCCTCTTCAATCGCCGCCTGGGCGCGGGCGAACACATGCGCGTCTTTCCGCTCTCGAATTGGACCGAGGCGGACGTCTGGGCCTATATCGTGCGCGAGCGTATCGCGTTGCCGAGCCTCTATTACGCCCACGAGCGCAATGTCGTGCGGCGTGGGGAGCTGCTCATCCCCGTCACGACTTTAACGCCCGCCGGCGACGGTGAAGCGGTCGAGCGTTTATCGGTGCGCTTTCGCACCGTCGGTGACATCACTTGCACCTGCCCGGTCGAGAGCTCTGCGGCGAATGCCGAGGACGTGCTGCGTGAGACGTTGTCCGCCTCCGTCTCCGAACGCGGCGCCACCAGGATCGATGACCGCGCCAACGCCGCTGCAATGGAACGCCGCAAGCTCGAAGGGTACTTCTGATGGACGGCGCGAGCTTTCCGGCGCTTATGGCGCCCGACGCGCAGATTCGCTTCATGACGGCGGGCAGCGTCGATGACGGCAAATCCACGCTGATCGGCCGGTTATTGCTCGACGCCGGCGCGCTGATGCAGGACCAAACAGACGCGCTCGACCCGGACTATGCCGATCTGGCCAATCTCACCGACGGCCTAGAAGCGGAACGCCAGCAGGGCATCACCATCGACGTGGCGTATCGCTACTTCGCCACGCCACACGCCAGCTTCGTCATCGCCGACGCGCCGGGACACGAGCAATACACGCGCAACATGGTGACGGCGGCCAGCACGTCGGACGTCGCCGTGCTGGTGATTGACGTGACTCGCATCGTCGATGGCGAGCTGCGGCCGCAGACTCGCCGCCACGCCACCATCGCAGCCCTGATGGGCCTCGATCTGATCGTCGCCGTCAATAAGATGGATGCGATCGATTGGTCGCAGCAGCGCTTCCAAGAGGTGAAGACGTCTGTCGAACGGCTTGCCGAAGCGTTGAGCCTGCGCCACGTCAGATGCGTTCCAGTGTCGGCGCGGCGCGGCGACAATGTCGTGCGACGCGGCGGCGCAGATTGGTGGACCGGGGCGACGC
>Ga0196970_1001994_pt1 | contig 11554 bp, 11 predicted proteins | sample S1v_513CmetaG_FD_148672 | JGI IMG/M metagenome (GOLD analysis project Ga0196970, IMG submission 148672) | Soil microbial communities from Anza Borrego desert, Southern California, United States - S1+v_5-13C | ecosystem: Environmental > Terrestrial > Soil > Desert | place: USA: California... | reverse complement strand
ACCTGGATGTCGGTGCGCGGCACCACCTCGGTCTGCCCCTGGCTGAACGGGCCAGGCTGGCTGACCTGCGGCGTCTCGGTGACGCGGATCGTCAGGTTGCCCTGGGCGATGGCGACGGTGCTGATGCGCACGTTCTCGCCCATCACGATGACGCCCGACTTCTCGTCCACCACCACGCGCGCCACCTGGTCGGGCGTGATGCGGAGCTGCTCGATCTCGGTAACCAGGCTGACCACGTCGCCGCGCCGCGCCTGCGGCACCGTCAGCAGCACCGACGAGGGGTCGGTCGCCTGCGCCAGGTTGCCATGAAGCTGCATGTTGATGGCGGTTGCCACGCGCTGGGCCGTGGTGAAGTCGGGGTTGCGCAGGGACAGGCGCAACACCGGCAGCTCGGCCAGCGAGAACTGGATCTCGCGCTCCACCAGGGCGCCCGCGGCGATGCGGCCGGTGGTCGGCACGCCGCGCGTCACGCTGGCGGCCTGGCCCTGCGCCGAGAAGCCGGACACGGCGATCGGCCCCTGGCCCACCGCGTAGACCTCGCCGTCGGCGCCCATCAACGGGGTGACCAGCAGGGTGCCGCCCAGCAGGCTCTTGGCGTCGCCCATGGCGCTGACCGTCACGTCGATGCGCGTGCCCTGCGCGGCATAGGCCTGCAACGTCGCCGTCACCATCACCGCCGCCACGTTCTTGGTGCGCAGGTTGGTGCCGCGGGTGTTGACGCCCATGCGCTCCAGCATGCCGATCAGGCTCTGCTCGGTGAAGGGCGAGTTGTTGAGGCTGTCGCCGGTGCCGTTCAGGCCGACCACGAGGCCGTAGCCGATCAGCATGTTGTCGCGCACGCCTTCGACGTCGAGGATGTCCTTGAGCCGGGCGGACGCGGCGGATGCGGGGTGTGCCAGCGACCATGCGAGGCCGGCGGCCAGCACGAGGCGGCCGAGGATACGGAGCACGGGGGCGATTGCTTTCGACATCATGGCGATCATCTCTTTTCGACGGTCGCCGAAGCCTATGCGAAGCGCGTGCCAACCGATCTTCGCGGGCAGGCTTAGGTTCTCGTGCGAGAAACGCCCGGGCATGTCCAGTTTTTGCCCCATCGGCCCGGCAATTTTTTCCCCGATTGCGGCAGGCCTTGACCGGATGTTAAGTTGCTGCGTCCACAGTTTGCTCGTTTCCGCTACTCGGTTGCGCAGATCATGAAAGTCGAAGGCCCCGGTAATCTTCGCGGCAACGCCTCGGTCCAGCGTACTGGCAAGTCGGGCGGTACCGGTGGCGCGGACTTCGCCAAGCAGCTCCTCGGCGATACGGGGGCGACCCACGGTGTGACCGGCGTCGCCTCGGTGCACGCGGTGGGCGGCGTGCTGGCGCTCCAGGAAGTGGACGACGCCGCGGCCCGCGCGTCGCGCGGCAAGATGCGCGCGCAAGAGATGATCGACATCTTGGAAGACATCCGCCACGGCATGCTGGCCGGGGCGCTTCCGGCGCAGAAGTTGGTTGATCTGGCGCGCGTCGTCCAATCGCGCAAGGTCCAGGTGGATGACCCCAAGCTGGCTGCGATCCTCGACGAGGTCGATCTGCGCGCCCAGGTGGAACTGGCGAAGCTCCAGCACTGACGGGGCGAGCCTCGTGTCTTTTGAACCCGCCGTTCCCGGCGGGTTTTTTGTTGCTGTTCGGCCACGCTCCGGGGCGACCTGTCGCGCGCAATGCTGCAATGCGGCATATGGTGCTTCGTGGATGTGTTCACCATGTCGAGTTGTCGACTTATGGACCCCTTGGGTCTCGACGAGGTGCATCATGAAGATAGCGACAGCACTGGGCGGCTTCGGAGGCTTCAACCTTCACGGCGCCGGCATCCTGGCTGCGATCCGGCGGCTCAAGGTGGAGCCGGACCTGTTCACGGTAACGTCCGGGCAAATCGTCGTCCTGTCCGAGTGGCTGCAAGGGCGCAACCCGCGCGATCTGCTGCTGGGGGCCGGCAGTCAGACGGGGCCGGTGCAGACTTTGGCGACCGCCATGACCGGGCACCCCGGCGTCTTCCGCCCGGCGACCACCGAGAATCTGAAGCGCTGGCTGGATTTCCCGTTCACCGCGACCGGCTTCATGGAGCGGATGATGCCGGCACGCCGCTACGTGCCGATCCTGCCGCCCGCACGTTTCGAGGAGGTCGCCGCGACGCTGAATGGCGCGCCCATGGGGGTGGTGTTCAACACCTACGACTTCGCCGCGGGGAAGGGCGTCCTGCACGGCAACGCCCCGGCGCGGAAGCTGATGCCGTCGGACGTCGAACTGCGGCCCATCACCGCCGACGCGGTCGAGAGCGCTTTGTGGCTCTATCTCTATGGATTCGAGGAGGCGCCGAACGGGCTGATCGACGGGGCCTACCACCGCTCCCTGATTCTCGGCGAACTGCATGGATTCGACCGGGTGATCGTCGGCTGCCCCTTCCCGACCGCGTGGGAGGGGCCGCCGCCGGCCAATTCGCTGGAGGTGGAGGACTGGAAGGTCAAGCAGTGGTTCTCCAACTCCTACCGCGCCGAAGTGGACCGCCTGCGCAAGGCGATCGCACTGATTGAGAAGGGCTCCCTCCAGGATCCGGAGTACCGGATCCGCGACCTGGTGGAGATCCCGCGCCAGTCGCGTTGGGGTTATTTTGATTATTTCTCGGAGAAGGAGGAGGTCTTCCAGGACGCGCTGGTCGATGCCCTGACCGTACTTGCCCCGTTCGCGCACCGCCGGTCGGTGACTGCCGGCTGATAGGCGAGAGGAGCGGCATCGTCCGGAGCTCACATTTCCCTATTACCCCAAAGATTTGCCCAGGGTCGCCACATTCAATCCGCAGGGTTGCGGGACCGGTCCTCTCTACCTATACTCCGCGCCGCTCAGATTACCCTTTTGAGTTTGGAAGCCATCGGATGTCCTCGCCGCTTCTGCCCTCGGACTACTCGCCGTCGGAAGACGAGCCTTTCATGAATCCCGTGATGCGGGAGTACTTCCGCCAGAAGCTGCTGCGCTGGCGCGCGGAGCTGCTCGCGGAGTCGAGCGAGACGCTGCACAGCCTCCAGGAAGGCGGGATCCAGGAACCGGACATCGCCGACCGCGCGTCGGCCGAGACCGACCGGGCCCTGGAGCTGCGCACCCGCGATCGCGAACGCAAGCTGATCTCCAAGATCGATGCGGCGCTGGAGCGGATCGTCGACGGCTCCTACGGCTACTGCGAGGAGACCGGCGAGCCGATCTCGGTGCGCCGCCTGGACGCCCGCCCGATCGCCACCCTCAGCCTGGAAGCCCAGGAGCGCCACGAGCGTCTGGAACGCACCCAGCGCGACGACTGACGCACAGCCGTCCGGAACGGGGGCGGATGCGGCTTGGGAGATCCTGGCCGCCTCCGCCCTTTTCATTGCGCGCGAGTCGGATTTCACCGCTTCCAGAACAGCACGACGTTCCGGGAAACCGGTTCCAGGTCCCGGGCGAAGCGCCCGAAGGCACAAAAAAGCCCGCCGGTGGCTGGCCGGCGGGGGCTGAGTGAACCGAGTGGTTTTTAGGTGCATGTCATCATATTGCCGTCCCACGGCCGGCACTACGGCGCGTCAGGCTTGCTCTATGGCGCAACGGTATGAGGGCGCCACCGCGGGCACAAAAGGCCCGCTGGGAGGAGGGAGCCAGCGGGCCGAGTGCCGATGGATGGAGATGAAGCAGGGGCGGAATGCACCGCCCTGGCTCTCATGAAACGGCAGCGTTGGCGTTGGGTTCCCGCAAAGCGCGAAGAGTACCCCATCAGAGGGGCGCGATACGGCAGTGATCGATTGCCCGGCTCGCGCGAACGACGCGCGAACTCCTCTACCGAGTACGGCCCTCCTCGGATCTCAGGGAGACGATTGGCCCTTATACGGCGAACACGTCCGTGACCCTCGACTCAATCGCTTGCATATCGAGTGAATCGAAGGTGAAAGGCACCCCAATCAGGTCCGTGACCCTCGACTCAATCGCTTGCGTGTCGAGCGAATCGAAGGTGAAAGGCACCCCAATCAGGTCCGAGACCCTCGACTCAATCGCTTGCGTGTCGAGCGAATCGAAGCTCAAGGGCACCGCCTGAAGAAGCCCGTCGGCCACCGGCAGCTCAGCAATATAGCCCGCGGCGCCATTGACCTCGTTCGGCGTGCCTTCGCCAAAGCCCTCTTGTGGAAGCGTCAGGCCATGCAATTGGAGGACACGGTCTTCGAGGCGGGTGGATAGGTGTCCGAAGATCTCGGCCTGCGTAGGGTCCGCCAGATCGAACTCGTAAATTCGACTGAACTCGAGCACTCCGTTCTCATCGGCGACAGGAAAATCGTCAGAGAGCAAGACGTCGCTTGGCGGGCCCTCAGTCGTTAGCGCCAGAAGAACGCCTCCAGTCACCGGCTCTCCCTCCGGATCCTCGACGAACCCATCCTGATCGCCATCTTGGAAAAGGTCAGGCAATGTTGAGGGGCTGTCATCCTGGAAGCCGTGAATATGGAACGGATGCACTTCGCCGGGCTCCAGGCCCATCACTACGGCATTGACAGTCAGTGTATTCTCTCCGAGACTGACAAGCGCTCCACCTTGAACGTTGGAGTTGTTGCTGGCGTTCAGTACGGTAAAGAACTGCTCGTCATTGGGATCGATGTTGATGTCGACCATGTTCTATCTCCCCAGGAATCAAGCGTTGTTTCTTGCCTTGAGCTGTGCCGGAAGGATGTCAGATTAAAAGACAAACAGGTTGCGGCGCATTCGGTGGCAATGACATTGAAGGTATAATACTGAAGGTGAGGGATCGCTTTCTTCGTTAAGTGACATTGCTGCCGGTCTGCCGAACATCTTTGAACACAGGGAATGACACCGCACCAGTTTTAGGCGACGTTTTCGGAACCCTGGGGGCAGCCTGATAGGCAAGGTTGGGGCGCTTATGATGCCGCGGCTGTCCCTCGGCGAGACCTCTGCCACCGACCAGAAGGCGACTGGCGGGTTCACACCCAGTCGCAAGACGGGCCCGCATGCACCTACCAAAGCGGGAAAACCAAGTTAGAAACTCCCGATCTTCGGCACGGAAGCCTGCTAGGCCCGGAACCAGTTGAAGCAGCCGACAGGCAGAAGCGAATTGCTCACCAGCAGCGCACCATGACGATAGAGTTGCATCGCGTCTCCGCGCGTTTGGAGGTCGATGGCCCATAGCTGGCCGGAGGGATCATTCCAGACCATCCGCCCGTCAACCGCCTCCATGGCCGCGAACACGTCCGTCACGGTGGTTCCAGGCTTGAACAGAACCATAACCATGGTGATGCCGGGAGGTGGCAAAACCGCAACGGAACCTGCAATCAGAATAGCAAGGACCAGAGCAGCAGGGGTGACAATCCGCCGGAAGCCGCCGGAGTCCTTACCGCCCCCGCTGCGCCGGAGCCACCAACCCGCGGCCACGAACATGACCCCGAAGACGAAGAACCACAGCAGATCCCAGAAGAGCTTGTTCTCCACATCCATGCGGACGCGGTGAATGCCAAGAATCCAATGGGACAGGAAGTTGTCGAGGATGTGCCAGACGCCGAAGCCGATCAGGGCACTCGCAAGCAACAGACGGTCCGCGCCCGGTTCGGCAAACGTGCGGCGGCTGCGCCAAAGCAGCCACAAGCCAGCCAACGCAATGATGTACATGAGCACGTGGAACAGGCCATCCGCTAGGATTTGAACGCGGATGTCCTGAAACGCGGGGGTCTTCACGGCGATCAGCAGATGGTGCCATTGCAGCACTTGGTGCAGCAGGATGCCGTCGAAGAATCCACCTAGACCGAAACCCAACAGGTAACCCGCCCATGGAAGCCGCGCCGTGAAAGCCGACGGTGACCTGTTCTGCGCAGTAGCAGTAAACATGGAATGTCAACTTTACCGGCGCGCGCTTGTTCCGTTTGCCGAATGTCAGAGAACGAATTCTAGGGGAAACGGGAGGGCCGCGGCGCCCGAACGTTCACGATCCGCTCCCACGAGCCGGACAATCTCATCACTGCCGTTCCGCACCCTCTTCGATGGGGTGTTGGTTGGCCTGCGGCTTTCTGGACGACCTGTGGGAATGTGGACGGCCCGCACCCGCTTGCCGACTCGCCCAGCAGATCGCGCCGTGCCTTGATGCCGGCCTGTGTCAGCCTTCACGCGCCGGTGCTCCCGATCCGCTCGACCAGGCCAAGTTGCGCGCACTCGTCTACCAGCCGGCCGGGGGCGGGGCTCCTCACTTCGGTTGTGACCGGGTGAGCCCCCGCCCTCCCGTGGGCGTTCTCAGAACGGCGAGATGATGTCGAAGATCTGCTGGCCGTAGCGCGGCTGCTGCACGTCGCTGATCTGGCCGCGGCCGCCGTAGGCGATGCGCGCTTCGGCGATCTTCTCGTAGCTGATGGTGTTCTGCGCGGTGATGTCCTCGGGACGGATGACGCCGTTGATGCTCAGGTCGCGCAACTCGTAGTTCACGCGCACCTCCTGATGGCCCTGGATGACCAGGTTGCCGTTGGGCAGCGTCTGGGTGACCAGCGCCGCGACCTTCAGTTCGATCTGCTCCTTGCGGGTGATGGCGCCCTTGCCGTCGTTGGAACTGGTCGAGTTGGCGTCGACCAGCTTGGAGGCGTCGACGGCCTTGGGCAGCACCGCGCCCAGCCGGCTCTCCAGCCCGAAGAAGTTGGGCAGGCCCATGCTCTCGCCGCTGTCGCGCGAGCGGGTGGACTGGTTGTTCATCTGCGCCTGATCCTCGATGTTGATCAGCACCGTCAGGATGTCGCCGACCTGCTTGGCGCGCTGGTCCTTGAAGAAGGCCTTGGCGCCGGAACGCCACAGCGAGTTCGGGTTGCGTTCGGCCGGCATGGGCGTCGGCATGGGCAGGCTGATGGGCTGATAGCCGGCCCGCGCGTACGGGTCCTGGATCTTGCTGAGCTGCGGGCCGGAGCCGACCTCGGACAGGCGCGTCATGGTGTTGCACGCGCTCACCGAGACGGCCAGGGCGGCGGCCAGGGTGAGGCGGAGCGCGGTGCGGGCGAGGCGGACGGTCATCGGTGCGTTCCTTGTTCTTGCGTGCGGCTTTTCCCGCGTCTTACTTAGCTGCAAGAGCCATGCCGACTTTGACGGAGACTTGGTTGGGGCCTGCGACGACGGCCTCGACGATGCGGTTCGACTGGGTGTTGACGACGCGGATCACGTCGCCCTTGCCGCCGTCCTGCAAGGCCTTGCCCTGGGCCGACAGCGTGAGGTTGGCGCTGCTCAGGGTGATGGTGACCAGCGAGCCCTTGTCCACCATGCGCGGCGACTGCAGGTCGCGCACACGCACGGGCTGGTTCACGGGGATGCCGCGCTTGGGCGTCATGCCGACCAGCTGTGCCTCGCTGGCGGCCAAGTCGCTGCCGGCTTGGTCGGCGCGCATCTCGATCCAGTCGATGTCGGAGGCGGCGATGGTGTCGCCGGGCGCCACGCGGTGGTTCAGCACCGGCACCTGCACGGCGCCGTAGGCGCGGCCGGCGACCGGCAGGCGTACCAGCGGCGAGGTGCCGGGTACCACCAGTTCGGCGGCGAAGCGGGCCTGGACCGGGCTGTAGTAGAGGTTCTCGACCGCCAGCCCGCCGCTCGGCGTCTGCCCGGCGGGCACGTGCAGCTCGATGGCGCGGTTGTCCAGCTCCAGGTGCAGGCGGCCGACGGTGATGTGGCGCGCCAGCGCGTCGGTCAGCGCGGCCTCCGCATGGGTCATGCCGTACACGGCAGCCGGCGGCTCGGCGGCAATTGCCGGGCCGGCAAAATTTGCCAGGGCCAGGACGGTGCCGAGGAGGAAGGCGGTGGCGGTACGCTTCATGGCGGGTGCTCCCCAGGAACAAACGGCGGATCAGGCGGATCGGGCGGCGTGCGCGTCAGCGCATCTGGCCGGCCTGCTGCATCATCTCGTCGGTGGTCTTGATGACCTTGGAGTTCATCTCGTAGGCGCGCTGGGCGGAGATCAGCGTGGTGATCTCCTGCACGATGTTGACGTTCGAGGTCTCCAGCGCACCCTGCAGCAGGCGGCCGAAGCCGGGGGCGCCGGGGTTGCCGGCCACCGCCTCGCCCGACGCCGGGGTCTCCAGGAACAGGTTGTCGCCCACCGCTTCCAGGCCGGCCGGGTTCGGGAAGGCGGCGAGCTGGATCTGGCCGACGTTCTGCGGGTTCACCTGACCGTCCAGCTTCACCAGCACTTCGCCCGACGGGTTGATCGAGATGTCGACGGCCTCGGCCGGGATGGTCATGGCCGGCTGCACCTGGTAGCCGTCGGCGGTGACGATGATGCCTTCCGGCGACAGCTTGAAGTTGCCGGCACGGGTGTAGGCGGTGTCGCCATTGGGCAGCAGCACCTGGAAGTAGCCGGTGCCGTTCACCGCCACGTCCAGCTTGTTGTCGGTGACGTTCAGGTTGCCCTGCTCCAGCACGCGGGCGACCGCCGCGACGCGCACGCCGGCGCCGATCTGCACGCCGGTCGGCACCGTGGTGCCGGCGTCCGACGAGGTCGAGCCGATGCGGCGGAAGTTCTGGTACAGCAGGTCCTGGAACTCGGCGCGCTGCTTCTTGAAGCCGGTCGTCGTCGAGTTGGCGATGTTGTTCGAGATGGTTTCGACGTTGAGCTGCTGGGCCAGCATTCCGGTGGCACCGATGGCGAGGCTGCGCATGGCTCGGTTCTCCCTTGTCTCTTCGCTCAGGCGGTGCGGCTCAGCCGCTGGATGACGCTGCGGACGCGCTCGTGCTCGGACTCGATCATCTTCTGGGCCTGCTGGTACTGGCGGCTGATCTCGATCATCTGAGTCATCTCGACCACGGGCTTCACGTTGGATTGTTCAAGCATTCCCTGTGCCACTTTGGTCTCCGCCGGGGCGGGCTGCGGCTCCTCGTCGCTGACGTAGAGGCCGTTGCCGACCTCCACCATCATCTGCTCCCTCTGGAAGGTCACGACGTTGAGGCGGGCGACCGGGCCCAGTTCGGTGGCGACGGTTCCGTCGCCCTTGACCTGGATGGAGCTGGTGCCCCCCGGAATGCCGATGGGCTGGCCGGCATCGGAGAGCACCGGCAGGCCGGTGCCGTCCACCAGCTGACGCTGATCGTTCAGGCGGAAGGTGCCGTTGCGGGTGTAGCGGCGGCCCGAGGCGGTATCGACGGTGAAGTAGCCGGGGCCGGTGAGCGCCACGTCCAGCGGGTTGCCGGTGTGCAGCATGCCGCCGGCGGTCAGGTCACGCACCACGGCGCGGTCCTGGACGAAGCTGACCTGCTCGTGCATGCCCGGACGCTCGAGGAACTCGGTGAACAGCATGCGCTGCTGCTTGAAGCCGGTGGTGTTCATGTTGGCGATGTTGTTCGCCACCACGTCCAACTGGCGACGCAGCGCGTTCTGGCGCGACAGGGCGATGTAGGTCGGGTTTTCCATCGTCGGCCTCTTGCGGTCCTCGGCGCCGCTGCGACCACCGCACCGGCGACCATCGCTATGCAGAGGCCGTGCCAAGTCCGAAAATGCCAGGATTCCGTAGGCGGACGCCGCTTGGGGCAGGGTCTGCCCGGCAATTCCTGCCGAACCGGGCCGGAACTGCCGGGCACACCGGGGCCGAGCCGATCCGTTCCTTCCCCGTGCTACGAGGAAGGGGTGGGGCGTGCGGCTGCCGAGCCGCACGGCCGGGGACCGGAGGCGTTCGGATACGGGCCGCCATCCTCCCGCCACACCGTGCGGGGGCGCACCTCGCCCGTCGGGGACGGGGAGGGCAGGGTAGGGACCCGTGTCCGAGCGGACTCCGGGCTATGTCGGGGGAGGTCTACTCAAGAACTGTGCCGGAAGGGGCGAGGGGGCGCTACGCCGCTTTGGAATGCCCCTGGGCGGAGCGCAGCGCCGTCAGCGCTTCGGCGATGACGTCCGGGTGTCGGGAGGCGTGCTGGATGTCGTAACCGACGACTTCGCCGTTGGCGTCCAGGTCAACCACGAGGTCGCGCGCGTCGTCCACCGTGTTGTCGACCGAGGGGCCCGGTCGGACCTTGACATACAGGCTGTCCGTTGCTGCGTCGTAGAGGAAGGGCGAGTCACCGGTCATGGCCTGAAGCTCCGATCTTGGGCTCCATGCCAGACACGCAACACACGGACAAGGTCCGGCTGGACTTCGTAAACGAGGATGTAGGGGCGCACCACTGCGAGCTCGCGCTCTCCGACCGGTCCCGAGATCCGTCCGCTGAACGGGAACCGTTCAAGCTGCCCTGCCGCTTCGAACAGTCGGCTCGCGAGCTTTTGTGCGGCGTTTGGATTGAACAGAGAAATGTAGTCGTAGATCCGGCTGACGTCCTGGACGGCTGCCGGTGACCAGATCACCCGCACGGCGGGGGTATCCGGCGACCTGCAGCCAATTCCTTAAGCCACTCGCGAACGGTCTCGTTTGGAACGCCTTGCCCCGCGTCGAGCTGCGCCCGGGCCTCGGCGATCGCACGCGTCTTGGCATCCAGGTCTTCGCTGTCGAACAAGTTTTTTGCAGCTTCGCTCATATCACAAATCTACTGCGCTCGCTTTCACCCGGCAAGAGCACCATCAGGCTGTCTCCCTCGCTCCCCTTCCACCATGGTCACACCCCGCGAACGGTTGTCGAAAGGAGTTATTAACTATCCAAAAGATAGGGTGAGGGCTGTCGGCTTCGGCCGGATTCCCCGCGCGCACAACGGATTTCCCCATGACGGCGCATGCCGACGATGACGACCTCTCAGCCGAACGCCTGCCGCGCAAGAAGTTCAGCGGCAAGAAGCTGGTGCTGTTCGTCATCCTGCCGCTGATGCTGCTGTTCGGCGCGGGGGCCGGCATCTATTTCTCGGGCGTGCTCGACATGCTGCTGGGCAAGAAGGCCGAGCATGTGGAAGAGAAGCCGCCGGAGGTCGAGGGGCCGCCCGTCTTCTACGACCTGCCGGACATGCTGGTGAACCTCAACACCACCGGCAAGCGGCCCGCCTTCTTGAAGATCAAGATCTCCATCCAGGTGTCCAGGCACGAGGACGTTCCGGCCATCGAGCATGTGCTTCCGCGCATTGTCGACAACTTCCAGGTCTATCTGCGCGAACTGCGCCTGGAGGACCTGAAGGGATCGGCCGGGATGTACCGCCTGCGCCAGGAACTGCTGCTGCGCATCACTGCGGCGGCCTATCCGGTGAAGGTGAAGGACGTGTTGTTCCGCGAAATGCTGGTTCAGTGACGAACGTGCATCGGAAGGGCGAACGATGAGCAACACGGACGAGCTGAGCGAAGAGGAACGGCTGGCCGCCGAATGGGCGGCGCTTGCTGAAGACGGCGGCGACACGGGCGACGCCGGCGCCGCCGCCGGCGGCTCGACCCGCGTCCTCAACCAGGATGAAATCGACAGCCTGCTCGGCTTCGACCAGGGCGGCGCCGGCGACGGCGACAACTCCGGCATCATGGCGCTGGTCAACAGCGCGCTGGTCAACTACGAACGCCTGCCCATGCTGGAGGTGGTCTTCGACCGCCTCGTCCGCATGATGTCGACGTCCTTGCGCAACTTCACCTCCGACAACGTCGAGG
>Ga0196970_1001991_pt1 | contig 11567 bp, 12 predicted proteins | sample S1v_513CmetaG_FD_148672 | JGI IMG/M metagenome (GOLD analysis project Ga0196970, IMG submission 148672) | Soil microbial communities from Anza Borrego desert, Southern California, United States - S1+v_5-13C | ecosystem: Environmental > Terrestrial > Soil > Desert | place: USA: California... | reverse complement strand
CCCGACGGACGGATGGCTGCTCAGGAACCCGGCCAGGGCCAGCGCGTTGGCGCACTGCCGCTCGACTCGCACGTGGAGTGTTTTGACGCCGCGCAGCGTCAGCCAGGCCGCGAAGGGGTCAAGCATCGCCCCGTTCAGAATCAGGGCCCGGCGCACCCCGTCCAAGATCTCCTTGGCGCCGGCGGCGACGCCCGCCATCAGATCACTGTGGCCACCCAGGAACTTGGTTGCACTGGAGATGACCACGTCGGCGCCCAGTTCCAGCGGGCGCATGACAAAGGGCGAGGCGAAGGTGTTGTCCACTACTACCTTCACGCCGTGCCGATGGCAGACGGCCGCCAGTGCCGGCAGATCAGCCACCTGAACGGTGGGGTTGGAGATCGACTCGGCGTACAGAATCTCCGTGTTCGGCCGAATGGCCGCTTCTACGGCAGCCAGGTCGGAGGCGTCCACGTAGGTCCGCTCCACTTGATATCGAGCCAGTTCCTGCTCGAACAGGGCATAGGTCGCCCCGTAAATGTCACGGCTGATGACTGCGTGGGCGCCGGGTTCGAGCATGGCAAAGAGCACGGCGAAGATGGCGCCCATGCCCGTTGCCGCCGAGACCGCCGCCTCGCCGCACTCGAGCTCCGCGTAGGCCGCTTCCAACGCATCGGCGTTGGGCTGGCCGTTACGGGCGTATAGGTAGGCCTTCTCCCGGCCGGACTGGACCGCTTCTACAAGGTCCAGGTCGGGAAATGCATAAGCCGAGGTCTGGTAAATCGGCATGGCTACGGGTCGGGTCAGTGCGGGAACAACCTGCTTGCCGGCATGAGCGGCCTGCGTGCCCAGCTGCTTCTTCATGGTTAGAGCGCCTCCAGGAAGCGGTCAATGTCGGCCGCCGTATTGTAGAAATGCGGGCTGACCCGGCAGCGGCCAAGGCGCAGGGCGATTACGATGCCCCGTTCGTAGAGCTGCCTGACCAGCGCGTCATTCTCCGCCGGTGTTCCCGCTGAAAAGACGACGATACCCGACCGCTCGCCTTCGTGGGCCACGGGCGACAGGACCGTCAGGCCCCGGGCCTGCAGCCCCGCGATCACCCGACCGGTCAGGTCCAGCAGGTGACGCTCAATCTGTCCGACACCTGCTTCGAGCAACATTTCGAGGCCCGCCGTCCAGCCATGGTAGAGCGAGAAGGGCAGGCAGCCGGTTTCGTACCGCTGGGCGTCTTCGGCCATACCGGTCCAGCCGGCCGGTCCGACAGCGAGGCTGCGGGCGCCCGGCAACACCGGCCGAATCTGCTCCCAGCAGGAGCGGCGGAAATAAGCGAAGCCCGTGCCAATCGGCCCCAGCAGCCACTTGTACCCGCCGGCGGCCAGCACGTCGATGCCCGCATCGTCCACGTTGAGCGGCAACGCTCCGGCCTGCTGAATCGCATCAACCACCAAGAGCGCCCCATGCCGGTGTGCGATCTCGCCCAGCGCCTTCAGATCGTTCCGATATCCGCTCAGAAACTCCACCGCCGATACGGCCAGCACCCGGGTGCGGCTGTCCACGAGGCGCTCCACATCGGCCAGGTCGACCCGGAGGTCACGCAGGGGGACCCGCCGGATCTCGACGCCGAGCCGGGCCAGCGCCAGCCAGGGCAGTACGTTAGCCGGGTACTCTTCGTCGGGCACCACGACATTATCGCCGGACTGCCAGTCCAGCCCGTTGGCCACAATGCCGATGGCCGTGCCCGTGTTGGGCATGGCGGCATACTCAGCCGGGGAGCCGCCCAAAAGCTGAGCCAGCAGTTCCTTGCAGCGCCCAATCGACATGGGCGCCGCGTCCGGATCACCCATGGCCACATCCAGGTAGGACTCGACCCGTGCCCGCACCGGCCGTGAGACCGGCGCCTCAGAAGCGTGGTTTAGAAAGAGCATCCGCTCCACCACGGGAAACTGTGTGCGATAGGTGTCAAAGGTCATAGGTAGACTCCTTACGCAGTGCGGGTTACCACCGACTGCTCGTTCTGCATGACCACGGTATATGCGGCCTCGGCGGTCTCAGCCAGGTGCGGATTATGGGTGACCATAATCACCTGACGGCCGAAGAAGTCGCTGATTACCTTCAGGAAGTTGGCGACCGGGGCGATAAAGTCCTCGCTGACGTGCTTGGCCGGCTCATCGAGGATCAAGGCGCCTTCCAGCCGTGGCCGGTAAGTCTCCAGCATGGCGATGCGAAGGCCCAGGGAGACCACGTCAACCACGCCGCCGCCCCGGGAGTCCTGGGGCCGTGTCTCCAGCTTCTCGCCCGCGTAGTTCGAGACCACATAGAACTCAGCTTCCGGGCGCCCAGCCTTTTCGGTCAGCTCAATCCGAAAGGCATACTCCGGCCCGAAAACGGAGCGGAGCGTATTGGTCACCAGCATTTCAATCTGTTCCCGGGCCTGTTTGCGGGCATGCTCGGAGGTCTGCTGCAGCAGCACGCTCACCTGCTCGAAGACTGTCGCCTTGTCGCGGTACTCCTCCAGCTGGGTGGCGCAGGTCTCGCGGTCCATCTGGAGCCGTTTTTGCTGCCCCTTCCGCTCGCCCAGGGCTACCCGGGCCCGGCCCAGGCGGGCCTTCAGCTGTTCCAGGTTTTCCATCGCCTAACCCCGCAGAAGGTCAGAGGGGAGAAGCGTGCCCGCCTCACGCAGCAAGGACTCCACTTCGCCCTTCAACCGGCTGATTTCGCCTTCCAGCTCCTCCGGCCGGACCTGCAGGTCAGCCAGTTCCGCCAGGAGCCGCTCCTTCTGCCGCTGCAGCTCGTCCAGACGGGCCTCGTACTTATATTTCAGCTGCTTCGCTTTCTCGATCTGCTCTTTTAGCTCGGCAATCCGCTTTTCGTTCTCTACGGCCATGCTCGGCTCAGCCCCTTTCCCATCCAAAGCTGTCAAACCAGGTTCCGGCGCGGAAGTTCTCCAGCGCCTTGCGTACATAGGGGATCACGTTTTCGGGGAGATGCTCCAGGTCGTGCCAGGACAGCTCATCGCACTTATGGGGCTCCATATTCCGGACTTCGCCCGTCCAGACCGATGCGCTGAGGAAGAAGTCGATTCGCTCATCGAGCGCACGCCGGTGCATGACACCCACGACATGCATATCCTCAGGGGCAATCTCGACGCCCGCCTCTTCCCGGGCCTCCCGGATCATGGCCGTCCGAACTTCTTCACCGCCATCCAGATGTCCGGCGGGTACGCTGTAATTTCCATCCTCATACCCCGTGTTGCAGCGGCGCAGCAGGAGAACCTTCCCGTCCTTTACCAGGAACAGATGAACAGCAACCTTTGCCGTAAATCGCGACATAGCGTTTCTCCTAATGCGAGTGGCCGGACGTGGGCCCGCCGCCCAGTTCGGCGATGATCTGTTTGATGGAGGCCGGTGCCACGGGCTGCATGCAGGTCGGGCACTTACCGAGGTGCCGCAGTACGCCCTCGTACTCCGACAGATGGCCCCGCAGTTCGGCCTCGGTCTTGGTCAGGTACTCCTTGCCGGTGTTCAGCCGCTGCTGAACCTCCTGGACCTGGGCCAGTTGCTTCTCCAGCTGCTCCAGCCGCTGAAGCTGGGCCAGTGCCTCCGTGACCCGGCTGGCGGCCTTCGGCACATCGCCAAGGCGGTCGAGCTCCCGCCCCACCCGGGTCAGCTCCGACTCCCGCTGCCTCAGGTCGCCTTCAACCCGGGAGAGTACAGTCAGGCGGGTCTGGCGCTCCGCCGCTTCCCGGGCCCGCTGCTCGGCGATGGGCAGGGCGGTCAGCGCATCGACCCGGGCTTTGTAGAACCGGCCCTCGGTCTCGACCCTGGTCAAATCCTGCTGGAGCCGTTCCAGCCTGGCCTCCTGCCGATGGGCCTCCTCCGCCCGCTTCACCTGCGCTTCGGCCTCGGGCAGGTCGCCCAGGCCGGCCAGGCGGGCGCCCAGCATGATCTCCTCGCGATTCGCGCGGTCAAGCCCTTCCTGGACTTGCTCAAGCCTGGCGAGCCGGGCTCTCAGGGCTTCAGCCTGCGTCAGCAGCGCCTCGGCCCGCTCCAGCCTCGCCTCCTGCTCCGGAATATCCGCATACTGTGCGAGGTCCTTGTCGTACTGCTCCAGTCGCTGTTCCAGCCGGGCAGTCTCCTGCTTAACCGTGCGCTGATCACGCTGGGTGTTGCGCATGGCGGCATCAACAACGTGGACGCCGAGCAACCGCCCGATGGCCCGGGCCCGCAGCGACCCGCTCTCGGCCATCAGGAACGGGCCTTCCAGCTGGGACCCGAAGCTGAGCACCACCCGCTTGTCCGTGTCCAGCAGCACCTGAGGCATGCCGTGAGCCCGAATCACCTCGAGGGGCACTTCGGTGCCAAACCCCTCAAACACTTGGAACTCGTCGGCTCCGGCGGCCTTCACGAGGTACCGGTTCCGCGACGGCGCCCCCGATTTGGTCAGGGTCAGCTCACGCACGACTTCGGCACCGTCGCTCATGGTCACCGTTACCCGGCACTCCCGGGCGCCGGACCGCACAAACTCCGACCCCCGGGGCTCGTTGTACAGCGCCCAGCGAATCGCCCGCAAAATGGCCGACTTGCCGTTGTCCGACGGACCGATGATCACGTTCAGCCCCCGCCCGAAGGTCAGTTCGCTGCGGGCATGGGACTGGAAGTTCTCGATGAGGACCTTGGCGATCTGCTTCACGGCAACTCCTCCCCGCCCTTGGCCAGCTCTTCCTGGGCCAGGCCGAGCCGCCGCAGCGCCTCTTCCTTCACCCGGGGCGGCACGCCCTGGTTATCGGCGATGCGCTCCATGATCACCTGGACTTCGAGCACTTCAAACTGGCTGGTATCGCCGATGCCCTGGATAAAGTCGGCCAGCGCCCGCTCCCGGGCCATCTGCGCTTCCTGGGTGGACCTGTCCAGCACCTCTTCGCCCGGCCGGGCCGACTTGAGCCGAATCAGCTCAGCCCTTACGGACTGGCCCTTCTCAAACGTCAGCAATGCCACCTGAATCGGGCGCTTGTAGTCCGCAGACTGATACCCGACCCGCACCAGGGAACCGGGGTTGACAAAGAGCCGGCCGTCGACCTCCAGCACCTTGGACCAGCCGGGGTGGAAATGGCCGCCGAAGGTGACATCAGCCACCGTCTGGCTCATGACCGCATCGAGCAGGGTATGAGCCGATCCCTCAAAGAACGGCTTCTCCAGCAGCATGCCGTGGGTCAGATGAATGGCAAAGTCGGCCTCGGGACGCCGTTCATGCAGCGAGCCGCCCTGGCCGGCCGGCACCACACAGTAATCGAGAATCGGGCTGCGCCGGTCCAGTTCGGCATGGAACTCCTGGCCCGTTACCTGGACCTTCAGCCCCGGCTCCTCTAGCCAGACCACCTCTCCGGGCTTGATCAGCCGGAAGAGGCGGAAGCCATCGAAAATACCCAGCATGGTGCGGGGCACCGTGCCGGGGTTAAAGCCAAAGATATCGTGGTTGCCCGCAATGCCGTAGATGGGGCAGGGGGCGTCCATTAAGACGCGGACAAAGTCCAGCGCCACGGCCGGCGCCACATCCGGCCGGTCAAACAGGTCGCCGCCGTGCAATATGGCAGCAACCTCGTGCTCCCGCGCCAGATCCACGACCTCCCGCAGTTTGGCCAACAGCGCCTGGGGGAAGTCGTCCAGCCGGCCCCTGGGGCTTGTCCCGCGAATATGAGTGTCGGTCAAATAGAGCACCTTCACCGGCCTACTCCTCCTCCCGCCGGCCCCAGGTACGCCGGCGCCGCTCCGCCCGCGGCAGATCCGCGAGCAGGGGCGCCAGCGCCCGGGAGATCAGATCAAAACCATAGCCGCGCCGGGCCAAAAAGCCCGCAAGCCGCCGTTGGGCCGTCTCCCTGTCGACGTCGGTCATGCGCCGCAGGCGCCCCTCGGCCGCCGCCCGCGCCTGCTCGAGCGAGTCCACCTCGCCCAGCAGATCGCGCACGACCTGGGCCGCTACTTCCCGGGCGACACCCTTGCGGGACAGGTCGGTCAGCAGCCGCCGTTCGCCGTACGCCCCGTGTGATCGCACGTAGGCTGCTGCAAACTCGGCATCGTCCAGCCAGCCGCCCGCGATCAGCCGCTCCATGACGCCTTGCGCGACCTCGGCGTCGTACCGGCGGGCGAGCTTCCGCTCCACCTCCCGCCGGGAGCGGGGCGCGGCGCCCAGGTAGACCAGGGCGTCGTCCCAGGCACGCTTCGCTTCATCGCGCTTCAGCACTTCGACTAACTTCGGGCCGTCCACCGTCTGACCGACCTTCAGCCGGGCCAAAAGCACCGTTTCCTCGTGCAGCCCCAGGACGAACTGGCCGTCCACAAAGACCGAGCGGCGCTTCGGGTCCTTCTTCTGTGCCTCCAGCGCCGTGATTTTGCCCGAAAGTTGTCCCAGCGCTTCCAGGTCCGGGGCCTGCTTCACACGAGAACGGGGGCCGCCGAAGCGAGCCCCCGCGGGTTTACTCGTCGCCACCGTCGTCCTCGCCGCTGGCCATGGCCTTGGTCTGGGCGCCGCCGGCCATCAGCCGCTCCTTGATCTTCCGCTCGATTTCGGCGGCCGCTTCCGGATGCTGCTTGAGCCAATCGCGGGCGTTCTCCTTGCCCTGGCCGATACGCTGGTCGCCGTAAGAGAACCAGGCGCCGCTCTTGGCGATAATGGGCGGGTTCAGTTCGACGCCGATATCGATCAGGCTGCCTTCCTTGGAGATGCCCACGCCGTAGAGAATGTCGAACTCGGCCTGCCGGAAAGGCGGAGCCACCTTGTTCTTAACCACCTTGACCCGGGTGCGGGAGCCGACCACTTCGGTGCCGGTCTTCAGCGCTTCGGTCTTGCGGACTTCCAGACGGACGGAGGCATAGAACTTGAGCGCCCGGCCGCCGGGGGTCGTTTCGGGGTTGCCGAACATGACGCCGACTTTTTCACGGATCTGGTTGATGAAGATGCAGATGCACTTGGACTTGGAGATGGCGCCGGTCAGCTTACGCAGCGCCTGGGACATGAGGCGCGCCTGCAGGCCGACAAAGGAGTCGCCCATTTCGCCTTCGATTTCGGCCCGGGGCACGAGGGCCGCGACCGAGTCGATGACCACCACGTCCACCGCGCCGGAGCGGACCAGCGTTTCGGTGATTTCGAGCGCCTGCTCGCCGGTGTCAGGCTGGCTGATGAGCAGGTTGTCGATATCGACGCCCAGTGCCCGGGCATACTGCGGGTCCAGGGCGTGCTCAGCGTCGACAAAGGCGCCGATGCCGCCTAGTCGCTGGGCCTCGGCCAGCATGTGCAGGGCTACCGTGGTCTTGCCGGAAGATTCCGGGCCGTAGATCTCAACGACACGGCCGCGAGGCAGGCCGCCAACACCCAGAGCCACGTCCAGCGCCACCGAACCCGTGGGGATAACCTCCACGTTCATTTTGGCCGCCTGTTCGCCCAGCTTCATAATGGAGCCCTTGCCAAACTGCTTCTCAATCTGGGCCATGGCCAAGTCGATGGCCTTCTGCTTGCTGGCTTCCAACGCCATTCCTGCGCAGCCTCCCCTGTCATATTCCATAAAATGGGAATTGGAATTCGCTCTCAGTATAACGGACGATCACCTGTTCGGGCAAGGGGGAAAATGCGCTCTCCCCTCAGGATTTTCCCTGCTGGTCTTTATTGTTTAACCGCAGATTACGCAGATTGGAACAATCAAGTCTGCAGACTGGGTCAATCCATATACATAATGACCTGGACTGCATACGCGGTATCTGCGTAAGCCCATAATCTGCGTAACCAGCATGGTGCTTCGCACCAGCACCACAGACGAAAAACCTCCGATCAGTTCCCCGCCACGGATTTCACGGATTACACGGATTCGGTCACATGTTTTCCGCGACAACGCCTCGTCACTGGACTGAAAGGTTGGGTTAATCCGTGCAGTTCCGTGAAATCCGTGGCGAAATATAGTCCCGATTGCCCGAACTGCTCCGGCATTTTCAGGGGAATCCGCGGTAAAAAACGGTTCCCGTCTCCCTGTCTACAAAAAGAGGGTCGATCGTACCTACGCATTCTCCTCGCGGAGACTCGCACTGCCATAGACCGAATAGATCGGCCCCCGGGGCGTCAGTTCGCTTTTCATCAGCACGACACGTTCGACGCCAAACCGGCCGAACTCCTGCCCGGCTGCCCTGGCCAATGCTTCCTGCACCGCCCCCGGCACAAAGGCGCCCTCGCGCACTCGCCCCAGCGTAAGGTGCGGCTTGAACGGCCGCCGCTCCGGTGCGAAACCTGCCAGCGACATCTCCCGGTCGACGAACGTCGCCAGCCGGGCCAGCTCCGCGCCCCCCTCGGAGAGGCCCGCCCACAACACCGATGGTCTCGCCGATCCCGGAAATGCCCCCAGCCCCCGAAGCCCCAAAGCAAACGGCGCAAAGCCTGCCGCCGCCCGCTCCACCGCTGCCATGGCCCGCACAGCGTCCGCCTCCGCAACCTCTCCCAGGAACTTCAGTGTGAAGTGAAACTGATGCGCCGGGACCCACTTGACCGGATCCGCCCCGCCGAAAGCCCGCTTCAGGCTCCCCTGCGCCAATTCCAGCGCCCGCAGGAGCCCGGGCTCCTTCACCTCAACGGCCACAAAACACCGCAGCAGACTGGGTCACCTCCACGTGCGTCTTACACAACTTCGACAGCCGAAAAGCGCATTCCTGCCCATCCGTCCACAAAATGAGAACATCCGTTCGAACCGAACCCCGATTGCGACTTACCAATATCTCACTTATAATTAGATATAAATCTTCCCACGCGAGCGAATTTTCCTCCCGAAGGGAGGTGCTGGCGCCATGTCCTACCGCCACCGACTCTTCGGCATTTCCGAGCCGATGCTCCGCCGGGAACTGCGCCGACGCCGCCGGGTACACCGCGCGGCCCTGATCCCGCTCCGGGCAGAACTTGCCCGGCAAAAGCGCCTCAATGCCGAACTAAGGCAGTATCTGGCCCTGCTGGGCACCGAGGTCATCTCATTGGAAGAGGAAGAGCGCCGGCTGGCTCAGAACGACCCCCTCGATGCCCAGCGCCAAACGCTTCAGCAATATCGTGCCCTGCAAGACCACCTCATCGGCTCCGTTCTTTCGCTTATCGCCCCGTTCCTTAGCGCCGTTCCTTCCGGGATGCACCCAAAGGAGGAAAGAACGTGGCCAAAGACCCCCAGCGAAGACGAATCCGGCTCCGCCGGACCATAACGCCCGACGCGCACGCCAAGGCAGACGCGGACACGCCCGAAGCACTCACCCGCGCGCTCTGGGGTGTCGCAGCCGCCGATGCCCGTGCCGCCCTGGAAGCCCAGCGCCAGGCCTTTGCCACCCAGACCGCCGACCTGCAAAGCGAACTTGAAGCCGAACGCACCCGCAGTCATGAACTGGCCGTGCAGGTTCAGCGACAGAAGGAGCGGCTCAAGGCGCTCCGCACCATCATCGAGGTCTACCGCAGCAAGCTGGCACACGAGCGGGCCGCCCGCGCCGTCCTCTCCACCCGCCTGATGGATCAACGGGTCGAGACCGAACTGGAGATCCAGCGGGACCAGGCGACGCGCAAAGAAGCGGCCGCTCTCAGCGCAGCCCGCCTCGGCGCCGATACCCAGCAGCAGCACGAAGCCCTGCGCAACCTGGTGGCCGCCCTCTACCGCTCCATCGCCGGGCGCCACGGGGTGCCTGCGGGCCTTGAAGTCCTGACCCAGCTCCCACCGACCACCCTGAAGCGTGACGCAGCAAGGCTGACCGCCCAGTGGCATCAGTTCCTCAAAGGAAAAAAGGCGACCCGCACCCTGCGTGCCGCCGACGGCCGCATCATCCTGCACGAAAACGAGACCATCGGGCCGGAAAACCTCGAGGCCGCCGAGCGGGAAGGGCTTCTCTTCGAGCTGATTCTCACGGCCAAAGTAGTGGAACGCCTACCTGACCTGTAGCTGCCAACAACGCCGAGGTCGTATCAAAACCGTAGTCTCCAGACCTGACGGGCGGCGGCTCCAAACGGAGTCGCCGCCCTATTTGACGCGCCCCTACCAATTCCTCGATAATGAACATGGCAAGCACCACCATGGCCCCGGGCACAATCATCGCACCCAGGAGTGATCCCCTCCATGGCAAACCTTACTGCCGCTCGGTTTCAAATGGCCTACTCCCTTGGCTTCCACATGATTTTTGCCGCATTAGGTATCGGGCTGCCGCTGATGATGCTGATCGCTGAAGGCCTCTACCTCCGCTCGGGCGACGCAAAGTATATGCGCCTCGCCCGCACGTGGGCCAAGGCGACGGGCCTGCTCTTCGCCGTGGGCGCCGTCAGCGGAACAGCGCTCTCCTTCGAACTGGGCCTGCTCTGGCCCCGCTTCATGGGTTTCGCCGGATCCACCCTCGGCCCCGCCTTCACGCTGGAGGGCTACGCCTTCTTCCTGGAGGCCATTTTCCTCGGACTCTACCTCTATGGCTGGGAGCGGCTGAAGCCTGCCCACCACTGGCTGACCGGCCTGGTGGTCGCCATCACCAGCTGCCTCTCCGGCATTCTGGTCCTGGCTACCGATGCCTGGATGCAGAACCCCCTCGGCGCCGACGTCCTCATGAAAAACCCTGAAGCGATGGATGCCGTAGGCGCCCTCTTCAGGAATGCCGCCTGGCCCATCATGACGATTCACTCCACCTTCTCGGCCTACGCGACCACCGGATTTGCTGTGGCCGGCGTTTATGCCTGGAGCGGTTTGAAGGGCAAAATGGATGAGATGCGCCGCTCGGCGCTGGCCATCGCCCTGTTCGTCGGCACCGTCTCCGCGCTGGCCATGCCCATTACCGGCGACTTCGCCGCCAAATCCGTCGCCGAGCGGCAGCCCATCAAGCTGGCCGCCATGGAAGCCCACTTCGAAACCATGTCCGGCGCCCCCCTGCGTCTCGGCGGCTGGCCTGACGAGGAGACCGGCACAGTCTCCTTCGACCTGGAGCTTCCCTACGGCCTCAGCTTCCTTTCCTACGGCGACTTCGGCGCTGAGGTTAAGGGCCTGAACGACTTCCCTCGCGACCTCTGGCCCAACGTCAAGGTGACGCACATCTCCTTTCAGGTGATGGTCGCAGCCGGCATGGCCATGCTCGCCCTCTCCGCGGCCTATTACTTCACCGTGCTGCGCAACCGCAAGAATCCAAAGCCGTTGCCCCGTTTGCTGCTCAAGATGCTCGTCCCAGGCGGTTTCTTAGGCATCATCGCCCTGGAGGCCGGCTGGATCGTCACCGAAGTGGGCCGCCAGCCCTGGATTATCTATGGCGTTATGAAGGTGGCCGATGCGGTCACGCCGGCGCCCGGTCTGGTCACGACCCTCTCCTGGTTCGTGGCGCTCTATGCGGCGCTGGCCGTCGTCCTGGTCTTCCTACTCAACCGGCTCAAGCACGCATAAAGGGGGCGTCGTTTACAGATGGAGAACACCTGGTTTGGCCTCCAGCCTGAGCTGGCCGTCGGCCTTGTCATGTTCCTGGTTCTGACCATGTATGCCATCTTCGCGGGCGCCGACTTTGGCGGCGGCATTTTGGACCTGGTCTCCTTCGGCCCCCGTCGCAAGCAGCAGCAGGACGCCA
>Ga0196970_1001990_pt1 | contig 11568 bp, 6 predicted proteins | sample S1v_513CmetaG_FD_148672 | JGI IMG/M metagenome (GOLD analysis project Ga0196970, IMG submission 148672) | Soil microbial communities from Anza Borrego desert, Southern California, United States - S1+v_5-13C | ecosystem: Environmental > Terrestrial > Soil > Desert | place: USA: California... | reverse complement strand
TATCGGCCTATATACGCCTCCTGCAGCTCGCATCGGCGTGGTACAGCGAACCTCACTCTCGACACTGAAGTCCTGTAAAAACACCGAACCCACCCCGAAAAAGGGTGGGTTCGTCAGCAGCCTGAGGGAGCCTTCAAGAAGGCTCCCTTTGCTATCGCCTTTCTAGTGTCGCTAGAACACCAGCTTTGTCACGAACTGCAACTGGCGCGAGGTGCCGGTGCCGATCTTGTTGCCGATCGTGCTAACACTCTTGCCGAACTTGTCTTCGCCGCTGCTCAGCGTGCTGACAGGGTTCGCAAAGTTCGGACGGTTCAGCAGGTTGAAGGTTTCGACCCGGAACTGGAGGCCGAGGCGCTCAGTCAACTTCGTGGTCTTGGCGACCGCAAAATCAAGCTGTGCAAAACCGGGGCCGCGGCCAGCATTGCGAGGCAGGTTGCCGTAGGCGAGGAAACCCGGATCTTCGAACGCGGCGTAGTTCAGTTGGCCGTTGGGCAAGGTGTAATCCGCCGGACGGATGCTCTGTCCCGGCTTTAAGTTCGGCCGGATGAGATCTAGCCCGAGGAATGGGGTGCTCATCGAAATGTTGAACGGCATACCGGTGCGGGTCTGGAACAGGCTGCTCACCTGCCAGCCCTTGGCGACGCCTTTCGGAAGCCAGCTTGCGGCCGGAACGTCATAGACGAGCGCCAGCGTGAAGTTGTGGCGAATGTCGATGTCACCCACCGACCAGTCATCCTGCGGACGGGCCGAATTCTGGAACGCGCTGAAGATGTTCACCGCGTTGTCGAACTCGTGCGACCAGGTGTAGTTCACGTCCAGGTTCAGGCCGTTGCCGATGTGACGGCGCAGGCTGGCCTGGAGCGCGTCATAACGCGAGCCGAGGAAATTGCCGAAGCGGCGAATGTTGCCATACTTGTCCCTGGCAGCTTCGATCTGCGGCGTACCTAACCAGGGTTCCAGGTTGAGCTCGAGACCGGCTGACGCGGCGCCCGCCGGTAGTTTCACACCATGATTGCCAACATACGCCAGTTCAAGAATTGTGTTCTTGAACAGCTCCTGCTGGATACCGAAACTCCAGTGCTGGGCGTAAGTGTCACGCATGTTGCGATCGAGGAACGTGATGTTCATCGGCAGCGCCGGCTCGCAGGTGGGCAGCGTAGCTGGCACCGGATAAGCGATGTTCAGCGCCGGAGTGCAGCTGCGCAGGCCAAAGGCCAGGTCGATGAGATTAACGTTGAATGTCGGCTGGGTATTCTGGGCCAGTTGCAGGCCGGCGCCGGTCAGCAGCGGATTGAAGAAGATACCAAATCCGCCGCGGATGACCGTCTTGCCCGTTCCGAACGGATCATACGAAAAGCCAACACGCGGTGCGAAGTTGTTGCGATCTGGTTCGTAGAGACCGTCGCCCTCTTTGAGCACCTTCAGGCTGGCGAAATCGAAATTAGCGATTCGGTCGCCGTGCAGGACGCTGTTGTACTCGTAACGGAGGCCGAGGTTCAGGGACAAACGCGACGTAACGCGAATATCGTCCTGGAAATAGAAGTTGTAGTTGGTGTTCTCAATCCCCACCATGTCGTACCCGAGCGTGCTGAGCACGAACCCTGTATTGGACAGGAAATCGTTAATCCCAGCATAGGACAGGAACCGCTGCGGATCGGTCGCTCGCTTCGTCATGTTGTGGCGGATGTCGCCGCCAAACCGGATCGAGTGACGGTTCTTGATCCAGCTCAGGTTGTCCATGAACTGATAGGAATACTGTGGGCTGCGGTTGGAGAACAGAGCCGGCCCCGGCGTGAGTCCGAATTCCTGGTTGGCAGTGCAGTAGAAGCACTGGAAGATCGGGAAGTCGCCGCCACCGCCCAGCGAATTAGTCTGCGGACGATTGAAAGCGACGCCGAACTCGTTCAGGATCGTGGGCGCGAACGTGTGATTCCAGGTGCCCTTAAGCAGGTGATTGCGGCTATACGAGGGCGAAACCTGTCCGGCCGCGAAGCCGTATTGCGTGCTGGTGAATGAATCGGCGATGTTGTAGCGGAAATTGAAAGTGTCGCTCGTGCTGGCGTTCCAGTCCACCTTCACGGAGCCGGTGTCTTCACGAAGAGCGTTGCGCAGTGCGCCGTTGTAGTACTCGAGGTTGGGATTGTCGGGAACCGGGCCGCCATTGCCGACGGGGATAGCATCACGCACCGGGTACATCGAAGGCACGAATTGCGCACGCCGGGCTGCGCTCAGGACCGTCGCCTTTTCAACCGGGGTATGGACGACCTGGCGAACGCCTTCATAGTTCGTGAAGAAGAACAGCTTGTCTTTCACGAGCGGACCGCTGACGTTGCCGCCGAATTGATTGAGGCGCAGCGGGTTTTCCTGCTTGTCGAAGTAATTGCGGGCGTCGAACTTGTTGTTTCGCAGGTATTCGAAGACGGAACCGTGGAACTCATTACCGCCCGACTTGGTGATGACATTGAGAATGTCGCCCATCGAGCGTCCGTACTCAGCGGAGTAGTTCGACTGAAGGACGCGGAACTCGGCGATGGAGTCCACGCTGGCACGACTGATGCGGGACTCTTGGCGGCCCATTTGCGTACTGGTCGCGTTGGTATCGATACGAGTGGCATCGGCGCCGTCAAGCAGCACGTTCACGCCCGCATAGGTGGTTTCGAAGCCGCCGATGCTGTTCTGGCCACCCGTCGTCGTCACCGAACCCGGAACTAATGCGACGAGGGATATGAAATCGCGGCCGTTCAGCGGCAGATTGTTCACTCGTGTCGTATCGACTGTAGCGCCAAGGTCGGCTGAGGTCGTGTTGACAGACGTCTGCTCCGCTGTGACTTCCACAATTTCCGAAGCGCCGCCGACATCGAGTTTCATATCTGCGCGGGCTGTCTCAGTCGCGTGCAGGACAATGTCAGTTACAGCCGCGGTTTTGAATCCGTCGCGCGCGGCTTCAACTTTGTAAACGCCGACCGGTAGCGGTGGCGTGGCGAACTCACCGATAGAGCCGGTTTTGGCTTCAGTCACGCGGCCCGTGCGCTGGTTCGTGATCTTGATGTCGGCACTCGCGATAGCGGCACCGGTTTTATCAACGACCGTACCTACGATACGGCCAGTATCCAACTGAGCCCAACCGGGCACCGCAGCTAATGCCAGCAGTACCAGGCCGACCAGCCAGGTTTGTAATTGCCTCCTGCTCATCGACTCCCTCCAGCAGCTACTTGTTCGTTTGTATGTTTTCTTTTGCCAACAGATTTCGCACGCGTACGCGTGCTCCGACTGCCAGCTGTTTTACTGTCTTGTTCTTTTGGGTTGTCTTGCAGCGCCGATTCCAACTGCTTGCGCAGCAGGGTCTCGGCAAAGAGAAGGTCATTGGCGACAGCACGGCGCGCCAGTTCGGGTTGCCGGTCGCGAATGTGGCGGAACATTCTTTCGTGACGCTCCCAGTGCTCCCTCATGTCGCCGATCAGCGGCAGCACGCGAAGGCGCGCCTCTGTCATCGCGTCGTAAAGCAACTGCATTGTCGCTTCAATGGCACTGTTATGGGCTGCCCCCGCAAGGGCCTGATGAAACTCGATATCGTGTTTGTGGAAACCACGTGGCGCATCAACATTGAGCCGCATGGCAGCCAGAGCTCGCTCCATGCGGTCGATGTCGTTCTCGTCAGCCCTGTCTGCGGCAATTGCGGCAGCGGCGGGTTCGATCATCTGCCGCAGCTCATATATCTCCAGGTACGAAATCTCCCGCAGCAGCACCATCCAGTGGAAGTGTCGCCCCATGATGCGAGTGACGGATGGACGGATATAGGTCCCGTATCCCGGCCGCGCCTGGATGAGCCCGATAAACAGTAGCCCTTTCAACGCTTCCCTCAGCGAACTACGGCTGACCTTCAGCATTTTGGCTAGTTGCGGTTCGGGGGGAAGGCGGTCTCCACAACGTAACCGGCCATCACGAACGAGGGATTCAATGCGGCTGCACACCAACTCCATCACGGTCTCGCGACGGACGGGTTCGATGAAGGCCTCGGGGACTGCTGCGTTAGACTTCGCAGTGCGGCTCATATTCAGAGTCTCTGACTTTGTCGAACAATACAACAAAGTAGCTGAAAGTCAAGTAAACTCTCGTATGCGCCGCTGAGTTTATTGCCTCGACGTACCGTTATTGGCCGTTACGCGCCAAACTGACAAGCCCGCAAAAAACAATCCCGAACGGTATTCAGCAACTCAGTTTTTCGTTGACAGCTTCGAATTTTCGCGACTATGTTCGTTTGTCCGACAAAGTTCCTGGTTATATCGGCAACGGGGTATGAGACCGCTCGCATGGCTGCGCGAATTCGAGACGTTCGCAGTGGGGCTGGACCACCTCGAAGGCTTAGCCTTTGATGCCGCTCACACGCTATGGGCCGGTGGCGAGATCAGCCAGATTTATCGGGTCGAGGGACATGGGCACGCGTGCGATCGCGTGAAGCCATTCGTAGAGCACGCCGCGAGCAGGTCGCTCCGCAATGCAAAGTTCTCCGTCTTCGATTCCAGAGGCAGCCTCTTCCCCAGCGATTTTGACGGACTGCACGACGCCGGGTGGCAAGATGCAACTGCGAGCCCGCTATCCGCAAGAAATCACGTTCGCACAGCCGACCAACATAGCTTTCGGGGCCGACCGAGCAGATGCGGCGCATATCGCAGTCCTCGAAGTTTGGCGCATCTCCCGGTTGAAGGTCGCCTGCCCGGGCTACCGCTGGCCACACCACAGAAATAAGCAAATAGGAACTCAACATGAATTGGAAGACAACAACCCGCAAGGTGCTTCTGGCAGCGACGGTGTTACTCGCCCTCGGAGCTTCGGCAAGCGAACGTCATGTGTGGCGCATCGGTTCATTCGACCACTCGTCCAATGAGTTCCGCACTGAGGGCGTGGACTACACAAATGCGAAGGAGAGCCTCGTCTATCGCGTCGGCAAGGACACGGACAAAGATTGGTGGCGTTTTCAACCGGGACCGGCCAATGGCATCGCGGGCGGCAGGCTGCATCCGTTCACCATCATGTTTGATCTCCCGAAGACACCCAGTGGAGTGTACCGGCTGAAACTCGGCGTAATCTACGAGACACCGAGACTTTCGTCGCTGCGGGTTGAGATAAACGGCCGCTCTGGTAACTTCTACTTCCATCCCAAGCTCGATTATGCAAACGCCGATTGGGAAGGCACTTTCGTTCCGCAGACCAGCAGCGACACGAAAATAATCGACATCCCTGCCAGTTGGTTCAAGCAGGGCGAGAACAAGATCGTCCTGACCGCACTCGACGACCCGGCGAAAGCGGAAAATGTGCTCGGGAGCATCGCCCCGGGGCAGAGCGGAATCGTATACGACGCTTTGGAACTTTCGCACGACGCCTCGGCTCGCTATGACGAGCGCAGCGTGAAAGTCAGCGCAACTCCCACGCTGTTCTTCCGTAAAGGCGCGGGTGGCTTGAGTGAGGTGGTCGAGGTCATAGCATCATTCAACTCCGCGGCGCGACGGGTAAGTATCAAGCTGACGGCCAACGGTAAGACACAGGCGCGCAACGTCAGTGTGAACGTCGCTTTCGGCGAGGTTCGAAGCGAGATCGAAATGCCGGAGTGGAGTGGCACGACTGCCGGCGACCTTGAGCTAACGATTGATGGACGGTCGCGCCGCTTCCCCGTACGGCTCACCGCGGCGAAGAAGTGGACCGTTTACGTTGTTCCCCACGAGCACCTGGACATCGGCTTTACGGACTATCCCGCTAAAGTCGCGGAACTGCACGCGCAATCGATTGACCACGCGGCCGATGCGATTCGACGCTTCCCCGACTTTCGTTGGACCCTGGACGGCTACTGGGTTCTCGACCAATACCTTAAGGGTCGCTCGCCGGAAAAACACAAGGAAGTCTTAACCCTGTTGCGCGATGGCAAGATCGTATTGCCACCGCAGTACGCGAACCAGCACACGGGCACGGCATCGCTCGAAAGTCTGGCTCGTTCGTTTTACGACGCACACCAGTTTGCCTCGCGGAACGACGTGCCGCTCGGAGCAGCGCACATCGTCGATGTTCCTTCTTACACATGGTCTTACGCTTCCGTCTTGCACGATGCCGGCGTGAAGTACTTCCTGGCTGCCGCCAATAACTGGCGCGCACCGATCCTGCTGCAGGCGCGGTGGAACGAAAAATCGCCCTTCTACTGGGAAGGACCGGACGGCAAACGCGTCCTGATGTGGTATTCGCGGGCTTATCTGCAATTGCACACGCTGTTTGGTGGCCCTCCCACAATTGCAGCCGCGAAAGATGCGATGCCGGTGTTCCTCCAGGCCTATACGCGACCGGACTACACGGCGAATTCGACCATCATCTTCGGCTCGCAGCTTGAAAACACCAAGTTCAGTAAGGAGCAGGCCGAGTTCGCCGGGAACTGGAACGCGGAGTTCGCTTATCCTCGTGTCGTGCCTTCCACCGTCACGGAGGCAATGTCCTCTATCGAGCGCGAAGCCGGGGGCAAGTTCCCTGTTTTCCGTGGCGACTTCGGACCCTACTGGGAAGATGGTTTCGGGTCCGATGCGGCACCAACGGCCACGCACCGCGCCAACCTGCAACGTGTCCTCAGTGCCGAAAAGCTCGCCGCGGCCACAGCCGTGATTGAGCCAGCCGTACGCGCGGACAACACCTTGCTGCGGAGCGCGTGGGAAAACATTCTGCTCTACGACGAACACACTTGGACCTACGTCGGCGCGACCACGCAGCCAGATCACCAGCAGGCCGTAGCACAAACTGCGTTGAAGCGCGCCCGCACGACTGAAGCACGTCGCGCGATCGACGAGTCGGTGCAGCGTAGCTGGTCCCAGTTCGGATCCCTGCTCGCCAGCAAGGACAACGCCCTAGTCGCCTTCAACCCCATGAACTGGGAGCGCAGTGGTCTGGTCACAACCGACTTGCAGGACGGCAACGAGATCGTTGATACGGTCACCGGCGCTTCCGTGCCGTTCGAAATCGTTGCGACTGGACGCGGCACCCGCCTGCCCGGATTCGGCGCCGGGTATAAGCGGGTGCGCTTCGTTGCCGAGAAAGTCCCCGCACTCGGATACAAGAGCTACGCCATTCGCCCGACGACAGCGCAGCCAGCACCAGAGGGGCAGGTCACCACGCAGGACGTAATAGAGAGTGCGTTTTATCGAGTGACTCTGGACTCGGAATCGGGCGCAATTCGCCAAGTCTTCGACAAGCAGTTAGGACGCGAACTGGTGGATGCGGCCAGTCCGTACCGCTTCGGCGCTTTTCTTTACGTGACCGGTGCCGACAACATGCCAAACAACTCGCTTTACCGGTACGCCGCTGGTCCTGCACCGAAATTGGAAGTGCACCAGGCCTCGCAGGGTCGCATTGTCAGCGTACGTCGCACGCCGTTCGGCACGGTCGCAGTGCTTGAATCGCAAGCAAAGAACACGCCCCTCGTCCGCACCGAGATCACGGTGTTCGATAGCGAAAAGAAGATCGAGCTGGCGTACCGCGTCCGCAAGGACGACGTGCTGAGCAAGGAATCGGCGTACTTCGCTTTCCCGGTTGCGATGCCCGGCGCTTCGTTCGCCTACAGCAATCAAACGGGGTGGGTAGACCCAGCGCGTGATTCGCTTCCCGGTGCCAGCCGCGAATGGTTCACCGTTTCGCATTGGGCGGCCGTCCGTGATCCGAACGCGTCAGTCGCGGTAGTCCCTGTTGATGCACCCTTGATGGCCTTCGGCGACATCGTCCGCGGCGCCTGGCCAGAACAGTTCCGTAGGGCGAGTTCCACGATGTTTTCCTGGGTGATGAACAACTACTGGGGAACGAATTTCGTTTCGCACCAGGGCGGGGACTTCACATTCCGCTACGCGATCTTCTCCGACAAGGATTTCGATACAGCCCTGCTGACCCGACGCGCATGGAACCAGCTTGCGCCACTGGAGAGCTCCGACGTGCTCGCTTCTATTGACACACCGCGTATTCCGCCGGCCCAAGGCAGCCTGCTCGAGGTCGACGCACAAAACGTAGTTGCCAGCACGTGGAAGCCGTCGGAGGATGGACGTGGATCCATCCTGCGCATTCAGGAGACTTCGGGACGCACATCGCGCGTCCGGATCTCGAGCAAGCTTGTTCGGCTCGAATCGGCATTTCGCTGCTCGCTGGTAGAGGAAGACCAGCAGAAGCTCGAGATCTCCAATGGTGGGGTTGAGATCGAGATCAAGCCGTATGAGGTGCTGACCCTGAGGCTCGGCACTTCCGTAACGCGATGAGGACGCTATGGACATGGGGTTCTCCGGCAAAACAATCGCCGTAACCGGAGGCGCAATGGGTATCGGCGCCGCAACTGCGCGCCGGTTTGCCGGTCTCGGTGCGACAGTCGCTATTCTCGACAGGGATGCTGCAGCCGGTCGACGAATGTTGGCGGAATTGAAAGGATCCGGCTGGCACGGCGAATTCTTCGAGTGCGACGTAAGTCGCGCTTGCGACGTGGAGAAGGCCTTCTCTGCCCTCCGCCAGACTCTTGGCGGACTCGATGTGCTCGTCAGCAATGCGGGCATACAGCGTTACGGCAAGTCGGCAGAGATCTCAGAGGAGCAGTTTAACGAGGTCCTGGCCGTCAACCTCAAGGGACTTTATCTCTGTGCAAGGCACGCTGTTGGGATGCTGCGCGAGCGAGGTGGAGGCGCCATCGTCGCGGTCGGCTCTGTGCAGTCGATCGGAGCGATTGAAAACTCGGCCGCTTATGTCACTTCGAAGCACGGCCTGCTGGGGTTAGTGCGGTCACTGGCACTGGACTACGCTGCGGACAATATTCGCGTGAACTGCGTTCTTCCGGGCTCGATCGATACACCGATGTTGCAATGGGCAGCCGGCCTGTCGCCCGATCCTGAGGCTCTGCTGGCGCAACTGCGAAGCAGGCATCCACTCGGGCGGTTGGGCACGCCCGAAGAGGTTGCGAACGCAATCGCCTTTTTGGCCAGCGACTGGGCGTCGTTCATCACGGGCGCAGCTCTTCTCGTCGATGGTGGGTTGATGCTGGCCGCCGGAGGCGCGACTCGAAGCCGAGCCTAGCGCTCGCGAAACAAGTTTAAGTGAATGGCCTACTCCCGCTAGCAAGGGAGTGGACCGGAGATCATTCGATGAATCAGACCATGGTCGGTCTTTCGCTGCTTTTCGTCGCTGGCGTTATGAACGCCAGCTTCACCCTGCCGATGAAGTACACCCGTCGCTGGGCCTGGGAGAATACCTGGCTCGTGTGGACCATTTTCGCCCTCTGGGTGCTGCCGCCGGTGGTCACGTTCATGACCGTTCCGAGCCTAGGCAGCGTTTACCGCGAAGCTGGACTTGGCCTCGTGCTTACGGTCGCTGTGTTCGGCGCAGGCTGGGGTATCGCGCAGGTTTTGTTCGGTTTGGCAGTGGAAGCCATTGGTATTGCGCTGGCGTTTTCCATCATTCTCGGAATCTCGGCCGCAGTCGGCAGCTTGATTCCGCTGTTCCAGTTGCATGCTGACCGCGTGCTAACAACGGGCGGCATGGGCGTAATCGCCGGCGTTGCTCTCGTGATCATCGGTGTGGCGGTACTTGCCCTGGCTGGTCGCCGCCGCGAGGCTGAGATGGGATTGGCTCCGGAAGCGGGTCGAACTTCGTTCGGACGCGGCCTTCTGTTTGCCATCGGCAGCGGCTTGGGAGCAGCATTCATCAACTTCGGCCTCGCATTCGGTGCTCCCCTGACTGATGCGGCTCAACGCGCCGGTGCCCATCCTCTGTGGGCCAACAACGCCGTTTGGCTTCCTGTGATGTTTGCGGGTTCAATCGCCAACCTCGCCTATTGCGTCTTCTTAATGCGCAAGAACGGAACTGCTCCGCGATTCCGCCAATCCGCTACTGCCGGACACTGGGCACTCGCTGCCTTCATGGCCTTCTTCTGGTTCGCGAGCACGCTGCTGTATGGCGTCGCCAGCGGCAAACTCGGCGCACTTGGGCCGGTGCTCGGCTGGCCGCTCTTCATGTCGCTGATTGTGATCACTGCCAGCGTGCTTGGCATGGCGACCGGTGAGTGGAAGAACGCAGGCCGCAAGCCCGTAAACATCATGCTCTGTGGCGTGGCGGTGCTCGTTGTCGCCGTGTTCACCCTGTCGGCTGCGAGCCGCTACCTGTGATTGCCTGATCGGAGAATCAGAATGAAAGCATTAGCTGTTGACTTGGGAGGCAGCCACGCCTCTATCGCGCTGGTTGAAGAACAGCGCATTTTGGCCAAGGAAGAATTGGCGCTCGATGCTGCTGAAGGCTTGGTAAATGTATTGCCACTTTTTGCCGATGCGTTCCGCCGTCTAACTAATCTTTGCGGTACCAGGATTAGCGACTGTGCAGGTATCGCAATCAGTTCCTGTGGCCTCATTGATTCGAAGGCCGGCAAGTTTCTTTCAACGAACGGCAAGTGGGATGACGCGCTGACACTTGATCTTCCTGCTTGGGGCCGTGAAACGTTCGGGCTGGAACTGCGAATCGAGAACGACGCCCGGATGGCGTTGCTCGGCGAGTGGTACGCCGGAGCAGCGCAAAACTTCACCGAAGTCGTGATGGTCACCCTGGGCACCGGAATCGGCGGCGCTGCCATGATCGGCGGCAAGCTGCTGCGCGGGAAACACTCGCAGGCCGGCAACCTCGGCGGCCACATTCCCGTGTTGTTCACTGGACGCAAGTGTATGTGTGGTGCTTACGGATGCGCCGAAGCCGAGGCGGGCGGGTGGTCGATGCCGCTTGTCGCGCGTGAGTCGTCGGGTTTTGCGTCCAGCGCCCTGGCTCGCGAACCCGAGCTGAACTTTGAAGCGCTGTTTCGCAACGCCGCCGCTGGCGACCAAGTCGCTTGCGAAGTGCGCGACCGCTGTATTCGCGTTTGGGCCGCAACCGCCGTTGGTTTGGTCCACAGTTTCGATCCGGAGGTCGTTGTTTTCGGCGGAGGCGTCATGAGGAGCGCCGACGTGATTCTCCCGTGTATCCAGTCTTACGTTGCCGAACATGCATGGACACCGTGGGGCAAAGTGAAAGTCGCGGCGGCGCGCCTCGGCAATGACGCAGGTCTACTCGGGGCCATTCCCCTGCTTACAAATCAAAACTGATGCCAAGACGTTCGAATTACGACAAGTACCCGTATATAGCCGTAACCTCCGCCGCGACCGATTGCCGCGTGGGATGGGACGCGATCGCGGCGGAGTTGAAGCAGCGCACCGGCGCACGCACCGTGATTTGCCTGGAGTGTTACCCCGGCGCTTTCGTTGACGAGATAGAGCAAGCGCTGACTGCGCGCTTGCGTCCCGACCGCGTGCTCCGGGCAGCAGACTTCTACAAATCAGATGGGGAAATTAACCGCATGTTGGCACGCCATCTCACGGATGACCGTGTTTTCGGCCGCCTGAACGACATCGCACTCGAAGACTTCTTCGACTCCTCTTTGCTGGCAAAAGCACGCGAAACCGTCGCCTCGACCGACGGAATGCTGCTCGTAGTCGGCACCGGTGCTGCGTTGATCGCCCCTGATGCCGACCTGCTGGCGTATGCCGATATGGC
>Ga0196970_1001989_pt1 | contig 11569 bp, 8 predicted proteins | sample S1v_513CmetaG_FD_148672 | JGI IMG/M metagenome (GOLD analysis project Ga0196970, IMG submission 148672) | Soil microbial communities from Anza Borrego desert, Southern California, United States - S1+v_5-13C | ecosystem: Environmental > Terrestrial > Soil > Desert | place: USA: California... | reverse complement strand
GTCGGTCAGCTCAGGCCGAATCCAGCCCAGGTCGGCCCTGTCCCGCACCCAGAACTGATCGCCCTCGGCCTGCATAGGAAGCCGCTGCCCGTCTACGTAGGTAAACAGGTTCAGGTTGCCGGGCTGCCGGTCGACCGTCGCCTTATACCCCAGCCGTTCCAGCAGGCTGTAGCCGTTCGCCAGCGCAGTGTCCACCGCCTCGTGCCGTGCCACGACCTTGGCGAAGAACTCCGCCTCCAGCCGGCGCAGGGCCGGGTCCGCGCTGTTGCAGATGACCAGGCCGGTCCCGGCAAAGAGCCAGGTGATCAGGCGGCCAAACCAGTCGGCCAACGTCGGCTGGCCCCAGGTAATCGTCGGGTCCAACGCAGGCCCTTCCAGCGCCGCCATCCGCAGCCGGTCGGCCACTTCCGCCTTGAACTCAGTCTCGGGCAGCAGGGCGATAAACTCGTCGATCACCCCGTCAAAGAGCGACGCCGGAATGGGCGCCAGCCCCACACTGCGCTTGTCACCATCAAACGACTCCCGCAGGGCAACCCGCGTGGTCCCATCGCCGGAAGGCGCCAGCACAGCAGCGACCTCCTGCCAGTCGTGGTCCTCGCCGGCGATCCAGAAGACGGGCACCACGGGCACGCCGAGCCGCTCGCTCTGTTGCTGCGCCAGGTGAAGGGCGGTCATCGCCTTGTAAATCGAGTAGGCCGGGCCGGTGAAGACCCCGGCCTGCTGGCCGGTTACCACGGCGAGCGTCCGCGCCTGCCCCAGCAGCGCCACGTTCTCCAGCACGTCGGGCCCGGCGCCCAGGGCCGTGTTGTACGCCTGCAGCGCCGCCGCCAACCCCGCACGGTCGCCCCTGTAACCGCCACCGTTCAGGTAGGCCGCCCGTGCGGCAAACGACTCCTGCTTCCGCCAATCGTACTCGTACGCCTCCGAGATCTTCGCAAAGTCAAAAAGGAAGGCCTCTACGGCCGGGCTGGCGCTCAGCCTCACACCGGAGACCAAAGCTGTATTCATTACGGCATCACCATGATCTTTCCGGGATGGTCTGCCACCACGTCCCCGATAATGGCCGACGCCAGGGTCCCCTTCGCCTGCAGGGCCGCGGCCAGCGCTTCCGCCTTGTCGCCCGCCACGCAAATGAAAAGACCGCCCGACGTAACGGCGTCGCAAAGGATCATCTGCTGCATCTCTTCAATGGCCGGATCAAAGGCCACGTACTCCCGGCCGGTCAGGAACTTGAAGTTGTTGCGCGACCCGCCCGGGAAGATATTCTGCGCCGCGTAACCATAGGTCGATGCCAGCACAGGCACTTGGGACGAATAGATCCGCATGCCCGCCTTCGATTCCCGGGCCACCTCGGAAGCATGGCCCAGCAGGCCGAAGCCGGTAATATCCGTCATGCCCCGGACTTCGAACGGTTCCAGCACATCGACCACGTTGTTCAGCGTCGCCATCACCCGAATCGCCTCTTCGGCATGCTCCGGCGAGCAGACGCCCCGCTTGACGGCGGTGGTCACCACACCGATGCCAATCGGCTTAGTCAGGATGATCTTATCGCCCGGCCGGGCGCCCGCCTTCGCCCCAATCTTGGACGGATGGACGGTGCCGGTCACAGCCAGGCCAAACTTGGGTTCCGGGTCGTCGATCGAATGGCCGCCGAGGATCACAGCGCCGGCCTCCTGGCACTTGTCCGCCCCGCCCCGCAGAATCTCGGCCAGGTGCCGCTTGTCCAGCTTGCTGACCGGGAAACCGACCAGGTTCAACGCCGTAATCGGGCGCCCGCCCATGGCGTACACGTCTGACAGTGCGTTGGCAGCGGCGATTGCGCCAAACCAGTAGGGGTCATCGACAATCGGCGTGAAGAAATCGACCGTCTGCACGATGGCCACGTCATCGCTGATCCTATAAACGCCGGCATCGTCCGGCGAATCCAGCCCGACGATGACATTGGCATTGCTTACAGACGGCGGCAGGAACTTCAGCACTTCACTCAGGTCCTCCGGACCGATCTTGCAGCCTCAGCCGGCCTTCGATGAGTACTGGGTCAATCGAATCATCTGCTCGTCACTCACAGGCTGCACCTCCTTACCTTAGTCTTAGACGACGGCGTGCTCCATGGCGGATACGACCAGCGCCAATTCTTCGGGCCAGAGCGTCCGGGGATCGATCAGAATCTGCCCCGCCCCAATGCGCACCATGACGGGCGGATCCTGCTGCCGCAGCCGCCGCTCCACCTCGTGGGGTGCCGGGTGTGCGATGGCCACCAACTTCGTCGGCAGGTCGGTGCCGGGCAGTGAGCCACCCCCGGCCTGCGACATCCCGTCAATCACCTGCGCAGTCAGCCCGTGGGGCTGCAGCACCGCGGCCAGACGCTCCGCCAGCTCCGTCGCCACCGGCTCCACCTGGGCCGCCGACAGGCTCAGCATGCGCAGGGTCGGAATCCGCTCCACCGCCTTGTCCGGCTCCAGGTAGAGCTTCAGCGTCGCCTCAATGCCCGCCAGCGTCAGCTTATCCACCCGGAGGGCCCGGGTGAGCGGGTGCTTCTTGCACTTTTGCACCAACTCTTTCCGACCGACGATAAACCCGCCCTGGGGGGCGCCCAGCAATTTATCGCCCGAGAAGGTCACCAGATCGGCGCCGTCGGCGATCAGCTCGTCCATCGTCGCTTCGTGACGAATGCCAAAACGTTCCAGGTTGACCATCACGCCGGAGCCCCAGTCCACCAGGCATGGCAGGCCGCGCTTATGGGCGATGGCCGCCATCTCCTTTGTGGTCACCTCTTCGGTGAACCCGATGATCTGGAAGTTGGATGTGTGGACCTTCAACAGGGCGCCCGTTTCGGCACCAATGGCCCGTTCATAGTCCCATGGATGGGTCTTGTTGGTGGTACCCACCTCGCGCAGGATGGCGCCGCCCTGCTCCATCACTTCCGGCACCCGGAAGGAACCGCCGATCTCCACCAGTTCACCCCGGCTGACGATGACCTCCTTGCCCTCGCATAGGGCGGAGAGCATCAGCAGCACGGCGGCCGCGTTGTTGTTGACCACCAGGGCCGCCTCGGCGCCGGTAATCCGGCAAAGCAGCTCTTCCACATGGGCATAGCGGGAGCCGCGCTCACCGGTTGCAATATCCAGCTCCAGATTATTGTACCTGGCGGCCACGGCCGTAATCGCTGCCACCGCCTCTTCGGCCAGGGGCGAGCGGCCCATGTTGGTATGCAGCACAACCCCCGTGGCATTAATCACCCGCCGCAGGCGGGGCTTCAGTTTCAAGGCCAGATGCGCCGCCACTTCGCCGCCAATCGCGCCCAGCGAAAGGTCGAGGCCGGCTACGTCTGACTCACCGGTCGCGCCGAGAATGCGCCGGCGCAGGGCACCGACCGCCTCCCCGACACTGGCGACCACCAACTCGCGGGCATGGGTCTCCATCAGCCGGGCCACGGCGGGTGCAGCGAGGATCGCGTTTACTGGCGGAATCGTACGTACGAGTTTCTGCTGCCAGGGCAACATGCTCACGCCTCCTGACGAAAAGAACGGGCCATGGAACATTATACTATTCGCCATTGCCCGGAGCAAACCAGAAGGGATGAGCCCCGCCCCGAGAAGCCTGCCGCACCTCCGAACAACTACACCGGAAGGATGACCACCACCCCCCCTTCCGGACTAGGGGAGCCCCGTCCGTTCCACCCCCCTGCACTCAGGTGCCGACCGTAGACGCATAGCACTAGTCAGCTTGTGAAATTTGGCACAAACTCTCCCGCCCGATAGTACCTCGGCTTCTGTTGCGATCGTATGCAGAGTTGTATGATCACATTGGAATTGTGAACAATTTCACATCGCTTACGATTCCGGTCCAATTCCGAAAAGGTGGTGTCTGCGTATGTCAACGTGCTGCTGCGGAATGGGCGTCACCATGGACGATCCCCGCTTCGCCGAGCTTGACGCCTTCATGGCTTCAGTTCGTGAGCAGCCCGGCTCCCTGATCTCCGTCCTTCATAAGGCCCAGCAACTCTTCGGCTTCCTGCCCGAAGAAGTGGAGAGCCGTATTGCCCATACCATGTCCATTCCCCTGACCGATGTCTACGGCGTCGTCACCTTCTACAACCTCTTCAACACCAAACCGGTTGGCAAGTATTCCATCAGCGTCTGCATGGGCACCGCCTGCTACGTCCGCGGCGCCGGCCGCATTCTGGACCGGTTCGCCGACGAACTGGGCGTCCAGTCCGGCCAGGTGACCGACGACCGGCTCTTCAGCCTGGAGGTCTGCCGCTGCGTCGGCGCCTGCTCCCTGGCTCCGGTCGTGGTCGTGGACGGCGAAGTCCGTCAGCTCAAGGAGTCGGATGTACCCACCGTCGTCGCGGAACTGCGGCAACGCGCGGAGTACGAAGCGCTTTCACAACCCGTGCCCGCCAGGAGTTGATCTTCATGACCACCATGCGCGTTCCCACCCGCATTTCGTCCCTGCTCGAACTGGAGGCGGTCCGGGCGGCAGGGGCCGATGTCATCGCCCTGCGCCAGGCCATGGAGACTCCGATTACCGAGGCGCCGGAAGTCCATTTGCTGGTCTGCGGCGACACGGGCTGCCGGGCCAACAAGAGCCCCCTTACCCGCCGCTCGCTGGAGGAGATGGTGGTCGAGCACGGTCTGGCCGACCGGGTCAAGGTCGTGCAGGTGGGCTGCTTCGGGTTCTGTAAAGCCGGCCCCGTGGTCGTCGTCTACCCCGGCGGCACCTTCTACTGTCACGTCAAGCCGCAGGACTGCGCGGAGATCCTCCTGCGCCACGTCATGGGCGGCCAGCCCGTCGAGCGGCTCCTGTTCACGCCCAACCCCAAGGAGAAAGTCCGGTTCCACACCACGGTGGAGCTTCCGTTCTACAAGGGCCAGGTCCGCCGCGTGCTGAAGAACTGCGGTCTGATCAACCCCGAATCGATCGACGAGGCGATTGCCGCCGACCGCTACTTCGGGTTGGCCAAGTCGCTGCTCGAAATGACCCCGGATGGAGTGATCGCTGAGCTGAAGGCCTCTGGACTGCGGGGCCGGGGCGGCGCCGGCTTCCCGACCGGCCTGAAGTGGGAGCTCTGCCAGAAGGCCACAGGCGACGTCAAGTATGTCGTCTGCAACGCCGACGAAGGCGACCCCGGCGCTTTCATGGACCGCTCGATTCTCGAAGGCGACCCCCATGGCATCCTTGAGGCGATGGCCATGGCCGGCTACGCCATCGGGGCGCAGCAGGGCTACATATACGTGCGGGCGGAGTACCCGCTGGCCGTGGAGCGGCTGAAGCTCGCCATCGGGCAGGCGCGGGAGCGCGGTCTGCTAGGCCGGAACATCCTGGGCACAAACTTCAACTTTGACATCGACATCCGCCTCGGCGCCGGCGCCTTTGTCTGCGGCGAAGAGACGGCCCTGATCGAGTCGATCGAAGGCAAGCGGGGCATGCCTCGGCCCAAGCCGCCCTTCCCCGCCACGGCGGGCCTCTGGCAGAAGCCGACGCTGAACAACAACGTTGAGACCTACGCCAACATCCCGCAAATCATCCTCTACGGTGCGAAGTGGTTCCGCCAGCTTGGCACCGAGAAGTCGCCGGGCACCAAGGTCTTCGCCCTGGCGGGCCAGATCAACAACACCGGCCTGGTCGAAGTTCCCATGGGCACCCCGCTGCGCGACGTCGTCTACACCATCGGCGGCGGCGTGCCGAAGGGGCGCGAGTTCAAGGCCGCTCAGACCGGCGGCCCCTCGGGCGGCTGCATTCCCGCCGAGCACCTGGACACCCCGCTGGACTTTGAGTCGCTGCCTGCCCTGGGCACCATGATGGGCTCCGGCGGCCTGACAATTATGACGGACACGGCCTGCATGGTCGATCTGGCCCGGTTCTACCTGGAGTTTACGCAGGATGAGTCCTGCGGCAAGTGCCCGCCCTGCCGCATCGGCACCAAGCGGATGCTGGAGCTGCTGGAGCAGATTACCGCAGGCAAGGGATCGATGGCCGACATCGACCAGCTGGAACGGCTGGCGGTGGGCATCAAGAAGGGGTCGCTCTGCGGCCTGGGCCAGTCAGCGCCCAACCCGGTCCTCTCCACCCTGCGCTACTATCGCGATGAGTACCTGGCACACGTACAGGACCACAAGTGCCCGGCCGGCCGCTGCAAGGCGCTGACCGAGTACCACATCGACCAGGAGCTCTGCAAGGGCTGCGCCCTCTGCGCCCGGTCCTGCCCGACCGAAGCGATCATCGGCGAAGTGAAGCATCCGTTCTCTATCAAGGTCGATCTCTGCATCCGCTGCGGCAACTGCTACGACGTCTGCAAATTCCACGCGGTGGTGCGTTAAGGCCTAGTGCGGCGCCGCGGAGCGGCGATGCCGCACGGAGACCGTAAATGGCGCGCTAGCGCCGAGAAGGTGAGGCGACAGCATGATCAACCTTACGATTGACAGGGTCCCGGTCAGCGTCGAGCCCGGCACCACTGTTCTGGAGGCCGCCCGTCAGCACGGCATCCGGATTCCTACGCTCTGCTATTTGAAAGATATCAACCAGATTGGCGCATGCCGGATGTGCCTGATTGAGGCCAAGGGCTACCGGGGCCTGCAGACCGCCTGCACCCTGCCCTGCGCTGAAGGCATGGAGGTCTCCACCAACACGAAGGACGTCCGGGAGACGCGCAAGATGATTCTGGAACTGCTGCTCTCTGACCACAACATCAGCTGCCCGACCTGCGTGCGGCAGGGCAACTGCGAACTGCTCCGCCTCAGCCAGGAGGCCGGCATTACCGACCTGCCCATCCGGGGCGAGCTGCATGAGTCCACCATCGACCATTCGTCGCCGGCCATTTCGCTGGATCCCACCAAATGCGTCCTCTGCCAGCGCTGCGTGGCTGTCTGCCGCGAGGTGCAGGGTGTTTCCGCCATCGGGCTGGTCAACCGGGGCTTCGAGAGCCGGGTGGCCCCCTTCTTTGAAGCCCAGCTGAACGCTGCAGCGTGTGCCAACTGCGGGCAGTGCACCCTGGTCTGCCCGACCGGGGCACTGACCGAGCGCGACGACACCGCTGCCGTCTGGGAAGCGCTGCATGACCCGACCAAGCATGTGATCGTCCAGACCGCCCCGGCCATTCGGGTGGCCATTGGCGAGACCTTCGGCCTGCCGGCCGGCGCCATATCCACCGGCCAGATGGTGACCGGCCTGCGCCGCCTGGGCTTCGACCGGGTCTTTGACACCACCTTCACCGCCGACCTGACCATCGTCGAAGAGGCGTCGGAGCTGGTGGAGCGGCTGACCCATGGCGGCCCGCTGCCGCTGATCACCTCCTGCTCCCCCGGCTGGGTCAAGTACGCCGAGCATTTCTACCCGCAGATGCTGCCGCATCTGTCGACCTGCAAATCGCCCCAGCAGATGTTCGGGGCGCTGGCCAAGACGTACTACGCCGAGAAGTTCGGCATCGATCCGACGGATATCGTCAGCGTTTCGATCATGCCCTGCACGGCCAAGAAGTTCGAGGCCGGGCGCCTGGAGATGAACGCCTCCGGTTACCAAGACGTCGATCACGTCCTGACCACCCGGGAGTTCGGCCGGATGCTCCGCCAGGCCGGCGTCAACCTCAAGAAGCTGCCTGAGTCCGACTTTGACAGCCCCCTGGGCATCTCCACCGGCGCCGGCGTCATCTTCGGCACCACCGGCGGCGTCATGGAAGCGGCCCTGCGCACGGCGGCGGAATGGCTGACGGGCAACCAGCTGAACGGGCGGATTCCCTTCAAGGAAGTGCGCGGCGAAGTCCGGGGCATCCGGGAAGCGACCGTCGTCATCGGCGGCAACGTGCTGCGGGTGGCCGTGGCCAACGGCCTGGCGGCGGCCTCGAGGCTCCTGGAGAAGATCCAGGCCGGCGAAGCGGAGTACCACTTCGTGGAGATCATGGGCTGCCCCGGCGGCTGCATCGGCGGCGGCGGCCAGCCCATTCCGCCCGACGGGCCGGAAGAGCTGGATGAGTACCGGCAGGCCCGCATCAAGTCGCTCTATACGATTGATGAGCTGTCGACCATCCGGCGGTCGCACGAGAACCCGGCGGTGCAGGTGCTCTACCGTGAGTTCCTGGGCGAGCCGCTGGGCGAGAAATCGCACCACCTGCTGCATACGCACTACCAGGTCCGGCACCCGGCCGGCGTCCGCACCCGGCGATAAAGAGAAGCCCGACTCCCTTTTGCAGGGGGCCGGGCCTTTCGTTATGCCTGGGCCTCGCTGAGCACCCGCCAAATCGCCGCTGCGTGGTGGCGATCATGGCTGGTATACTGCCGCAACCCTTCAGCCTCAGCGGCGAAAACGTCTTGCGGCAGCCGCTGGATCTGCGCCACCAGGTCGCCCCGGGCGGCGCCCAGTTCGTGGATGACGGCGCCCGGCGACCACCAGGAGCGGTCGGCCACCGTCGCCTGGTTCCAGGCGTCAAGGCCGCCTGCCGGGAACGGTTCGGCGGGCGCCGGACCGCCGACCGCCTTGGCGGCCAGCACGGCAGCCACGTGGCGGTCCCAAACGGCAAGGTGGATGGCATGCTCCAGGGCGGACCATTTGCCCGTCGGCGGCTTCCACTGCAGCAGGGCTGCGGGCTGGGCGCCCACGTTCAGCGCTTCCAGCACCTGTGCTCGGCTGTACGCCAGGGAGTGCAGCAGCGCCCCCCGGTCATCGCCCCGGGCGGCGGCAATCGCCGCACGCATTTGATGGGTATGGCTCACTTCGTGCTCGACAGTCATGGCGATGGTCGTCAGGGGGGAACGGGCGGAGGCCAGGTGCTCGGCGGTCAGGGCGCCGGCCACTTCTGCCAGCCGGCGGGCCGAGGTCTTGTAGTAGCCCAGGGCGCCGGTCCCGTCCAGGTGCGCGTAGCGGGCCAGGTGGCGGGCGTTCCATTCATCGGCCGGGAGGTACTCCCGCTGGAGCGTTTCGCCAGTGATCAAGGCGGTCAAATCCTCGGCGCACGCCTCGGCACAGTTGCCCTTCTGAATCAGTACGTCCCGGGCTGACCAGCGCTCGCCCTGGCGGGCGGTCAGTTCAGCTTGGTGCGTGACGCCTGCCAGATCACAAACTTGCGCCTGAACCGCTGCGTATCTGGCCAGAACTGCTGCGACTGCTGCTTCCATGGCTGCACTTCCTGTCCTGTTGCGATATTGCACCATTTCGACAACTCGCCGCAACCTTCCTGCCTTTCCGCTATGGTTGATACCAGGCCACCGGGGCAATGATCTGGCCGTAGTAGACCGGGTCCGGCTGCGAGATCTCAGCCAGCTTGACCGGAACGCCGCCGTCGATGGTGAGGTACCAGAGCGCCCCGTCCCGGGCGTAGAGCAGGTGGCGCCCATCCTTCGCCCACTGCGGCGAGTAGACGCCGGAACCTGCTGCGCCCACCTCCTGCGCCCCGCTGCCGTCGGCGGCGGACACCCACAGCCTGCGGGTCTCCATCCAGCCTTCGGCGCCGGCTTCAAACGGCCTGGCCTCCGCCTGCACGAAGGCGATGCGGTTCCCGGCTGGCGCCCAGACCCCGTCCAGCCTGACTACGCCCGGCGGTTGCTCCACCGGACGGCACGCCTGCCGGTCGCAGACCGAAAGCGCCTTACCGACCCAGGCCGCCCGCCCCCCGCCGGCCACGGCGAGAAAGCGCTGGCCGTCCGGCGCCCAGGAGATCCACCGGCGGTTCAGCAGCATCGTCTCCAGGTGGTTGGTGGCGCCTGTCGCCAGGTCCAGGCGGCGAAGGGGCAGGCCGTCTGCGGCGATGGAGGCCGACCGAATGGGCGACATCCAGTAGAGCAGGCTCTGGCCGTCCGGCCACCAGTCAGCGACGTAGATGGCACCCTCTGGCGCACGCAGGACGGGCACGGGGCTTCCACCGGCCACTGCCACGGTCCAGAGTGTATCCGTAGGGGGCTGCGGGGCCTGCCTGGGCTCCGTGGTCACATAGGCAAGGCGGGCGCCGTCCGGGGACCACGCGAAGCTGTAGACCCCCTGCGGGCGGTCATCGAGCGCCTTCACTGCCCCGTCAGGGCGGGCCAGCCAGAGCCCGTGCTCCCATCCCACCGCCAGAACCCGCTCCGCAGGCGGCCAGGCCATGACCGGGTCCGACGCAGGCAGGTCGGGGAACTGCACCATCCCTGTGCCGTCTGCCTTCACCATGCGAAGCCGGTATGGCCCCTCTGCCGCGTCGCTCCCGACATACGCGAGCCATGCTCCGTCGAACGACCACACAGGGCTGCGGCCAAACCCCACTTCCCGCTCCCTGCTGCCTTCGAGGATGTAAACCTTGCCGCCCCGCTCATAGGCCAGGCGCCCGGGGAACTTCGCACCTGGCTTCCCGGAAGGTGCAGCACAACCAACCACCAACAAGAGCATGAATAGAACCAGAAACCGGCGCATCTCTCCCCCATCCCTTCCGGAAAAGATCGCTCACCAAGAACCTTCCGCTGCCCGGCGGCGTCAGATCACAGGAATGGACCGCCGCCCACGAGGAGGGTTCCCATGTATCAGATACGCCCGCTTAGTCTTCCCACCGACTACCCCCGCCTTGCCGAGATCTTTAGCTGCGACCGCCCAGAGCCCGTCACCGTTGCCGACCTGCAGGAAGAGGACAGCAAGATCCCCGCCCCGCCCAGCACCGTCCACTGTGACGACCAGGGCAGGCTGATCAGCCACTGCCGCGACCGGTTCGCCGCCGTCGATGACACCGGCCGCGTCGTCGGCTACGCCGACGTCTGGCGCGCACCCTGGTTCCCCCCGGGCGAAATGATCTGCCACGCGGTGGTCGACTCCGCCTACCGGGGGCACGGCCTCGGGCGAACGCTGCTCGACCTGGTGGAATCCAAGGCGCGCGAAAAGGGCGCCGCCCACATCAAGGGATGGCTGAAGGATGGTAACCCCGTTGCTCTCGCCTGCGTGACGAAGCGCGGCTACACCATCGACCGGCACCTGTTCCAGTCGACCCTCGATCCCGCGGCCTTCGGCCCCACGCCGTACGCCATCGACATCGAAGGGATCCGCTTCTTTACCCTGGCCGACGAGCCCGGCGAAGCGACCGAGCGGAAGCTCTACGAACTGCAGCGCCTGACCTGGCGGGACATCCCCGGCGCTGACGCAGAACTGATGCCCTACAGCCAGTGGCGCCTCTGGATGCTGGAGACCGCACGTGCGCTGCCCGAACTCTTCCTCTTTGCCGCCGACGGCGACCGGATGGTCGGCACCACCTTCATGCATACCGTCGAGGGCGGCGGACTGCATACGATTTACACGGGCGTTGACCCCGCCTACCGTGGCAGGTCCATCGCGCAGGCGCTGAAAGCACGGGCGGTGGCGGCAGCCCAACGCCACGGTGCGCCCTACATGCGGACCGACAACGACTCGCAAAACGGTCCCATGCTCGCGGTCAATCGAAGGTTGGGCTACAAGCCGCTGCCCGGCGACTATGTCGTCATCAAACGGTTGAAATAATAGAGTAGGGGCCGCCCTTTCGAGCGACGCCCCCTCGTCAAACCGGACTTGCAGTTTTCCCGCATCCGGCTTACGCCGGTCGTAGCCCAACAACAGGGAGTGAGTCGTCATCCCCCGTCACCGG
>Ga0196970_1001988_pt1 | contig 11574 bp, 10 predicted proteins | sample S1v_513CmetaG_FD_148672 | JGI IMG/M metagenome (GOLD analysis project Ga0196970, IMG submission 148672) | Soil microbial communities from Anza Borrego desert, Southern California, United States - S1+v_5-13C | ecosystem: Environmental > Terrestrial > Soil > Desert | place: USA: California... | reverse complement strand
TGACGAGACTGCGGCACCGGCGATCGCCGCCATCCTCGAGTCGCTGCCGCCCGGACGTCGGGCGCAGGCCTTCGTCGAGGTGCCGGACCCGGACGACCAGCTGCCCCTGACGCTCCCCGCCTGGGCCGACGTCACCTGGCTGCCCCGGGCGGGCGCGGACGTCGGCGGGAGGCTCGTCCCGGCCGTCACCCGGTGGGCCGCGGCGTCCGCCGACGTGCTCCGCGCCGCCGCGGCCCCGGTCCCGCAGCCCTTCGACGAGGTGGACGTGGACCGCGAGCTGCTCTGGGAGTCGCCGGCGGAACCGCCGGACGAGGCGTTCTACGCATGGCTCGCCGGGGAGGCGGGCGTCATCAAGCACCTGCGCCGCCTGCTCGTCCGCGGGCACGGGGTGGACCGTTCGCGCGTGGCGTTCATGGGGTACTGGCGGCTCGGTCGCGCCGAGCTGCAGTGAGGTCGCGGACCCCCGGCCCGGCTGCGGGCGTGCCGGGCACGGCCCCGACGGCGCAGTCCCAGCCCAGCCGTTCGTTCGGCCCTCCGCCCGGCCGACGCCGCGGCCGCCTCCGCTGGCTGGCCGGCGCCGTCGCCCTCGTCGTCGTGGCGGTCGTCGCGAGCATCACCCTGGGCGCCCGCGGCGTCCCGTTGGGCGACGTCGTCCCAGCCCTGCTCGCACCGGACCCGGCGGATACCGACCACACCGTCGTCACCGCCCTGCGCGTGCCGCGGACCCTGATCGGACTGCTCGCCGGGGGTGCGCTCGGGGCTGCCGGGGCGCTGATGCAGGGCCTCACGCGGAACCCGCTCGCCGACCCCGGCCTCCTCGGTGTGAACGCAGGGGCGTCCCTGGCCGTCGTCACCGCCGTGACGGTGCTCGGGGTCACGCGACCGGCGGCGTTCGTCTGGTTCGCACTGGCCGGCGCCGGTCTGGCCGCCGTCACAGTGCTCCTCATCGGGGCGCGTGGGCCCGCCTCGACCCCGACGCGCCTGGCGCTCGCCGGCGCCGCCCTGACGGCAGGGCTGACCTCCCTCATCACGGTCGTCGTGGTGACCGACCTCAGGGCCTTCGACGCCTACCGCTTCTGGGTCGCCGGCTCGCTCACCGCCCGGGGGAGCGACGCCGTCGTCGGGCTTCTCCCGTTCTTCGCCGCCGGGGGGGTGCTCGCCGCCCTCGCGACCCGGACGCTCGACCTGCTGGCCCTGGGCGAGGAGACCGCCCGCGGCCTCGGTCAGCACGTCACCCGCGGGCGGGTGCTCGTGGTGGCCGCCGTGGTGCTCCTCGCCGGGGCCGCGACGGCGCTGGCCGGGCCGGTCGTGTTCGTGGGGCTCGTCGTCCCGCACCTCGTGCGGGGCGTCGCCCGGGGGCACCATGGCTGGCTGCTGGCGCTCGCCGTCCCACTGGGCGCCGCACTGCTGCTGGCTGCCGACGTGCTGGGCCGCATGATCGCCCCGCCCGGCGAGATCGAGGCGGGCCTCGTCGTGGCTTTCGTGGGCGCACCGGTGATGATCGCGCTCGTCCAGCGCACCAGGCCGGCCCGGCCGTGACGGCCACCACCGTCGACCACGGAGCGGCCCACGCGTCGGTCCGCACGGTCCGGGCGGGACGTCAGGGCCGGCGTCGGCGAGAGCTCCGCGTCACGGCCGTCGTCGTGCTCGTGCTGGTGGGTGCGGCCGTGACGGCGCTCGCGCTGGGCGACTACGCCCTCACGCCCACGCAGGTCTGGGGCGCGCTCCTGGGCGACGGGACGGAGCTGGACCGGACCGTGGTCCGCGAGCTCCGCCTGCCGCGCGTGGTGCTGGCCGTGACGGCCGGGGCGGCCTTCGGGCTGGCCGGCGGCGTGTTCCAGACCCTCTTCGCGAACCCGTTGGCCAGCCCGGACATCCTCGGCGTCACCGGCGGCGCGACGGTCGCGGCTGTCGTCGCCCTGCTCGTCCTGGGCTGGTCGGGTGCCGGTGTAGGGGCGGCCGCGTTCGTCGGCGCCGGCGCCGTGGCCGCCGGGCTCCACCTCGTCTCCCGCGGCGGGGTCCGGCACGGGCGGGACACCGGCCACCGGTTCGTCCTGACCGGGGTCGGGGTGGCGTTCCTGTGCTCGGCCGTCGTCGCGTTCCTGCTCTCCCGTGCCCAGGTGCGCGCCGCGCAGGCGGCCCTCGTGTGGACCACGGGGAGCCTGGGGGCTGCGCGGTGGGGGGAGGTCGCCGTCGTCGCCGGCGGTCTGGTGGCCTTCGGCGGCGCCCTGGCGCTGCTGAGCCCACGGCTGCGCATGCTGCAGCTCGGCGCGGAGACGGCGGCGGGCCTCGGGGTGCCGGTCGACCGCTCCCGCTCGGCGCTGCTGGTCGCCGCCGTCGGACTCGTCGCGTCGGCGACGGCGGTCGTCGGGCCGGTCGCCTTCGTCGCCCTGTGCGCACCGCCGATCGCCCGCCGCGCGATGCGCACGGGGTGCCCCGCCCTGCCCGCGGCCGCGGCCGTCGGCGCGGCCGTGGTGCTCCTTGCGGACCTCGTCGCGCAGCACGCCCTTCCTGCGACCACGTTGCCCACGGGGGTCGTGACGGGTGCCGTCGGGGCGCCGTACCTGCTGTGGCTCCTGGCCCGGGGGGAGCGCGCATGACGGCGGGTCCGGAGCACAGCGCCCGCCGGCTGCGCGCGGAGCGGCTGCGCGCGGGCTACCGCGCCGGCGTCGTCATCGACGGCCTCACGGTGGCCGTGCCCGCCGGGCGCGTGACCGTCATCGTGGGTGCCAACGCGTGCGGGAAGTCGACGCTGCTCCGAGCACTGTCGCGGGCGCTGCGCCCGCTCGGGGGGGTGGTCACGCTCGACGGTGTGGACCTGGCGCAGATCCCGGCCAAGCGTCTCGCCCGGTCGCTGGGGATGCTCCCGCAGCAGCCGGTCGCGCCGGACGGCATCAGCGTGGCCGACCTGGTCGCGCGCGGCCGGTACCCGCACCAGGGCTGGCTCCAGCGGTGGACCGCCGCGGACGACGCGGTGGTCGCCGAGGCGTTGCGGGCGACGGCGACCACCGACCTCGCCGACCGCGACGTCGCCGAGCTGTCCGGTGGTCAGCGCCAACGGGTGTGGATCGCCATGGCCCTCGCGCAGGACCCGGACGTCCTGCTGCTGGACGAGCCGACGACGTTCCTCGACCTCACGCACCAGCTCGAGGTGCTCGACCTGCTGGCGGAGCTCAACCGGTCGCGCGGCACGACGATCGTCATGGTGCTGCACGACCTGAACCTCGCCGCCCGGTACGCGGACCACCTGCTGGTGATGGCGGCGGGCGCCGTGCTGGCGGAGGGCGCACCCCACGAGGTCATCACGCCCGGCGTGCTGCGCACGGCGTTCCGGCTGGACGCTCTCGTGGTGCCCGACCCGGTCACCGGGGGGCCGCTCATCGTGCCGCGGCACCGGTCGCCCGAGGGTTTGGAGCACCGAGGCGACGTGCCCTAGCCTCGGTAAGGCTTACCTAACCTAACACCCGATCGAGAGGCCCTGATGCGCCGCGCCCGTCCCACCGCCCTGCTCGCGCTCGCCGCGACGCTGGCACTCGCCGCGTGCAGCGCGCCCGCCGAGGACGCCGCCCCTGAGGCGCCCGGCCCGGCCCCCGAGACAGGGATGGGCGGCGCAGCGGCGGAGGCCTTCCCGGTCACCATCGAGCACGCCTTCGGCGAGACCGTCATCGAGTCCCAGCCGCAGCGGGTGGTGACGTGGGGCTGGGGCAGTGCGGACGCGGCCCTCGCGCTCGGCGTCGTGCCTGCCGCGATGCCCTTCCAGGCCTACGGAGGCGACGCGGAGGGCGTCCTGCCCTGGGTCGCCGACGAGCTCGAGGCGCTGGGCGCCGAGACGCCGACCATCCTGCCCGACAGCGCAGAGGCACCGGTCGAGGCGATCGCCGCCGCCGAGCCGGACCTCATCCTGGCCCACTACTCCGGTTTGACCGCCGAGGAGTACGACCTGCTCAGCGCCATCGCCCCGACGGTCGCCTACCCGGACCAGCCGTGGTCGACGCCGTGGCGCGAGGTCGTCGAGACCACGGGTCTCGCCCTGGGCCGCGCGGAGGCCGCGACCGACGTCCTCGGGGAGATCGACGCCGCCGTCGCCGCGGCGGCGGAGGAGCACCCGGAGTTCGCGGGCCTCACCGTGGCCCAGGTCTGGGACACCGGCGACACCTTCTACGTGTACACGTCGGCGGACCCGCGGGCGGAGTTCACGGAGGACCTCGGCTTCGAGACCGCTCCGAGCGTGACCGCGCTCGACACCGGGGAGTCGACCTTCTACTTCACGCTCAGCCACGAGCAGCTCGACCAGCTGTCCAGCGACGTCCTGGTCGCCTACGCCGACGACGAGGCTGCGCTGGACGCCTTCCTCACGTCCCCGGCGGCCCAGGCGATGCCGCAGGTCGCGGAGGGTGCGGTCGCGGGCGTGGTCGGCCAGGCGTTCGTGGCGTCGGTCTCGCCGCCGACCGCCCTGTCCCTGACCTGGGGCCTGGACGACTACGTCGACCTCCTCGCCGAGGCGGTCGCGGCTCGCGGCTGACCCGCCGACGCAGGTACGAGGCTCGCCCCGCCGCAGAAATGGGAAGCACCGTCATGCATCGCGGTGTATATTCATGCACATGACGATCCGGGTGGCGGTGGCGGGCGCGAGCGGCTACGCCGGCGGCGAGATGCTCCGCCTCCTCGTCGCACACCCGGACGTGGAGATCGGCGCACTCACGGCCAACGCGAGCGCGGGCGACCGCCTCGGCGTGCACCAGCCGCACCTGCGGACGCTGGCCGACCGGGAGATCGCCGAGACCACACCCGGGGGGCTCGCCGGGCACGACGTCGTCGTCCTCGCGCTGCCGCACGGCACGTCGGGGCCCATCGCGGCGGAGCTGGGGGACGCCGCGCTGGTCCTCGACTGCGGTGCCGACCACCGGTTGGCAGACCCCGCGGCCTGGCAGCAGTACTACGGGTCTGCCCATGCGGGGACGTGGCCCTACGGCATGCCGGAGCTCCTCACGGGGGCCGGCAAGCAGCGGGACGCGCTCGCCGGTGCGCGCCGGATCGCGGTGCCCGGCTGCAACGTCACCGCCGTGACGCTCGGCATCCAGCCGGGCGTCGCCGCCGGGGTGGTCGACGCCGGGGACGTCGTCGCCGTGCTCGCGGTCGGCTACTCGGGCGCGGGGAAGGCGCTCAAGCCGCACCTCCTCGCCTCGGAGGCGCTCGGCTCGGCCGCGCCGTACGCCGTCGGCGGGAGCCACCGCCACATCCCGGAGATCGAGCAGAACCTCCGGGCGGCCGGCGCCGACGACGTCCGCGTCTCCTTCACGCCGGTCCTCGTCCCGATGTCGCGCGGCATCCTCGCCACGACGACGGCGCCCCTCGCCCCGGGCGCGACCGCCGGCGACGTCCGCGCCGCCTGGGAGCGGGCCTACGCGGACGAGCCGTTCGTGCAGCTGCTGCCCGAGGGGCAGTGGCCCACCACGGGCATGACGGCGGGCGCGAACACCGCGCTGGTGCAGGTGGCCGTCGACGCCCGCGCCGGGCGGGTCGTCAGCATCTGCGCGCTCGACAACCTGGTCAAGGGCACGGCGGGCGCCGCGGTGCAGTCCATGAACATCGCCCTCGGTCTCCCCGAGACCGCCGGCCTCACCGTGACAGGGGTCGCGCCGTGAGCGTCACCGAACCCGCAGGCTTCCGGGCCGCCGGCGTCGCCGCCGGGTTGAAGCCCTCCGGCAGGCCGGACGTCGCGCTGGTCGTCAACGACGGCCCGGAGCGCGTGGCGGCCGCCGTCTTCACGACCAACCGCGTGGTGGGCGCCCCGGTCACGTGGTCACGGCAGGTGGTGCTGGACGGCGTCGTGCACGCGGTGGTGCTCAACTCGGGCTCCGCCAACGTCTGCACGGGCCCCGGCGGGTTCGAGGACGTGCACGCGACCGCCGAGCACGTCGGCGACCTGCTCGGCGTCTCGCCCGGCGACGTCGTCGTGTGCTCAACCGGCATCATCGGCGAGCGCCCCGTGCGTCCGACCCTCCTCGCCGGGATCACCGCGGCCGCCCAGCAGCTCGGGGTCGACGGCGGGGCCGACGCCGCGCGCGCCATCATGACCACCGACACCGTGCCCAAGACGGTCCACCTGGTCCGCGACGGCTGGTCCGTCGGCGGGATGGCGAAGGGGGCCGGCATGCTCGCCCCGGCACTCGCCACGATGCTCGTCGTCCTCACCACCGACGCCTCGGTGGAGGCCGCCGATGCCGACGCCGCGCTCCGTGCCGCGACGCGTGCGACCTTCGACCGGATCGACTCGGACGGCTGCATGTCGACGTCGGACACGGTCCTGCTGATGGCCTCGGGCGCGAGCGGCGTGCGGATCGGGGCGGCCGAGCTGACCGACGTCCTCACCGACGCGTGCGCCACGCTCGCACGGGCGCTGATCGCCGACGCCGAGGGCGCCACCCACGACATCGCCGTCACCGTGCTCAACGCGGAGACCGAGGACGCAGCGGTCGCCGTCGCTCGATCCGTCACCCGGTCGAACCTCGTCAAGGCCGCGATCTTCGGGAACGACCCCAACTGGGGCCGCATCCTCGCGCAGGTCGGCACGGTTCCGGAGGACGTCGCGGCGTTCGACCCGGCCGAGCTCGACGTCACCTTCAACGGCGTGCAGGTGTGCAAGGCCGGCGGTGCCCACGAGGACCGGCACCTCGTCGACATGGCGTCCGCCCGGGAGGTCCACGTCGAGATCGACCTCCACGCCGGTACCGCCGCCGCGACCGTCTGGACGAACGACCTCACGCACGGCTACGTCCACGAGAACAGCGCGTACACCACATGAGCGACCAGACGCCCCCCACCGACGACGCGGCCGAGATCGCCGAGGTCGTCGCCGAGCTGACGCCCGCCCAGAAGTCCGCCGTGCTCGTCGAGGCGCTGCCCTGGCTCGAGCAGTTCAGCGGCGCGCTGTTCGTGGTGAAGTACGGCGGCAACGCCATGGTGGACGACGACCTGAAGCGCGCCTTCGCGCAGGACATGGTCTTCCTGCGCCTCTGCGGCCTGCACCCCGTGGTGGTGCACGGGGGCGGCCCGCAGATCTCGACGATGCTCGCGCGCCTCGGCATCGAGAGCGAGTTCAAGGGCGGCCTGAGGGTGACCACGCCGGAGAGCATGGACGTGGTGCGGATGGTGTTGACCGGGCAGGTCTCGCGCGAGCTCGTCGGCCTCATCAACGCGCACGGCCCCTTCGCGGTCGGGCTGTCCGGAGAGGACGGCGGCCTGCTGCGCGCCCGCCGGCGCAAGGCGATGGTCGACGGCCGGGCGGTCGACGTCGGCCATGTCGGCGACGTCGTCGAGGTCGACCCGCGTGCGGTCAAGGACCTCCTCGACGCCGGGCGGATCCCCGTCGTGTCCACGGTCGCGCCCGACGTCGACGACGCCACCGAGGTCCTCAACGTCAACGCGGACACGGCGGCGGCAGCGCTCGCCGTGGCGCTCGGCGCCCGCAAGCTCATCATCCTCACTGACGTCGAGGGGCTCTACACCGACTGGCCCAACAAGGACTCGCTCGCCCGGCGCATCCGGGTCTCCGCCCTCGCCCAGCTCCTGCCGCACCTCGAGTCGGGGATGGTGCCGAAGATGGAGGCGTGCCTGCGGGCGGTCCGCGGCGGTGTGCCGCAGGCCCACGTCGTCGACGGCCGGCAGGCGCACTCGGTCCTCATGGAGGTCTTCACCGAGCGCGGCGTCGGCACCATGGTCCTCCCGGACGACCTGAGCACGGGCGCCCTGCGCGTCGTGAAGCCCGGAGGTGCCTCGTGACGGGCCTGACCAGCACCGGTGGCGCCGAGCTCGTCGGCACCACGCAGGAGTGGACGGAGCGCTACTCGCGGGCGCTCATGAACACGTTCGGACCACCCAAGGCCGTCCTCGTGCGTGGCGAGGGCGCGTACGTCTGGGACGCCGACGGCCGCCGGTACCTCGACCTGCTCGCCGGGATCGCCGTGAACGCGCTCGGCCACGCCCACCCGACGCTGACGGCGGCGATCAGCGCGCAGCTGGGCACGCTCGGCCACGTGTCGAACTTCTTCGCCACGCCGACCCAGATCGCGCTCGCCGAGCGGCTGATCGGTCTGGCGGGCGGCGACGCGGCCTCCCGCGTCTTCCTCACCAACTCCGGCACGGAGGCGAACGAGGCCGTCATCAAGATGGCCCGGCGCACCGGGCGGCCCCGCGTGCTCGCACTGGAGGGCGCGTTCCACGGGCGCACCATGGGTGCCCTCGCGATGACCCACAAGCCCGCGTACCGGGAGCCGTTCGAGCCGCTGCCCGGCGGCGTGGAGTTCCTCCCGTTCGGCGACACCGGCGCGCTCGAGGTGGCGATGGCCGACGACGTCGCCGCCCTCGTCGTCGAGGTGGTCCAGGGGGAGGCCGGGGTCCGGCCGCTGCCGCCCGGCTACCTCGCCCATGCCCGCGCGCTCGCCGACGCGGCCGGCGCGCTGCTCGTGGTGGACGAGGTGCAGACCGGCGTCGGCCGGACCGGCGAGTGGTTCGCGTACGCCCACCCCGAGCTCGGCGGCGGGGTCCGGCCCGACGTCATCACGCTCGCCAAGGGCCTCGGCGGTGGCTTCCCCATCGGTGCCGTGGTGGCCCTCACGGCGCGGGCTGCGACGCTGCTCGGCCCTGGTCAGCACGGCACGACGTTCGGCGGCAACCCCGTCGCTTCCGCCGCCGCCCTGGCGACGCTCGGCGTCATCGAGCGGGACGACGTCCTGGCGCACGTCCGCGCGGTGGGCGCGCGGCTCGCAGGCGCACTCGGCGGTCCGCTGGTGAAGCAGGTGCGGGCCGTCGGGCTGCTCGTGGCGGTCGAGCTCACCGCACCCGTCGCCGCGCGCGTGGCGGAGCACGCCCTCGCGGCCGGCTTCATCGTCAACCCGGTCACGCCGTCGGCCCTGCGCCTCGCGCCGCCCCTGATCGTCACCTGGGACCAGCTGAGCACCTTCGTCGAGTTCCTGGCCGCCCTGCCGGCGGATCTCGCGCGCACCACCGAGGAGACCTGATGCGCCACTTCCTGCGTGACGACGACCTGTCCCCGGCCGAGCAGCGGGAGGTGCTCGAGCTGGCGATCGCGCTCAAGGCGGAGCGCCACGGCGCGCGCCCCCTCGAGGGGCCCCGGGCCGTCGCGGTCCTGCTCGACAAGCCGACCCTGCGGACCCAGGTGTCGTTCGCGGCCGGCATCGCCGAGCTGGGTGGCTACCCGATGCTCGTGGACGGCAAGCTCGCGCAGATCGGCGTGCGGGAGTCGATCGCCGACACGGCCCGCGTGCTCGGCCGGCAGGTCGCCGCGATCGTCTGGCGCACCTACGACCAGTCCCGCATCGAGGAGATGGCGGCGCACGCGGGGGTCCCCGTCGTGAACGCGCTCACCGACCAGTTCCACCCGTGCCAGGTGCTCGCCGACCTGCAGACCGTCGCCGAGCACGCCGGTGGTGTCGCGGCCCTGCCCGGCCGGACCCTCGCCTACGTCGGCGACGGCGCGAACAACATGGCGCACTCCTACCTGCTGGGCGGTGCGACGGCGGGGATGCACGTGCGCATCGGCTGCCCCGCCGACCGCGCACCGGAACCCGCCGTCGTCGCGGCGGCGGAGCGGGTGGCCGCGACCACGGGCGGCTCCGTCGCGGTGCTGCACGGCGCGGCGGAGGCTGTCACGGGTGCGGATGCGGTCGCCACCGACACCTGGGTGTCGATGGGCGACGAGACGTCGCTCGAAGAGGCCCGCTCCCGGTACCTGCCCTTCCAGCTCGACGCGGCGCTCCTCGCCCACGCCGCGCCCGGCGCGGTCGTCCTGCACTGCCTGCCCGCGTACCGCGGCAACGAGGTGACGACGGAGGTGCTCGACGGCCCGCAGTCGGTCGTGTTCGACGAGGCCGAGAACCGGCTGCACGCGCAGAAGGCGCTGCTCACCTGGCTCCTGGAGCGGGTGTGACCGGCTCCGACGCGTCGCCCGCCTCGGGCGTCGTGCCCCCGACGAAGGCCGCGCGGCACGCGGCGATCACCCGCGCGCTGGGCCGCGAGCCGATCAGGTCGCAGGGCGAGCTCGCCGCGGCGCTCGCGGCGGAAGGCCTCCACGTGACCCAGGCCACCCTCTCGCGGGACCTGGTCGAGCTGCGGGCCGTCCGGATCAGGCTGCCGGACCGGACCCTCGCGTACGCGGTGCCCGGGGAGGGCGGCAACCGGACGCCGCACATCGAGGACGCGGAGCAGCTCGCCGCCCGTCTCGTCCGGCTCTGCGCCGAGCTGCTCGTCACGGCGGAGGCGTCCGGGAACCTCGTGGTCCTCCGCACGCCGCCCGGGGCCGCGCAGTTCCTCGCCTCGGCCATCGACCACTCGGTGCTCCCGGGTGTGCTCGGCACGATCGCCGGCGACGACACGGTCCTGGTCATCAGCAGCGAGGCCGACGGCGGGCATGCCGTGGCCCAGCGGTTCCTCGATCTCGCGGCCGGCCGCGAGTACGCACGAGACGTAAGGGATGAGACGTGAGCAAGGTTCTGACGGAGCTGCCGGTCGGGGAGCGGGTGGGGATCGCCTTCTCGGGTGGGCTCGACACCTCGGTCGCCGTGGCCTGGATGCGACACCGTGGCGCGGTCCCGTGCACGTACACCGCCGACCTCGGTCAGTACGACGAGCCGGAGATCGACCAGGTGCCGGGGCGGGCGATGGTGTACGGCGCCGAGCTGTCCCGCGCCGTGGACTGCAAGTCCGCCCTTGTGGAGGAGGGGCTCGCAGCGCTCGCCTGCGGTGCCTTCCACATCCGCAGCGCGGGTCGGTCGTACTACAACACGACGCCGCTCGGCCGCGCGGTCACCGGGACCCTTCTGGTGCGTGCCATGCAGGCCGACGACGTGGAGATCTGGGGGGACGGCTCCACGTTCAAGGGCAACGACATCGAGCGCTTCTACCGCTACGGGCTGCTGGCGAACCCGTCCCTGCGGATCTACAAGCCCTGGCTCGACAAGGACTTCGTGGCCGAGCTCGGCGGGCGCGCCGAGATGAGCCAGTTCATGGTGGAGCACTCGTTGCCCTACCGGGACAGCGCCGAGAAGGCGTACTCCACGGACGCCAACATCTGGGGCGCCACGCACGAGGCGAAGACCCTGGAGCACCTGGACGTCTCGCTGGAGACGGTCGAGCCGATCATGGGCGTGCGGTTCTGGGACCCGGCCGTGGCCATCGAGACCGAGGACGTCACCATCGGTTTCGAGCGCGGGCGCCCCGTGGCCGTCAACGGCGTCCGGTACGACGACCCGGTCGCCCTGGTCCACCAGGTGAACGCCATCGGCGGCCGGCACGGCCTGGGCATGTCCGACCAGATCGAGAACCGCATCATCGAGGCCAAGTCGCGCGGCATCTACGAGGCGCCCGGGATGGCCCTGCTGTTCGTGGCGTACGAGCGCCTGGTGAACGCGATCCACAACGAGGACACGATCGCGAACTACCACGCCGAGGGCCGCCGCCTGGGTCGCCTGCTGTACGAGGGCCGGTGGCTCGACCCGCAGGCACTGATGCTCCGTGAGTCGATCCAGCGGTGGATCGCCTCCGTGGTGACCGGCG
>Ga0196970_1001987_pt1 | contig 11582 bp, 9 predicted proteins | sample S1v_513CmetaG_FD_148672 | JGI IMG/M metagenome (GOLD analysis project Ga0196970, IMG submission 148672) | Soil microbial communities from Anza Borrego desert, Southern California, United States - S1+v_5-13C | ecosystem: Environmental > Terrestrial > Soil > Desert | place: USA: California... | reverse complement strand
GACATCCGACAGCATACCGGCGCCCAGGTCATCACGGTGGCAGCCGACATCACCACGCCCGCCGGCCGCGCGGCGGCACTGGCCGCCTGCCCCGACCCCGACATCCTGGTCACCAATGCCGGCGGGCCCAAGCCGGGGGATTTCCGCGACTGGTCGCGCGACGACTGGGTCGCCGCCCTGGACGCCAACATGCTGACGCCCATCGAACTGATCCGCGCCACCGTGGACAAGATGATCGAGCGCCGCTTCGGCCGTATCGTCAACATTACTTCCGCCGCGGTAAAAATGCCCATCGACACCCTGGGCCTGTCCAACGGCGCGCGTACCGGCCTGACCGGCTTCGTGGCCGGCCTGGCGCGCCAGGTGGCGGCGCACAACGTTACCATCAACAACCTGCTGCCCGGTCCGTTCGCCACGGACCGCCTGACCCAGAACGCCATCAAGACCGCCGAGACCACCGGAAGCGACGTGGAAGACGTGATGGCGGCCCGCCAGGCCGGCATTCCGGCCCGCCGCTTCGGCGATCCGGCCGAATTCGGCGATGCCTGCGCCTTCTTGTGCAGCGCCCAGGCCGGCTATATGACGGGGCAGAATCTGGTGCTGGACGGGGGGCTGTATCCGGGCACGCTTTGACCGCCTCAGGAATACATGGCCTCGTCCGAATCCCACGGGCTGGCGCTGCGGCTGAAAAAAGCGCGGGGCGTGGTGTCCGCAATACGCTTGAAGGCGGTGCAGAATGTCGAGGCATCGGCAAAACCCGATTCGACCGCCGCGGCGAACAGGGATTTGCCCGTTGCCAGCAAGGTCAGCGCATGCAATATCTTGGCATGCCGTAGCCACACCGCGTAAGAAACGCCGGTCTCGGCCGTCATCCGGCGGCCGAACGTGCGCAGCGACATGCCGGCATAGCGGGCCGCATCCCGCGTGGCGGGCACCTGCCCGGGGTCTTCCAGTACGCGTTCGCACAACTGCCGCAGGCCGGCCGAGCGAGGCCATGGCAGGCTGATGGCCGGCGCCGGCAGCAGGCGGATCTCGTCGACCACCAGGCGGGTGATCCGCTCCAGCCGCGGCACCCGTGGCGTGATCAGCGGCGCTTCCGCCAGGGCCAGCACCAATTCGCGCAGCAGCGCGCTGAGCGCCACGCGGCAGGGCTCGGCACGCAACGAGCGGCTACGGCCGCGGGAAATGAATACGGTAACGATCCGGCTGCTGGCTCGCGCCGACAGGTCCGCCTCTACGTCGGCCGGCAACCACAGAGCCGAGTCGCCGGCCAGCAACCAGACATCCGCCTGGGTTCGTACAGCCAGCACGCCGGACAGCACGATCAGCAGCCGCGCGCGGTTGCGGCCGCTGCTCGTGCGTCGCGTGCCGGCTGCCCACGCCGCTGCCATGGCGCTGACGGGCGCGCCGGCGTTTTCGTAGTCTTCGAATTTCTCGCTTTTTCCGTACACGGCGCGCCCAGGAAACGGGTAGAAAGAATGGCGTTTTTTAAAAATACTTTGGCTCTTATAGCAAATAAGGCGGCCGACGAGTCCTTTAATGTGTGCCCCACCCCCAAGAAAAACGGAGACACACATGAACACGCACAAGTACCAGCCCAGGACGTCATGGCGCATACCGCTGGCCATGCTGGCGGGCCTACTGGCCGGGGCCCAGGCCAGTGCCGCGCAATCCGTGCGGATCGGCATCGTGGCCGACATGTCGGGGGTCTACGCGGACGTCAGCGGTGCGGGCGTGGTGCACGGCGCCACGCTCGCGGCGCAGGATTTCATGCAACGCAATCCGGGATGGAAGGTCGAGATACTGGCGGCCGATCACCAGAACAAGGCCGATATCGCCAGTGCCCGGGCACGGGAATGGATCGACCGCGACAATGTCGATATGGTGATGAATGGCGCGAACTCGGCAACCGGCCTGGCCGTGGCGGGCGTCGCCGCGGCAAAACATCGCGTCAATTTCGATGTCGGGGCGGCGACCACGCGGCTAAGCAACGAAAGTTGCACGCCCTACACCGTTCAGTACGTATATGACACTTATATGCTGTCGCATGCGACGGCCAGCGCGCTGGTCAAGCATGGTGGAAAGCGCTGGTTCTTCCTGACCGCCGACTATGCTTTCGGGCATTCGCTGGAAGCCGACACCAGCAAAACCGTGACACAGAGCGGCGGAGAAGTGCTGGGCGCGGTCAGGCACCCCGTCAATACGCCGGATTTCTCGTCCTACCTGCTGCAAGCCCAAAGTTCGCGCGCCGACGTGATAGGTCTGGCCAACGCCGGCGGCGACACGATCAACGCCATCAAGACCGCCAACGAGTTCGGCCTTACCGCACAACAAAAGCTGGCCGGCCTGCTGCTGTTCATCAATGACATCGACAGCCTGACCTTGCCCGTGGCCAAGAACATGTACCTGACCACCGCCTGGTATTGGGACCTGAATGACGATACTCGCGCTTTCGGGAAACGCTATTTCCAGAAAATGAAGCGCATGCCCAATATGGCCCAAGCCGGAGCCTATTCGGCAGTATCCACGTATCTCGAGGCCACGCTGAAGACCGGCGGCAAGGATGCCGACGCCGTGATGAAGACGCTCAAGTCGATGACCATCCAGGACATGTTCACGCGGGGCGGCAGAATCCGCGCCGACGGACGCATGGTGCACGAAGCGTATCTGATGCGGGTCAAACAGCCGGACCAGTCCCGCTACCCCTGGGATTACTACGATATTGTCGAGACTATTGCCGCCGAAGACACGGTGCTACCCCTGGCGCAGTCGCGCTGCCCGCTGGTGGAAAAACCGCAATGAATATGCAGCTCGACGCCGAACACCTGGCCTGGCAGCACCGTGTGCGCAGGTTCGTTCGCGATGAACTGGTCCCCTTGTCCAGCCGCATCGAAGCAGAGGCGCGCATCCCGCAATCGGCCATCACCCGGCTGCGCGACATGGGGTTGTTCGGGACCCACACGCCGCGCCAGTACGGCGGCCTGGGCCTGTCCATGCTGGGCAGTTGCATCGCAGTGGAAGAGCTTGCCGCCGCGCACATCGCTTTCTATTACACCTGCGGCGTAAACATCCACATAGGCTCCAAAGCCATCGAGCTTGCCGGCACCGAGGTGCAAAAGCGTGATTACCTGAGCCCGCTGGCGCGCGGCGAATTCATCGGCGCCCTGGCCATGACTGAGCCGCAGGCCGGATCCGATGCCGCCGCCATTGCGACCCGGGCGGTGCGGCAGGGTGACCGCTATGTGTTGAACGGCAGCAAGACTTTTATTACCAACGCCCAGATCGCCGATTGCTTTACGGTAATCGCTCGCACCGCCGACAGCCCAGGCAGTGGCGGGTTGTCGGCATTCATTGTTGCTGGCGATACGCCCGGCCTGATGGTGGGGCCGCCGATGCCCATGCTGGGCGGGGCGGGCTCGCTGCACAACGAAGTGACCTTCACCGATTGCGCAATACCCGCCAGCCATCTGCTGGGGCGCGAAGGCGATGGCTTCAGGCTGGCCATGCAATGCCTGGACCACGGCCGCACCCATTGGGCGTTCTACTGTACCGGCTTGGCGAGCGCATTGCTGCGCCTGGCCATGGCGCGCGCAACCGAACGCCGCCAGTTCGGTCGCGCGCTGGCCGATAATCAGGCCACGCAATGGCTGCTGGCTGATATGGCGGCATCGCTGCATGCCGCCCGGCTGGTGGCGCGCGACGCCGCCTGGCAATTCGACCATGATCCGGCCGGACGCACACTTTGGTCGGCCATGGCCAAGCTGGCGAACGCCGATATGGTTTTCCGGATTGCCGACCATACGCTCCAGTTGTACGGTGGTTACGGCTACTGCAAAAGCCACCCGATCGAGCGCATGTGGCGGGAATCGCGCGTGGTGAGAATCCTGGACGGCACGTCGGAAATGATGCGGCAAATCGTCGCGCGAGAATGCCTGAAAGGCGTTTTCCCCCTTGAGTGAACAGACCGAAATGTCTCGATCGCAACACCCTGTCCTGCCCGGCCTGATGCAGGATTACCCGCTTACTGTCGGCATGCTGCTCGAACGCATGGGCGAGCTGCACGGCCATAAAACCCTGACGACCCGCCGCGCGGATCAATTCGAGCAATCTACTTATGCCGCCCTGATCGGCCGCGTGCATCGGCTGGCGGGCGCCTTGCATGGCCTGGGCGTCGCCCGCGGCGCGCGGGTTTCGACGTTGATGTGGAACGGTCCGGAGCATCTCGAAGCTCATCTGGCCGTTCCCGCCATGGGCGCCGTGCTGCATACCGTCAATGCCAGGCTGGCACCCGCCTCGATCGGCCGCGTGCTGGAGCAGACGGCGCCCCACGTCGTCCTGGTCGAGGAATCCCTGGCGGACGTACTGCTTGCCGTACCGCTGCCATCGTCGGTACGCGCAGTACTGGTGGCCGACTGCCGCAACACGGGCCATGCATGGCCCGCACCCGCGCGCGGCGCCCCTCGCTGGCTGCGCTACGAAGACCTGCTGGCGCAAGCCGATCGCCGCTATTTCTGGCCGGCGCTCGACGAGCGCAGCGCCTGCGGTATTTGCCATACGTCTGGAACCACCGGCGCGCCCAAGGGAGTGGTATACAGCCACCGGTCTACTGTGCTGCATGCGATGTCGTGCCTGTACGCCGACGGCATCGGCCTGCGCGAGCGCGATACCTGCCTGCCGGTGGTGCCTCTATTCCACGCCCATGGCTGGGGTTTTCCGTACGCTTCCTGCCTGGCAGGCGCTTCGCTCGCCTTCAGCCACCGCAACTCCGACCCCGCCGCACTGGCCGAACTCATCGAGCGCGCCGGCGTCACCGTTGCGACCGCCGTTCCCACCGTCTGGATCAATCTGCTGGAGCAACTGCGCAGCGGCGCCATTCCGGCCGCGCGCCTGCAGACCTTGCGCCACATCCCCATCGGCGGCGCCGTGGTGCCGGGCCACCTGATCGACGGCTACGCTGAATTCGGCATCCACGTGCGCCATTGCTGGGGCATGACCGAAGCGTCGCCGCTGGGCTTGGTGTCCATGCGGCGCAGCGAGCTCAGCGACACGGAGTGGGTGGCGGCGCGCGCCCATCAAGGCATTGCGCCGGTTGGCTGCCAGGTGCGGGTCGTTACCGATACCGGCGTGGTGGCCCCGCGCGACGGCAAGACAGTGGGCGAACTGCAATTGCGTGGCGCCTGGGTCGCCGATAGCTATTACGCGCCCGACAAGCCGGGCTTGCGCAACGACGCACAAGCGTTCGATACCGACTCGGATGGTCGGCGCTGGCTCAAGACCGGCGACATGGCCTGGATCAACGCGTTGGGATACGTGCATATCGTCGACCGCGCCAAGGACCTGATCAAATCCGGCGGCGAGTGGATCTCCAGCCAGGATCTCGAAACCGCACTGATGGAGCACCCCGCCGTATGCGAGGCCGCCGTCGTCGCGGTGCCGGACGATATCTGGCAAGAGCGGCCGATGGCGTATCTGTCGCTGACGCACCAGCCGGAATGCGGCACGCCGAATTTCGCCGCCTATCTCGAAACGCGCTTCCCGCGCTGGCAGATCCCCGAGCGCTTTGTCGTGCTGCTGGAATTGCCCAAGGGCACCACCGGCAAGGTGGACAAGGCCCAACTGCGCATCCTGGCCGCCAGCCCGCGCGGGCACGCCGGCAAGGGTCGCTGAGGGCCGAACCGCCTGGCCGAATGGCCTCGCCCCCTGGCGGAAGTGTTGCGCGCACGCCCTGTGCCGGGCGCAAACCCCGGCAATGCCTGCCCCGCAGTCATATAATTTCCGCCAGCGCCGGGCCCAGGGCCCGGCACCGGCCGCGCCACGAGGCGTGCCTTTTCTTCAGGAAGCCCAGCCACCCATCATGCCCGACCAGGAACCCGACACCGTCTCTGCCCAAGAAGCCCCCGAATTCGCCGCCGCGCAATTCGTCCGATGGTTCCGCGAAGTTGCCCCTTACGTACATGCTTTCCGAGGCAAGACCTTCGTGGTCGCCTTCGGCGGCGACCTGGTGCAGGCTGGCGCGCTGAATGCGCTGGTGCAAGACCTGTCGCTGTTGTCGGCGCTGGGGGTACGGCTGGTGCTGGTGCATGGTTCGCGCCCGCAGGTCAATGAGCAATTGCGCCTGAAAGGCTATACCCAGCAATTCGACCGCGGCCTGGCGCCCACCGACCCGGCCGCGCTGGAATGCGCCAAGGAAGCGGCCGGCGAGATCCGCCTGGATATCGAGGCAGCGTTCAGCCAGGGGCTGCCCAACACCCCGATGTCGCATTCGCATATCCGCGTCATTTCGGGCAATTTCGTCACCGCCCGCCCCACCGGAGTGGTCGATGGCATCGACTACAAGCACACCGGCCAGGTGCGCAAGATCGATGTCGACGCCCTGAAGTTCGCCATTGAAAAAGGCTCGTCGGTGGTGTTGCTGTCACCGCTGGGCTTCTCGCCCACGGGCGACGCCTTCAACCTGGCCATGGAAGACCTGGCCACCAGCGTGGCGGTAGCCCTGCGCGCCGAGAAGCTGATTTTCCTGTCCAGTTCGCCCGGCGTGCTGGCCCCCGACGGCACGGTGGACACCGAACTGGCCCGCATCGATGCCGACGCCCTGCTGCAGCAAGGCGAGCTCGACGAAGACACCGCGTTCTTCCTGCGCCACGCCTCGCTGTCGGTCAAGCGCGGCGTGGCGCGCGCGCACCTGGTGCCCTATGCCCTGGACGGCAGCGTGCTGCTCGAGATATTCACCCACGATGGCGTAGGCACCATGGTGGTGGAAGACACGCTGGACGACTTGCGCCCGGCCACGCTGGACGACGTGGGCGCGATCCTGAGCCTGATCGAGCCGCTCGAGGCCGACGGCACGCTGGTGCCGCGCCCGCGCAGTGTCATCGAACGCGAGGTCGAGCGCTTTACGGTGCTGGAGCACGACGGCGTCATCTACGGCTGTGCCGCGCTGCACCCCTATCCCGACGATCACATGGCGGAAATGGCCTGCCTGATCGTGAATCCCGAATGGCAGGGCTCGGGCGAAGGCGAAATCCTGCTGCGCCACATGGAGTCGCGGGCCCGCGCCATGGGCGCGCGGCGGTTGTTCGTGCTGACCACCCGCACCTCGCATTGGTTCATGAAGCGCGGGTTCGTGCAAGGCGGAGTCGCCGACTTGCCGCGCGAAAAGCAGCACAACTACAACCGCTCGCGCAATAGCCTGGTTTTCATCAAAAAACTGTAAGCGGCCGCTTTGTAACCGCGGGCGGCCGGCGCACCGGCCCGCGGGCCGCTAAAATGGCAGGTCCCTCATTGAAACCGGCAGCGAACCATGTCCCGTACCGTCAACTGTGTAAAACTGAAGCGCGAAGCCGAAGGGCTGGACTTTCCCCCGTATCCGGGCGAACTGGGCACCCGCATCTGGCAAAGCGTATCCAAGGAAGCCTGGGAAGAATGGAAGCAGGTGCAAACCCGCCTGGTCAACGAAAACCGCCTGAACCTGGCTGACGCCCGCGCCCGTAAGTACCTGCAACAGCAAATGGAACGTTTCCTGTTCGAAGACGGCAGCGTCGAAGCCCAGGGCTTCGTGCCGCCTTCGGCCTGAAGGCCGGCCGTGCGCGTCCCTGCCCTGCCGCAACAGAATCCAGGCACGCAAGGTGCCTGGATCTTGCACTAGAACTGGAGCCCCAGCGCTTCTTTCAGCAAGGCCACTCGAGGGTTGAGCGGCCCTTGCCTGAGAATCAGCGCCACCACGCTGGATGGCGGTTCGGGCATGACACGTACCTGCCTGACCGACTCCGCCTGCACGGCGCTGTGATGTAGCAGCGCCACATCCGGAACGATGCCTATGCCCAGGCCAGCCGCCACGAACTGAACGCTGGTGGTCGGGCTTGTCGATTCGATCACGGGCAAAGGCACCGGCACCCCGGCATGCCTGAAGCAGTCTTCGATGAGCTTGCGGCCCATCGACCCACCGTTCTTCGTGCCGCCGTGGCACGTGCGGAAATTGCTGGGCGACTGCACGACCGCGGTGGCCGGTGGCGCCGAGAGCATGTCCCGCGCGCCCTATGCCAGCCCGGCCCTGCGCTTCGGCGCGCGCCGGGGCGACACCCCCGTGGTGGACACATTGCTGGGCGCATTGCACGACCCGTTCCATCGTATCCATATGGGCACGACGGCAGAGAACGTGGCCAGGAAACCGCGCCAGCCCTGCCCCCCGGCTGCGGCCCGCCGCTATCATGATGACCCACCCACGCCCCTTATCGGCAATCCAGCAGTTCGACTCGTTCAGTCTCTTGCCGGCTTCGTGGGACAACCGGCAATCGTTTCCCCCAGTCTGTTGATAGACCAGGAAATGACCGACCGGTTTGCGCTGGTAACCCACGACACGCAGTGGATTCATGTCGACCGCGAGCGTGCGATTGCCCAGTCTCCGTACGGGCACACCATTGCGCACGGCTTTCTGGTGCTGTCCCTGCTGACCTGCTGGCAGGCAAGCTGCATCGCCTTTCCCGGCGCGGCCGTGGTGTTGAACTACGGTTTCGACAAGGTGCGCTTCACCGCGCCCATCCGGTCCGGTGCGCGCGTGTCGGCAAGCTTCGCATTGGCGCAGGTGGCCGAGACCCGGCCGGGCGAGGCCCGTTGTTCCTGGAATGTCACGGTGCAGGCCGACGACGCGCGGCGGCCCTCGGTGCACGCCGATTGGCTGATCATGGCCCGCTATGAATAAGCAGCGTCTGTTTGACGCCGGAGCAAGCCTGCCGCCTGAAAAAAAGGCCACCCCTTGGGTGGCCTTTGCCTGCCCGGCTGCCAACGATGGCGGCTCAGGCCTCGCTGGCGGGGGGCTGCCCGGACGCAACGGTGTCGTCGTCTTCGCCACGGGCCTGGCGTTCGGCATTCTTCACGCCGGTATGCCGCACGTCGGCGCCCTTTACCATGTAGATGACCCGTTCGGCCATGTTCTTGGCATGATCGCCGATGCGCTCGAGCGCGCGGGCGATGAACACCATGTCGATGGCGCGCGAGATGGTGCGCGGGTCTTCCATCATGTAGGTGATCAGGGTCCGCAGCGCACCCTTCCATTCACGGTCGACTTCCTTGTCGCTGCGCACCACCTGGGCCGCCAGGATGGGATCAAGCCGCGCGAAGGCATCGAGCACGTTGTGCAGCATATGGCCCACGCTGTTGGCCATGTGACGCAGTTCGATCACGGGAATGTGGCGCTGCTCGGTGTCGTACATGCGGCGCACGGTATTGGCGATTTTCTCGGCCTCGTCGCCGCAGCGTTCCATGTCGGTCAGCATCTTGGACACGGCCAGCAAGGTGCGCAGGTCGATGGCGGTAGGCTGGTGGCGCGCCAGGATCAGGCTGACGCGCTCGTCGATCTCGACTTCGTAGCGATTGACCTGCTTTTCGCGTTCGCGCACTTTCTCGACCAGTTCCAGGTCTCCGGTGGGAACGGCGTCGACCGATTCCTGGATCATGGCCTCGACCACGCCGCCCATCTGCAGAAACTGCGAACGGACGCTTTCCAGATCGGCGTCGAATTGCTTGTTGGTGTGCTCCGTCATCCGGACTCCCTGCGTAGTTGTGTACATAGCGATGCCCTGTGTGCGCAATGCGTGATGGGCCTGCCGACCCGCAAGGATATGACTTGAATATGACAAGATTATGAATCGGGCCCGGGCGGCCGGCAAGGCCGCCCTTCGGGGCGCCCGCCTGGCCGGGGACCGGCGCGGCTAGGGCCGCTCGATCCGTCGAATACCTTGCTGCGTGGCCAGCAGCGCCACGTCCGCGCCGGCACGGGCGAACAGCCCGCAGGTGACCACCCCGGGCAGATTGTTGACCATGGCCTCGAGGCCGGGCGCGTCATCGATCTGCAGGTCCGACACATCCAGGATGAGATTGCCGTTGTCGGTGGTGTAACCCTCACGCAGGCGGGGCTGGCCGCCCAGGGCGGCCAAGGCCCGCGCCACGGCCTGGCGCGCCATGGGAATGACCTCGACCGGCAGCGGAAAGCGCCCCAGGCGCTCGACCAGCTTGGATTCGTCGGCGATGCAGATGAAGCGCTCGGCCACCGAGGCCACGATTTTCTCGCGCGTGTGCGCGCCGCCGCCGCCCTTGATCATGTGCAGGCGGGCGTCGATTTCGTCGGCCCCGTCGACGTAGACAGGCATGCTGGCTACCTGGTTCAGGTCCAGCACGGTCAGCCCATGGCCGGCCAGGCGGGCGGCGCTGCGTTCGGAACTGGCCACCATGCCGCGCAGTTGGCCACGGTAGCGGGCCAGGCCGTCAATGAACAGGTCGGCGGTCGAGCCCGTACCCACGCCGATGATCACGTCCGGCCCCAGCAGGGGTTCGATAAGCGCCAGCGCCGCGTCGGCGGCCTGTTGTTTGAGTTCTTGCTGAGTGAGCATGGTGGGGTGGCGCGCCGGGGCGCGCGGAAGTCAAAAGGGATCCAGCGCTGCAATTTAGCAGATACCCGGCCAGGTCCGGGCCAGGATCGCCGCCAGGTCGGCGCCCGCCGGCAGTTCTCCGACGATGCCGCCCGGATGCGCCAGGCGGCTGGCCACGAAGGCATCGGCCACTGCCGCCGGGGCGTGGCGGATCAGCAGGGCCGCCTGCCACAGCCGGGCCAGCCTGGCCGCCAGGCGCCGCGCCTGGGCCGGGTCGGCCGCCTGGCCGGACTGGCCCGCCGCCAGCGCGCGCCAGTCGTCCCAGGCCTGGTCATAGGCCGCCCAGGCGCCGCGCGCGGGGTCCAGTTCGGCATGCAGGGCTGCCAGGCAGTCCGGGTCGCGCTGCAGGGCGCGCAGCACATCCAGGGCCATGATGTTGCCCGACCCCTCCCAGATGGAGTTGACCGGCGCCTCGCGGTACAGGCGGGGCAGAGGCCCGTCTTCGATATAGCCGTTGCCGCCCCAGACCTCGATGCATTCTGCGATGGCGCCAATGGCGCGCTTGCATATCCATAACTTGGCGGCCGGCGTGCCCACGCGCACCAGCGCGCGCGCATCGGCCCGGCCGCGCTCGTCGACCGCGCGGGCCAGCCGCAAGGCCCAGGCGGTGGCGGCCTCGCTTTCCAGGGCCAGGTCGGCCAGCACCTGGCGCATCAGCGGCTGGGCCGCCAGGGCCTGGCCAAAAGCGTGCCGGTGCCGCGCATGGTGCGCAGCCTGCACCACCGCCTGGCGCAGCAAGGCGGCGCTACCCAGCACACAATCGAGCCGGGTAGTGGCCGCCATCTGCAGCAACAGCGGCAGGCCGCGGCCGGGTTCGCCCATCAGCATGCCCCAGGCCTGCTCGAACTCCACTTCGCCGCTGGCATTGCTGCGATTGCCCAGCTTGTCCTTCAGGCGGCGGACGCGCACTGTATTGCGCGGCCCGTCGGGCGTCCAGCGCGGCACGAAAAAACAGCCTGGCCCGGCGTCGGTGTTGGCCAGCACCAGATGCGCATCGGCGTGCGGTACCGAGTAGAACCATTTGTGGCCGGTCAGCCGGTACACCGCCCCGCGCCCGCCTTGCCCGACTGGCTCGGCATGCGTGGTGATGGCGCGCAAGTCGGACCCGCCCTGCTTTTCGGTCAGGCCCATGCCGATCAGGGCGCCACGTTTGCCGGC
>Ga0196970_1001986_pt1 | contig 11586 bp, 12 predicted proteins | sample S1v_513CmetaG_FD_148672 | JGI IMG/M metagenome (GOLD analysis project Ga0196970, IMG submission 148672) | Soil microbial communities from Anza Borrego desert, Southern California, United States - S1+v_5-13C | ecosystem: Environmental > Terrestrial > Soil > Desert | place: USA: California... | reverse complement strand
CGACGCCGACGACGACGCCGAACTCGCCCGCGCGCGCGGCCGCCACCCCGGAGATGGCGTCCTCGACCACAGCGGTGCGCGAGTTCGGCACACCCAGCAGCCGTGCCGCGTGGGTGAAGGTGTCGTGCGCCGGCTTGCCCGGCAGGTGCTCACGCGCCGCCACGGTGCCGTCGACGACCACCGGGAACCGGTCCGCCAGCCCCGCCGCGGCCAGCACCATGGGCGCGTTGCGCGAGCTCGACACGACGGCCATCGGGACGGCGAGCGCCGCCAGGCGGTCGACGAGCTCGACCGAGCCGGGGTAGGCGACGATGCCCTCCTCGTCGAGCAGCCGGTTCACCATGTCGTTCTTCTTGTTGCCCAGGCCGCACACGGTCCGCGCGTCGGGCGGGTCAGTCGGCTCGCCCTCGGGCAGCACGACGCCGCGGGACGCCAGGCAGGCGCGCACCCCGTCGTAGCGGGGCTTGCCGTCGACGTACGCGAAGTAGTCGGCCTCCGTGTAGGGGGGCGTGATGGCGTTCGCCGTGAAGAACTCGTCGAACATCCGCTGCCAGGCGCGCATGTGGACCTCCGCCGTCGGCGTCAGGACGCCGTCCAGGTCGAAGAGCACAGCGTCGATGTCGGTCCGGAGCACCCAACGAAGGTACGGCAAAATGCAAGCGCTTACCTAGGACGTGACCAGCACCTAGACAGCCCGGAGCACCAGCCCTTCGGCAAGCTCGCTGGCAGGCCGGTCGACGACCACGGTGCCCCCGTCGCGGAGTTCACCCGAAAGGAGCATCCGGGCGAGACGGTCACCGATCTCGCGCTGCACGAGCCGGCGCAGGGGCCGCGCGCCGTACGACGGGTCGAAGCCCTCGATGGCGAGCCACTCGCGCGCCGCCGGGGTCACCTCGAGCGTCAGCCGCCGGTCCGCGAGCCGCGCCGCGAGGTGGGCGATCTGCAGCTCGACGATGCTGCCGAGCTCGTCGAGGGTGAGCGCGTCGAAGAGGACGACGTCGTCGAGCCGGTTGAGGAACTCCGGCTTGAACGCGGCCCGGACCGCCGCCATGACGGCGTCCCGCTTGGCCCGCTCGTCCAGCGTGGCGTCGACGAGGTACTGCGAGCCGAGGTTCGACGTCAGCACGAGGATCACGTTGCGGAAGTCCACGGTGCGGCCCTGGCCGTCGGTGAGCCGACCGTCGTCGAGCACCTGCAGCAGGATGTCGAACACCTCCGGGTGCGCCTTCTCGACCTCGTCGAGGAGCACCACCGAGTAGGGCCGACGGCGCACGGCCTCGGTGAGCTGCCCGCCCTCCTCGTACCCGACGTACCCGGGGGGCGCGCCGACGAGGCGGGCGACCGTGTGCTTCTCGGAGTACTCGGACATGTCGATGCGGACCATGGCGCGCTCGTCGTCGAAGAGGAAGTCCGCGAGCGCCTTCGCCAGCTCGGTCTTCCCGACGCCGGTCGGGCCGAGGAAGAGGAACGAGCCGGTGGGCCGGTCCGGGTCGGAGATGCCCGCGCGCGCGCGCCGGACGGCGTCGGACACGGACTGCACCGCCGGGCGCTGGCCGATCAGGCGCTCGCCGATGACGTCCTCCATCCGCAGCAGCTTGGCGGTCTCGCCCTCCAGCAACCGGCCCGTCGGGATGCCGGTCCAGGCGGAGACGACCTCGGCGATCTCGTCGGGGCCGACCTTCTCGGCGATCATCGGCGCCGTGGCGGGGCCTTCGACCGGCGCCGACGCGCCGTCGTCCGCGCCGGGCTGCGGGCGCGTGCTCTCCGCGGCCTCCGCGGCGGCGATCTCCTTCTCGACCGCCGGGATGTCGCCGTAGAGCACCCGCGACGCCGCGGCGAGGTCGCCCTCGCGCTGGTAGCGGTCGGCCTGGACGCGCAGCTCGTCGAGGCGTGCGCGGAGGTCGCCGAGGCGGTTCTGGGCACCCTTCTCGCGCTCCCACCGCGCGGTGAGGGCTGCGAACTCCTCGCGCCGATCGGCCAGCTCGGCACGCAGGCGCTCGAGGCGCTCGACGGACGCCGGGTCCTCGGCCTCCGACAGGTACGACTCCTCCATGGTGAGGCGGTTCACGATCCGCTGGAGCTCGTCGATCTCGACCGGCGAGGAGTCCAGCTCCATGCGCAGGCGCGACGCGGCCTCGTCGACGAGGTCGATCGCCTTGTCCGGGAGCTGGCGCGCGGGGATGTACCGGTCGGCGAGCGTGGCCGCGGCGACGAGCGCGGCGTCGGAGATCCCGACCTTGTGGTGGGCCTCGTAGCGCTCCTTGAGGCCGCGGAGGATCGCCACCGTGTCCTCGACGCTCGGCTCCCCGACGAACACCTGCTGGAAGCGGCGCTCCAGGGCGGGGTCCTTCTCGATCCGCTCGCGGAACTCGTCGAGCGTGGTCGCGCCGATGAGCCGGAGCTCACCACGCGCGAGCATGGGCTTGAGCATGTTGCCGGCGTCCATGGACCCCTCGGCCGCGCCCGCGCCGACGACGGTGTGCAGCTCGTCGATGAAGGTGACGACCTGTCCCTCCGCGTCCTTGATCTCGGTGAGCACGGCCTTGAGCCGCTCCTCGAACTCGCCGCGGTACTTGGCGCCGGCGACCATCGACGCGAGGTCGAGCACGACGAGGCGCTTGCCGCGCAGGGACTCGGGGACGTCGCCGGCGACCATGCGCTGGGCGAGACCCTCGACGACGGCGGTCTTGCCGACGCCCGGGTCGCCGATGAGCACCGGGTTGTTCTTCGTGCGGCGGGAGAGCACCTGGACCACCCGGCGGATCTCGGCGTCGCGGCCGATCACCGGGTCCAGCCGGCCCTCGCGCGCGGCGGCGGTCAGGTCGATCCCGTACTGCTCGAGCGCCTTGTAGGTGCCCTCCGGGTCCGGGCTCGTGACGCGGGCCGAGCCCCGCACGGCCGGCAACGCGGCCGCGAGGGCGTCCCGGGTGGCGCCGACGGCCTTGAGCATGTCGGCCGCGGGCGACGTGCCGGCGGCGATGCCGAGCAGCAGGTGCTCCGCGGAGACGTACTCGTCACCGAGGGCCTGGGCCTCGCTCTGGGCGGCGGTGATGACGGCGCTCATGGCGCGGGAGAGACCGGGCTGCGCGACGGAGCCGCCCGACGCCGTCGGGAGGCTCGCGCGCACGGCGGAGACGCGCTCGCCGAGGGCACGCCGGTCCGCGCCGACGGCGTCCAGCAGGCCGACCGCGACGCCGCCGGGTTGCGCGAGCAGTGCCTCCAGCAGGTGCACCGGCTCGAGCTGGGGGTTGCCCGCGTTCGCGGCCGACTGGAGCGCGGCGGCGAGCGCCTCCTGGGACTTGGTCGTGAGCTTCGGCTCCATAGGTGTTCAGCGCCTCCTGTGGTGCAGTGACGTGCAGACTTGAGTCTACGTCACTCAACTCTCAGAGGCGAGGGCGGGTGAGCATTGCGGTCTCGCAACGAACGGGCGAAATTGTCCACAAGCACCTCCTCCCGGCACCCCCGGGTGTGGGAGGGTCCCGTCATGCGAACACGCCGACTTCTGGGCGCCGCGGCGCTCTCCACTGTTGTCGTCGTCGGGCTGAGCGGCTGCATGAAGATCGACATGCAGCTCGAGCTCAACTCCGACGACACCGTCGACGGCACCATGATCATGGCCATCTCCAAGGAGATGGCCGAGATGATGGGCCAGGACCCTGCCGCGCTGGCCGAGGAGATGGCCGGCGACCTCACGCCCGAGGAGGGCGACCCGGGCGAGTACAGCCAGAAGCCCTACGACGACGGCGAGTACGTCGGCACCGAGGTCACGATCACCGGGTCCTCACTCGAGGCGATGGAGGGGACCACCAGCGAGACCGGTGAGCTCCAGATCGTGCGCGACGGCGACGAGTTCGTCGTCAGCGGTGAGATGGACCTGAGCGAGGAGGCGATGGGCGGCGGCGGCGAGGACCTGGGGTTCGACCTCAGCGAGTCGTTCGACGTGCGCATCGCGATCACCTTCCCCGGCAAGGTGAGCGAGCACGACGGCGAGCTCAGCGGCAACACCGTGACCTGGACCCCGAAGTTCGGCGAGGTCACCCCGGTCAACGCCCGCGGCTCCGCCGTGGACGGTGGTGGCGGCGGCGACCTGCCGATCGCCCTGATCGCCGGCATCGCCGTCGCGGTGCTCCTGCTCATCGGCCTCGTGCTCTTCTTCGTCCTCCGTGGCCGCAAGAAGGCCGCGCCGGCCGTGGCGACCGGGTACCCGACCGAGGGCTACGCCGGCTACACGCCGACGGCCGCCCCCGGTGAGACGTACGCGCCCGCCCCGCCGGCCCAGCCGACGCAGGCCTACCCGCAGACGGGGTACGCCCAGCCCACCGAGGCCGCGCCGTACACGCCGCCGCAGACGCCGCCGGCTCCTCCGGCCCCGCCCACGCCTCCGGCTCCCCCGGCCCCGCCCGCGGGCTGACGCAACCCCGCGGGTGACCGCGGCTGATCGGAGGGAAGGCCCGGTGGTCGTCGACCACCGGGCCTTCCCGCGTCCGGCGCAGCGCCCGGGGCGGGTTACCGTATGCGGGCACCGATCCGACCCAGGAGGCACCCGATGGCGACCAACCCGGTGAGCATCACCACCAAGCCCGAGCCGGCCACCGACGAGGCGTCCGGCTGTGGCTGCGGCGGCTGCGGCTGCGGCGCGGCCGAGGCCGACGGCCAGGCCTGAGACCTCGCACGTGGACGACGCCGACACCTCCAGCGGTGTCGGCGTCGTCCGCAACCGGCTGCGCGCACCGCACGAGCCCCTGCGCACGTTCCATCCCCGCCGGAGCCCGCTCGGCCCGGCCCGGCAGCGCGCGCTCGACGGCATGTGGCCCCGGCTCGGGTTCTCCGTCCACGACCCGGCGCGGCGACCGCCCCTGACGGCGCCGGGCCAGCTGGACGTGGCGGCGCTCTTCGGGCGTCCCGCCCCGCTCGTCGTGGAGATCGGCTCGGGCATGGGCGAGGCCGTCGTCGCCATGGCCGCGGCAGACCCGGCCCGCGACTACCTCGCGGTCGAGGCGCACGTTCCCGGCGTCGCGAACCTCCTGGTCAGGCTCTGCGACGCCGGTCCGGACAACGTCCGGGTGGCCCACGGGGACGCGCTCGACCTGCTGCGGCTGCACGTCGCACCCGCCGCCCTCGACGCCGTGCACGTCTTCTTCCCCGACCCGTGGCCCAAGGCGCGCCACCACAAGCGGCGCCTCATCCAGCCGGAGCCCGTTGCGCTCATCGCGTCCCGGCTGCGCCCCGGCGGCCTGCTGCACTGCGCCACCGACTGGCCGGAGTACGCGGAGCACATGCTGACGGTCCTCACCGCCGACCCGCACCTGCAGAACACGTACCCCGGCTACGCCCCGCGCCCGGCGGATCGGCCGCTCACCCGGTTCGAGCAGCGTGGGCTCGACGCCGGCCGACCGATCGCCGACCTGGTCTTCAGGCGGCGGGCCACCCCGGACGAGCCGACGCCGTCCTGAGCGGGCACCCGCTCACAGCTGGGCGGACAGGACGACCTCGCCCTCCCACGTCATCTCGACGCGCGTGATCTCCTCGAGCGGGATGGCGGTCGCCGCCGGCACGGTGAGCTCGGCGCCGGGCACGGCCGTCCAGGTCGCCACCTCCTCGCTGCGACCGTCGGCGTCGTGCACCACCAGCGCGTACTCGACCGGCTGTGCGTACTGGCCGGCGGTGTAGGCGCAGGTCAGCTCCACCTTGGTGCCCCACCGGACGGGCAGCAGGTCGACGCTCGCCGTGACTGGCACGTCGGCCGCGCCGGACAGCTCCACGGTGGTCGCGACCACGGCCGCCTCATCCTGCGTCGTCCACGGGGTCGGCACGACGCCGGACGCGACGCCGCCGACGACGGCCGCCGCGACCCCGACGCCGGCCCACCAGGCGGTGCGGCCGCGCCGGGCACGCCGGGCGGCGAGCTCGTCGGCGCGCTCGAGCCGCTCCACCTCACCGAGCAGGCCCGCGAGCACGGACGGGGGCGGGTCGGCGGGGCCCTCCGCGGGGACGAGGGCAAGCAGTCCGGGCAGGTCCTCGATCTCCGCTACGGCCTGCTGGCAGGCCTCGCACTCGCGCAGGTGTGCGGAGAACGCGCTGCGCTCCTCCGGCGGGAGGATGCCGAGCACGTACGCACCGGCGTCCTCGACGAACGGGTCGCTCATCGGGTCACCCCCATCTCTTCGAGGACCAGGCGCAGGGAACGCAGGGCGTAGTGCGTGCGGGACTTGACGGTGCCCAGGGGGACGCCGAGCTCGGCGGCCGCCTCCGCCACGGATCTTCCCCCGAAGTAGCAGAGCACGAGCACCTGCCGGTGCTCGGTCGAGAGCTTGGCGAGCGCGTCGGCGACCAGCCAGCCCTCGAGCAGGCCGTCGGCCGCCGCGGGCACGGCGGCCTCCGGTGGCTCGGCGGCGAGGATCTCCTTCTGCGACCGGCTGGACCGCCACTCGTCGATGACGAGGCGGCGCGCCACGGTGAACAGCCACGCCCGCGTGCCTGCCGTCGTGCTCTGCAGGATCTCCCTGTCGCGCCACGCGCGCAGCAGAGTCTCCTGGACCACGTCCTCGGCACGCGCCCGGTCGCCGCCGGTGAGGCGCAGGGCGAACCCCCACAGCGCGCGGCCGTGGTCGCTGTGCAGCTCGATCATCAGATCGGTCGAGCTCGACATGCCCACCTCCTGCCTGAGGAGACGGGCAGGAAGGCGGTCCGGTTCACCGGTACCATGATCGGCATTTTCCACCGCATTGGCCGGTTGAACCAGGAGCGCGCGTGCGTCGTCGTCCTGAGTAGGGCGCGCGCCGCGCGGCCGACCCAGCGCAGGAGGCCTCCATGACCACGCAGGCAGGTCACACGACCGGCAGCCCGACCCAGCGTGCGCCGCACACCGCCTGGGCCGCACGGTGGATCACCGCCGTCGCGGTCCTCGTGTCCGCGGCGGTGCACCTCTACCTGTGGAACGAGGGGATGCGCGACGTCGACGTCATCGGCCCCGCCTTCCTGCTCAACGGCGTCGGCGGCCTGGTGATCGCCGTCGCCGTCGTCGCCTGGCGGCACTGGCTGCCGCTGCTCGCGGCGGCGGGCTTCGGCGCGGCGACCCTTGGCGCGTACGTGATGTCGAGGACCGTCGGGCTCGCGGGCGTCCGCGAGACGATCTGGACGACCGAAGCCGTGATCTCGGCCGTCGTCGAGGTGCTCGCGATCGTGTTCGCGGTCGTCGCCTGGCGGGCGGAGCGCCGCGGGGCCTGAGCCACACCGCCCGGGCTGAGCCGCGCGGCGCGGCCCCCGCGCGATCAGGCCTCGACCACCCGGTCGCCGTCCAGGCGCACCTGGACGGCCGGCAACGGCTCGTCCGCCGGGCCCTTCAGGACCTCGCCGGTGGCCGCCTCGAACCGTGAGCCGTGGCACGGGCAGGCGAGCTCGCCGCCCTCGGGCTTCACGACGCACCCCATGTGCGTGCAGATCGCACTGAAGGCGACCACCGTCCCGGCCTCCGGCTGCGCGACGACGATCTCCGCGCCGTCAGCGGTCTTGACCGACACCGCGCCGCCCACGGGCACGTCGCCGAGCGCCACGAGCCCACCGCCGGCCGGCGGTGTCGCCGCCGTGCCGGAGTCGTCGGACGCCGGCGAGCAGGCCGCCAGCAGGCCGACGCCGGCCACCCCGGCCACCGCCGCGCCGCCGATCAGGACGGCGCGGCGGCTCACGCCTGCCAGGTCGGTCGAGGTGTTCGTGTCAGTCACGGATCGGCTCCCCATCAGCGTCGAGCACCCACCACACGTTGTTCACGGCCTGCCCGGTGGTATCACCGGGGGCGGCGTCCTGTGCCCAGTAGTACAGGGGCCAGCTGTTGTACGTCACCTGCAGGGTGCCGTCGGTGCGCTCGACCGTGCCGAGCTTGGAGTCGTCCGCTCCCTCCCCGGCGGTCGGGGCGGCGTCGACCGTCAGTGGCGGCCACGCGGTGGCGCAGTCGTCGTAGCAGGTGGACTCGCCCTGCGCGTCGGGGTCGAACATGTAGAGCGTCATGCCCTCGGCGTCCACGAGGATGTCGCCGAGGTCCGTGCTCGCGACCATCACGGTCGCCTGGGCCATGTCGCCGGACTCGTCGGAGTCCTCGGTGTCCTCGGCGTCGTCCGAGTCCTCTGCATCCTCGGTCATCTCGTCCTCGGTGGGGCTGGCGTCCTCCGTGGTCTCCTCGGCCGCCGGGGCGGCGTCGCCGTCCCCGTCACCCCCGCCGCAGCCGGCCAGCACCAGGGCCAGCAGCCCGACCGCCGCGCCCGCGGCTCGTGCTCGTGCGCGCATCTCGACCTCCCCCAGGATCCCGGTGACGCCGTGCGCGCCACCACCCAGGGAGACGGACGCGGCGCCCCCGCGGTTCACCCTGCTGACGTCAGCCTTCGGGCCGGGGTGGGGGGTTCGCCGCCATCGCCCACCGGATGAGCTGGGTGACGGCCTCGCCGGCCCCTCGGGCGAGGGCCGCCGTCGGCCCCGAGACAGGGCGCAGCCGCAGCTCGGTGCGCGCCCACGCCGGGAGGAGCTCCACCGCCGCAGCGGCCAGCCCGGCGTACACCGGCCGGACCGGGCGGGGCAGCGGCGGCTCCCGCAGGATGAACTGCGCGGTGTCGAGCGCCGCGGCGGTCGCTCGCAGCTCGGGGCGGAAGCCGATCAGCCGGGCACGGAGCTCGGCCACCGTCACAGGGACGTCCGCCGCCCCCAGCGCCCGCCCGACCTCCGCCGTCTGGGCGACGTACCGGTCGGCGTCGGCGGGCGCGAGGGGTCGGACGCCGTACCGGAGCTGCGCAGTGAGGAAGCTGTCGACCTCCGCGACATGCACCCAGGCCAGCAGCTCGGGGTCGCCGGCGAAGTAGCGGATGCCCTCCGCGGTCCTGCCGCGGACCCGGTCGTGGATGCCGCGCACGCGCGCGACGGCCGCTGCGGCGTCGTCGGCCGTGCCGAACGTGGTGAACGCGAGGAACGTGCTGGTGCGCGCCAGGCGGCCCCAGGGGTCGCTCTGGTACCCCGAGTGCCCGGCAACCGCGGCCATCGCCGCCGGGTGCAGCGACTGGAGGAGGAGCGCGCGGAGCCCGCCGACGAACATCGAGGCGTCACCGTGGACCACCTGGATCGGCGAACCCGCCTCGAACCAGCGCGGGCCGGGAGTCAGGTGGATGCGCTCGCGGTTCACCTGCCCGTCGGCTCCCGCCACCCGCTCGAAGACGAGAGTCCCCGCACGACGCCGGGCGCGCGCCACCACGCCCAGGGGGCCGCGGTCGGCAGCCAGGGACGTCCCGCGAGGCCGGGTGTCAGTCGTCACCCGAGGATCATCACCCGCCGTCGACGACGCGGCGACACCGGGGCGACAAGACCTCCCGCGCGGGCGGCGGCCGGTCCTAGCATGATCTCGACCCCTTCAGGAGGACGCCATGAGCACGGACCCGGCAGTCGAGGCAGACCTGCGTCAACGGGCGGAGAAGCGACTGAAGGCCCGCCGCGACCTCGGGGCGCACATCCTCTCGTACGTCCTGGTCAACGGCTTCCTCGTGGCCATCTGGTTCGCCACGAGCAACGGCGACACGTTCTTCTGGCCGATGTTCCCGATCCTCGGCTGGGGCATCGGGCTGGCCTTCAACGTGTGGGAGGTCTACTCGCCGGAACCCACGGAGGCCAAGATCCAGGCCGAGATGGAGCGGCTGCGGCGCCGCTGATGCGGGTCGCGGCCCATGCGGACGCCCCCGCGGTCCGGGCCCTGTTCGCACGCGCCTACGTGGACGACCCGCTGCTCCGGTGGATCTTCCCCGACGAACCCACGAGGCTCGAGGCGACCGCGGCCTGGCTGGGGGTCTACGTCGAGCGCTACCTCACGGCGCGTGGCGGAGCGGCGGGGCGGTGCCGCGTCACGACAGCCGGTGGCGGCGTGACCGGTGCTGCACTGTGGCGGTGGCCCACCGATGTCTTCGCCGGGGAGCACCTGCCGACGACGGTCGGCCTGCTCACCGCCCTCGTCGGGCCCGCGCACGCGGCGGCGGTGGGCGCCGCGATGGCGTCGGAGGCAGCCTCGCGACCGGCCGGGCCGCACGCGATTCTGCACTTCCTCGCGGTGGACGCCGCGCACCGCGGTCGAGGCGAGGCGCGTCGCCTCGTGGACGACGGCGTCGCGCGCGCCCATGCCGACGGCCTGCCGGCCCTGCTCGAGACGACGAACCCGGAGAACGTCCCGGTCTACGAGCGCCTCGGCTTCACCGTTCACGCCGAGGTGCGCCTTGGCGAGTCCGGCCCGCAGCTCTGGGTCATGACGCGCTGACGCCCCTCCGCCCGTCCGGCACCGTGCGCAGAAGGGCCGCACGACGAAGGCCCCCGACCGCGTCTCCGCTGGTCAGGGGCCTTCGTCTTCTGTGCGCCTGAAGGGACTCGAACCCCCAACCTTCTGATCCGTAGTCAGATGCTCTATCCATTGAGCTACAGGCGCGTGGCCGCGAGGGCCGCAGATGAGGATACATGCCCGGGCGCCGTGGCCCCAACCGCGTTCCCAGCGGCCCCTGGGCGGCCTGGGCTGGCCGGCCCGCAGTGCCCGCGCGCGCCCCAAGATCGGGCAGGCGAGGATGGACGGCATGCTCCTCGCTGAACGCTACGACCTCGTGCGCCGGATCGGCTCCGGCGGCATGGCCACGGTCTGGGAGGCGCAGGACACGGTCCTGAAGCGCACGGTCGCCGTCAAGCTGGTGGACGTCGAGGCGGACGGCGACCCGACCGTCGGCGAACGCCTGAGCCGGGAGGCCGTGACCACCGCGTCCCTCTCCCACCCGGACATCGTCACCGTGTACGACGCGGGCGTCGCCGGCCGGACCGCCTATGTGGTCATGGCCCTGGTCTCAGGCCGCGACCTCACCACGGTGCTCGCCGAGCGGGGGCCGCTGCCCGTGGCGGAGGCGGCGCGCATCGGTGCCCGCGTGGCCGGGGCGTTGGCGGCAGCCCACGCCGGCGGCATCGTGCACCGCGACATCAAGCCCGCCAACGTCCTCGTCGACGGCGACCGGGTGACGGTCGTGGACTTCGGGATCGCGAGCATGACGGGGAGCGCACTGGCGGGGCTGACGGCGGCCGGCACCCTGATCGGAACCGCGCACTACATGGCGCCGGAGCAGGCGGAGGGGAAGCCTGCGACCCCGGCGAGCGACGTGTACGCCCTCGGGTGCCTCCTGACGACGTTGCTGACCGGTGCACCGCCCTTCGAGGCGGAGAACCCGATGGTCGTGCTCCAGCGGCACCTCCAGGACGCGCCGGCATCCCTGCGCGCCCGGCGCCCCGACGTCCCGCGCGAGCTCGAGCAGCTGGTGGGCAGCATGCTGGCCAAGGACCCGACCGAGCGGCCGGACGCCGCGGCTGTGCGCACCCGCCTCGCGTCCATCGAGTCGGGGGCACCCGACGTCGCCGCCACGACGGTGCTGAACCCGCCGACGCGGACGGCCGTGCTGCCCATGGGGGCCGGTGCCGCGGCCGCGGGGGCTGCCGCAGCCGGAGGTGCCGCGGCCGTAGGTGCCGCGGCCGACACGGCCACGAGCGCGACCCGCCCGGCCACCCGCCCGGCCACCCGCCCGGCCCCCCGCCCGG
>Ga0196970_1001985_pt1 | contig 11588 bp, 8 predicted proteins | sample S1v_513CmetaG_FD_148672 | JGI IMG/M metagenome (GOLD analysis project Ga0196970, IMG submission 148672) | Soil microbial communities from Anza Borrego desert, Southern California, United States - S1+v_5-13C | ecosystem: Environmental > Terrestrial > Soil > Desert | place: USA: California... | reverse complement strand
TAATGCCTCGCGGCGGCGGATCCTGAGCTCATCGAGAGAGCGCTGCTCTACGAAGCCGGCTAGCTTTCCCGTTAGGTCGATTGGACAGAGCCTGCCTCTTAAGCGCCCTGCATCAATGAGATACGCTACGTTCCAGCTACTACGGTGCCCGATCTGGCGAGCGGCTTCCTGCAAGCCAACAAGAGACGGATGGCGGATCGCCAGATGATGGATTCGGGTTGCATACCCGCCTGACCAACGAGTTGCCAAGTACTCCCGAAACCATTTGCGGTAGTGGGTTAACTGGGGATGGTTGTCCATCAGTTCCTTCAAGCGTTTGAAGCTGGATAAGTAGCCGGATGAATCAGGTTCTGGCTTGGCGCCGGCCTCCTGGCGAAAGTCACACCAAGACCAAAATCCTTCCCTGCCTCTAGATAAGGCTTCCACCGCCAGACCGAAATGAACGTGGTCGATCGGAATCGGCTGCCACATCTTCCGGCGCCTGTGAGGGCGATTGATGGTCGTTATGCCGTCCAGGCTCAGCGAACCAGCAGGAAAATCGCTGAACCACTTTTGATAAAAGTCTAGAGACAAGAACCACTTATGTTCAGACAGTCCGTTTTCCGATCTGGGGTTGTCGAGCATTGATTGGATGAGGTCTTGAGATTTAGACGCACGCGACCCTGAGCCAACTGGCACGGACTTCAACTGCGACAAGTGCTTTCCGCAACGACATGTTTTGTTCCACCACGTCTGGAGACCAAACGGACTATCGCACTGGGGACAGGCCTCTGAAAGGAGGGCTCCGTGTCTTAGACACGTAGTAACCATGCGTAGCTGCCAAAGCAATTGCCAGGGGTCATTTTCCTTGGCACACTCCAAGCAGAAACGAGCTCCGAGTGATTTGTGGTGTACGAAGCGTTGCACCGCCCGATGCTCTAGCCGAAGGTTGGCGTTGTCCTCTCCATTAAACAAAGAGGCAAATCTATGTAGGGTCATCCTCCGAAGCGTCTCCGCAGATTTGCCACTCAGGTCGGCGATGGCACTGAGCAAATGTTCGCTAGGCAAGTAGGGACCGCTTTGGTATACCCCAGCCAATCCGGTAATCCAGTAGGTGCTGGGGTAGCGGTTGGCCTTTGCCAGCCGAATTAGGTAGCCCGTGAGGCATTCACCCTCGAGAGGATCGGGTCGATGGATCAAAGAAACTCTCTCACTCATCTAGCAGCACCTGCCTCGTCTCCACACCATATGTGGTTTATCCTTGACAGCTAATGTGCAGGATAGACCTATGACTCTGAATCAGGGGTGCAATTATGTGTGGATAAGATTTGGCACGACGCAGAGACCACGAGCAGGGATTTCGCTTATAGTCTCTTAGCCGTTCTCTGCAGCCACGTAGTACTGGTGCTAGGTGACGGGGTTAAGAGAAGGTTGCCGATCGAGGTCCGTACGCTCGGAAAAAGTACCGATAGGACTTCATACTAGCCGTTGCTTTTGTGGCAGATTCGCCCAAAACGCAGAGAACTGCCTCTACCCTTCAGGGTGGAGGCAGTTCTACTTTTCTCCGCGTGGCAGATGGTTAAGGAGGGTTCTGGTTAGTTCGAAGACCAAGTCCCGTTCAGCTGGGGAGCGACCGGCTAACAACGAATCGAGATCTTTCAGGGGTTGAGAACCTGACTCCACTGGGTCCGCAAATAGGTGGCCGAGGGGGATGCCCAGCCCCTGCGCCAGCGCGAGCAGCGTTGTCAGCCTGGGATTGAGTTTCCCTTGCTCAATGCGCTGGACTTGAGTGGCGTGCAACCCTGACCGCTCCGCCAGAGCTTCCTGGGATAGGCCCCGAAGGAGACGGAACTGCCTGATACGTTCGCCTACGTCATGTCGTATATCCCGCATATTGCCTCCTGTCCAACCACTTTCTTCTATCTACTCTAAATGGCCGGGGGACAGGTTTACACAGCACGTATGCTAGGCATAATACACCTGAAATGGTGTTATAGTGCGCGGTGCAACGACGGTTTCCAGAGGACGATGAGGAGGAAAGCCACAATTGACTCGTTATGGTAGCCGTGCCAGAACGCCCTCCAACCGGGGGTGGCCAAAGGTAATTGGGCGTTTCCCTTCCCAGAAGTGTTCCGGCCTCGTCTGGTCGGAAGGGGCGCTGGAGCGGGACTATATCAGGCTGCTGGAACTGGATCCAGAGGTTACAGGGTATCAAGAGCAGCCCATCTTGGTCCGGTACATGTATTGGGAACGTGGTGTCGTTTGCCTGCTGGATGATGGCGCCAGCGACAAGGTGACGGAACCGGAACCTGGCTATAAGGCGGCGCGGTACTACCCAGATTTCTATGTTGAACGCGCAGAGTTGCCACCGATGTTGGTAGAGGTGAAGAATGAAGCCCTTCTCACGGACCCTAGCGTCAAGCGAAAGCTAACAGCTGGCTATTTGTTAGCCAAATCCCGCGGTTGGGAGTTTCGAGTCATCACGGAGGAGATTCGCCAGGGGCCGTTGCTGGAAAGTGCTAGGGTGATCCAACGGTATAGCCGGATGGAGGTGCCGGCGTGTGTGGCGCTCCGCACGCTGCAGATCATCAACGCCGTTGGTGAACCCTATACCGTTAGGCAGCTTGGAGAACGATTAGCTGGCGTCCAAGGGGACCCACGTACACATGAGGCCTATGTGTATGCCCTCGTCGGCCGTGGAGCTCTTAGTCTCCATCCCCAAGGAAAAGTTGTCGGGCCCGAATCCTTCGTGCAGTCTGTTGGAGGTGGTCGGTTTGGGATTGGCGCGGCTTCAGCCGGGCGATCGGTTTTGGTTTAGGAGTTCGGCCTGGGAGATCACTCGGACTCTGCCAGGCAGGACAGTGATCGCTCGTAACCTCGAGTTTCATCATGAAGCAACGCTTACATGGGAGGAGGTGGCTAAGGCTTGGAAAGCTGGAGACCTACGGTTCGCGGTGAAAGGGAAGGCTGCCCGCCAAGGGTCAGAAGCTCTGGTGAACACCCAGTATACCTGTGTAGATTTTGAGGCGCTTGCCCCCAGATATCGGGAGAAGGCCAAGGTCAGATATCGACTCATTCAGCCTCTACTGAACCTGCCGGTCGGTTCTCGTACGAAGAAGCAGGTGATTGACCGGCTTCAGGAAGCCCTCAAAATGTTTCCGCCGGAAGAGGCTGAACTTCTGCCCCGATCTTATCAGGGGGTCTATGAGTTGATTAGCGTTTTTGAGCGCAGCGGTAGGGACATTCGGTCTCTCATTCCCCGGGTTGGAAAACGGAATCGGAAGTTGGATGAAACGAGTCAGGAACTGATGCGAACGATCGATGCAGTCATCCAGGAGCGCTGGCTGACCGGCGAAAGACAAACCGTGAAGCAAATCACTGACCTCGCGCTCTCTCAGGTAGCCCACGATAACAAATTCCGCAATCCCCCTATCCCAATCCCTACCCCTCATGCTCTGTACATGAGGATAGCCCGCCGAATTGCACAAATGGATCCGGAATATGTAGTGAGACGGCGCTTGGGTGACCGTCATGCAGACCAAATGTACGGGAGTGTCGGCCGGGGGCCGCAGGTATCCCGCGTGCTGCAGCAAGTCCAGATCGATCACACCGTACTGGATCTGTTCATCGTGGACGACCTCGACAGGCTGCCCATCGGGCGGCCAAGGCTCACATTCTGTCTGGATGTCCTTTCAGGTATGCCCCTGGGTATGGACGTCGGGTTTGAACCTGCCTCGGTCCTGGCCGTCAGGCGCTGCCTCCGAAACGCCATCTTGCCCAAGGACGATCTCCGGCAGAAGTACCCCGCAGTAGTGAACAGCTGGACCGCCTACGGAGTCCCTGAGACCCTCGTAGTCGACAACGGTCTGGAGTTCATCGGAAGAAGCATGGCTGATGCGTGCCTTCAGCTGGGCATTGAGCTTATACAGTCGCCCATCCGAACGCCGCAGTTTAAGGGTGCAGTTGAACGGTGGTTCGGCAAGCTCAATAAGCAGTTGCTACATGGGCTTCCCGGGACGAGCTTCTCCAACGTGATTGAGCGTGGTGAGTACGACTCAACCAAGAACGCGGTGATCACACTGTCGGCTTTCATGGAGATGCTCCACATCTTCGTGGTGGACTACTTCGCGCAGCGCCCCAACAGCAAGGGCATCATTCCAGCCAAAGAATGGGATAAGGGGCGCCAGGACTACCCCCCGGCGTTGCCGTGGAACAAGGATGACCTGAACGTTCTACTTGGGGCGTACGAAGAGCGGGTACTCGGCCGCCAGGGCATTGAGTTCTCCTGCTTGTTCTACAACTCACCGGCGCTGACCACTCTCCGAACTAGGCTGCATCGAGGCCGTGTGAAAGAGCCGATTAAGTTCAAGTACGACCCGGCAGACCTCAGTCGCATCTGGGTTTACGATCAATTCGACGAACAGTGGATCGAGACACCCTGCACAGACCAGGCTTACACACAGAACCTCAGTCTCTGGAAGCACCGGGTGATCAAGCGATTCGCCCGTGAGGAATTAGGGAAGGTCGATTACGTCTCCCTGGCCGATGCGAAGGCCAAGATTCAGGCAATAGTAGACCGCGAATGGGCTGAGACCAAGCGAATTACCACACGGAAGAAGCTCGCCCGGTGGAAGACTGGTGGTTTCGACAGCACAAGGTTTGAGACCCGACCGGATGAAGCTACTCCAGAGCCAGTTCCAACTCGAAACACGCGGGCGACTCAGGACAATGAGACATCCCTAACGGAAACCCCCGGGCCGAAGGCGGGATCGAAACGTAGCAATCACGTCAAAGATATCGGCGACAAACCGACCTCTTTCTCTCAGACACTAATGGCCGATGATGATCTGGATTTGAGCAACTGGCGCCTGGCCAGCCCGGCCAGCCTACGCCGTTAAGGAGGATACTACATGTCGACTCGGTTTGAGCCTACCCAGGACATGTCCCACGCCCAACTTGAGATCAACCGTCTTCACAGCAGGATTGAGTCCATCCTAGCCAACGCCAAAACCAGGTTAGTTGCTGCCGAACAACAGCGGATGGCTAGTGGTGTCATCGAACTCAGAATGTCGCTTGACGTAACATCCTTGTCATATGTTGAGAGGCGGGCCTATCTGGATGACATCTTCATTGAGTATCCTTACTTGCAGATGCTCAAGGCCAGAGTTCAGAAGTGTCACGAGGAAGGTCTGTTCGTGCGCGCCTTCTCCTCCAAGGAACCGACGTGTATCTTCATCGCCGGGGAGTCCAATACCGGAAAATCTGCACTGATGGACTCATATGAACGGGAGTTCCGAAGGATTTACCAGGGGGAGCATACGGTAGTGCCGATTCTCCCAGTCGTCCTACCCTATCCCGCGAGCCCCAAGAGTGTTGCCATCAATCTGCTCAAGAAGCTAGGTGACCCTAACGCAGAGCGCGGGTCGACCGCGATCTTGTCCAGCAGGGTTGCCGACTACATAAGGGACTGTCGCGTTGAACTGATTGTCCTGGACGAACTCCATCACTTCATTAGCCGAGAGAATCACCGGGTTCTAGAATCAGTCGCTGAGTGGCTGAAGACCTTGATCATCGAGACCAAGGTTCCGGTTATCGCACTAGGAAAGCCCACGGCTGCGGCCGTACTTGATTACGACGAGCAGTTGCGCCGACGATTCTCGGAACGGTACTCCCTGCTCCCCTTCTCGTGGGACTATGAGGATGTAGCCACGATGATCGAGTTCCGGCGGTTCCTTAAGGCCTTAGATTGCCGCTTGCCTTTGGCCGAGGCGTCGCAGCTTGGGAGCTTTGACGTGGCCCAGCGAATCCACTACGCCACAGATGGTATAGTTGGATACGTAGTTACACTGATCAGTCATGCGGCCGATTTGGCGATTGGAGACGGTCAGGAACGTATAACGCTCGGCCACTTATCCCGGGCATTCCTTGATAGAATCAAGACGGTGAAGCCGAAGAAGGAGAATCCCTTTTTGCTGGAGACCCTTGACCCGGAGCAGGTAGTCATGTTACGAAAAACAGATATTGAGGAGGACTTGTCTTCCAGGCAGCAGTCGACGAAGAAAGGGAGAAAGGCAAGAGCCTCCGAGGTGCTGCGGACATGACTCAGTCTGTGCATCTCCCGGATCATCCTCCCCCAAGGAAAACAGAAGGAGCCAGTTGCGTGCCCACTTATGGGCTCGGCAATCGGCTCCTTCGTGTCTAGCGAACCAGCGAGGATTGGTACACTGGCTTGTGCTTAGGGCCACGTCGGTTGACCAATGAGCTGGTCCCGCAGACCAAAGGCGATCCTGGCATTTGCTTGGAGGTGCCGTTAGTCCCCACAGGTCGCACGCTAACAGGAGAACATCCCTTAGTCTAGGAGCGCAGCAGGAAGAGACCTTATGTTTGCTGGAATATCAAGGGCGAGACAGTTGACTCACAGGAGGGTGCGTATGTCACCGGGCAGAACGGACCTCCGGTCCGGCTTGATCAAGGATCGTATGCAGCGTTGGTTCCGTTACCGGGAAGCACAGGTTGATCCCGGGGGCGTGGAAGAAATACTGGTCCATGACCGGAATAAGGCACCTAGGAAGATGCACCGATCCCGATTGAAGGGACTAGCCCGGTACACTCAGGTCATGCCAGGTGACCTTATTGTGACGCCGCTCGTGAGAGTCAACGACATACCGTCGGTCACGATTGCGGAGGAGTCTGCGTGCCCACAGGTTGCAGAGCCGGGTCTACTGGTTCTGTGGTCGGATGCCTCCCTAGCACCAGAGTTGGCCCGGATAATCTTCCGTCTTCCCGAGGTGCGTGCTCGATTGCTGGGTATAGCGTCCGGTGACTCTAGGTTGCTCATGGTCCCGCTTGCGATACCTGAACTTCTGGAGCGGCAGAAGCGGATGGCGAGCCATTTGACAATAGTACTCACAGAGGCACTCGCCGTGGCACAGGAAGCCGAGATGCTGGCCGCTGAATCGGATCGGTTGCGGCAGGCTCTGCTTTTAGAGACCTTCCGGCCGGGGCGGTGGCAAATGAAGTCCCTCTCAGTCTTCGCGACAGTTGGAGAGGCTAAGCGACAGATGATCCTCCGGAGAGATGGACCTGTGGGGCTCGATGATAATGCAATCTACACCCATAAGAAGGGCGACATTCTAGTCGATGTATCTGGCTCCGTCAGCCAAGCGGAAGGTATGGGGCGGGCACCGTCACATGTAATGCCCGTCTTGGTTACCGATAACAAGATAGTAACCCCGGACTTCTTGTTCTGGGCGCTTCGGGCTGTAAGGGAAACTGACGATTTGCCTGCTGAACCCGAGAACCTTCTGCAATTACGCTTGCCCATTCCGAAGATCGCCGAGCAGGAATCGGTGGTTCGGTACCTGACAGAAGTCGTTGGAGATGCGGAGCAACTAGCTAGAGAACATAAGGAAATGGCACTCAGGCTGAGGGCGCTGCACGATGAAGTAGTCAAGGCTGCGTTGTCCTGGGAGGAATAACAGTGGTAAGGGCCGATTGGCTTGAGCAGGTGCGGTTGCAGTATGAAATGGCTGGACTACATGACGAGACGGCCATGGTCCGAGATATTGCGGAGATTCTGCTAGTCCTGAACGGTCTACAGCTGGTCGGGAACCTGAACGACCATGGAGATGACCTGTTACGGGCGCTCGAACGCATGGACCCTACTCACTATCAGTCTCCCGTACCGATAGGGCGGAGGCAGATAATCGCGAGTTACCTCCTTGAGGGCCTACGTCGTCCGCTTAGAGGGCGAGGCGCGGCTCCGGGCGATTTGTTGGACCTGTATATCCTCGGGGAGTTCCGTGTCAAACGGCCGGATGTCCTCTCTACTCCTCCTCACGTGATGAAAATTATGGTGGACCTGGTTAAACCCAGGCGTGGCGATAGGATAGCGATCCCGCGTTGCGGTCCGGGGTCCTTATTAATCCGGGCAGGTCAACATGCGGAAGCTTGGGGCTTTGAGGATACTCCTGATCTGGCCCGGATCGCGGAGATCAACACCACTCTTCATAACCTTGGGGCACGCGATAGGGGAGAGTCCGGCTGTGTCGTTCGAAGCATGTGGGACTTCGGTTCGGAGTGGAAACCAGACATCATTCTTGCAGAGGCGCCTGCGCGCAAAGGCGGGTCTTTAACTGATGGCGCGCTGGTGGAGCAGACATTATCTGCGCTTCACCCCAACGGGCGGGCCGTCGTGCTGGTCCAACAGGACTTTCTAGGTCTGAGTGGAGGAGATAAGAGAGACGCTAGTCTGTTACGCTACCTGCTCGAACATGGCCTCAACCTGGTGGCTTCGCTCCCTGTACACTCCTTCAGGCCGTATGCCGGAGTCTCTCCGACTCTGCTATTAATCAGAAAGCAGCAATCGGGTCGGGTCTGGTTCATGCGTCTGGCTCACGACGGGTACTCGCCGAGGGGAGATCGCAACTTTGCTAAACCGCCGAGAGGGAAGGACGACCTACCACTCCTCGCGGCACTGCTTAAGGCGGACCGCAAGGTGCGGCCGGTTGCAGAAACGGCAGGGAATGGGGGCGTGCATGGGGCGGTGCTGCGTCGCTATAGGGTGGCCGGCGGAGCAGTGCTTGAACCCCAAGCGGGCTATCGGATAGAGACAGTGGAGTCGCTCCACCAAGATATACGGACGGGCTTCCGGGCTGCAGTGATTGACTTATACGGCCAATCGGCTGAGTGGGTGGGCCTACTGTCTGACGGAACATTTGAGGCGGCTACGACTCGGGAGGAGCTTTTCCCCGGAGCGGTAACAGCCCGACGGACTATGAACCGCAGCGAAGGGGAGAGACTCCTGATCGATCGAACCGGGCACATCCTAGGGGTCGCCCGGTCGTACTCATCTCTAAAGGAGGTACTCCCACTCGATCTTCGACCTGAGCGGTATTTATCGGCTTACAGTCTGACCGGACTGGCGGAGTCTCCGTTGCAAATCCTCCAGGCAATCAAGCGACGCCATAAGGAGGTTGCTGGGCGCCTAGATCGGTTGCTCGGGCTTCTGGAGACACCTCAAGACGCAGCTTCCAGCCAGGGCATGCCAGCCGTTCCTTACGCACCGTTTGCGGTTCTATCTCCCCAGCAGTTAACGCTTTGGCGCGTAGTTGAAGCCAGAAAGGGAGCGACCGGGGTGCCGGAGCATTTTGACGCGTCTCAGGTGGCCAAAGACGCAGACATGGAGTCTAGTACAGCAACAGCCACCCTAGAGCTGTTTTGCCGCCTTGGTCTGATCAGGGCGGTGACGGTGAACGGGATTCCGTGTTACCGTCTGCTAATCCCAAAAGATATCCCACAGTCACCACCGACAGGAGGCCAACGATGAGACTTTGCTCGCTCTGGCTTAAGGAATTCGGGGTGTTACGAAGATTTTCTGCCTCATTCGCACCTGAAGAATCACACGACACAACAGACAACAACCTGCACTTTTTGGTCGGGCTCAACGGTTCAGGCAAATCGTCGGTCTTGCGTGCGATTGCCATGATCTTTGACCAGCTGGATCGAAAGGGCGATGTTGATTTCCCTTTCGAGATTGTCTATCGCCTTAGTTCGGGGACCCTGGTGACGATCGCTAAACCAAGCGAGAAGTCGCCTCCCTCAGTCCAAATCGGTGACGATCCGCAGACGATCATCTTCTCCGTGTCCTACTTGCCGGAGCGGATCATCGCCTTTACCACCGGGAGGGAAGATGGGTGGCTACGGCCAGTTAGTGAAATGGACCGACCATTGAGCTCACGTGAGCGTGCTCTGCTTGTCGAGAATGACCGCTTTCTCCAGGAGATGCCCCGACGTAGGGGACGTTCTGTGTCTGGTGAGGCGAAGACCAATGGGCGCGTTCACCTAATTCGCTCTAGCCGTTTGCCGCTGGTATTCCTATGCGGATACTTGGCAGATTGGTCTGAGGGATCAGGGCAGCTAGATGGGGTGCTGGCGGATGCCCGTGTCCAGGGTCTCGCTGGTTTCTCGCTGCGCGTCCGATCAGACTGGAGCACCCTGCACCGGGACGATGTAGCTATCCTGGGCCATCTGTGGGAGGCGGCAAGCCACAGGGTGCAGGATGGAGCCGAAACTGTACTTGTGTTCGATCTGGAATCGGCTACTCAACGGAAGACACTGGACTTACTTCAGTTGCACCCAGGAGGAATGCCACTCTTTCTTGCTCTCGATCGGCTTGCTGAATCGGATTTAGAGTCACATGAGCCAGTGTTGCTGGAGGTAAATCTCTTTGTCCGTCGCAAGCCCTTCGGTACTCAGTCGGAGGAGGGCAATGAGGCACTTCCGTTGCATCTCTTTGATTGGCTGAGTGACGGCGAAAAGGACTTTCTGGGCCGGATGGCACTCTTCACAATGCTCAAGGGAACAGAAGCGCTCCTTTTGGTCGATGAACCGGAAGTTCACTTCAATGACTTCTGGAAGCGTCAGATTGTGCATTTGTTGAGCCAGTCGCTCAGCCGGACCGATAGTCATGCCCTGGTGGCGACCCACTCGAGTATCACACTGTCAGATGTCCGTCAGAAAAGTGTCAGGGTCCTGCGGCGCGGTCCTCAGTACACCACGGATTCCGACGAGCCGTCGATTCAGACCTTTGCTGCTGACCCAGGCGATATCCTTGTTTACGTTTTCGGCGCGCCCTTTCGAACCGGTAAGCAGGTCGAGGCAGAGATAGCATCTGTGGTTAACGACCCAGCCCTAACGCCCGAGCAACGGGCGGACAAACTTCGCGATTTGGCCGACGAAGTGGCTCCCGGTTACTGGAGCTATCGCATGCGCGATTATGTCAATCCACCGGAGGTGCGGCATGCTCCACCCGATGACGCTTCCAACGGCCGCTGAGCGGGCCCTCGGTCGAGCGGTCCGTGTCCAGATCCGTCTCTTTGAGTTCGCTGCGCAGGAGGTCCTAAACCAGACTGATCCTGTACAGCGCAACCGGTGTGGTGTGTTCTTGGACGGCTGCACTGAACTCATCGGAAACGGCCAGACCATTGCGAAGTGGTTCTGGGATCAGCGAGCGATCTTTACAAGGCTGGCCAACTTCTCAAAGGGCGACCCCGCCGAGAAACAACGCTGGGCCACCGATGCTGCAACGGATGTGGATGTCCTGTCTGCGCTTGGAGCTGGCCAGGCCCCATCAGCGCAGGCAGTGGAACTTCATCCTATAGAGACGCTTCCACATGTTACGAAGAAAGCGCCCGCAACATGGAGGCACCATGGTGTTGATTACCTTATTGGCTGGTACAGCCTGTTTCGGTCCCGGACGCTCCCGGAAGAAGTGACAGGCGGCTCGCAGTTTGGTGGTCAGAACTTCTTAGAGGAGTACGACAGGATAAACGGTCGAAATCATGTTTGTCCTGCTTGCGATGAAGAGTCATGGTTGACCCGCGTCCAACGCAAGAGGAAGAGGCGAAGTGCTCGTCAGATCGCTTACATTGCAGATGTGGACCATTTCTTCCCCAAATCGTTCTACCCTCATTTTGCCATCTGTGCGTGCTAACTTAAAAGTGCACCACTGAGCGGCTTTGTGCGCACGTAAAAATGCGCCACCTTAACCTTCCAAACCTGTAAACTGGGGTTACCACACACCCGGTTACAGGAGATGAGAGGATGGT
>Ga0196970_1001984_pt1 | contig 11593 bp, 5 predicted proteins | sample S1v_513CmetaG_FD_148672 | JGI IMG/M metagenome (GOLD analysis project Ga0196970, IMG submission 148672) | Soil microbial communities from Anza Borrego desert, Southern California, United States - S1+v_5-13C | ecosystem: Environmental > Terrestrial > Soil > Desert | place: USA: California... | reverse complement strand
TGCGGTCATCCTCGACGGGCAGGCCGTCCAACGCCAGCTTGCCGTCCACCACGGAGAGGGTGAGCGTGGTGCGCTCCTCCTCCTCGCGGTCGAGCAGCAGCTCGGCGATGGGGTCCTCGACGTAGGTCTGCACCGCCCGCTTCAGCGGACGCGCCCCGAACGCCGGATCCCAGCCGAGGTCGCCCAGGCGCCGCTTGGCCTCCTCGTCCGCCACCAGCGTCAGGCCGCGCTCGGCCAGCCGATCGTTCACCCGGTCGAGCTGGATGTCGACGATGCTCGCCATCTGCTCGCGCCCCAGGCGGCGGAAGATCAGCACGTCGTCCAGCCGGTTCAGGAACTCCGGCCGGAAGGCCCGGCGCACCGCGTCCATCACCTCCACCCGGACGGAGTCCATGGACTCGCCCTCACCCAGCGCGGTGAGCGCTTCGGCGCCCAGGTTCGACGTCATGATGAGGATCGCGTGGCGGAAGTCCGCCGTGCGCCCCTGCCCGTCGGTCAACCGCCCGTCATCGAGCGCCTGGAGCAGCACGTTCAGCACGTCCGGGTGCGCCTTCTCGACCTCGTCGAGCAGGATCACCTGATACGGCCGGCGCCGGATCTTCTCGGCCAGCGTGCCGCCGTCGTCGTAGCCGACGTAGCCCGGCGGCGAGCCGACCATCCGGCTGACCGTGTGCTTCTCCATGTACTCCGACATGTCGAGGCGGGTGATTGCCGTCTCGTCGTCGAACAGGAACCCGGCCAGCGCCTTGGCCAGCTCGGTCTTGCCGACGCCGGTCGGACCCAGGAACAGGAACGAGCCGGTCGGCCGGTTGGGGTCCTTCAGGCCGGCGCGGGCGCGCCGCACCGCCTTGGACACCGCGCGGACGGCCTCCGCCTGCCCGACGACGCGCTCGCCCAGCTTGTCCTCCATGCCTTTCAGGCGGGTACGCTCGCCCTCCAGCATCTTGTCCACCGGTATGCCGGTCCAGCGGGTCACCACGTTGGCGATGTCGCGCGACGTGACCTCCTCGCGCTCGGTCGAGGCGCGGGCCTCGGCGTCGGCGAGGCGCTTCTCCAGGTCGGGGATGACGCCGTAGGCCAGCTCGCCCGCCTTCGCCCACTCGCCCTCGCGCTGCGCGCGCTCCAGCGTGGTGCGGGCCTGGTCCAACTCCTCCTTGAGGCGCCGGCCCTCGGTGCGGCGGCTCTGCGAGGCGCGCCACTCCTCCTCCATGGAGGACTGGCGGGCCTCCGCCTCGGCCAGCTCGTGCTCGAGCTTCTCCAGGCGCTCGCGCGACGCGGCGTCCGGCTCGGCCTTCAGGGCCTCGCGCTCGATCTTCAGCTGGGCGACGCGGCGGCCGACGGCGTCGAGCGCCTCCGGCTTGCTGTCGATGGCCATGCGCAGGCGGCTGGCGGCCTCGTCCACGAGGTCGATGGCCTTGTCGGGCAGCCGGCGGTCGGCGATGTAGCGCGCCGACAGGCTGACCGCCGCGACCACCGCCGCGTCGGCGATGCGCACGCCGTGGTGCACCTCGTACTTGCCCTTGATGCCGCGCAGAATGGACACCGCGTCCTCGGCCGAGGGCTCGGCCACGGTCACCGGCTGGAAGCGCCGCGCCAGGGCGGCGTCCTTCTCGATGTAGCGGCGGTACTCGTCCGGCGTGGTGGCGCCGACGCAGCGCAGCTCGCCGCGCGCCAGCGCGGGCTTCAGCATGTTGGCGGCGTCCATGGCGCCGTCGCCGCGGCCGGCGCCGATCAGCGTGTGCAGCTCGTCGATGAACAGGATGATGCGCCCCTGGGCGGCCTGCACCTCGGTCAGCACGGCCTTCAGGCGTTCCTCGAACTCGCCGCGGAACTTGGCGCCGGCCAGCAGCGCGGTGAGGTCGAGCGCAAGCACCCGGCGGTCCTTCAGGCCCTCCGGCACGTCGCCCGCGGCGAGGCGCTGCGCCAGCCCCTCGACCACGGCGGTCTTGCCGACGCCGGGCTCGCCGATCAGCACAGGGTTGTTCTTGGTGCGGCGGGCGAGGACCTGGATGGTCCGGCGGATCTCGTCGTCGCGGCCGATGATAGGGTCGAGCTTGCCCTGCCGCGCTTCATCGGTGAGGTCGCGGGCGTACTTCTTGAGGGCTTCCCAGCCCTGCTCGGCGTCCTCCGCCTCGGCCTTGCGGCCCTGGCGCAGGTGCTGCACCGCCTGGGTCAGGCCCTGCAGGTCGACGCCGGCGCGCAGGAACTCGTTGCGCAGCGGCGTGGCGAGGCCTTCCAGCAGGCGCTCGGCGGTGACGAAGCGGTCGCCGGAGGCGCGGGCGGCCTGCACGGCGCTGTTCAGCACGCCGGCCAGTGCCGGCGACATGTAGATCGGATGCGGGCCGGGGCCCTCGTTGGTCGGCTGATGCTCCAGCGCCTCCTCGGCGGCGGCGAGCAGCAGGTCGGGGTCGCCGCCGGCGTCGCGCACGATGCGGCGCGTCAGCCCGTCGCCGTCGTCGAGCAGCGCCTTCACGAGGTGTTCGGGGAGCAGGTTCTGGTGGCGGCCGGCCAGGGCCGTCATCTGCGCGGCCTGGATCGCGCCGCGCGCACGTTCGGTGAATTGACCGAAGTCCATAAGGCACTCCGTTATGCTTCCGCCCTCTTCCCGAGGCGCGGCGAGGGCGCCGGAGGAGCGGCCCGCACCATGCGCGGCCGCCCGTCGCCCTCAGGCCTATCAGGTGGGCGACCCCACGCCCCCGTTCAAGGCCGGGCAGGAACCTCCGCGGTGCCCCGTCCGTTTGCAGGGCAAGGGCCGGAAGCGGCCCGCCCACCGAGGAGGGACGACGCCATGAGGGATTACGAGGACCGCTGGGGCCGCGGACGCCGGGACTGGGACGACACCCGCGAGTACGCGCGGCGCGACTACGAATACCGTGGCGGCAGCGGCACCGGCGGCTACCGCGGCGACATGGACCGCGACCGCAGCTACGGCCGCGGCATGGAGCGCGCGAGGGACCGCGGCGCCGGCTACGCCCACGGCATGATGGACGACATGCGCCGCTACGCCCGCGGCGACTATGACCGTGACCGCGACGACAACCGCACCCGCGACTACGGCGGCCGGGACTACGGCGTGCGCGACTACGGCAGCGACATGGGCAGCGGCTACGGCGAGGACCGCAGCTACGGCTACGAGCGCGACCGCTCCATGGGCGGACGCGACTATTACGGCAGCGGCTCCTACGGCCGGTCGCGCGGCGAGGAGCGGGACTATGGCGGCCGCGACGACGACCGCGGCTTCATGGAGCGGGCCGGTGACGAGGTCGCCTCCTGGTTCGGCGACGAGGACGCCGAGCGCCGCCGCCGCATGGACGAGGCGCGCGGCCACCGCGGCCGGGGCCCGCGCGGCTACACCCGCTCCGACGACCGCATCCGCGAGGACGTCAGCGACCGGCTGACCGACGACCCGTACGTCGACGCCTCCGACATCGACATCAGCGTCAGCAACGGCGAGGTCACCCTGACCGGCCACGTCGACCACCGCAGCGCCAAGCGCCGCGCCGAGGACCTGGCCGAGGCGGTTTCCGGCGTCACCCACGTGCAGAACAACGTGCGCGTCCGCCAGAGCTCGGGCATGGGGACCGGCGTGGGCTCGGCGACCAGCGCCGGCGCCAGCGCGATGGCCGGCATGGGCGGCACGAGCGGCACCACGGCCGGGACCGGCACGACCACCGGGACCGGCACCACCGGCACCACCACGGGGGTCGGCACCGGGGCCGGCACCCGGACGCGCACCTGACGCACCCGGCGCCCGGCGGGCAGTCCGCCGGGCGCCGCTTTCAGGATGGAGAAGACGACGATGCGCACTGTTCTGATCGGCACGGCGACGGCCCTGGCCATCGCCTTGGGCGGCGCCTCGGCCGCGGATCTCGGTTCGCCCGGCGCCACCAACTGGGACGGCCGCGGCACGGCGCCGATGGCCGGCTCGACGCAGACCTACACCTACGGCTCCGGCGGCACGACGACGACCACGACCACGACCACGACCACGACGCTGTACCCGCCGTCGGTGCCGCTGACCGGGTACACGCCGTACGGGCCGAGCGACCACAGCCTGCCCGACCAGGGCACCTCCGGCTCGTCGCCGCACGCCAGCCAGATCCCGACCGGCACGCACTGTCCGCCGGGCACGCCGGACTGCGGCGGGGCGTACCGGTAGGCGCCTACAGCGCCCCCACCGCGTCGGTCGGCAGCTCCGCGTCCGCGGCGGCGACGTTGCCGAGCGGAAAGACCAGGGTGAAGCAGGTGGAGCCGGCCGTGGTCAGCGACGCCTCGCCGCCCAGCTTGACGGCCAGCGACTGCACGATCTGCAGGCCGAGGCTGCTCGCCTTGCGCCAGTCGAAGCCGGCCGGCAGGCCGATGCCGTTGTCCCGCATGGTCAGGCGCGCCCGCGCCCCCTGCCGCTCCAGCGCGATGCGCATCTCGCCGGGATGGCCGGGCGGGAACGCGTGCTTCAGCGCGTTCGAGAATATCTCGTTGACGATCAGCGCTAGCAGGATGCCCTGCGTCATGTCGAGGGTCAGGTCGTCGCACTCGATGGCGATCGCCACCCGGTCGCCGACGCCGTAGGATTCCCTGAGCTGGTCGGTGAGGTCGCGCAGGTACTCGCGGAACTCCAGGCCGGCGCGGTCGCCGGCGCCGCTCAGCATCTCGTGCACCAGGCTCATGGCGTGGACGCGGTTGACGGAGTCCTGCAGGGCCTTGCGCACGCCGTCGTCGTTCATCTGGATCGACTGCAGGCGCAGCATGCTGGAAATGACCTGGAGGTTGTTCTTCACCCTGTGGTGCACCTCCTGCACCAGCACCTCCAGCTGCCGGTTGGCGCTGCGCAGGTCGGCGGTGCGGGCCTCCACCGTGCTTTCCAGCAGGCGCTTGGCCTCCTCGTCGCGGCGCGCCTGCCGGAAGACGAAGACCGTCAGCGCGCCCAGCGCCGCCAGCGCCACCGCCGCCATGACGCCGGGCACGCGCGATTCATCGAACCAGACGCGGAGCAGCGCCGGCCGGTCGATGGCGACGCTGACGTACAGCGGCACGTTCTCGATCTTGGCGTAGCCGAGGATCAGCTCCTCGCCGCCGGCCTTGCCCGACACCGTCGCCAGCTCGGTCGAGGGCGAGTCGGCGAGCGCCTTGCGGATCAGCGCCTCCCCCTGCAGGCGGCCGGGGTTTTCCGGCTCGGCGTTGCCGGGCTGGCGGACCAGCGGGTGGAAGTCGGCACGGAACAGCGAGATGGTCGGGTCGAACGGCAGGTTGATCGAGCGGTAGAACTCCGCCAGGTAACTGGTGGCGACGATGGTCGCGGCGATGCCGCGGAACTCGCCGTTGTCGCCGTAGATGCCGCGGCTCAGCACGAAGCCGGGGTTGCCGGTGGTGCGGCTGACCAGCAGGCGGCTGACGTACAGCCCGCGGCGCCCCTCGCGGTGGCTGGTGAAGTACTCGCGGTCGGAGACGTCGACGTCCGGCGCCGGGAAGCTGTTGCTGACCAGCCGGATACGGCCCTCGGTGTCGGTCAGGAACAGCGCGTCCACGTAGGGGAAGCGGTCGCTCAGCCGTTCCAGAGCCTGCGCGGCGCGGCGGGAGACAGCGGCCTTGTCCCACGGCTCGCCCTCCAGCGCGGCGATGGCCTCGCTGGTGGCAAGGTCGGCCGCCTCGAACAGGCGGGAGCCGTGGTCGGCGAAGAAGAAGGCGCTGTCGTGCGCCTGCTGCTCGGCACGGGCGACGACGCGCTCGTAACTCGCCGCGGCGAACAGCCCGAACACCCCCGCCACCACGCCCAGGCAGGCCAGCGCCGCGTAGCCCGCCAGCCGGTCGCGGCCGAACCGGCGCGCGGGCACGCCGCCGTTACCGGCCATGTCCCATCACCGTCTGGATCGCCTGCCGCAGCACCGAGGGCAAATACGGCTTGCCGATCGCCATGGCGTCGGGCAAGCCGCGGTCGCGCAGCTCGCGCCAGTTGCCGGTGACGAACAGCACCGGGGTCGGCGAGCGGGCCTGGATCGCCTTAACCGCGTCGATGCCGTCCATCGGACCGGGCAGGCGGATGTCGGCGAGGATCAGGTCGGGGCGCTCGCGCCCGGCGGCTTCCAGGGCCTCCTCGGCGGTGCCGGCGACCGCGACAACCTCGCAGCCCAGCTCCCCCAGGATCGCCTTGAGGTCGAGGACGATGAGAGGCTCGTCCTCGATGATAAGCACCCGAATGGGCATGGTCTCGTCCTTCGTCATGGGTCGGCGGCCCGCGTCACGGTGCCGTCACCTCCCTGGTTGCCGGCTGGTCGAGCTGTCCGCGCAGCGCGCGGGCCAGCTCGTGCCTGTAATAGGGCTTCTGCAGCAGCGGCGCCTCGACGCGCACGTGCTTGGAGCGGGCGAGCGCGAACTCCGGATAGGCGGAGGTGTAGAGCACCCGCAGGTCCGGCCGGTCCGCCACCGCGGTGGCGGCGAGGTCGAAGCCGTTCATGCCGCCGGGCATCGCGATGTCGGTGAACAGGATGTCCGGCCTCATTCCCTCCGCCAGCCGCTCCAGCGCCGCCGTGGCGTGCGGCGCCTCGATGACGGTGTAGCCGAGGTCGCGCAGTTCCTCCGCCGCCATCTGGCGCACGCCGCGGTCGTCCTCGACCAGCAGCACCGTCTCGCCGGGTCGGGCGGGCGGGCAGTCGGCCTCCTCGGCCAGGGTCAGAACCGGCCGCGGTGCCGGCTGGGCCGAGCGCGGCAGCAGGATGCGGATGGCCGTGCCCCTGCCGACCTCGCTGTCGATGCGGATGGCGCCGCCCGACTGCTTGACGAAGCCGTAGATGATGCTGAGGCCGAGGCCGGTGCCGCGGCCCAGCTCCTTGGTGGTGAAGAACGGCTCGAAGGCGCGGTCGCGCACCTCGGGCGGCATGCCGGTGCCGGTGTCCGCCACCGCGAGGTGGATGTAGTCTCCGGGTGCCGCCTCGGGGAAGGTGCGGTCGCCGTCGCCGATGGTCAGGTTCTCCGTCTCGATGGTGATGGTGCCGCCGTCCGGCATGGCGTCGCGGGCGTTGACCACGAGGTTGAGCAGCATGGACTCGACCTGCGCCCGGTCCACCACCAGCACGCCAAGGTCGGCCGCCAGCTTCGTCTCGATGGCGATCTCGTCCTCCAGCGTGCGGCGGAACATCTGCATCATGTCCCGCACCATGCCGTTGACGTCGAGCGGGGCCGCCTGCAGCGGCTGGCGCCGCGCGAAGGCGAGCAGCTGGCGCGTCAGGTCGGAGCAGCGCAGCGCCCCCTGCATCGCCATGTCCACGCGCACCGCCAGCTTGGGGTCGCCGCCGTTCTGGAGAACCGTCTGCACCCGCTCCAGGTTGCCGATGATGACGGCCAGCATGTTGTTGAAGTCGTGCGCGATGCCGCCGGTCAACTGGCCCAGCGCGTCGATCTTCTGCACCTGCGCCAGCTGCTCCTCGGCCTTGCGGCGGTCGGTGATGTCGAGCCATGTGCCGACCAGCTCGCGCGCCGACGTCGGCCCGTTGCCGACGGCGCGCACCAGCACGCCCTGGTCGAGGATGTGGCGGTACCCGCCGTCCGCCGCCTTCCAGCGGTACTCGATGGTGAAGGCGCCCGACGCCAGCGCCGCGGCCTTCTCGGACAGCGCGCGGTCGAGGTCGTCGGGATGGATGCGCGACTGCCAGAGGTCCGGCGCATCGGCGAAGGCCTGCGCCGGGAAGCCGGACAGGCTCTGGATGGTGTCGCCGACGAACTGCGGCCCGGGCAGGCCGTCGCTGTCGGTGGTGGCCAGATCGACGCTGTAGACCGCGACCGGCAGCGAGCGGATGATGGCGCCCCGCCGCTCCTCGACGCGCTGCAGCGCCTCCTCCGCCATGCGGCGTTCGGCGTTGGCGCGGATGTTGTCGTCCAGCAGCTTCTGCTTGATGGCGACCTGCCGTTGCAGCTCCCGCGACTTGTTGAACAGGTCGACAAACACCGCGACCTTGGAGCGCAGCACCACCGGATCGGCCGGCTTCAGGACGTAGTCGACGGCGCCGGCGGAATAGCCGCGGAAGAAGTGCACCTCATCCTTGTCGACGCCCGACAGGAAGATGATCGGCACGTTGCGGTTGCGCTCGCGCTGGCGGACCATGGACGCCACCTCGTAGCCGTTGAGGCCCGGCAGGTGGACGTCCAGCAGGATCAGCGCGAAGTCGCGCTTGAGCAGGTGGCGCAGCGCCTCCTCGCCCGACGCGGCCTTCACCGCGTCGATGTCGAGGGTGGACAGCGCCTGTTCCAGCGCGAACAGGTTGTGCGGGTCGTCGTCGACGAGCAGGACGCTCGCCCGCGTGTCGTACCCGAAGCCCAACGCCCCGGTATCCCCGTTGCGGGCGGTCATCGATGCAGCCACGCCCGCAGCGTGGCGAGCAGGCGGTCGACCTCGACCGGCTTGGCGATGTAGTCGGACGCCCCGGCCTCCAGGCACTTCTCGCGGTCGCCCTGCATAGCCTTCGCCGTCACGGCGATGACCGGCAGGCGCTGGAAATCCTCGATGGTGCGGATCTCCCGCATCACCTCGTAGCCGTCCATCTCCGGCATCATGACGTCGACCAGGGCAACGTCCACGCCCGGGTTGGACTTCAGCAGGTTGATGCCGTCGCGGCCGTTCTCGGCGAACAGGACGTTCATCCGGTGCTGCTCCAGGACGCTGGTCATGGAGAAGATGTTGCGGATGTCGTCATCGACAATGAGGATGGTGCGGCCGGTCAAGGCGCTCTGCTCCTGCCGCAGCGCCTCGACCTTCTGCCGGTCCTCCGGCTTCAGGCTGGACAGCGGTCGGTGCAGCAGCCTGGCCGTCTCGTCCAGCAGCTGGTCCGGCGTCGCGGCGTGGCGCAGCAGGACGGTCTGGCCCAGCACGTCCAGCTTCTCCGCCTCGGTGTCGGTCAGCGGCTTCTTCAGGTAGACCACCACCGGCAGCGCCGGGTTGTTGTCGCGGATCCGCTCGATCAGCGGGATCATCGCCGAGCGCGGCAGGCCGGAGCTGAGCACGACGCAGTCGAACGGCTCCTTCTCCAGCAGACGCTGCGCCTCCTTGGCCGTGGCGGCCTCGGTGATCTGCACGTCCTCGCCGGCGATCTGCGCCGACAGGTCAGACCGCAGGTCGGCGTCGCTGACCACCAGCAGCACCCGCATCAGGTCGCGCGCCACCACGCCGCGCAGCGCGGTGAAGGCGGCGCCGAGCTTCTGCAGGTCCACCGGCGTCGTGGTGACGCCGAAGGCGCCGACGTCGCGGCAGCGCTGCCGGCTTTCCTCGGGCGCGATGACGTGCGCCGGGATGTGCCGCAGCTCCAGGTCGTGCTTGATGAGCTCGAGCAGCGCCAGCCCGTCGATGTCGGGCAGGTGCAGGTCGATGGTGACGGCGCTGGGCTTCACCTTGCGGATCAGCGGGATGGCGGCGTTGCCGGTCTGCGACAGCACGACCTTGAAGTCCTTCTCGCGCGCCAGCTCCATGATCGAGCGGGCGGCGGTCGGGTCCGGCTCCACCAGCACCATCACCATGTCGCCGCCGTTCAGCGCTTCGCGGTCGTCGTGGTGGTCGGTCTGCGTCAGCATGAAGCGCTCGGCCGCCGCGGTGGCGGCGCTGACCGGGGCGTGCGTCGCCGGGGGCTTCTCGACCGCCGACTCCAGCCGCATCGGCAGGTACAGGGTGAAGGTGCTGCCCTCGCCCGGCGCGCTGACGACGCGGATCTCGCCGCCCAGGCGCTGGGCGATCTCACGGCTGATGGACAGGCCGAGGCCGGTGCCGCCGTACTTGCGGCTGGTGGTGCCGTCGGCCTGCTGGAACGCCTCGAAGATGATGCGCTGCTTGTCCTCGGCGATGCCGATGCCGGTGTCGGTGACCGAGAAGGCGAGCACCTGATCCGCCCCGGCCAAGGCGCCGTTCTGCGGGTCCCAGCCCTCCGGCACCGGCGCGATGCTCAGCGTCACGCCGCCGGCGTCGGTGAACTTGAAGGCGTTGGCCAGCAGGTTGTTGATGACCTGCTGCAGGCGCTTCTCGTCGGTGCGGATGATCTTCGGCACCGCCTCGTCCATGGCGATGGTGAAGGACAGCTTCTTGTTCTGCGCCACCTGGCGGAACGACCGCTCCAGGTGCTCCACCATGTCCGGCAACTGGACGTCGCCCACTTCGATGGACACCGTGCCGGACTCGATCTTCGACAGGTCGAGGATGTCGTTGATCAGCGCCAGCAGGTCGGAGCCCGCCGCGTGGATGGTGCGCGAGAACTCGATCTGCTTGTCGTTCAGGTTGCCCTGCGGGTTGTCGGCCAGCAGCTTCGACAGGATCAGCAGGGAGTTGAGCGGCGTGCGCAACTCGTGGCTCATGTTGGCCAGGAACTCGCTCTTGTACTTGGAGGTGAGGGCCAGCTGCTCGGCCTTCTCCTCCAGCGCCCGCTTGGCCATCTCGACCTCGCGGTTCTTCGCCTCGACCTGCATCTTCTGGCGGGACAGCAGCTCCGCCTTCTCTTCCAGCTCCTCGTTGGTGCGGCGCAGCTCGTCCTGCTGGGACTTGAGCATCTCCTCGGACTGGCGGAGCGAGGTGGCCTGCTGCTCCAGCCGGTCGTTGGTCTTCTTCAGTTCCTCCTGCTGGCTCTGCAGCTCGGAGGTCAGCAGCTGCGACTGCTTCAGCAGGCCCTCGGTGCGCATGGTCGCCGCGATCGTGTTCAGCACGATGCCGATCGATTCCATGAGCTGGTCGAGGAAGCTGCGGTGCGTCTCGCTGAACAGGCTGAAGGAGGCCAGCTCCAGCACCGCCTTCACCTCGCCCTCGAACAGAACGGGCAGCACGATGATGCTCATCGGCGGGGATTCGCCGAGCCCCGAGTTGATCTGGATGTAGTCGCTGGGCACGTTGGTCAGCAGGATCGGCTGCTTCTCGAACGCGCACTGGCCGACCAGACCTTCCCGTAGCTTGAAGCTGTTGGAGAGGTGCTTGCGGGTCTTGTAGGCGTAGGAGGCGACGAGGTCGAAGCTGACCTCCTCGTCCTCGGTGTTGGCGATGTAGAAGACGCCGTGCTGCGCCATCACCAGCGGCGCCAGCTCGGACAGGATCAGGTTGGAGACCGTGACCAGATCGCGCTCGCCCTGCAGCATGCGGGTGAACTTGGCGAGGTTGGTCTTCAGCCAATCCTGCTCCGCGTTCTTCAAGGTCGTGTCCTTGAGGTTGCGGATCATCTCGTTGATGTTGTCCTTCAGCGCCGCGACCTCGCCCGAGGCCTCGACGGTGATGGACCGCGTCAGGTCGCCCTTGGTCACCGCGGTCGCCACCTCGGCGATGGCGCGCACCTGGGTGGTCAGGTTGGCGGCCATGGCGTTGACGTTGTCGGTCAGGTCGCGCCACACGCCGGTGGCGCCCGGCACCTTGGCCTGCCCGCCCAGCTTGCCCTCGATGCCGACCTCGCGCGCCACGTTGGTGACCTGATCGGCGAAGATGGCCAGCGTCTCGATCATGCCGTTGATGGTGTCGGCCAGCGCCGCGATCTCGCCCTTGGCGTCCACCGTCAGCTTGCGCTTCAGGTTGCCCTGGGCGACCGCGGTCACGACCTCGGCGATGCCGCGCACCTGGTTGGTCAGGTTGGTCGCCATCATGTTG
>Ga0196970_1001983_pt1 | contig 11602 bp, 10 predicted proteins | sample S1v_513CmetaG_FD_148672 | JGI IMG/M metagenome (GOLD analysis project Ga0196970, IMG submission 148672) | Soil microbial communities from Anza Borrego desert, Southern California, United States - S1+v_5-13C | ecosystem: Environmental > Terrestrial > Soil > Desert | place: USA: California... | reverse complement strand
GCCGGGCGGGTGGCGGTGGAGCCTACCCTCCCCCTGGAGATTTACAGCTGGCTGCGCGACCTTGACCCCGAGACGTTGCCCCTGGTTGAGGAGCTCCGGGTGGTGAAGTGTGCGGCCGAGGTGCAGAAGCTGCGCCGGGCGGCCTACTATGCCGACTACACCGTCGAGCGGATCTTCCGGGCCTCCTACCACGGGGTCTCCGAGCTGGAGCTCTTCTCCCAGGGGCGCAGCGTGCAGCTTCAGATCATGAAACACGACGGCTATGAAGCGCTGACCACCAACGTACTGGCCGCCAGCTGGCCGGCGCCACTGAGCGCCCAGCCCCATGGCGTGCCGGCCGTCGACGACCGCCTGGGGGACGGACCGCATATCGCCCTGGGCTTTGTGCGTGTCAACGGCTATGCTGCCGAGTGCGAGCGTACCTACTTCCTCGCTCCCCCCACGGCCCAGGTGCGGGAGGCGTTTGCTGCCATGCAGGAGGCAAGGCGCCGCGCCTATGCCCTGATTCGGCCCGGAACTCCCTGTACGGAGGTCGATCTGGCGGCCAAGCGCTTCCTGCAAGATGAGGGCTTTGGCCCCTATTTGCTGCATCGGACCGGCCACGGCTTCGGGCTGGGAAACCATGAGGCGCCCTGGGTGGCAGAAGGCTCGACGGAGATTCTGGCGGAGAACATGCTCATCAGCGTGGAGCCGGGCATCTATCTGCCGGGCGTGGGCGGAATCCGCCATTCTGACACGACCCTGGTGACCCGGAATGGGTACGAGAACCTGACCAGGTTCCCCTCTGATCTGGAGTCGATGACTTTGCTGGGCCGTAAGCCCCTTCAGCGCATGCAAGGGGCGCTGGTGCGAAGGGCGGTCGGTATGCGGTAACGGCCGTTGGGAACCTTTCACGGGAATCGCTCTTCAGGAGAAGAGGAGAAGCCTAGACACTGGATTTCCGCCGACTTTGGAGTACCAGATCTACGACGATGATCCCAAGCAGCACTAAGAATCCTGACCAAACAAGATAACGGGTAACGGCGGAAGTGACCAGCCTGACACGCCATAGCCAGTCGATAACCAACAGATACAGCGCAGTCAATTGTAGGGACGTCCCAGCCAGTTCTAGCCTCTTGTCGAACGGTCGCAAGCACATCACACGCAGGATGAAAGGTGCCCTGACCAGGGTCGGACGTCTGCGCCGTAGGATCTGCCCCAGATAGCCCACCGCATATAATAGAAGGGCGCTCTGGAGTAATTTGGAGAACTTCTATTACCCCACCTCGACAAGAACGGTCACCCTAAGGACTCCATCCCCTGTGTGGTTCCCCAGGTGTGCCACGAGAGTTCCTCATGGCGCTTTGCGAACCCTCTTACGAACGGAGACTATCCCTGATGCCACCACTTGGGGATTCGTGATACCAAGAAGTAGCTGGCAGGCGGACCCACCAGCAACACAAGCCAGCATGACGACAGGGGTTGTTCCCACACCCAGTTGTCGTACAATACCGTGTCCCCTGTCCTGAAGAGGGCGACGAACACCAGTCCCCCGCTAATCTAGAGGACAGTGGACAGCTTCCAGTCACGGCACCAACCAGTCAGGCGCACGGCAACGTGAACCCGGGATCGCGGTCATGCGCACCAACCACCACCCTGCGGGCAGAGACGCCAGTGGTTTTTCACAGGTTTGCCCGAGGCCTCCATGGTTTTGACACTTTTTATCACCAGCTCGTGGGGCCCCAATTGATATTTCTTGATAAAAAGCGGGGGGTATTTCCCACCACCACCGTCTGGATCAGACTTGTATAGGTTTTGTGCCTGTGCTGTGTTGGTTTTGTGATGGATGTCATGGGCTGGACGTCGCCGAACAAGCCTCATTGCCAGGATTTTGGCAGAAAGTAGCACGCCGTAGGCCTATGGGAAGTGATACTTTCTGCCAAAACCTGCTTCCCTCACGAACGGGCCGTCGTCTTCTGCTCGCGCCAGGCAAAGGCCGGTTCACGAGCCCGGGACTAGAGCACCGCCTGCCGCCCGGGTTTGGCACCGGATGATCACCCCCGGAAGAACAGGCGGATTTCCGTCCAGATCAACATCAGCAGGGGCAGCAGCACCCCGAACGTGATGCTCAGCAGCGGGTAGCCGGCGCCCAGGAAATTGGTCAGGTCCCGGGCGTTGTCGCTGACCAGCACCGACAGCGCCAGGATGATGATGGCCAACGGCATGATCAGGGCCCGGTAGTCTTGCACCCGGATCAACCAGGCCGTGCCATTGGACGCCCCCCACAAGAGCAGCGTCGCCTGGACCGAACTCCCCAGCGTCCAGAGCAACACACCCATCACGTCCAGGTTGCCGATGATGTCGGCGAACTGGACGTGTTTGACTTCCTCCCAGGTCGGGTAGACCATCGCCCGGACGTTGGCCGGCCCGAACAGCGTCGTCGGCCCGGTCACGGGGCCCAGGAACATCACGCCCAGTATCGCCATGATCCAGAGCACCCGGGGCAGCGTCCGGCGCCCGCTGCCCAGCGCATGGCCGAACAGGCCGAGCAGCACGGTCTCCGCGAAGAGCCCCTGCAGGGCCAGCGCCCCGGCCAGTACGGGTTGCCACCCGTTCTCCAGGATCGGCAGCAGATGGCGCGGCTCTTTATCCTTGCTCACCAGCATCGACAGCAGGGCGCCGATCACCACCAGCAGCGGCAGCAGGATATCGTTGGTCCGGGCGATTACCTCCAGGCCCTTGCGGCAGGTGCGGGCGGCCAGGCCGATCAAGACACCCATCAGCACCACAATGGGGGTTGCGGGCATCACCAACCGCATGAAGTCGCCGAAACTGCGCAGCAGCACTGCGCTGATGTAGACCAGGAAGCAGACGAAGAGCAGCCCAAGCGCCCGCCCCGCGTAGACGCCGAACAGGCTCTCTCCGATCTGCAGCAGATTCTTGCCGGGGTGGCGTTGGAGCAGCCGGACCATCACCCAGAGACCAGCCCCGCCCAATACCAGCGCAATCAGCAGCGAGATCCACCCGTCCCTGCCGGCATAGCGGAAGAGAATGCGGATGAATAGCAGGTGCCCCGTGGCGGTTACCGGCGTGATCAACATCATGGCGGCCTGGCGGACGCTGATTTGCGTTCTCGTACCGCTCATTTCAGTCCCAGCGCATCGACGACCGGCCGAAAGATGGCCTCAATCACAGGCGTCGGATTCGGCATCGGCCAGCGCTGGACCATACCCAGGCTGAACAGGAAACTGAGCGCCAGGAGGGCCCAGAACGCCCGCAGCTCCCGTTTGCGCCCTTCGATCACCAGCATCGGCACCTCCAGGAGAATTACCGCCACAAAGCCCAGCAGCATCAGCAACAGCAGGGCTACTCCCTCCCTTTCATCAGTTCGTTCTCAGGTATTCCCTGGGGTTGGCTGCTCAGGCCCGTGCGGCGAATGTGGGCCTCCACCGAAACGATCACCTTGACGTTCCGAAAGCCATCGTCATGCCAGCGCTTCTCCATCCGCTGCCAGACGGCGGGCAGATGGCGGTGGATCTCTTCCCCGAGGCCAGCGGTGTCGACGTTCAAAGACTGCATGGTCTTCAGCGCCCGCTGCATGCGGTCCTTGATCTCCTGGCGGAGTTGCCTCTCCACCAGGCGCAGCTGCTCTGTGTCGCCGACGTCCAGCGGTGCCTGTTCTTCGGCCACGTCGCCTTCGGTCCGTACCTGCACATAGATCACGGGGCGGCCGTTCTCCAGGCGCGCCGTGCGGTTCACACTTGCGTACAGCCATTCCACGCTGATATTGCCCGGCACGCCTGGAACCGTGACCGTGACGAGGCCCACGCGCGCCTCACCCCGCAGCCAGAGAATCCCCTGGGTAATCTCTTCCCCGACATAGTCGACCAACTTATCCTTTCGGAAGAGCGCCGCACCGCTGACCCGCACACCCGGGCGCTGGCCGGGAGGCGCCCCATCAGGGGGCTCCGACCGATCGGTGACGGCGAGCAGCGGGTCTGCGCCTGTGGAGGCCATCGACTCGACGAGATCCCGCATGGTCGATACGGGCACAATGCGGGACCGCTCAATCTCCCGCACGTACTCCGATGGAAGCCGCTCCAGGTCCACCGGCGCAGACATGATCTCCTCCACGTTGCCGCGCACGACCAGCACATAGTTGGTCAGCCGCAGTTCCCGGTGGCGCGTCAGAAAGTCCACGGCCGGCTGGCTCCCGCTGCGGGCCAGCCGTTCACCCAGGAGAATGACCCGGGCATGGGCCCAAAATAGCCGGCGGGGAAGCTCCCGTTGCAGACGGGTCGCCGCATGCAGAATGGTCTTGCCGCGGGCGTTCAGGGTGATGAACGGGTTGCCCGGCTGCCCCGCGGGCATGCCGGCGCCCGGCGCCCCGCCGGCCCGGGCTGGCACCACCACGTTGATCCACAGTTCGATCTCACCTTCGGGCGTCCGGTCGATGCCAACCAGGGCGACGATGGCCAGGTCGCTGACTTCCACCCGGCTCCAGCAGCCAGTGGCCGACAGCAGGAGGAGGCAAAGCAGGGCCGAGAGCAGCCGCTTCATGAGGATCCCCCTCCCGGTGGCCCCGGCTTGAGCCGGGGGCTCTGCCGCTGCGGGTTGACCGGGGCCGGGAAGCCCGGGCGCCTGCCCATGAGCCAAAGGGGCGCCCGCATCAGCGTGTCCTTCAGCCCGGCAAAATCCAACGGCGCCACCGGCTGGAGGTAGGGCACCCCGAACGAGCGCAGCGCACAAAGGTGGACGAGAATCGCCACCAGCGTCACCATGATGCCGAACAGCCCCAGGAAGCCGGCGGCAAACATGATCGGAAAGCGCAGCAGCCGGAAGGTCAGGCCCATTTGATACTGCGGGATCGTGAAAGAGGCGATGCCCGTCGCGGCGACGATGATGACCACGGGCGCCGAGGCAAGTCCCGCCCGCACGGCCGCTTCGCCGATGACCAGGGCGCCCACGATGCTGACGGCCTGGCCAATCTGCCTGGGGAGCCGGATACCGGCTTCCCGCAGCGCCTCAAAGAAGACCTCCATGATCAGCGCTTCGATCAGTACGGGGAACGGAATCCCTTCCCGGGCGGCCGCGATGGAGAGGAGCAGGTTGGTCGGAATCATCTCCTGATGAAACGAGGTGATCGCCACGTAGAGCGACGGTCCCAGCAGGGAAAGGATCAGGAAGAGGAAGCGGAGCCAGAGGACGAGCGTGCCAATCCAGAACCGGCTGTAGTAGTCCTCGCTGGCCTTCATGAAGTGCCAGAACGTCACGGGCAATAGCAGAACGGTCGGGGAGCCGTCGACCAGCAACGCCACCTGCCCTGAGAGCACCCCGGCCGACACCCGGTCCGGCCGTTCGGTGCTCATGAGCAGGGGGAACGGGGTGAAGGGCTGGTCCTCGATAAACTCCTCCAGCATGCCTGAATCGAGCAGTGCGTCGATGTCGACCCGGGCCAGCCGGCTGCGGACTTCAGCCAGCAAATCCGGGTTCGTGATCCCCTTGATATAGGTGATGGCCACGTCGGTACGCGTCCGCCGCCCAATCACTGCGAGCTCAAACTTCAGGTGGGGGCTCTTGATGCGGCGGCGAAGCAGCATGGTGTTGGTCCGGAGCGTTTCAATGAACCCATCGCGGGGCCCCCGGATATTCGCCTCCGAAACCGGCTCTTCAATGGCTCGCTGCGGCCAAAAGCGGGTCGAGAGGACCAGGCCGTGCCCCACGCCCTCCATTAGCAGCACCGAGTCGCCCACCAGGACGGCCTCCACCGCCTGCCCGATGGTCTGGACCGTCCGCGCCTCTTTGGCCGCCAGTGCAACGCCCTCCAGCCACTTCCCCAGATCGATGGAACCGCCGTCAGGCGGCGGCCCCTGCGTTAAGGGGGCCAAAATGTTCAGTTCCAGCCGGTCTTCCGACACCAGGCCGTCCAAAAAGATCAGCACGGCCGGCCGCTCACCACCCACCAGCAGGCCGCGCATAATCACATCGGCGCAGTCCGTGAAGAGTTCCTGCAAGATTTTGACGGAGGTGCCCAGCGACGGGGAGATCTCAATACGCTGCAGCGCCTGCTGGGCACCTTCCAGCTGGCCCGCCCGGTACCGGACCCGGCCTTTTCCCGCCAGTGCCTGCAGCGCCTGGTCGTACTCATCCAGCGCAGCCCGGGCGCCCGCCGGCGTAGTGGCGTTGTCGACAACCTCCTTGACGATGGGGGAGCCCCCGGGCTGCGCCCCCGTACTGGGTGGCTGGACAGCCTGGGCGCCTTCCTCCGGCGGGGGGGCGGCAAAGCGAGCCAACGTGCGGAGCCAGCCGCGGACGGACAACGGTAACACCTCCCGCTACTCGGCTTTGCCCTGCGCTGCCGGCTGCCCGCGCAGATGAGCGGCCCCCAGCAGCAGCAGAGGGAAGAGAATCTGATACGGCACAGAGTAGACCGCCCAGACGCTGAGAAACGACGTCATCTTACTGACATCCGGGTAAGCCAGAATCGACAGGCCCACCATCAGAATCCCGATGGGCAGAATCAACTGCCGGTATGCCGCCAGCCCAAGCCACTCAGCCAGGCCGGTCGCACAAAAGTGCAGACAGACAGACACTTTGCAGTACCCGGTAAAGACCCAGGCGCCGATCAGCAGGGCATCCAGGTTTGTGACAAAATCCGCCAGGGTGATCTGGCGAACCATCGCCAACGTAGCGAAGCGAGAGGTGCCGCGAATGTGCACACCCAGCACGGCGGTGCCCAGCGCGGCCAGCACGGCCAGCAGGACCGTGACGGCCAACATGGTCCGAAACACGGTGCCGGGCACCGCCTTCGCCGGGCGGACCCGGGGCAGAACCATGGCGAAGATGACCGTCTCGCCAAAGGGAAAGCTCATCATCGTCAGCGCCGCCTGCAGAATGCTGACCGGCTGGTCGCCCAGCCACGGCTGCAGGTGCTGCAGCCGCGCCTCCTTGGCCACCAGGATGACGGCAAGGATGGCCATCATCAGGACCAGGGGGACCAGAACGTGCGCGGAGCGGGCCACCGGCTCCAGCCCATGCCGTACACCGAAGGCGCAAAGCAGCATCAGGGTCAGAATGATGACGCTCAAAGGGGTGGCCGGCAGGAGCGCAGTCAGGAAAAACTCACCGAAGTTGCGCAGGACCAGGGCCCCGAGGTGAAAGCCGTACCAGATGTAGAGCAGCCCCACCAGGCTGCCCGCCCAGGGGCCCAGCGCCAGCCGGCTGTACCCGGTGATGCCCTGGCCCGGAAACCGAAGCGCCAGCCGGGTATATATGAAAGCGATTCCCAGTCCGCCGGCGCCGCCCAGGAGGGTGGCGATCCAGGCCGCCTGCTTGGCCGGCGCCCCCATGGGCAGCAGCAGCGTGCTTCCCAGGAGAAAACCGACCATCAGGACACTGAGTTGACCGAGGCCAATCTGCTCCCGCGGACTCATCTTTTTCCTCCCCGGCAGGTAGGTAGAGCCACCATTAGCATGCGCCACATGGCGCTAGTCGATGTAGGCGGTGGGCGGCGTCCGCCGCCCGTAAAGGCCAGCAGAAAACAGCGGGGGACGTGCAGCCTCGTTCTGAGGGCACGTCCCCGTTGCTTTAGGTATGGGCGCTTCGGGAATCGCTCTTTAGGAAGAAGATTAGGAAGAAGACGAGGAATTGCACCCTGGGCTACCTAACCTTAACCCATGGACCTCGCTCATGACGGAAGTCAGTTCGTCAGGTGAGATGTCCAGGTAGGCGTCTCGTTCGTGGGCAATGCTCACTAGCCAAGGTCTCCCATCTGCCCTCACGAGGCTCAAATCCTCTGGTAGGTTAGGTTGACGCCAGTCGTACAACCCAACTGCAGCGCCACCAACCGTACGGACTACGTCCGGGTTGAGCCGATAGCAGCGGACAGACGCCGTTTGTCCGAACAGCACCGTTCCAGGCCATGAAGACAGTTCCTTCATCCATTCAAGGTGAGGTTCGAGGGCAGTCAACGTCTGGTGGGCCATTGCGCCAAAGCTGAGCGTTGGTCTTGAAACGAGGAGCATGTGACTGCAGCACTTCGCCCCGTACTCCAACAGGCGACGGAACACATCCCCAGTAGGCTCTTCAAGGATATCGTACATCAATGGCCCTTCTTTCAGTCCGGAGAGATGATCGGAACGTGGTTTAGAGGCCCAACATGGATGTGTAGATACTGTCCAAAGGGTCGGTCAGGGTGAGCCTCTGGTCCCCTAGTCCCTAGGTCATACTCCGTGGCCCACCCCTGAATTGTCTCTGCCTCCTCGGCCGTTAAGCCACCCTTGCGCCGAGTCTGTTCACGAGTAAGGTCAATAACCGCCTGTTGGTCCCCTGTGAAACGCTTACCGCCCCCAGAGGCCCCACCAGTTCCACCGTCTGCTCCCCCACCGGGCAGGTTGCCCTTAGCTGGAGGCTCGGTGGTATTCAATCGGGGTGTGGTCTGTTGACTAGGCGCTACAAACGCTGCCGCATCTGGAACTAACTGAGCACAATTCAGGCCGTCCCCATTCACACAGTCAACAGTGTCAATGCCTGTCTGAACAATATCAACGCTGTTCGTGCTAAGCCAGTAGTAGGCCAGGAGAAGACCGCCACCACCGCCTGCGTAATCAACGTGCTTGTGCCCTGTGGGGTCGGTATATCGAACCGGGTTATTGCCGACATACGTATACAGGTTCTGCGTCCATGGCTCCCAGACGCTCCCCTTGTACGTATCCTGCCTGTGAAGAACCACAACTGTGAGCTCGGGCGGTGACCTTCATTCCCAGAAGGTTCACCGCCTTCGTTCTACGCGATCTCGTTTCCTTCCTGCGCCCGCCGGGCCTCTGCCGCCTGCTTCTGCCTGCGCATCAGTTTGTAGAACCGGACCGCCTGCACCCGCATCAGCGACAGCAGCGCCTTCTTCATTCGCTTCCGGTCCCGCTTCGCCCGGGGCAGATCCGCCTGGTCTCCTAGATGCTTCTCGTAGTAGGCCTTGGCCTCCGGGTTACGCGGCACCCCGGTCCCCCGGTGCACCGCCAGTTGCTGTTGGCAATCTGGTGGAAGAGCGTAGACAGCTCCCGCCGGCCGAACTGTGACTTCAGCCGGCTCTCATGCCCGCCGCTCCCCAGCGTCACCGGGGCGATGCCCGTATACGCCAGGAACTTTGCTTCGGTCGGGAACCGTGTCACATCGCCAACCAGGGCGATCAGCTCAGCTGCCATTACGACATCAATTCCCGGTATGCCCGTCAGTTCGTAGTCAGTCTCCGCCACCAGCCGCGCCAGATGCTGCCGCACTTCGGCTAACTGCAACTCCAGATTCCGCAACTGCCGGATGCTCTGTACCACCAGGGCATCCCGCTCCGTTTGGTAGGGCTGCGGGGAGAAGTCTTCCTGCAGGCTGCCCAGGATCAGCTCAGCTTTCGCCTGCCCCAGGGAAAAGTGGCTCTGCTCCCGCAGCCAGTCGGTCAGATCTGTCACCGTCACGCCCTGCAAGCAGCCCGCCGACGGGTACATTTCCCAGAAGGCAAGGGCGGTCTTGCTCTCGAATGGTTCCGAGAAGAACCCTTCCCATCCCGGCCATACATGCTGCAGCAGGTAGTGCAGCCGGTTCTTCACCCGGACCTGCTCTGCCACCAGCCCCTTGCGGTAGGTGACGGTGCTTAGCAGCGCCCATTGCAGTGGGTCCAGGTTCGCATCTGGCAGGCGCAGGATCTGTTTGGCAGTTACGCGCGCAATCGCCAAGGCGTCGTGGCGGTCGGTCTTGTTGACTTCGTCGCGCTCGCTTCTAGTCAGATAGGCGTTGGCAAACTTGACCGTGTGCCCCGCCGTCTGTAAGTACCGGGCTGCCTTGACGGGGCCCGGCTGACGGCGGTCTATAAGAAAGAGCCGAAGGGGCGGCGCCGGGAAACAGGGGGGCTGCGCCGTCCCTTCGGCATGCCAGTCTACCACCGTCTGCCACCCGTAAAGGCCGGCCGCCGTCCGGACCGCCTCGGGGGACTCACCAGAAAACAGCAGGGGGACGTGCAGCCTCGGTCTGAGGGCACGTCCCCGTTGCTTTAGGTATGGGCGCTTCGGGAATCGCTCTTTAGGAAGAAGATTAGGAAGAAGACAAGTCGCCACTGCCTCTCGCGCTCATTGTGGGCCTTGTGGACAGCCGTCGGCACCAACACGTACACCATCCCCCGCCGGCCAAAACCTCAGAAAGACTTACAGTAGGGTTTCAAGCAGGGCGAGCTATTGTGTGGGGATTGACAGGGACGTGCAACTCACGGCAGAGCGCACGTCCCTTTGGTGTGACCGGCCCTTCACGTGATTAGGGTAATCTGGGCTCCAGCCATGTACGGATATCATCCCAGCTTCGTTCTTTGCCGGGCTCATCGAAGAAACCGAGTCCCTTACTTCTGGCAAAGGTGACGAGCCTAAAGATATCCACCTCCCATTCCGGAGTCCAGTCATCCCACCACACACGTAGTCCTTCGGGTGTAAAGCTGATCGTTGCACACCATTCGGGATCGACCATTACATACTGGTCGTGCTTATCGTCCCACCGCACGAAGGTCTGCAGGCTCCGTATGAACTGGTCTAGTTCTGCGTTCAGTTCCCCCGGCACTGGCCCTCCCTGTTTACTGGGAGAAAGAAGACCATACCATCCCATTCAGAACGCCCCCGATCAATCACTGCTCGTAGTGTTGCCACCGGAACCCGCCGGTTGTACACCGTTCCCTCCGGAACTAGAACTGCCAGGAGACCCTTTCGTGATGTTGATGTGGGTCTTGTCTGGGTCCTTGGAAGGATAGCCTGTATTGTCATAGCTCTCTTGCGCCTTGTCGTCCCTGATACGTCCAGTGTCAGTCAGTCCCTTGTCTATTTTCTCAACATGGATGTGAGGCCCGTTTGCCTTATTCGGCGGGTTATGGCCGTCTGCGTCGACACGCACTCGGATACCAGTTGCCGGGTCATACCAGATCTCCGATTTTCCCGCCACATCCGGGATTTTCTGCATCCCCTTCGCTTGAAGATCCGACCGAATACCGTCAACAGACGCTCCCTCAAAGCCTGAAGGAACTGCTGATGGCGGAGCAGGGGTGGCATTCGATGCGTCGCCACTGAGGGGCACGAGCATCGTCATCGGCGCAAAGATCACAACTGTGTAGAGGAACACAACCCCAGCTATGAGGACCTGAACGACGGACCGCCCTAGAGTGGCAGCCTCGGCGTTGTGCCCCGTTGGGTCAACATAGTTGACCGGGCTGTTCCCGACGTAGACATACAGATTCTGCGTCCACGGCTTCCAGACGCTCCCCTTGTACGTATCCTGCCTGTGAAGAACCTCACCTGCAAGCTCGGGCGGTGACCTTCGTTACCAGAAGGTTCACCGCCTTCGTTCTACGCGATCTCGTTTCCTTCCTGCGCCCGCCGGGCCTCCGCCGCCAGCTTCTGCCGCCGCATCAGCTTGTAGAATCGGATCGCCTGGACCCGCATCAGCGACAGCAGCGCCTTCTTCATCCGCTTCCGATCCCGCTTCGCCCGGGGCAGGGCAGCCTGGTCGCCTAGATGCTTCTCGTAGTACGCCTTGGCCTCCGGGTTGCGCGGCACCCCGGTCTTCTTGTGCACCGCCAGTTGCGTGCTCGTAATCTGGTGGA
>Ga0196970_1001982_pt1 | contig 11603 bp, 14 predicted proteins | sample S1v_513CmetaG_FD_148672 | JGI IMG/M metagenome (GOLD analysis project Ga0196970, IMG submission 148672) | Soil microbial communities from Anza Borrego desert, Southern California, United States - S1+v_5-13C | ecosystem: Environmental > Terrestrial > Soil > Desert | place: USA: California... | reverse complement strand
AAGGCGCGCGGGTGACCCTCGATGCGCTGGACGCCGGCGCGGTGGATTTCCTGCCGAAGAATTTCGAAGACATCTCGCGCAATCCCGAGAAGGTCAAGCAACTGCTGTGCGAGAAGGTCCACAGCATCTCGCGCAGCAACCGTCGTTTCAGTGCCTACAGCGCCCCGGCGCCTGCCGCTGCGCCAGCACCGACGCCTGCGCCTTCGACTGCGTCGAGCTACAGCAGCCCTGTTCCGGCGCGTCCGGCACCTGCGCCTGCTCGTGCATCCGCTGCAAGCGCTGCGTCAGCAGCACCGAAACGCAAAGCCTACAAACTGCTTGCCATCGGTACATCGACCGGCGGCCCGGTAGCCCTGCAACGCGTGCTCACGCAGTTGCCGGCGAATTTCCCGGCGCCGATCGTGCTGATCCAGCACATGCCAGCGGCGTTCACCAAGGCTTTTGCCGAACGCCTCGACAAGCTCTGCCGCATCAGCGTCAAGGAAGCCGAGGACGGCGACATCCTGCGTCCAGGCCTGGCGTTGCTGGCGCCGGGTGGCAAGCAAATGATGATCGACGGCCGTGGCGCGGTGAAAATCCTCCCGGGCGACGAGCGTCTGAACTACAAACCTTGCGTGGACATCACTTTCGGCTCGGCGGCGAAATCCTACGGCGACAAAGTGTTGGCGGTGGTACTGACGGGCATGGGCGCCGACGGCCGCGAAGGCGCGCGTCTGCTCAAGCAGGGCGGCAGCGCGGTGTGGGCGCAGGACGAGGCCAGTTGCGTGATTTACGGTATGCCGATGGCCATCGTCAAAGCCGATCTGGCCGACGCGGTGTACAGCCTCGATGACATGGGTAAACACATCGTCGAGGCGTGTCTCTGATGGATGTTCTCAGCCTTATCGGCCTGATCATGGCGTTCGTCGCCATCATCGGCGGCAACTACCTTGAAGGTGGTCACCTCGGTGCGCTGGCCAACGGCCCGGCGGCGCTGATCGTACTCGGCGGCACCGTCGGCGCGGCGCTGCTGCAATCGCCCATGAGCGCGTTCAAACGCGCCATGCAGATTCTGGCGTGGATCTTCTTCCCGCCGCGGGTCGACCTGGCCGGCGGCATCGACCGCGTGGTCAACTGGAGCCTCACCGCCCGCAAGGAAGGCTTGCTCGGGCTTGAAGGCGTCGCCGATGCCGAACCTGACGCCTACTCGCGCAAAGGCCTGCAATTGCTGGTCGACGGTGCCGAGCCGGAAGCCATTCGCAGCATTCTCGAAGTGGATTTCTACACCCAGGAATCCCGCGATATCGAAGCGGCCAAGGTCTTTGAAAGCATGGGCGGCTACGCGCCGACCATCGGCATCATCGGTGCGGTGATGGGCCTGATTCACGTCATGGGCAACCTGGCCGATCCGTCGCAGCTGGGCAACGGCATTGCCGTGGCATTCGTCGCGACGATCTATGGCGTGGCCAGTGCCAACCTGATCCTGTTGCCGGTGGCCGCCAAGCTGAAGTCAATCGCGTTGCGGCAGTCGCGTTATCGCGAAATGTTGCTGGAAGGAATCCTGTCGATCGCCGAAGGTGAAAACCCGCGCTCTATCGAGTTGAAGCTTCAGGGCTTCATGGATTGATGGGGGAAATGGACCATGGCTCGTCGCAGGCACCAGGAAGAACACGTTAACCACGAGCGCTGGCTCGTGTCGTACGCCGACTTCATCACATTGCTGTTCGCGTTCTTCGTGGTGATGTACTCGATCTCGTCGATCAACGAAGGCAAGTACAAAGTCATTTCCGAAGCGCTGATCGGGGTGTTTACCGACTCCGATCGCTCGCTCAAACCGATACCGATCGGCGACGAGCGGCCGAAAACCGTGACCCCGGCCAAGCCGCTGGTCAAGGATGCCGAGCAGGTCGACGCCGGTATCGCTGGCGCCAGCGATCCACTGAAGAGCATCGCCGATGACATCAGCGCCGCGTTCGGTGACTTGATCAGCTCCAACCAGATGACCGTGCGCGGCAACGAACTGTGGGTCGAGATCGAACTTAACTCCAGCCTGTTGTTCGGCAGTGGCGACGCGATGCCGAGTGACATCGCGTTCAACATCATCGACAAGGTCGCGGCGATCCTGAAACCGTTCGACAACCCGATCCACGTCGAAGGCTTCACCGATGACCAACCGATCCGCACGGCGCAATACCCGACCAACTGGGAACTGTCTTCGGCGCGTTCGGCGAGCATCGTGCGCATGCTGGCGATGCAGGGCGTAAACCCTGGCCGGCTCGCTTCGGTGGGTTACGGTGAGTTCCAGCCGGTGGCCAATAACGCTACCGTCGAAGGCCGGGCGAAGAACCGTCGCGTGGTGCTGGTGGTGTCGCGCAATCTCGATGTGCGCCGCAGCCTGACGGGCACCGGCACCGCGAATGCGCAACCGGATGCCGCACTCAAGCGGGCTGGCACACAAACTGCACCGACCCCGGTCAAGACGCCGGGACGCGAGAGTGCCGTCAATTCTCCGTCGCCCGCATTAACACGCTGAAGCATGTCTCGGCCGAGCCAATTGGCCGGGAGGAACGAACTGAATGAGAGTCTGGGCAGTCGCCAATCAAAAGGGTGGTGTCGGTAAAACCACATCTTCCATCGCTTTAGCCGGGTTGCTGGCCGAGGCGGGCAAGCGCGTGGTTGTGGTCGATCTTGACCCGCACGGCTCGATGACCAGCTATTTCGGCTACGATCCCGACAGTCTGGAGCACAGCAACTACGACCTGTTTCTGCACAAGGGCAGCGTGCCGCAAGGCCTGCCGGGGCAGTTGCTGTTGTCGACCAGCGACGAACGCATTTCGCTGTTGCCGTCGAGCACCGCACTGGCCACCCTCGAGCGCCAGTCGCCGGGGCAAAGTGGTCTGGGCCTGGTGATCGCCAAGAGTCTGGCGCAGCTGTGGCAGGACTTCGATTACGCCATCATCGACAGCCCGCCGTTGCTCGGCGTGCTGATGGTCAACGCCCTCGCGGCGAGCCAGCAACTGGTGATCCCGGTGCAGACCGAACACCTCGCCGTCAAAGGCCTGGAACGTATGGTCAACACCTTGGCGATGATCAACCGCTCGCGCAAACAGGCGCTGCCATTCAGCATCGTGCCGACCTTGTTCGACCGTCGCACGCAAGCCTCGATGCACACCTTGCGTGTGCTGCGTGACAAATTCCCCGACGAGATCTGGCAGGGTTACATCCCGGTCGACACGCGTCTGCGCGACGCCAGCCGCGCCGGTGTCACGCCTTCGCAATTTGACGGCAAGAGCCGTGGCGTGCTGGCTTACCGCGCGCTGCTCAAGCACCTGCTCGCGCAGCAACTTGTTCCGCAGGTGGCCTGAACATGATCTCCATTTGCTTGCCCGAACCCTGTGGGAGCGAGCCTGCTCGCGAAGCAGGCGACGCGGTTTCCCTGCCAGGCGCTGATCACCGATGAACCGCCCAGTGAAACTCACCTCACGTCCGCAGCGCGCCTTGCAGTCTTATCTGGAAGACTTGCTGCTGGATGTGCCCGACGAGTTGGCACCGCCAGTCGCGCAGCAGACCCAGCCTGAAATCGTCGAAAGCACCGAGGTCATGGACGAGTTCCAGGCCGCCGTGCTGGAAGAGCAGGCCCGCGATGCGCAGCAAGCCGCCCGACCTGCCGCTGCGCCCGTTGTCACGCCAGTGGCCAAGGCACCGGTGGCTTTGCTCGAAGAGCCGCGCGCCGTGGTCTCGACCCTGGCGCCGCTGCTGCAAACCCAATTACTGAAAGTACCGGAGCCGGAAATCCCTGCGCCGGCCCCGGTTGTCGAAGAACCAGAAGAACCACAAGTGCTGGTGCCGCCGCTGGTCGAAGTGCACCTGCCGCCGAACAACCCGCCGCCGCCGGTGGAAACCGACGGGCGTCCGGCGTGGGCTGCAGAAGCCTTCGAATGTCTGCTGTTCGACGTCGCCGGACTGACCTTGGCGGTGCCGCTGGTGTGCCTTGGTTCGATCTATTCGCTGGCCGGTCAGGAGCTGACGCCGCTGTTCGGTCAGCCGGAATGGTTCCTCGGGATTCTGCCGAGCCAGGCCGGCAACCTGAAGGTGCTCGACACCGCGCGCTGGGTCATGCCGGATCGCTACCGCGATGATTTCCGCCAGGGCTTGCAGTACGTGATTTCGGTGCAGGGTTACGAGTGGGGCCTGGCGGTGCATCAGGTCAGCCGCTCGTTGCGCCTGGACCCGAATGAAATCAAATGGAGAAGTCACCGGGGTCAGCGGCCATGGCTCGCCGGCACCGTGATCGAGCACATGTGTGCATTGCTAGATGTCTCCGCGCTGGCCGAGTTGATCGCCAGCGGCGGAGCAAAGCACATGAGCGGCAACAAGCCGCTACATAAACCGACTTAGCAGCCGACATAACTATCAGGCGATGGCATTGTTCAATGCCACCACACAGAACACACACCGCCCAGGGCGGTTTTTTCGAGGGGTCAGGGTATGAGTAGTCAGGCGTCGAATGCAAAAGGTTCTGAAGATCCGATCCTGCAATGGGTGACCTTCAAACTGGATAACGAAACCTACGGCATCAACGTGATGCGCGTGCAGGAAGTGTTGCGCTACACCGAGATCGCGCCAGTGCCGGGTGCGCCAAGCTACGTGCTGGGCATCATCAACCTGCGCGGTAACGTGGTCACCGTGATCGACACCCGCCAGCGCTTCGGCCTGAGCACCGGTGAGATCAGCGACAACACCCGTATCGTCATCATCGAAGCCGACAAGCAGGTGGTCGGGATCATGGTCGACAGCGTGGCCGAAGTGGTTTACTTGCGTCAGTCGGAAATCGAAACCGCACCGAACGTCGGTAACGAAGAATCGGCCAAGTTCATCCAGGGCGTGTGCAACAAGAACAACGAATTGCTGATCCTGGTCGAGCTGGACAAGATGATGAGCGAAGAAGAGTGGTCGGAACTGGAGAGCATCTGATTTGATTCTCGAGGTTGCAGTCATTGTCCTGTTCCTGTTCTGGGCAGGCACGCTGGCGATGTTCGTCTCGTACATCAAGGCGCAGCGGGTAATCGCTGCGCAGCAGGCCCAGGGCGATGCGCTGCGTGATCAGCGCATCAAGGACCTGGCCAAGCGTGTCGACGACTACCAGAACGGCAACGTGCGCATGGGCGAAGCCCTGCACGAACTGCGCGCGGTGGTCAGCCCCTTGCCGGACAAAATCGTTGCCCTGGAACAGCGCGACCCGTCGAGTCTGTCATTCGCCCAGGCGGCGAAACTGGTGGGCATGGGTGCGAGTGTTGACGAACTGACTCAGTCCTGCGGCTTGACCCAGGCTGAGGCGGAATTGATGCGCAAGTTGCACAAAAACTGATTGTCGTACCGGGATCGTTCCCACGCTCTGCGTGGGAACGATCAGTGAAAGCAGCTAAGAGCTTTCGGCCTCCAGCGGCAAGCAAGATCAAAAGATTGCAGCCTTCGGCAGCTTCTACATTGGAATTCGCATTTCCCTGTAGAAGCTGCCGAAGGCTGCAATCTTTTGCTTTTAAGGCTTGAAACGTATTCCAGCCCCGGAGTTGATGCGCAAGGGGCATAAAAGCAGCTGGAAGTTCAAGGCTCCAGGCAGCGAGAAGCAAAAAGCTGTGGCCCTCAGCGTCCGGTCACCTGAACGTTTACGGTGGCCGGGCACAATGCTGAGGGCTTACCCGTTTTTGAGCGACAAACGAAGCTTTGGTGGTGGTCTCTAACCCTGCGGTGCAAGCGATCATGCTGAGACGCTTCGCATCCGTGTCAGAGTTTTATTCTTTCATTTATTTGGGGGCTCGCCCCATTTCCAATGAAGCGGGTAATTGTCGGTCTCTGCCCCGCTCGATTCATCACGGGCAAAGTGTTCGTAGGACTTCTCAGTTTGTAGCTGTACCTCCACATACCAATGAGTAACGAAGCGGGGAACTTGGTACCGCATAGTTGTGGCCCCGTCTCGCTGGCCTAGACTCACCACCCTTACTGTATCCAAAGGCGCGCATGTTCCTTCAAAAGTCGCCACGCCTCCCGTGCTCCTGTAGAGATCTCCGCCAGGTAGAACGAGGTTGCCGTATGGATCGGTCACGCGAGTGATTGCCAGTGGGATAGATGTTTTTGAGGTGCTGCTGTCGTTGTTCATGATGACTCCTGTCTGGGTAGTTGATGCGGAGTCATTCAAACCTATAGGCGATGAGCATGGCTACTGTCAGATCTGACAGTCCCAACGAGCGGACTGGTGAAAATCAGCTTAATGATACGGATGTCCGATGTTCAGTAATCATCCCCGCGTGCGGTGATGTCCTTCTCGACCATCGGCGCATTCGGGTCCTGCCCCTGCGGGAATTTCCCCTTCAGATTCCACGCAAACGCGATGATCTCGGCGATCGTGCGGTACAGCTCTTCGGGGATGCTGTCGCCCAGTTCCATGCGGGCCAACAGCCGCACCAGTTCGGCATTCTCGTAAATCGGCACTTCGCAATCGCGGGCGATGCGCAGAATCTCTTCGGCCAGTTCTTCGTCGCCCTTGGCGGTGAGGGTCGGGGCGTGGTTGCCGTCGTATTTGAGGGCGATGGCCTGGCGTGGGGCAGTGGAATCGTTCATGCGGTTTCGTCGACCCAGCGGTGCTCGAGGCGGGTTTGGTTGCCTTGCGGCGGGGTGCCGTGGTGGCAGTCGATGTCGCCGACATTCAGCCCGCGATCGAGCAGGCGTTGACGCAGGGCGAACAGGTTGTTTTCGATCAGGTCAGCGGTGTACGGCCGCTCGGCCCAGAGTTGCCCGGACAGGCTGCCGGTCACCAGTTGCGCCTGAATCTGCAGCGGCCCGAGCGGTTCCATGTCGAACGCCAGATCGACCCTCCACAATTGCTGTTTCGGCTCGCGCTCGTCGCGGCGCTCGTTTGCTTGCGGCTCGCGTTCCGGCGCTTCTTCGCGCTGGAACTTGACCTGCAACGGCACGATGTCCTGCAGGTTGCGCATGGGGATTTCCAGTTGCCAGGTGCTGAGCAGGCGCCCATCGTCGGTGACACCGGTCTGTTCCAGGCTCGACAGCTGGTGGCTTTGCAGGCGCGACACCGCAGCAGCGGCGAGGCGCAGCAACTGTTCCAGATCGCCTTCGCCGTCCTGGCTTTGCAGCAAGCGTTCGGGCAGCGGGAAGCTGCTCGGCACCGGTTTGGCGCTGACCTGACCGAGCATGCCGAGGGCGTTGCGCACGAAACTCGGCAGCGCTTGCGCCAGGGTGTTGGCGGCGATGATCGCGTTGAAACTGGTGCTGCTCGGCAGGCCCGGGGTCAATTGCGCGATCAGCTTGAGCAGATCGGCTTTCATGTCCGGCGCAAGGCTCGGATTTTGCCCGGTCAGCAGTTTGGTCTCAAGGAACACGCCACTGTTGGCCAGGGCCAGCGCCACGCCTTTGGCGGTGCTCAGTTGTTGCACATCCGGCAGACTGGCGAGCAATTTGTCGACCACCGCGCGCAAATCGGCGGAGGTCTGGTCGGTGGCCGGCGGCAGGTTTTGCAGCGCGTTCAGCAGGCCGCTCAACGAGGCCTGGCGGCTTTGTTGGCCGAGCAGTTGCTGACTCACTGCCAGTTGTTCCTGACGGTTGCTCAAGGGCACGAATTTCAAGGTTTGCGTGTCTTCGACGATGGCTGACAGCAGGGTGCCGATGCGCAGCGGTTGCGGGCTGTCGATGGTCAATGTGCTGCCGCTCAACGCGGTGTTGAGCAGGCTGACCATCGAGCGAAACACCGTCGCTTGTCCCGGTGTCTGCGGCAGAACCTGCGAGGTCAGCACCTTGCCTTGTAGCAGCGTGCCGACCGGCAACTGCGCGGTATCGAGGCGGGTGAGGGCGGCGACGTTGCTGGCGATCGCCTGTTGCACAGTGATCGCCAGATTGCCCGCCGAAGGCTGGGTGATCGCCAGGTTAGTGCCTTGCGGCAGCGGCAGACTGCTGGTCGCTTGCACGGTGGTCTGGCGGCCGCCGTCGACGGTCACCTTGAGCAGCAATTCAAAGGTCTGGTCGGCCTGCTTGAGCGACAACACCTCGGCCTTGGCGCTCTGCCCGCTGCCGATCAAACCTTCAACCGGGGTCAGCAGCTTGAGCAGTTCGCCGACCTGCGGGCGCACCGTCGCCGCAGAGGCGGGCGGCAGCGGGAGGATGTTGATTTCGCCTGTCATACGCGGACACAACCTGAGGAAATTGCGCTCTTGAGAGTAAGGCACGGCATGTATAATGCCGCGCGTCGTGCGCTTCGTTGAAAAAACATAGCAATTGTTTGATCCAGCTCGCCAGTTCGAGCCTTCAATGCAGCTATGCTGCCTCTCTTTAACGGCCGCGCCAGAGCCGACTTGAACCGTATAAGGCCCGTGATCCCTTGACCAGTCCTGTCCTGCAAACCATTGCCCTGGCGTGTGAACGTGATCTGCGGCTGCTCTTCGAGAACTTCGAATTGCGCCTGGCCGGTGGCGACATGGTGCAGATCAGCGGTCCCAACGGCAGCGGCAAAACCAGTCTTTTACGTCTGCTGGCCGGTCTGATGCAACCGACCGACGGCCAGGTCCTGCTCAACGGTCGGCCATTGACCGAACAACGCCACGAACTCGCCCGCAACCTGCTGTGGATCGGCCACGCCGCCGGGATCAAGGATCTGCTGACGGCGGAAGAAAACCTGTCCTGGCTCTGCGCCCTGCATCAGCCCGCCGAGCGCGAGGCGATCTGGCAAGCACTGGCAGCAGTAGGATTGCGCGGTTTCGAAGATGTTCCCTGCCACAATCTGTCGGCCGGTCAGCAACGTCGCGTGGCATTGGCGCGGTTGTATCTGGACAGCCCGCCGCTGTGGATTCTCGACGAGCCGTTCACCGCCCTCGACAAGCAGGGCGTCGCGCAACTCGAAGAGCACTTGGCGGGCCACTGCGAACGCGGTGGTCTGGTGGTGCTGACCACGCACCACACGTTGAGCCGGATGCCGGCCGGTTATCGCGATATCGATCTGGGGAAATGGGCCGTATGAGTGTGTTCGGCCTGCTGCTGGCCCGTGAGTCCCGACTGCTGTTTCGCCGCCCGGCGGAGCTGGCCAATCCGCTGATTTTCTTCGCCATCGTCATTGCCTTGTTCCCGCTGGCCGTCGGCCCGGAAACTCAGGTCTTGCAAAACCTGTCCCCGGGGTTAGTCTGGGTGGCGGCGTTATTGTCGGTCCTGCTGTCGCTGGACGGACTGTTTCGCAGTGACTTCGAAGACGGCTCGCTGGAACAGTGGGTCCTTTCGTCGCACCCGCTGCCACTTCTGGTCCTGGCCAAGGTGCTGGCACACTGGCTTTTCTCCGGTCTGGCACTGGTGCTGCTCTCGCCGTTGCTGGCGCTGATGCTCGGTTTGCCGACCGCCTGCCTGCCGGTTTTGCTGTTGTCGTTGCTGCTGGGTACACCGGTACTGAGCTTGCTCGGCGCGGTGGGCGCGGCGTTGACGGTGGGATTGAAACGCGGCGGCCTGTTGCTGGCGCTGCTGATTCTGCCGTTGTACATCCCGGTGTTGATCCTCGGCAGTGGCGCCTTGCAGGCCGCCTTGCAAGGCATGCCGGCGACCGGGTATCTGTTGTGGCTGGGAAGCCTGACCGCCCTGGCGATCACCCTGACACCGTTTGCAATAGCGGCTGGCCTGAAGATCAGCGTCGGCGAATAATAATGAGGTCTGGTTAAAATTTAACCACTTTGTCGAAAAGAATGACCCGCGCCAGCTCACATCGAGGAGCGGCACCCGTGATGGAAACAACATGAACTGGACCTGGTTTCACAAGCTCGGCTCGCCCAAATGGTTTTACGGCATCAGCAGCAAGTTGCTGCCGTGGCTGAGCATCGCCGCGTTGTCGCTGATCGCGGTCGGCGTCGTCTGGGGCCTGGCCTTCGCGCCGCCGGACTATCAGCAAGGCAACAGCTTCCGCATCATCTACGTCCACGTACCTGCGGCGATGCTCGCTCAGTCGATCTACGTGATGCTGGCGGTGTGCGGCGTGGTCGGTCTGGTGTGGAAAATGAAACTGGCCGATGTCGCCCTGCAATGCGCCGCCCCGATCGGTGCGTGGATGACCGCCGTGGCGCTGGTCACCGGGGCGATCTGGGGCAAACCGACCTGGGGTTCGTGGTGGGTCTGGGACGCGCGACTGACTTCGATGCTGATTCTGCTGTTCCTGTATTTCGGCGTGATCGCGCTGGGCAACGCGATCAGTAACCGCGACAGCGCCGCCAAGGCCTGCGCCGTGCTGGCCATCGTCGGCGTGATCAACATCCCGATCATCAAATACTCGGTGGAGTGGTGGAACACCCTGCACCAGGGCGCGACGTTCACCCTTACCGAAAAACCAGCGATGCCGGCGGAAATGTGGCTGCCGCTGCTGCTGACGGTCCTGGGTTTCTACTGCTTCTTCGGCGCCGTGCTGTTGCTGCGCATGCGCCTCGAAGTGCTCAAGCGCGAAGCCCGCGCCAGTTGGGTCAAAGCCGAAGTGCAGCACAGTCTGGAGGTCGCTCGATGAGTTTCGCGTCATTCGGCGACTTTCTCGCCATGGGCCATCACGGCCTGTATGTCTGGTCGGCCTACGGCATCTGTCTGGCGGTGCTGGCTCTCAACGTGGCGGCGCCGATCCTGGCCCGCAAGCGCTATCTGCAACAAGAGGCGCGTCGTCTGCGCCGGGAGAACGGCCAGTGAATCCGCTGCGCAAGAAACGTCTGATCATCATTCTGGCCATTCTGGTCGGGGTCGGCGCTGCCGTCGGCCTGGCCCTCAGTGCCCTGCAGCAGAACATCAATCTGTTCTACACCCCGACGCAGATCGCCAACGGCGAAGCGCCGCAAGACACGCGCATCCGGGCCGGCGGCATGGTCGAGAAGGGCTCGCTGCAACGTTCAAAGGACTCGCTGGACGTCAAATTCGTCGTTACCGATTTCAACAAGTCCGTGACCATCGCCTACCGCGGCATCCTCCCGGACCTGTTCCGCGAAGGGCAGGGCATCGTTGCCCTTGGCAAGCTCAACGCCGACGGTGTGGTGATAGCCGATGAAGTGCTGGCCAAGCACGACGAGAAGTACATGCCGCCAGAAGTGACCAAAGCGCTGAAAGACAGCGGTCAATCCGCGCCAACCCCTGCGAAGGAGGGCTGACATGACCTCGGCGATATTCATTCCTGAGCTGGGTCATCTGGCGATGATTCTGGCCCTGTGTTTTGCTCTGGTGCAGGCCGTGGTGCCGTTGCTCGGCGCCTGGCGCGGCGACCGTTTGTGGATGAGCCTGGCGCAACCGGCGGCGTGGGGCCAGTTTGCCTTTCTGCTGTTTGCCTTCGGCATCCTCACCTACGCGTTCATGACCGACGATTTCTCGGTGGCCTATGTGGCGATGAACTCCAACAGCGCGCTGCCTTGGTACTACAAATTCAGCGCGGTGTGGGGCGCTCATGAAGGCTCGCTGCTGTTGTGGGCGTTGATCCTCGGCGGCTGGACCTTCGCCGTGTCGGTGTTCTCGCGGCAGTTGCCGCAAGTCATGCTCGCCCGCGTACTGGCGGTGATGGGCATGATCAGTACCGGTTTCCTGCTGTTCCTGATCCTGACCTCGAACCCGTTCGCGCGGAT